>Ga0194047_10001266_pt1 | contig 15738 bp, 9 predicted proteins | sample JunL225m_MetaG_2_FD_160070 | JGI IMG/M metagenome (GOLD analysis project Ga0194047, IMG submission 160070) | Anoxic zone freshwater microbial communities from boreal shield lake in IISD Experimental Lakes Area, Ontario, Canada - Jun2016-L221-5m | ecosystem: Environmental > Aquatic > Freshwater >... | reverse complement strand
GTCCCAGTTGGGCGAGTATTGACTGAAAGGGAAGTTCCCCTGCCGCCCAGCCCACCGGCCACGCAATGGCAGCAAAGATGCCTTTCCTGCCCGGGCGAAGCGCTGTGGCGGCACTGATGATTAACCAGATACTGAGTGCGCCAACGAAGTAAGCCATGACAAGACCCTACCGGCAAGTTTCAGCGGCTTTTCGCTAGATTTCATCTATGACTCTTCCATCCTCACTCGAAAAATTAAAAGGAACCGTCGGCATATGGACTGTTACTCACGAGAGTCTCCCACCCCAGCGAAGTGGCGAGATTGCCAATGAACTTGAAGAGCTCGGTTACGCCGCCATGTGGATTCCAGAGGCCTACAGCCGTGAAGCCTTCACCAGTTCTCACTTTCTGCTGCAAGCAACATCCAAGATCGCAGTCGCAACCGGCATTGCCAACATCTGGGCTCGCGACGCAGTAACAGCAGCCAGTGCTGCACGCTCACTGAACGCTGCCTTCAATGACCGATTTGTCTTAGGACTCGGTGTTAGTCACCAACCAATTGTGCAAGGACTCAGGAAGCACGACTACGCATCTCCCCTCGCCCAGATGAAGTCATTTCTAGAAGGCCTCAACGATGCTCCAATGTTTGCCATTGAAGGAAAACAAGAGTTTGCCCGCGTTATTGCCGCCCTTGGCCCAAAAATGCTCGAACTCGGCAAAAACCACGCTCACGGTGTTCACCCCTACCTCGTAACCCCAGAACACACGGCCATGGCTAGAGCTGCAGTAGGAGACCAGTTCATAGGAGTGGAACAAGCCGTAGTGCTCGGACAGTCTCGTGAAGAGTTCTTAAAACGTGCTCACGAATACCTCGAGATGTACACCGGACTTCCTAATTACCGAAACAACTGGTTACGACTCGGCTTCATTGAAGAAGACTTCGTCAGAGGTGGATCAGAGAGACTCTGTGACGCATTAGTAGTTCACGGAGACGAGCAAAAGATTCTCGATAACATCAACGAACACCGAAGTGCTGGGGCTGACCACATTTGTCTGCAGGTTCTAGGAAACGACGTCATCACTCCACCACTAGAAGACTGGCGAGCAATCGCTAAGGCTGTTAATTAATTACTTTTTAAGCGTGTAGCCCGCTGGGCACTTTGGATTTATTCCAGTTACCTTCTTTGAGAGTTTCCCCTTCACACAGGTAATCGTCTTGGAAGCTGCCTTCTTTACGGTGGTGGTGGTTGGAGGGAACGTCGTAGTGTTGTTGTGGTTGGGAGCGTCGTAGTTGTTGTGGTGGAAGTGGTAGTGGTCGTTGCAACAGCTTCGGCTTGAACTATTTGGTTAAATACTCCACTCGTGCTGGTGCTGAATCCTCCTCCGGCAGTGTTCTGAACCCAGACTGGCTCTCCAGCGGTGTGGTTGCCATTTTGCCATGGACCTATCCAACTAATACTTGTTGACGTCAGTGCAGAAACTACGTGCCAGTCGTTCACTACGGTTTTAGTTCCCATGGCAATCTTGTCCCCCACCTTCATGCCTGTGGTACTGACAACTGAGCACATCGTTGCTGTTGCGACGCAAGTACCAGAGAGCGATGTGATTGCCGGCGAAGAAGTTATGCCTGAATAATTTGTTAAATCAGGACTAAATGTTGCGGTGATGTTATGGCTGCCGAGCACCAATGTTGAGATGGAGTATGTCGCAGTGCCATTGGCGTCAAGAAGAATGTTTGGGCTGAGAACTTTTCCTCCATCAAAAAACTGAACTGTCCCAGTTGGCGCCCAAGATCTTGTTGCGGAACTCACTTGTGCCTTCAGCAAAACCGACTGATTTTGTCCAATTGTTGCATATGAACTGGACACAGTTGTGGTTGTTGGGCCACACATTGGACTTAGCTTATTGAGCTCAATATAGGCTGATACTTCAATAACCGTATCTGAGTCATCAAACATGTAATACGTAGATCCGTTCGGCAACATTTGAACTGTTATCCCGCCATGACCAGCAAAATAAGGAACCTGGAAGTTGCAACCTGACAAATATTGATTTGCAGTAGCAACTGACCAGACTCCTCTGCTGTATCTACCTCCACCACCAATTACTGTATGCATCGCCCAAGTTGCCTCCGGTGTGCCTGCATAGTCATTGATGATTGTGTTCACCCCTGTGTCACTTGTCAGTCGCTGCATCGCTGAAAGCATGGAAGTTCGGTCTACCAGCTGAACTCCATTTGCCATTCCATTGTTTTGAAAAAGCATTGAAATTTTTGCAACATCATCAACAGTCACCCACAGGCTCCCAGCTCCAAAAGGTCGACCAATCGGCTGTCCTGTTGCGCTGTATCCCGGAGCAGAAACGTTGTCTGTTCGTTCCATGTCGAGTCCTGGGCCGATTCCCAGTGGACCGTAAACCTCTTTAATCATCGTGTTTAGTAGGTCTGCACTTGGTCCTTGTTTTGACTGCAAGAATCCAGTCTCGGCTTGAGCCAAAATAAACATACCTGTATTCATGTATGAAAAAGTAGTTCCAGCTTCACTTGGATGTGGATCCCCCACATTCATTGCTGCCGTTAATTTTGAAGAATACGTAACAAAAGTGTTCCAACCTGCAGAATTTCCATCACCTAAAGGCATCCCTACACGCTGTCCAATGGATGGGTTTTGATTCAATAAATAATTACCGGAGGACATATTCGCCAAGTCCCAAAATGTCACAGGTGAATTCTTCCAATTGGGACTCGAATCTAGTTCTGGAACATAGTCAATAATTTTCGTAGTAAGTACACCTTGTCCATAGAGTTTGACCAGATATGAAAGTGCAAGTGCTGTGAACATTGCTTTTGATGAAGAATTTGGTGTCATCCTCATTTCGTAACAATATGGATTGAGACCGAATCGAGTCCCGCAACCTCCAACGTAATTGATGCCGTTATAAACAACGCCGTAAACGGTCTGTGAGGAGGCAGGAATAGTACCTAAAGTTGTAGTTTTTCCTGAAGTAAAGACAGATACATTAATCCCCGAGTTTGGGTAGTCGGTTGCCAGAGATGCAATGGGCCTAATTGGAATCTTATTTTGGACTGTTATTGATTCTTGATTTGCAATTGCCAAGTCATTTGCGACTGTGTGAGGTGTGTAGGTCGCCGACAATTGCCCCCACATATTAAATTGGGCGTCGATGTCAGTTTCATTAACGACTTGGTATCTAACATTAGAAACTTTTGATGAATTGTAAAGGAACGTTAAGAGTCCATAACTTGTGTGACCCCAGTCATCAAATGCGACTAAAGAAAACGGCACCGAACATCGAGACATCGTTCCAGCTGCGCCCGTATCGGTGACTTCACTCCAGCACCTGCCAGGTTGAATGAGTAAATTCCAAGTTCCAAAGTTGTACCCAACCGATTCTTGAGAATCTTTGTAAGGAACATCAGTCAGACCCTGAAGGTCGTGAGTGATGATAAGAGTCTGAACAGCGGGGATCAGATAGCTCCCATTTTGGACAAAATCCATTGTGAACGGTGGCAAATGTTGTCCACACATTCTTTCACAGTCAATCAACCACTTACTGGGGTCTGCTAGAGGCAAACTCTGAAAACCACCATTTGTCGACACGTTATTTAACGTCAAAGTTCCCTCAAACGTAGAAGTAGGCATCGCTGCATTCGCTGGTAGCGCGAATGCGCTGTTGTCAACTGGGGCAGTCGGACTCTGCGTAGTTGTTAAGTCGGAGTAGCTGAGTAGCGACCTTGTGACTTGTCCAGTCCCAGTTAACGGATCCCCTGGGACTGGAATGGCTCCGGGAACTCCAACAGTTGTTGCAGCTAGGGCAGAAGGTATGACTTGTAACCCTGCGAAAACCACAAGTGCAGCGAGCAGTAAGGAAAATCGTCGTACGAATTTATTCCAAATAATCGACATCAAATCCCCCAGAATTTCAACATCAAAACTGCTCTATAAATCAACTCTAGCCAAGTCCTATTTATGTTGTCTGACCACGAATCAGTACCCATAACCTTGTCCTGTGGCAATAATCGAGATTTCAACTCAAATCAGCGCAACACCGGTGGTCCTCTGGGAAGAGATGCGACATATAAATAGGCACGTCAGCTGGATGAATGACGCAGTAGCTATCAGCTTTCTCTCCACATCAACTGAAGGCGTCGGAACTTCGTTCACCTGTCTCACCAAAGTCGGCCCACTTAAAACAACCGACATCATGACGATTACACGCTGGGAAGAGCAAAAAGCCATGGGAGTAGAGCACGTAGGGCTAGTCAAAGGCTCAGGAATTTTTACAATCACACCTAATGGAAATACTTCCACAATCACCTGGAAAGAACAGTTAACTTTCCCCTGGTGGATGCTTGGAGGTTTGGGCTCTTATCTTGCAAGACCGATTCTCAAAATTATCTGGAAGAAGAATCTGCTTAATCTAAAGAACATTGTGGAAACCAAATAGTTCCTAGTTCTGAAAAATAAAACAGGGTGCAAAGAGCGTCATAACGACAATCTTTGCACCCTGTTCTTTTTTAAAAGTCTAATCCAGAGGCGACAACCTAATGGTGTGTCACCAATTGCAGAAAAATTACTCAAACTATTAACTGAGGATTATTTCTTGGTATAACCAGTCGGACAAACTGGAGACGCTCCAGTGACCTTCTTTGTTGTCTTTCCCTTCACACAAGTGATGGTCTTAGAAACTGGGGGCAACGTAGTGGTAGTCGTAGTGAACGTTGGCGACGTTGTTGTTGGCGCTGACGCCCACTGAACCGGCAATGTAGCGGGTGATGAAGTACCTGATGCGTTAACTGCCACAACACTAAGTGATGCCTGATTATTTGAGATAGAAATCGTCGAGTTAGTGAACGTACACGAAGCGCTAGAAACCGTGATTGTGGTTGCTGCTCCACCGCTACATACGTAGCTAGTCACTGCTCCAGAACCGTTGTCGGCAACAGGAGACCAGGAGAGGGTGAGAATACCGCCATTGCGAGGGGTCGAAACTGAAAGATTTGTTGGTGAATCAGGAGTCAGCACTACAGTCGACTGAACTGTGGGGGAATCAATGGTGCTTGCAAAAACTTTTGAGTTTCCACCGTCACCAACGTAAAGAATTCCTGTTTGTGGAGAATACGCCATGCCAGACATTTGCTCGCCACCACCAAATTGCAATGTAAGCACTGACAATTTCGATGAAGCAATTACCGTTCCGCTACTAAACGCTGCAATTACATCAGCAGACTTAACTAGAACAACGCGGTCTGCAGATCCATCATCACTAACAATTAGATCTCCAGAAGAATCAGTCTTTACGCCAACTGCACCACCAGTCAAACCTGATGTTGCACTATCCATAATAACTTTTACTGAAGATACTGGAACAATACTCCCAGCTAATGCAGAGGCTACAACTGAGGCACTAATTTCAGTAACTACAGAGCCCTGCGCAACGAATAGATTTCCATTGTTATCAAACGCGACATCAGCACTCCCCCTGCTTGATAATGAAGACGAATCAGCAATTGTTATGACTCCTGAAGACGTCGTTAAAGGAAATGACCCAGGATTGCTCAAGCTTGATGCTCGAATCGCCAAAATAGATGCGTCTTGTGCGTAGAAAAGATTTCCAGAAGCATCAAAAGCGAGTCCGCCACCTCGACCAACGCCAGTAGCAACTGTTATGAGTCCTGAATTTGCTTCGGTAGCATTAATCCCAGAGCTCAGAGTTGTGGCACTCTCTTTGTAAATTTTTCCATGATCTTGATCAACCATGTAAAGATTTCCAAAAGTATCAATGGCTAGTCCTTTTGCGGATCCGCCAGCTGGCATTGAGGCGACTTTTGTCAAAACTCCGCTCTTTGTGTATTTGAAGACAGAATTGTCACCATAATTCGCAACAAATAGATCGCCAGATGTGTTAACGGCAAGTCCTTCTGTCCAGCCAAGCAACGCGTTACTTAGATAAGTTGGAAATTGAGGTGATGCGCTTGCGAACGCCGCCGCAGGCATCACAGTTGTTGAAAACACCAGTGTAATTATGAGGATTAATTTTTTCATTGAAACAGAATAGCAAAAAAATAAAATAACTAATCAAGCTCAATTTTCCTTTAAAAATAGGAGGGGTACATCAATTGGCGCAGCATTCAGTCCTCGATTTAGACCCAAGCGTAAATTTAACGTTTTGACGCAGTTGACATACTTTTTCTGAATTTATTTAGTGTAATTTCATTTTTACGTTCTATGTTTTTTTAAAAGACATCAAATCAATCTCAAATTACTAATGTATGCATTAAATCTCTGAGACTCTTTATTCTTAAATGTAATTTGTTGAACTGAATTCATAAAATTAACAAGATCAGTCAATAGATCCCCGTTTGCCCATAGGCTGTTACTACATTTATTTAGGCGGTGACCTGTGCGTGTACTAGTTCAAAGAGTTTTTTATTCACTGGCTAGCCACTAATGAGCCCACAGGAGCGCTCAGGTGACTCTCGACAACTCGTTCTAAATACCGCAAAACGACAGCTATGGGAAAAAGCTGACGCATCCCTACGAATTTCAGATCTCAGTTTCGAAACTGGTCTCAGCACCACGGTTATCTATACCTATTTTCGCTCTCGCCAAGGTCTCATCGATGATGCATACATTGAAATCTACAAAGAAATAAACATCAATTTTTTGAAGTCATTTTCAGAGATTTGTATTAATTCCACGTCTACAAGTGATCTAATCGAAAAAATGACAGTTCGATACTCTGCATTCTCCAAAGAGGACATTGATAATCGTTTAATGCGACTTCGAATCGCTGGAGCTGCAGTATCAAGACAAAAGATGGCAGCACAGTTCAGTAAATGCCAGGAAGAGTATTTTAAAGATGTAGCAGCAATATTCGAAAAGCTTCAGAAGAGAAAAATTATTTCAGCCACATTCTCTGCAGCAGAGCTCGCCTACATAACGGATGGATTGACAATGATGCAGGGAGTGCTTGAAGCTACTTCTATTCACGGAAAAGAAGCTGGACGGCCAAAACTCCTGTCATTGATCTTCAGTTCATAACAATTTCTCTACAAATCATTCGGCCCAAAAATCACAACGTCATTATTGCTGCTTGTGCGCTTTGAGAACACCGATCGAGTTATAACTGCAAATACAAGCATCAGAGTGATTTCAGCTGCAGCAATGCCCGCCCATCCGAACGTGATAATCACTAGCCCTCTAAAGAATCCCCGCAAAAAGCCGTGGTGTGCCATTACAGCCACCCACAAAGGGATCCATGCTACGAACCAGTGAACGACAGGAGCGAAAAACACTGATCCAACTCGACGCCGGTAGCCAAGGAGAACTCCTAAAAGTGCCGTTGCAATAAAAGCACCGAGTTCATACGTGCCACGGTGCTCCGAGCTCACTTCAATTAGCACCATAAAAACTGTCATTAGCGTGGCCCAGTAAAACATGGGGGCAGAAACACTTTGTCGAGCACGATTTTTAAACTCAAATATGACATTGCTCATATACCTAAATTAGTCACTTACCCGGCGAGAAAGTACTTTTGCCGGGTACTGTTGATACGTGACAAAAGGAACGCTGGTACTACTTGGCTCGGGAGAAACTGCGCCTGGAATGACCAAAATCCATCGTGGCCTTTTTTCTAAGCTCGATACCGTTCGTGGTGTAAATCTCGACAGTGCTTATGGATTCCAAGAAAATGTTCCAGAGATGACTGAAAAGCTATTGGAGTATTTCTCAGTTTCACTGAATACCGCACTTACGCCCCTTAGCCTTACGTCGTTTGATAAAGCCTCCTCTCTAGAGCGAACACTGTTCAGTTCACAAGTGGCAAAGGCTAATTACATCTTCGCTGGCCCCGGTAGCCCTAGTTACGCCTTAAGTCAGTGGTCACCAGTAGGACTCGGTGCCACGCTCACCAGTGTCCTGCAAAGTGGTGGCACCGTGTGCTTTTCTTCTGCAGCAGCGCTCACCCTCGGTGCCTTCACTGCTCCGATCTACGAAATCTACAAAGTAGGCGTTACCCCCTACTGGCTAGAAGGCCTTAATGTTCTTGGACAGTTCGGACTCAACTGCGCGGTCATCCCTCACTTCGACAACAGCGAGGGTCGCACGTATGACACCGGATGTTGTTATATCGGGATGCGTCGACTTACCCTGATGGAACAAGAACTCCCTGAAGGTGTAGCGACACTTGGTATTGATGAGCACACAGCGCTCATCTTTGACTTCGAAGCCGACACCGTAGAAGTTAAAGGAAAGTCCAATGGTTACTGGCGTTTGGGCGGAACGATGCGAATCCTCGAAAATGGCTCAATTACAGCACTTAATGAGCTCCGGACAGCCAAAGCGCTATCAGTCTCAGCCCCGCTAGAAGTCCCTCAAAATGACCATCTAGGCCCTGTAGAACTGGGCAATGTCATCGCTGGCGGCGGGTCAGGTGCAATAAGTGCTTTAGCTGAGCTTGTTCAGCTCGCCTCAACCGGAGGGACTGGTTTTATCGACCCTACCCCCTTAGTTGTAGAGGTCCTTAATGCTCGAGTTGAAGCTAGAAATCTAAAACAGTACAAACTCGCGGATCAACTTCGTGATGCACTCATTAGTGCTGGAATTGATGTTCAAGATGGCCCCGATGGGGCTACATGGTCACTACGCAAGTAGTTGAGGAACTTCACCCTTTAAGAGCATTTGGTAAGCAAGTCCGCGTGACGAGCGAAAAACTGATTGGACGCTTCCAATCTGCCAGAACGATGCTTCTCTCGCTGTGTCGATTCCATCATTATCGAGGTCTTCAGCAATATGCGTCCACGCTCTGCCTTCTAAGCGCTGATCAACAATTCGCTGCACAATTGCATGAGGGACTTTCGAAGTAGCGCCACAGTGCACCCCTCGTGCTTTGGCTGCCTTCATGGCTTCTAACGTTCGCTGGCTAATGAGGCGACGCTCATACTCAGCAAATGCAGCAATTACTTGAGCCTGGACTCGCCCGGCAGGTGTTGTTGTGTCAATTCCTAGGTCCAACAGGACAAGTGACCAGCCCTCACGCTCAGACTGCTCTAAAAGTGAACAAAGGTCAATGACGCTTCGAGATAGACGGTCTAGCTTCGCGACAATGAGTGTTTGAGCTTCACCAGATTTAAGCATCGCGAGTGCTGACAAAAGCATTGGACGCTTTGTCATGTTTTTACCCGACTGAACTTCGCGAGCTACGTCTAGAACTTTGAAATCCATGCGATCTGCATAGGACTGACAGCGAGCTTCTTGCACATCAAGTCCGAGTCCGCTCTCCCCTTGTTCAGAGGTGCTGACTCTTGTGTATATAAGTGCATTTAGTGCCATCGAGTTCCTTGATCATTGTTTAGTAAACAAAGGTCGAAGTATCTTGTCCTATGTAAAGATGTTAGATGAAAAAAAGAAATTTTTTATTAAAGTAACCCGACCCTTACGGCAGCGCCTACAGCGCCGACAGCCGTGAAAATTTACGGAGCTGCAGACGGTGTTGTAGCGGTTGCATCGGGAAGTCTCTATCTTTCCTGGACTGCTCCAGCATCGAGCTCGAATGTTTCGAACGCTCCTGCTGGTTACAACGTCTACCAAGGCACAACCGCTGGCGGAGAAAGTGCGACACCAGTAAATGGCAGTGCGCTTCTTTCTACCACCTCAGTTACCATTCCTGGACTTACCAATGGAACTACCTACTACTTCACAGTTAAGGCTGTAAATGCACTTGGTGCTTCTTCAGCCTCTGTGGAAGTTTCCAACGCTCCAGCCGGTGTGCCTGGTGCTCCATCTGGAGTAGCAATCACAGCTGGATCTAAGTCAGCATCATTGACCTGGACTGCTCCAGCCTCAAATGGTTCAGACATCATTGGTTACAACGTCTACCAGTACTCAACAGCAACTGCTGCTGCGGCCGGTGCACTTGCACTCAACGGAACTTCAACAGGTGAGTCTGCTTATGCTGGTAGTGCCTACATAAATGGTCTCTGTGCTTCTTCTCCAGCGACTCCAGTTAACCTGACACAGTGTGACGCTAACAACGCGCTGAGCACTTCGAACCTCATAACTACCACTAGCTATGTTGTTACAGGCCTTACAAACGCATCTTCGTACTACTTCGTAGTTACAGCAGTAAACGCAATTGGTGAATCAACAGCTGTTGTTGCATCTGCAACACCAACCATCCCTGGTGCTGTTACTACTGCACCAACATCTGTGACAGTTGCGCAAGGTGTTAGTTCATCACTTGTTCTTTCTTGGGCAAGCAACACTGGTGCAACCGTTGGATTCAACGTTTACATGGGAACAACCGCTGGTGGAGAATCAACAACACCAGTGAATGCTCTTCCTATTGCTAATGCAAGCGGTGGCAATAGCTACGCTGTCTACGGCCTAACTGCCGGAAGCAGCTACTACTTCACAATTAAGGCAGTAAACACGACTGGTTCTTCGGCTGCTTCAACTGAAGTATTTGGAACTGCTGCTGCCTCAGCACCGTCAAAGATTACTGGCGTAACCGCAACCTCTCAGAACACACAAACATTGATCACATGGACAGCTCCGGCGTCTAATGGTTCAACTATCTCTGCATACACTGCAACTGCAACTTCTGCAGCTGACTTCATTGGTGGTACAACCACAACTACAACTGGTTGTGCAAACGTAGCTGTTACGTATTGCACAATCACAGGACTCACAAACGGTATTACCTACACAATCACCGTGAAGGCAACTAACGCCGTTGGAGCAAGTACTGCTTCGACTGGTGTGACTGTTGTTCCAGCTCCTACAACTCCAGACAAGCCAACAAGCGTAACAGTTTCGATCTCTGGAACTACAGCAACACTTGGATGGACAAATGGTGGTAATGAAGGTGGAATCATGACAGGCGTAACTGTCTACATGGGTACAGCTTCTGGAGCAGAAACTCCTTACAACTCATACGCTGCAGGAACAACTTCAGCAACAATTCCAGTTTCCGTATCGGGTACTTACTACTTCTACGTAGTTGACTCAAGCACACTTGGCGTTGGAGCTAAGTCTGCTGAAGTCTCTGCTGTAAGTGGAGGAACAACTGCTGGTGCAGCTTCTGGACTTGCTCAAACTGAGTACCGAAGTGGTGGCTCTACAGCTAGCTCAGTACTCCTTACATGGGCAGCTCCTGCCTCAACTGGTGGAGCAACTGTAACTTCGTACTACATCTTCCCAGTGGTCAATGGATCAATTGGTAGAGCTGGACTCGTTGCAGGTACAAAAGCAACAACTGCAGATGCTGCAACTGCTGCAACTACCCTTGCTGTGGGCGCTTGCCCATCTGATATGAGCACATTTACGTGGCTTGTGACTGGCACAGGAATTGCTGCAAACACAACTGCAACATGTTCTGGCACAACGCTGACTCTTAGCGCGGCCACAACTGCAGCAATCGCTACTGGTGCTACATTGACCTTCTACGCACCACTTGCTAAGGGCGCTGCCAATGTCGGTTACACAAACCTTACGACTGCACAGATTGACAACACATATGGACTTCAAATCAGTTCAACAACAGGTGTTGGTTCAGCATTGATTACTGGACTTAACGGTGGAGCTGCATACCAATTCATGGTTGTTGCTGTTAACGCTTTCGGTGCTTCAGTTTCAACGCCATCTAATCTGATTAGCTTCTACGCTCCAGCAGTTTCTGGAGTCCCTGGAAACGTCGCAGCAACTGCTGGTGCAGGAACAGTTTCAGTAACTTGGACCGGTCCTGTTAACACCGACGGATCAACTGCTGTTGCGTACAACGTTGCCGCAACACTTTCTGGTGCTATCACTCCGGCTACGATTGCGCAGATTCAATCTCCATTATCAGGCTCAGGCGAGCTTTTGTCAATGGACTCTGCTAAAACAGTTCTCACGTTCGATACCGCAATACCGGTTGGAGTTGGTATTGGTTCACCTGTAACAGTTAGTGCTGTCGGTTCTGGATCGCTTGCGGTTCCAGCGAGTACAAAGGTAACTGCAGTTACGGCTACAACTGTGACCATCAGCGCCGCAATGACTGGAACAATTGAAGCTGGAGTTGCCAGACTCAAGTTTGGTGATCTCTTTACTGCAACATCAACAGCTGGTGTAGTAGTAGGAATGACCGCATTCGGTGGTTCTGCTGGAACAACATCACTTGGAACAGTTGTTTATGTTGACGGAACTAATGTTGGATTCTCATTAGGTTACAACTCAGGTACCGTTGGACGTACAGATGCAACAACATTTACAACTGCATCTGCAACTAACGGAAGTACAGGAACTGCATCTTGCCCTTCAACAGTTACTGGTGCAATTTGCATCGTGACTGCTGGTACAACTGCAACCTTCTCTAACCTGAGCTCTAGTGCTAAGTACACATTCCAGGTTTCATCGTCAAGTGACGCAGTTACCTACTCAGCGTTCTCAACAGCTTCAGTTGCTTCTACTCCTGGCGCTGCACCGATTACGCCGACGTTCACGACGACAAACCCTTCAAGCGGAGTAATCACTGTTACGATCACGTCTTCAATGACTGGAATCGTTAAGTGGACTGCTACAGCTACAGATACTGTGACTGGAACATCAGCAACTTGCACAAACACAACTGGGACTACATGTTCACTCGTTGGTTTGAGTAATGGTGATCTTCAGTTGATCATTGTCACGCAGTCAAACGCTGCTGGTAGCACATCTTCACTATCATCTTACGGTAATGCATTAACGTACTCATACGGAAAGCCATCTGTAGCAGGTGCGCCTACAGTTTCAGTTGGTTCAGCTCAGGGATCAGGTACATCTGCTACATACCCAGTGACAGTAAGTTGGAAGACACCTTCTAACCTTGGTGGAGCTACAAATGTTGCTTACACGGTTTCTGGAACTAACACTGTTACAGGTGTAGTGACTCAGTACCCAGTGAAGCAGAACATCTATGTTGCTTTGCAAGTCGGCACTACAGCTCAGCTGACTGCCCTCACAACTGGTTCAACAAGCCTTACTTCAACAACAGTTGTTGATGGTGTTACACAGACAGTTAGTGCTTGCACAGGCGTATACCCAGGAATGGTTGTTACTGGTGGCGGAATCGCAACAGGTACTGAAGTTGTTAGTTGCACAGGGACTACCCTTGTTCTTAATAATGCTGCAACAGCACATGCTTCAGAGACACTTACTGTTACTGGTGGCGGTACTGATGCACTAGCGAATGCTTCTGTTGTTGCACGTGCATTAAACGTTCTCAATGGTTCTGGCTCATACTGTGTAGCTGCTGACAGCGCACTTCTAAACGGTACTGACAACGGTGCTAATGCTGAATTGACTTCAGCTACAACAACATGCACAATCTACGGAATCACTGGAACAAGCACTGTTCCAGGTGTAGGTGACAAGTGGTCATTTGCAGTGTCTTCAGACAACACAGCTGCAAGCCTTCTTAACTATGGAGCTAGTGCTTACTCTGCTGCTTCAACAGCTGTAACCATTGCTAAGGCAAACACAGTTCCATCTGCTCCTGTTCAAGCAACTCTTGGAGTTGCCTCAGGTGCGCTAACTGTTAGCTGGACTGCACCTACAAACACAGGTGGATCAATTAGTAGTAACGCAATTACTGGTTACAACGTTTACATCGGAACATCTGCTGGTGGCGAGTCATCGACTCCTGCTAACGGTTCAATCCCTGTAACTGGAACAACAATCACGTTGACTGGTCTTACTAACGGTACGAAGTACTACGTAATAGTTAAGGCTGTGAACCTTGTTGGCTCTTCAGTTGCATCGAATGAGAAGTATGGAACACCTTCAACAGCAGCATTGGCACCTACTTCAGTAGTTGCAACACCAGCCGCTACTTCAGTGGCTCTTAGCTGGAGCGCTCCAAGCGTTACCGGTGGTGCTGCAATCGCTGGTTACCAGGTGTACGCATGGGCTGACAGCTTGACACTCTCAAGCCTTAACCCAAGCAATGCAACAATTGTTACTGGTACTTCATACACAGTTACTGGTCTTGCTACTGGTACTAAGTATGACTTCCTAGTTGTTGCAGTGAACGCTGCTGGTGTCTCAGCTGCTTCAACACTCGTATCAGCCACACCTGCTGCAGTTGCTGCAGTGGTTGTAGTTCCAATGCCTAAGAACGTAACAGTCAGCTTCCCTGCATCTCCAGTTGCTAAGTCAGCTGCTCAGATCAAGAAGATGACTGCTGCTCAGAAGGCAACGTACAACCGTCAGATGATTGCTGCTAACGCTGCTGCTACAAAGATTTCAGCTGAAGGCTTGATTGCACTTAACAACTACTCACTGAACTCAGTGGATGGCTCGAAGGTAACAATCACCGCTAACGGTGCAACCGCTGCAATCGCTGCGGCTCGTGCCAACGCAATTGCTAACTACCTTGTTCAGTCTGGCGCCGCACTTCACTACAACATTGTGACTGCTGTTGGCACTGGCCTTAACACTGCAGTGATGGTTACTACAGCTGCGTAAGTAGTAAATACGTCTTACATCATTAATCCCCCAGGCAAACGCCTGGGGGATTAATGGTTTTAATCAAAAGAATCGCTAGAGAAAGAAGCCTTACATGAAGAAGTTCAGTTTCCTCGCAGCCCTCGTGTTGCCACTATTTATTGCGTCCGCTGCTAGTGCGGGGCCTGTAACTTTGGGAAATGGTGTGACCCAAGTGGGAAGTTTCCCCTCAGAGCCAGTCGGTCTTGCTTTTGATAGCTCTGGCAATCTCTATGTCGGATCTTGGACTTCCACTGGTGTGGGAGTGATTCCGGCTAATCAGATCACTCAAGCGTTGGCTTCAGGTATCCCAGCAAACGCAACGGTCATATCCGCAGCACCGAATTATGTTCAGCCAATTACGATTTTTAACAATACACTCTATGTTTATCAGTGGAATGGCACAGCTCCCTACTCAACGAATCCCCAGGCGTACATTTGGTCATTGAGCTTGTCGACATATGAAAGTTTGTTACTTGGTGGTGGCTCCCCGGTAGTAGCGACATCCCAGGATTGGAATCCTGTGACCGTTTCATCAACATCAGCACGAGGAAACTCACTTTTTGCCGATGCGAGCGGTCTTTATTACTTTAGTAACAATGGGTCTGGAAACCTTTATTTCGTTCCGGCCAGTCAGTTGGCTGGCGGAGGTGTGATGACCCCAACTATCTTGGCAACTGTCCCAGATACGAATAACACTACGTGGACGTCGGGAATCGTTAAAGCAAGCAACGGAACTATTTACTTTGACGCTGGCGGAGGTAACACGATTTATGGCGTTCAACCTGGTGGCACAATCAAGACGATTGTGATTCCTGGCTCAAATTTGCAAGGTGAAGTTATGTCTCTAAATCAGCAGACACTTTATGTCGCAGACTTTCAAAATGGTAATGTTTACGCTGTTGACCTAGCTTCTGGTGCTTCAAGTGTCTTTGCTTCGGGTCTGGGGTCATTGTTGCAAGGTATGGCGATCAGTAAATCTGGGGAATTGATTATTTCTCAACTATCTGGACAAATTTACGCTGCCAGTACTAATCCTGTCAACACAACCCCAGACGCACCAACTAACCTCGCGGCAGCGACTGTTGGTCACACCACTATGAAACTGACGTGGAATTACCAGACATCACCAACTACACAGTTCATCTGCACTGCAAGTAATGGTGCCACTGCAACAGTGACTGGAACTTCTTGTTCACTGAAGGGCTTTGACCTCTACAACCCAGGTTCATACAGCT
>Ga0194047_10001263_pt1 | contig 15784 bp, 12 predicted proteins | sample JunL225m_MetaG_2_FD_160070 | JGI IMG/M metagenome (GOLD analysis project Ga0194047, IMG submission 160070) | Anoxic zone freshwater microbial communities from boreal shield lake in IISD Experimental Lakes Area, Ontario, Canada - Jun2016-L221-5m | ecosystem: Environmental > Aquatic > Freshwater... | reverse complement strand
TTACTATATTATTGGTTGTGGTTTCAATATTAACCTTAAAGACAAGATAAGCATTGGCAAAAAAATTAGTCATATTAGGAGCAGGTGAAAGTGGAGTAGGCGCTGCTTTATTGGCCAAACAAAAAGGGTACGATGTATTTGTATCTGATGGTGGCGCTATTAAACCTCATTTTCAAAAAGAATTAGGGGACAATGCTATTTCATTTGAGGAAGGCGTTCATAGTGAAGCTAAAATTTTATTGGCGGATGAAGTGATCAAGAGCCCAGGCATTTCTGAAAAAAATGAAATGGTTAAAGCCATACGTGCCAAGGGCATTCCCGTAATAAGTGAAATTGAATTTGGATACAGATACAAAGGAGCTAGCAAAATTGCTGCCATCACAGGAAGCAATGGCAAAAGTACTACCACTGCCTTGTTGTACCACATTTGCAAATTGGTCAATGAAGATGTGGCAATGGTGGGCAATATTGGTTTTTCCTTTGCACGTCAAATAGCACTAGCTCCAAAAGCTTTATACATTATTGAAGTAAGCTCTTTTCAGTTAGATGACATCCGATATTTTAAACCTGAGATTGCTATTTTATTGAATATTACCGAAGATCATTTAGACAGATACGATAGCAAATTCGAAAACTACATCAAAAGCAAGTTTAGAATCATCGAAAATCAAACCCAAGAAGATTATTTCATTTATTGCATCGATGATGAAGTAATCGTTAAACATCTAGAACTACTAACCACAAATACTAACCCACTACCATTTTCTATGAAACAAGAAGTAAAAAAAGGAGGCTACATCAAGAACGATCAAATGATGTTAAAAATCCAAGAAGAACGTGTTACAATGAGCATTTATGATTTTGCCTTAAAAGGGAAACACAATGCTTATAACACAATGGCAGCAAGCATTGCAGCCACTACCTTAGGCATTCGAAAAGAAAAAATTCGAGAAGCCGTAAGCAATTTCCATAGTCTAGAACACAGAATGGAATTTGTTGCCACTGTTAGAGGAGTCGATTTTATCAATGACAGCAAGGCCACCAATGTAAACAGTACTTGGTATGCCCTAGAAAGCATGCAAAAGAAAACCGTTTTAATTTTAGGCGGTGTTGACAAAGGCAACGACTATCAACTAATTGCAGAATTGGTAAAGGAAAAAGTAAAAGCCATTGTTTGCATGGGTACTGACAATAAAAAAATCATCGAATTTTTTAAGGACTTAGTGCCTACCATTATAGAAACCGACAGTGCCAAAAAAGCAGTTAATGCTTCTTTTAAATTAGCAGAAAAAGGAGAATTGGTATTGATGAGCCCTGCTTGTGCCAGTTTTGATTTGTTTAAAAATTACGAAGACAGAGGTCGTCAATTTAAAGAGTCTGTAAAAGAATTATAATTATGTTTAACGAAACCACTGACAAGTTATTTTCACAAATGCCTAGTATCGGAGGCATGAAAGAACATTTGGATCAAAGAACCAGAGGTGATAAATACATATGGGGGTTGGTTATTATTTTATCATTGATATCTATATTGGTAGTATATAGTGCTACTGGCTCTTTGGCCTATAAAATGTACAGAGGAAATACCAGTGTGTATTTGTTTAAGCAAGTTGTTTTTACTTTAATAGGATTGGTGGTTATTTTTGGATTGCACCGAATTAATTATACGGTGTTTTCAAGAATAGCAACCATACTTTTTATGTTGTCCATTCCCCTTTTAATATATACTTTATTTTTTGGCGCTAAAATAAATGAGGGTAGTAGATGGATCAAGTTGCCCATCATTAATTTAACCATCCAAACCAGCGATTTGGCTAAGTTGGCTTTGTTTATGTACTTGTCTAAAATGTTAAGTAAAAAACAAGAAGTGATCAAGGATTTTAAAAAAGGATTTTTGCCTGTTATTACGCCTGTACTTATTATATGTGCACTCATTATGCCAGCCAATTTGTCCAATGCTTTATTAACAGGAGCTACTTCTTTATTGTTGATGTTTATTGGGAGAGTAAGCATCAAACATATCATGCTAACTATTTTAGTGGCGATGGTGCCCATTGTGATTATTGTAAGTGTCGCCATGGCCACCCATGCTAATAAATCGGTGGATGGCAAACCCAAAGTGGCAGAAAAAATGAAAAGTTTTGGACGTTTTGGAACTTGGGTTAGCAGGGTGCAAGATTTTATGTATGCGAATGAAAGAGAAGTACCTTATCAAGTGCAACAAGCAAAAATTGCCATTGCCAATGGGGGTATTTTTGTTGGTTTAGGTCCAGGCAACAGTCGCCAAAGAAATTTTTTACCACAAGCTTACAATGATTTTATTTATGCAGTCATTATTGAGGAATATGGATTGTTAGGCGGGGCGTTTATTATTTTCATCTATTTGGTTTTTTTATTTAGATGTATACGCATTTTTAGAAAATGTCCTTATGCTTTTGGTGCATTTTTAGCATTGGGATTAAGTTTTACTTTAATTATACAAGCCGTAGCAAATATGGCGGTGAATGTAAATATTGTGCCCGTAACGGGAGTCACTTTGCCTTTGGTGAGTATGGGTGGAAGCTCTTTTATTTTTACTTGTTGTTCCATAGGGTTGATTTTAAGTGTAGCGCGCAATGTGGAACAAATGGAAGGAAGAGCGCCATTAGAAACAGAAATTGAAATTCCGAACGAAACTGAAACCGAAAACAATGAGCTTGAGCCAGCCTAATAAACAATTGCGCATCATCATCGCAGGTGGAGGAACCGGAGGGCATATCTTTCCGGCCATTGCGGTTGCTCAAGCTTTACAAGCGTTAACACCTAATGTGGCAATATTATTTGTTGGTGCTTTGGGAAAAATGGAGATGGAAAAAATTCCTAAAGCTGGATATACGATCAAAGGCATTACCATCGCTGGATTCAATAGATCTAATTATTTTAAAAATATTTTGTTGCCATGGAAGCTCATTAGAAGCTATTTTCAAGTGAAATTGATTTTTAAAACTTTCCAACCCAACGCTGTGTTTGGAGTGGGGGGGTATTCTAGCTTTCCAGTTTTAAAATATGCACAAAATAGAGGGCTACCTACTTTTATTCACGAATCCAATGCCTTTGCGGGAAAAGCGAATATATGGTTGGCAGAAAATGCTACGCAGATATTTACTGGAACGAAAGGAATGGAAACATTTTTCCCTGCAGCTAAAATAATGGTTACAGGAAATCCAATTCGAAAAAACATCATCCACCATGCCTATACAAAAGCGTCTGCTTTAAAAGAATTTGGTTTAGACCCTTCTTTGAAAACGGTATTAATTGTAGGAGGAAGTTTAGGAGCAAATTCTATTAATCAAGTGATCGAAAATAATGTTGTTAATTTTTTTGAAAAGAAAATACAATTGATTTGGCAAATCGGAAATTTAAATGTGAGTGGTTATTACAGCGCTGCACAAGGTTTTGAGAATGTATTTGTGAGTTCTTTTATTGACAATATGAGTGCTGCTTATTGTGCTGCAGATATTGTTATTAGCAGATCAGGAGCAATGGCAGTAGCGGAAATTTGTACGACAGGGAAGGCTTGTATTTTTGTGCCTTATCCTTTTGCTGCCGAAGATCATCAAACCTTTAATGCCATGGCTTTGGTCAATCAACAAGCGGCTTTAATGGTAAAAGACAAGGAAGTAAGCACCAAATTATTGTCTACGCTTTTTAGTGCATTGGAAAATGAAGCGGAAATAAAAAACATGGAGCAGAAAGTAAAAACTTTTGCTTTTTTACATGCAGATACCACCATCGCAGAACAAATTTTAAAAAACAGTCATTATTAAATTATATGAATCCGTTAACCCATTGTAAAAATATTTATTTCATAGGCATTGGAGGCATTGGTATGAGTGCTTTGGCCAGGTATTTTAATACACAAGGGATAGTGGTTGCTGGGTACGATAAAACGCCTACCGATTTAACCAAAGCTTTAGAACAGGAAGGAATCGCCATTCATTTCGAAGACGATCTCAATAAAATTGATAAAGCAGCCACCGTCATTGTATACACTCCAGCCATTCCAGCCAATCATAGCGAATTAAATTATTACAGGGACAACGGCTATTTGGTAGTTAAGCGAAGTGATGTATTGCAATGGATTACTGAAAATGCTTTTACTATTGCCATCGCAGGTACGCATGGAAAAACTACTACCACTTCCATGACGGCACATATATTAAGGCATACTGGCTATGGGTGCAATGCTTTCTTAGGCGGCATTGCTTCTAATTATGGCACCAATTTTTGGAGTCATGAAAAAAATGTGGTCGTGGTAGAAGCAGATGAATACGATAGAAGCTTTTTAAAATTGGCGCCCAATATAGCTGTGATTACGGCAGTGGATCCAGACCATTTAGACATTTATGGTACGGCCGAAGAAGTGTTAAAAGCTTTTGGTGAATTTTCAGATAAAATTAAACCAGGTGGCATTTTGATACAAAAAAAAGACACCCATTTTAATACAGATGCTTCCCATAAAAATATATTGTCTTATGCCTTTGATCAAAAGGAAGCATCTTTCCATACCCTTAATTTAAAAGTAGTGGAAGGCTCCTATCATTTTGATGTGGCGCATCCAAAGGGGGTATTAAAAAATATGGTATTGAATATGGGGGGCTTGCACAATGTAGAAAATGCAACAGCCGCCATTGCCATTGCCATTAGCCTTGGCATTGAGGAACAGAAAATTATTCAAGCAGTCGCTGCTTTTGCAGGTGTAAAAAGACGATTCGAATACAAAGTGAAGACCGCTTCTAAAGTATTGATAGACGATTATGCACATCATCCCGAAGAATTGAATGCACTCATTACTGGAATAAGAAGCATCTTCCCTGGTGAAAAAATGGTATTGGTTTTTCAACCCCATTTATACAGCCGCACCAAGGATCAATGCGAAGGATTTGTAGCGACCTTAGACAAGGCCGATGAAGTGATATTGCTTCCTATTTATCCAGCCAGAGAATTGCCGATGGAAGGAGTAAGCAGTGAAATGCTTTTAAACAAAATGACTTTGACCAATAAAAAAGTAATGAGCAAAGAGCAATTGTTTGAATGGGCGGCAAAAACCCCTGATAAATTAATAGTGATGGCAGGGGCGGGCGACATTGATGTTTGTATTACAAAAGTGCAAGAAATTTTTACCGATAAGGCATGAAAAACTGGAAAAAAATACTAGGCAATATTTTATGGAGCATAGCAGCTGCGCTATTGGTATTCCTATTTATTGTATCCTGGAAAGCCAAGGAGGAAAAAAAATGTGCCAGTATCAATGTAGAGTTGGTTGGTGAAAATACAGTAGCCCTTTTTATGGATGAAAAAGAAATACTCGAAATTATTCATGAAAAAGGAATCAAGCCGGGCATGCCTATTGGTGCCCTGAATTTAAATGCATTAGAAAAGAATTTACAAAGTATAAAATGGGTAAAGCATGCTGAAATGTTTTTAGACAATCAACAAGCATTGCAAATAAAAATAGAAAAAAGAATTCCCGTTGCTAGAATTTTTACTGCTGCTGGTACTTCTTTTTACATAGATAAAGAAGGTACAAGACTGCCTTTAAAACAATTGACTGTACTGCGTTTGCCGGTTTTTACAGGATTCCCTTCAGACCAAGAAAAAATGGCTAAACCAGACAGCTTATTGCTCAGGGATATTTTACATTTTACCAATGCCATTCAACAAGATTCTTTCTTTATGGCACAAATTGCTCAAATTAATATTGCTTCTAATGGATATTTTGAAATGATTCCAAGTTTGGGAGATCATTTGGTATTAATAGGGTCGGCTGAAAATGTAGAAGACAAACTAAATAGGCTGTATAGTTTTTACAAACAAGTTTGGGTGCAAAGTGGGGTGAATGCATATCAAGTATTGGATTGCAGATTTGATCATCAAATAGTAGCATTGAAAAAAGGGATGCAACCTATTCAATTCTCCAGCGCAATTTTGGCGGTTGACTCCTTGGAGAATTTTACCAGTGCTGCCATCGATACGGCCAAAAAAGTAGATACGGCTATTAAAAAATTGGCGATTCAGCAGGGGAAAACCAACCTTCAACCAACGGCCATTTTGGCCCCCAAGCTGGCGCCTAAAACTGCCCCCAAAACAGCCTCTCCTTCTGCCCTTCAATCAGACGTAAAATCAAAGCGTAAAATTACGGGCCAGACAAAGGCAAAAACAACGGTAAAAAAGAACAATAAAACGAACAATAAATCGTTAAATAATCAGAAGAAGTCTGCGAAGGCCATCCTGCCCAAAAAGACCGACCCTAAAACAACTAACAACTAAAAAACAACAAAATGAGTCAGCACGATTCTCCAATCATTGTAGGTCTGGACATTGGAACTACTAAAATTGCTGCCATTGCAGGAAGAAAAAACGAATTTGGCAAATTAGAAATCTTAGGATTTGGGAGAGCCAATAGCAATGGTGTTCAACATGGCCAAGTTTTAAACATTGATCAAACCATCAAAGCCATTCAGCAAGCGCTACAAAATTGTCAATTAAGCAATCCCGATTTAGAGGTCAATGAAGTGTATGTGGGTATTGCTGGTCATCATATTAAAAGTTTGCAAACCAGAGGGGATCAAGTGCGTCAAGATGCCGAGAATGAAATTCAAGCTTGGGAAATTGAGCAGCTTATCAACAATCAACGTAAAACCTTTATACCTGCTGGTGATCAAATCATCGATGTCATTCCACAAGAATTTCATGTTGACAACAACCAAAATATCAAAGACCCTATTGGGGTTAATGGCGTAAAAGTGGGTGCGAACTTTTTGATTCTAACTGGGGATAGAAATGCCATTCGAAACATTAATCGTTCAGTGGAAAGAAGTGGGTTGGTAACAAAAGATCTAGTGTTGCAACCTTTGGCTTCCGCCAGTGCGGTCATGAGTGATGTAGATTTAGAAGCGGGGGTAGCTATTTTAGATATTGGTGGAGGTACCAGTGACCTTGCTGTATTTTATGAGGGCATTTTAAAACATACTGCCGTGATTCCTTTTGGCGGTGAGAATATTACCAATGATATTAGAATGGGCTTGGGTGTTTTGAAAAGTCAAGCAGAAGCCATGAAGGTTCAATTTGGTAGTGCTTTGACCGATGAAGCAAAAGCCAATGCCTATGTAACCATTCCAGGTTTAAAAGGAATGCCTGCCAAAGAAATAAGTGTAAAAAGTTTAGCTGGAATAATTCAAGCTAGAATGAGTGAGATACTTGATTTTGTTACTTACCATTTGAAACAAGTAGGGATGGATAGCCGCATGTTAAATGGTGGTATCATTTTAACTGGGGGCGGTTCTCAATTAAAGCATCTAATTCAATTAACCGAATACATTACATTATTGAATGCAAGAATTGGTTTACCCAACGAACATTTGGCGCCCAATCACATTGATGAATTGAAAAAACCAATGTATTCAACTTGTATTGGCTTAATCTTAAAAGGATACAACGATTACGAACAAAATTATAAAGTGTTTGCAGAAACCTTTAAGAAAGTGGAAGTGCCAAAATCATTAACGGTTGCTGGAACTGCCAATAGCTTGACCAGTCAAAAAGTAGAAATCAAAACACCGGTTACTACTTTAACTCCAGAGCAAATTGAAAACAGAAAGAGCAAATTTTGGGATCGTTTCAAGAATAATTTGATAGAAATATTCAGTGAGGAAGAAGACAAATTATTGCCTTAAAACTTACCCACATTGTGGTCATAAATAACAAATAGAATAAATTCTAAAAGCGGTAATTTCGACATAACTAACTAACAACTAACCATCTAACTAACCCATCTAAAAACAAAAAAATGATTCAATTTGACTTGCCAAAGCAAAAATCATCCATCATAAAAGTCCTAGGAGTAGGCGGTGGCGGCAGTAATGCTGTAAACTTTATGTTCAATCAAAACATTGAAGGCGTAGATTTTATTATTTGTAACACCGATTCAAAGGCGATTGAGCAAAGTACAGTGCCCAATAAAATTCAATTGGGACCCCATTTGACACAGGGTTTAGGCGCTGGCGCTGATCCTTCTGTGGGAAAATTGGCGACAGAAGAGTCATTAGATGAGATTAGAAAAATATTAGAAGTTAATACGCGCATGGCCTTTATCACCGTGGGTATGGGTGGTGGAACAGGAACAGGTGGCGCACCCATCATAGCAAAAATTTGTAAAGATTTAGGTATTTTAACAGTAGGTATCGTAACTACTCCATTTGGTTTTGAAGGACCCCGCAGACAAGCGCAAGCAGAAGAGGGTATCAAGCAATTAAAACCTTTGGTGGATACTTTGTTGGTTATCTCTAATGATAAATTGCGTGTACAATACGGTAATTTGAAAATGAAGGAAGCTTTTACAAAAGCAGACAACGTTTTAGCTACTGCAGCAAAATGTATCACCGATGTAATTAACAGTCGTGGACATATTATAGTGGACTTTGCTGATGTATGTACCGTAATGAAAAATGGCGGCGTAGCTATTTTAGGAAAAGCAGAAGTGGAAGGAGAAAATAGAGCACAAAGAGCCATTGAAGAAGCCTTGAATTCACCTTTATTAAATGATAGTGATATTAGAGGGGCTAAATGGATCTTATTAAATATCAATAGTGCCGAAGGGGATTATGAATGCACCATGGATGAATTAGAAACCATCAATAATTATTTACGTGAACGCACAGGCGAACATTCTGATGTTATTATGGGAATGGGTTATGATGCAACACTAGATCAAAAACTAGGCATTACCTTAATTGCTACTGGGTTTGAGGGCAAAGACCCTTTTATGAAAGAAACACCAAAAAAAGTGGAGGCTCCTATTGAGGAAAAAATTGTGATGACATTGCTTTCAGAAGAAATGCTGAATGATGCCAATCCAAAAATAACTGCACCTACCGAAGAGGTAGTTGAAAAAATAGAAGAGCCTACAATTACTGACAGTTATTTTACTTTAGGAGAAGTGCCTGCTTTGGAAATAGAGGAAGAAATGGAGGAAGCATTTGAAATAGAAGAAATAAGCGAAAAAGAATATGAGGCGGAGATAGATGCTGAAATTAGCATAGCCGCCATGAGTATGATAGAAGCGGTGATGGAGGAAGAAACTATAATTGAAGAGATGGAAGAGGAGACCCTAGAAATAGAAGCGACTCAATTGTCTCCTGAAGTAGTTCTTTTTGAACTAGATGCCAACGAAGTACTAGCTCCTTCTGAATTCATTTTAAATAAGCCCACTAATATTTATGTAACAGAGGAAGAAGTGGAAGAAGAAATTTTCAACGAAGAAGTATTAGAGGAAGTGGTATTTGAAGAACCTACTCCAGAAGAAGAAATAGAAGAAGAGGAATTCATGGAAGAGGAAATGATGGAAGAAGAAATGGAATTAAGTTTTGCAACAGAAGCGCCAGCAGAAATAGTGATGGAAACAGCTCCTGTGGTGGAAATGATACAAGAAGAAGTAGTTGAAGTGCCAAAAGCACCTGTGGTTGAATACCAAAGTTCATTTAGAATGGAGGAAGAACCTGCGATGCAATTGGTGATGAGAGATGATAGCAATCCACAACCAGCTAGGGCAGTGCATCCTTCCTCTTTGGAAATGCCATTAGACAATGCCGAAGAGCAAAGAAGAAAAGTAGCAGAGCGTATTCAGAAGTTAAGAAATCTATCTTTTAATATCAACAATGGTCCTGATCCCAATACTGAATTTGATGCAGTACCCGCTTATGTGAGAAGAAATTTAGATTTATTTGGAAATACTTTAGCTTCCGTAGAAAACTATTACAGCAAGTACACGGTTGAAAAAGATGAGAACAATCAAACACAAATTTCTACCATAAATACTTTTTTAGACGGTAAAAAACCGGATTAAGTTGTTTTTTGGCTCAGTTGATTTTAGTTGTAACCCCGCTTTTAACCAGGCGGGGTTTTTTGTTTTATTCTGGCCATTATAAAATTGAAATTGTACTTTTACTGTATGCAAACTGTATTAATTACTGGCGGAACGGGCATGATTGGGAAAGCCTTGACTACCTTATTTGTAGAGAAGGGTTATAAAGTGATTGTATTAACTAGAAAAGACAAAAGATCACGCCGTCTAAATGTAAGTTTTGCAAAATGGGATGTAGAAAAAGGTATGATCGATGCCAGCGCCATTCAAACAGCGAATATTATTGTTCATTTAGCTGGGGAAGGCGTGGCGGATAAACGTTGGTCGGTAAAAAGAAAACAAGCCATTGTAGATAGTCGGGTACAGTCGGGTAATTTATTGGTGAAAGCCTTAAGTGAAAACCAACATCAAGTAAAAACATTCATAGCTGCGTCTGCCATTGGTTGGTATGGTCCCGACACCGCATCGAGTTTGGCCAATGGTTTTACAGAAACGGATCCTTCCGACAATTCTTTTTTAGGAAATACTTGTCAACTATGGGAGCAAAGTACTTCAGCTATAGCCACCATGGGCATTCGATTGGTTACTTTAAGAATTGGTATAGTGTTTAATAAAAAAGGGGGTGCTTTGGCAGCATTTTTGAAACCAGCCAAATTTGCATTGGCCACTATTTTAGGAACGGGCAAACAAATGGTCAGTTGGATACATCAACAAGATTTGTGCAGGATCATTCAATATGCAATTGAAACCCCAAGCCTAAAAGGCATCTACAATGCGGTAGCACCCAACCCAGTCACCAATAAAAAATTGGTTTTGACCATTGCTAAAAATAAATATCCTATTTATTTTCCTTCTTTTGTTCCTGCCTTTTTACTCAAAATAATTTTAGGAGAAATGAGCATAGAGGTTTTGAAAAGTGCAAAGGTGAGTGCACAAAAAATACAAGAGGCTGGTTTTGAATTTGTTTATCCAACTATAGAAGAGGCCTTACCCAATTTAATGAAATAGTTGGATCAGTTGTATACTTAATTAATTTCTTATTGGCCTTCCTGCAGTTATTACCGATTGAATTCTCTCTAATGTTTTCTTTTCTCCACACAAACTTAAAAAGGCTTCGCGCTCTAAATCTAATAAGTATTGCTCATTCACTAAAGTAGGTTCGCTTAAATCTCCACCACACATTACAAATGCTAATTTTTTAGCTACCAATACATCGTGGTCAGTTGCGTAACCACCTTTCCACATTCCATTGATACCTGCGTACAAGGCTCCTAGGCCTGCTTTTCCGAGTACTTTAATGTCTTTTCTTTGTTGGGCTTGCGTATAACCTGCTTTAAACAATTGAAGTACTTTTTCTTTTGCATTGGCAATGCGACGGGATTGATTTAATACAATTTCATCCTGCCCCTTTCTAAAAATGCCCATGTCCATCGCTTCCTGTGCCGAAGTAGCCACTTTAGCAGTAGCAATTTGCATGAACCTTCTATTAAGTGTTATGGTTTCTGGTTCGTCTACATGCATTTCATCCGAAGCGCGCAATACCAGTTCCTTGGTACCACCTCCACCAGGTATAACGCCAATACCTAATTCCACCAGTCCAATATAAGTTTCAGCAGCAGCACAAATACTATCTGCATGTAAATTCATTTCACAGCCGCCACCCAAACACAATCCGTGCGGTGCAGTCACTACTGGAACCGAGGAATATCTTACGCGCATCATCGTATTTTGAAAAGTACGAATGGCCATGTCTAATTCTTCATAGTCTTGTTCAATGGCCAACATAAAGATCATTCCAACATTCGCGCCAGCGCTAAATAAATTTCCATCATTGGCAATCACTAGTCCATTGCATTTTTCTTCGGCAAGTGTTATAGATTTATTCAGCCCTTCCAATACTTCTCCTCCAATGCTATTCATTTTGGTGTTCCAACTAAAACCTGCAACACCATCCCCCATATCCACCAAGCGGCTCGCAGCATTTTTCCAAATGGTTTTTTCATGATAATCGGATAAGATGGTAAAGGAAGATGCGCCCGGAATCAAGGTATAATTTTCGGTAGCTACATCGTAATAAAAGCGTTTGCCATCCTGCACTTTATAAAAGCTACAACCCTTTGCTACCATGGTTGCTACCCAGGGGGCAACTTGGCCACCTTCTTGTTGTATATTTTTAATAACTGCTTCCACGCCCAATACATCCCAGCTTTCAAAAGCGCCTATCTCCCAACCAAAACCTGCTTTCAAAGCATCGTCTAAGCGATACAATTCATCACTGATTTCTGGAATGCGATGGCTTACATAAGAAAAAAGGGCATGATGAAAAGCACGTACAAATTGTTTTCCTTTATCCATTTCTTTAGCGGAATCTGTAGTATGGTATAAACTTTTTAATCTTTCTGGCAAAGATTCAATGGCTTTTGCTGCGCCTATCGATGCCATCTTTGTTTTAACACGAGGCTCGTATTCAAATGTTTTTAAATTCAGTGTTAAAATTTCTTTTGAACTCGCTGTTTTTATTTTTTTAAAAAATCCTTGACCTGTTTTGTCACCCAACCAATTTTGTGCGACCATTTTTTCTAACCAAGCAGGAAGGGTAAAAATATTTTTAGCTTCATCCTTCGGACAATTGGCAGCAACTCCTCCTGCTACTTTTACCAAGGTATCAATACCCACTACATCAGCGGTTCTAAAAGTGGCCGACTTGGGACGACCCATTATTGGTCCAGTAAGCGCTTCTATTTCATCGATACTTAATTCCAATTTTTCCATTATATGAAGTACACTCATCATGCTAAAAACCCCAACTCTATTGGCTATAAAGGCAGGTGTATCTTTACACAACACCGTAGTTTTTCCTAAATATACATCCCCATAATGCAGGTGAAAGTCAATCACTGCTGGATCTGTTTTGGCAGTTGGAATGACTTCTAACAAACGCAAATAACGTGGTGGATTAAAAAAGTGTGTACCACAAAAATGTTTTTGAAAATCTTCTGAACGTCCTTCGGCCATTAAATGAATGGGAATACCAGAAGTATTAGAACTAATTAGAGTACCTGGCTTTCTGTATTTTTCTACTTCGTCGTAAATTATTTTTTTGATGTCTAATCTTTCCACCACTACTTCAATGATCCAATCGGCGTTGGCAATTTTTGCAATATCATCTTTAAAATTTCCCGTACTTATATTTTGCGCATACTTAGCTAAATACAATGGGGAAGGATTGGACTTAATGGCTGCTTGCAAAGAATCGTTCACCAATTTATTTCTTTCTTTTGGCAGCTTGCTTTCTTCCATCCCTGGGGTTAGCATATCTAAGAGCATTACTTCTACACCCACTCCTGCAAAGTGACAGGCAATGCGAGACCCCATTACGCCACTTCCTAAAACCACTACTTTTTTGATTGAACGTTGCATTTTAGAGCATTTTTGTAAAATTAGTTAGTTATGCAACTATTTTCAAAAAAACTTTAGAATTTTGAGTATTTTTTTTGCCTTTGGTTGTGTCATTTGACCTTTTAACAAAACCAGCTTGGGGGTATTGGGCTTTGAACTACATTTGTACCATGCAAGTAGATAAGAAATTAGTAAGCCATTTGGCACATTTATCCAGGTTAAATGTTGCACCTGAAAAGATGGACAAACTAGTAGCAGATATGCAGGATTTGGTGGGATTTGTGGAGCAACTAAATAGTTTAGATACGACCGGAACTGAACCTTTGATGCATATGGGAGACGCTTACAATGTGCTGCGCAAAGATGAAGTCATTGGATCTATTTCTAGAGAAGCTGCTTTAAAAAATGCCCCTGATTCCGATGGGACTTTCTTTAAAGTGCCTAAAGTAATACGTAAATAATATACACATGTCATTGGTCATTCAATTAAAAGAGTTGCAGAAAAGTTATTTCATGGCTGGTCAAGCCATTCCTGTTTTAAAAGGCATCAACTTAGACATCAACAAAAATGAGTATGTAGCATTGATGGGGCCATCGGGTAGTGGTAAAAGTACCTTGATGAATATTTTAGGTTGCTTAGATTCTCCTACCAGTGGCATGTACAATTTAAATGGACATGATGTAAGCAAAATGGCGGATGATGATTTAGCAGGTATTAGAAATCAAGAAATAGGATTCGTGTTCCAACAATTTAATTTGTTGCCTAGATTGTCTGCTGCAGAAAACGTGGCATTGCCATTGGTCTATGCAGGCATTTCTAAAAAAGACAGAATTGAACGTGCGATGGTGGCTTTAGAAAAAGTAGGTTTGTCAGACAGAAGTCATCACAAATCAAATGAGTTGAGTGGTGGTCAAATTCAACGTGTAGCCATTGCGCGTGCATTGGTCAACAATCCCTCTATATTATTGGCCGATGAGCCTACGGGTAATTTGGATTCAAAAACCTCTGTAGAAGTGATGGAACTATTTGGTAAAATACATAGTTCTGGAAATACAGTGATTTTGGTTACCCACGAGGAAGACATTGCTAGGTATGCACATAGGGTAGTTAGATTAAGAGATGGGAATGTTGAAACAGATACGGTAAACAATAACTTTACTCATTTTTAAGTGCGTCTTTTTTCTCTTTTTTGGTTTCCCAGTTGAACTTTATTTTATTAGTTTTGTTAATCTATGCATAGCGAAGCTATCTTAATTATTATCCAATGAAAATATATACCAAAGCAGGCGATTTAGGAAAAACCAGTTTAATTGGAGGAACAAGGGTTCCTAAAAGTCATATCCGAATAGAATCTTATGGAACGGTGGATGAATTGAACTCTTTTATAGGATTGCTTAGCGACTTGGTTACAGATGCAGGTATCAAAGTTGTTTTAAAAGAAGTACAAGATCGTTTGTTTACAGTAGGTTCCTCCTTGGCTTGTGATCCGGACAAAGAACCGAATTTAAAAATCCCTGATTTAAAGGAAGAAGATATTTTATACTTGGAAAAGTTGATTGACCAAATGAATGAAACACTTGAGCCAATGAAGTCTTTTATTTTACCAGGAGGTCATCAAGCCATTTCAACTGCGCATATTGCTCGTTGTGTTTGTCGCCGTGCCGAACGTTGGTGTGTGAATCTACAAGAAGAAGATTTATTTGTAGACACGATGGTGATTAAATATTTAAACAGACTCAGTGATTATCTTTTTGTTTTAGCAAGGTACATAGGGCACTTAAACGGGGTAGCAGATGCTCCTTGGAAACCAAGGTTGTAATGCTAGATGCTAATAAAAGAGCCTAAATAAATTTTCCGTCTTTCATGGTCAAACTTCTATTGCTCATACCAGCCAATGTATCATTGTGGGTGACAATTAGAAAACTTTGATTCAATTCATTTCTTAATTTAATAAATAGATGGTGCAAGGCGGTGGCGTTTTCGCTGTCTAAATTTCCAGTAGGCTCATCTGCAAAAATAAGTGCAGGACTATTTAACAAGGCGCGAGCAACCGCTACTCTTTGTTGTTCACCTCCAGACAAACTATGTGGTTTCTTATCTATCTTATCGGAAAGGCCCATCAAGTCCAATAATTCTTTGGCCTTATTTTCTATTTGTTTTTTTGGCATTTTGGCAATCCATCCCGGAATGGATACATTCTCTATCGCAGTGAATTCGGGCAGTAAATGATGGAACTGAAAAACAAAACCCATTTTTTGATTTCTATATTTGGCCAAGGCGCTATTTGATAGTTGAGAGATGTCCTGCCCCTCAAAAATAACTTGACCCTGGTCGGCTTTTTCCAAGCTGCTTACAATGTACAAAAGCGTCGATTTGCCGGCACCGGAAGGTCCAACAATACTTACCAATTCTCCTTTGTTAACCTCCAAGGAAACGCCCTTCAATACCGATACAGGGCCATATTGCTTCCATATGTCCTTGGC
>Ga0194047_10001261_pt1 | contig 15796 bp, 3 predicted proteins | sample JunL225m_MetaG_2_FD_160070 | JGI IMG/M metagenome (GOLD analysis project Ga0194047, IMG submission 160070) | Anoxic zone freshwater microbial communities from boreal shield lake in IISD Experimental Lakes Area, Ontario, Canada - Jun2016-L221-5m | ecosystem: Environmental > Aquatic > Freshwater >... | reverse complement strand
ATTCGACTACGGATAGGGATACAATTCAAAAATTGTATTACAGAGCTTTCATCATTTACCATCATCTTAATCAAATTACATTAACCTACTCCCTCAACAGGCAGTTAAAAACGGAACGAATTAAATATCTTATTCCTTTGGTATAAAGACAATTGGCACATTGTAAAGTTACAAACCATTATGAATGGAAATAAACGGTTTTGCCAAAATAGTAAATTGTTTTGGAAAAATCGTGAGCGGTTTAGCAACAAAACCATTTACTATTTCGTAAAAACCCAACTCTTCCTCTGAGCTCAATCATTAAATTTTCTTTACGATTTCATGATTAAACTGAAAACAACATCCTATTTTCAGACAGTAAAATATGAATCTTTATATGGTTGCCTCCAATCGCCAAAAAGTTGTTAACAATCATATGTTGGCGAATGAAAAAACAAGTAATATTGTACAAATTTTTTCAAAAAAATCAAACAATAAAACAAATATCACATGAAATTACTAAAACTACTAACCATTACATTGTTTTCGGTGTTGGCCTTTAACTCAGCCAATGCTCAATCAATAACTGTTACTTCGCCTAATGGTGGAGAAATATGGGCGGGTTGTACCGTTCATTCCATTACCTGGACGGGTAGCGGAACATCCAATTTCTACTCGGTGGATTATTCTACCAACGGAGGAACCTCTTGGACTTCTTTGGCAACTAATCTGAATTCTACAAGTTATTCGTGGACAGTACCAAACACCTCCTCTACCACCTGTCTGGTAAGAGTTATGGACTTTCAGAATAATGCTATTGTAGACCAGAGCAATGGTACATTTACCATTAATGCCCCACTAATTCTTACAGCACCTAACGGTGGTGAGAGCTGGCAAGTAGGTGGAGCAACACACGCTATCACTTGGGCAGCTTCGGGTACGGGAACTTACCTGACAATTCAATACTCTACTGACATGGGGGCAACATGGAATACAATTACAACAACTGCTGTTGCTACGAGTGGAACTTACACTTGGACTATTCCAAACAATCCTTCAACCAACTGTTTGGTAAAAATATTTGACAATTCGCTTAGCTGTATGACCGATGTGAGTAATAACTTATTTACCATTGCTCCTCCAACCCCATTAATTACCGTAACAGCGCCCAATACAGCACTGACTTATTATGTGGCCAATTCTTATAACATCACATGGACATCAGCTTATTTAAGTACTTCTTATGTAAAAATCGAATACTCTACTGATGGTGGTACAACATGGTTAAACGTAATTTCTTCTACAAGCAATACAGGTTCTTATACTTGGGTGGTACCTAACACTCCTTCCACAACTTGTAAAGTTAAAGTAAGCGACACGGGAAATCTTTCTACTTATGATGTAAGTGATGTTAACTTTACAATTGCTTCTGCTTATTTAGTGATGACCACACCTAACGGAGGTGAATCGTGGACAGGCTGTACCAGCCAGTATATTTATTGGGCAAAATACGGAACAACCAACAATGTAAAACTTGAATATTCTATCGACAACGGAACAACATGGAACGTAATAACTAATAGTACTTCAGGAACTTCTTATAACTGGACTGTTCCGAATACTCCTTCAACTACTTGTTTGATGCGTGTTACTGACATTACCCTTTTGGTAAGTGATATAAGTAATGCCAACTTTACAATTCTTCAAAATACATCTATTATCGTTACCGCTCCGAATGGAGGTGAATCTTGGCAAGTTGGAGGTGCAACTCACAATATAACTTGGACAAATTCAGGTGGAGCATCTAATTATTACAATATTTATTACTCTACTAACGGAGGTTCCTCATGGTCTACTATCATTTCAGGCACCTATATAACTTCAGGTACATATACCTGGACTATTCCAAACTTTCCAAGTACCAACTGTTTAATAAAAGTAGAAGATTATTATAACACTTGTCAGTATGATGTGAGCAATGCAGCATTTACCATCGCTGCACCTACCCCGGTGATCACAGTAACCGCACCAAACACGGCAGTGACTTATTATGTTGCCAATTCATATAATATCACCTGGACTTCGGCTTACCTTTCTTCATCATTCGTAAAAATAGATTATTCAATAGATAATGGAACTACATGGACTGTTATTTCCGCTTCTTCTAATAATACAGGTTCTTATACCTGGGTAGTACCTAATACGCCATCTACCACATGCTTGGTGCGCGTTTCTGACTTTGGAAACTCTGCCACTTTTGACGTGAGCAATGTTAACTTTACCATCGCAGCTGCTTATGTGGTGCTCTCCACACCTAATGGAGGAGAAAACTGGACAGGATGTAGCAGCCAATATATTTATTGGGCAAAATATGGTACTACCAATAACGTAAAACTGGAGTACTCTATAGATAATGGTACTACTTGGAACGTCATCACAAATAGTACTTCCGGAACTTCTTATAACTGGACTGTTCCGAATACTCCTTCAACTACATGTTTGATGCGTGTTACTGATATTACGCTTTTGGTAAGTGATGTAAGCAATGCTACATTTACCATATCATTAAATACAGCAATTATAGTAACTGCGCCAAACGGAGGTGAATCCTGGCAAGTTGGTGGGGCGACACATAACATAACCTGGGCTATGTCGGGAGCTTCCAATTATTACAATATCTATTATTCTACTAATGGAGGTTCTTCATGGACAACCATTATTTCGGGTACATATATTACCTCGAACTCGTACACATGGACTATTCCAAATTTCCCAAGTACTAACTGCTTAATTAAAGTAGAAGATTACTACAATACTTGTCAGTACGATGTAAGTAATGCAGTGTTTACAATCGCAGCACCAACACCGGTAATAACCGTAACAGCCCCTAATACTGCGGTTGTTTATTATGTGAACAATACATATAATATCACATGGACTTCAGCGTATTTGAGTTCATCATTCGTAGCACTAGATTATTCAACCAACAACGGCTCCTCGTGGATAAGCATCACCTCAGCCTATAACAACACCGGCAGTTACACTTGGACAGTACCTAATACTCCATCTACTACTTGTTTGGTAAGAGTTTCCGATTACGGCAACTCTGCAACATTTGATGTGAGCAACGTTAACTTTACCATTGCCTCCCCTTATGTGGTTATGACCACACCAAATGGAGGAGAAAACTGGGCAGGTTGTAGCAGTCAGTATATTTATTGGGCAAAGTATGGTACTACTAATAACGTTAAACTGGAATACTCTTTAGATAACGGAACCACATGGAACGTAATCACAAACAGTACATCCGGAACCTCATACGCCTGGTCTGTGCCAAATACACCTTCTACCACTTGCTTAATGCGAGTTACCGATATTACACTTTTGGTAAGCGATATAAGTAATGCAACATTTACCATTTCTCCAAATCTTTCCATAATCGTTTCTGCTCCTAACGGAGGAGAAAGTTGGCAGGTTGGAGGCCCAACACATAATATTACCTGGGCGCAAGTAGGTGCATCTAATTATTACAATATATATTATTCTACAAATGGAGGCTCTACATGGACAACCATAATTTCGGGCACATATATCACTTCTAATTCATACAGCTGGACTATTCCAAACACTCCAAGCACCAACTGTTTAGTGAAAGTAGAAGATTACTATAATACCTGTCAGTTCGATGTGAGCAATGCAGTATTCACCATAGCTGCTCCTACTCCGGTATTAACAGTAACGGCTCCTAACACAGCTGTCACCTATTATGTTAATAACTCTTACAATATCACTTGGTCAAGCGCTTACCTTTCTTCATCATTTGTTAAAATTGATTATTCAATCGACAATGGTACTACATGGACTACAATTATTGCTTCTACAAGTAATACGGGTTCTTACACATGGTTAGTACCTAATACTCCTTCCACAACTTGTTTGGTTAAAGTTAGCGATTTAGGTAACTTGTCCACTTATGATGTATCGAATGTAAACTTCACTATTGCCTCCCCTTATGTCGTTTTAACTACTCCAAACGGTGGAGAAACTTGGAACGGTTGCTCCAGTCAGTATATTTATTGGGCAAAATACGGTACTACCAATAACGTAAAACTTGAATATTCTCTTGATAACGGAACTACCTGGAATGTCATCACAAATAGTACTACAGGAACATCGTACACTTGGACAGTTCCTAATACACCTTCTACAACTTGTTTGATGAGAGTAACCGATGTTGGTTTATTAGTAACTGACGTTAGTAATGCCCCATTTACTATTTCTCAAAACACCGCAATCATAGTAACTGCGCCTAATGGTGGAGAATCTTGGCAAGTGGGTGGTCCAACACACAACATCACCTGGGCTATGTCGGGAGCGTCAAACTATTACAATATTTACTATTCGATAAACGGAGGCTCTACTTGGACTACAATTATTTCAGGAACTTATATCACTTCAAACTCTTATACCTGGACTATACCAAACAATCCGAGCACAAACTGTTTAATTAAAGTAGAAGATTATTACAACACATGCCAGTATGATGTGAGCAATGCGGTATTTACAATTGCAGCCCCTACTCCGGTTATCACCGTTACCGCGCCTAATACAGCTGTTACCTATTATGTCAACAATTCATACAATATAACCTGGAATTCAGCTTATTTAAGTTCTTCATTTGTAAAAATAGAATATTCGACAGATAACGGAGCTAACTGGATTACAATTACCAGCTCTGTGAGCAACACTGGTTCCTACACCTGGCTGGTACCAAACACTCCGTCATTATATTGCTTAGTTAGAGTGAGCGATTATGGAAACAATTTAACAAATGATGTAAGTAATGTTAACTTTATCATTTCAGCTCCTACGATTACCGTAAACTCTCCTAACGGTGGAGAAAACTGGACAGGTTGTTCGAGCCAAACCATTTCATGGTCAAAACAAGGAACTTCTAACAACGACAAAATAGAAGTATCATATGATGGAGGTACAACCTGGAGTACTATCATTTCGAGTACCTCAGGTACTTCGTATACCTGGACAGTTCCAAACACTCCGTCTAACAACTGTTTGATACGAGTTACTGACGTATCTATTCCTGCTGCCACCGATGTAAGCAATGCAGCTTTCCACATCATTCAGAACATTTCCATTATTGTCAACTCTCCTAACGGAGGTGAAGTTTGGCAAGTTGGAGCAGGTAGTCATGCCATTACATGGGCAGCCACACCTGCTGTTTCGAATTACTGGAATATAGATTACTCCACTGACGGAGGAACAACCTGGAATTCTATTATTTCCGGAACTTATCTGACAACCTATACTTATACCTGGACAATACCTAACAACCCGAGCACCAACTGTAAAGTTAGAGTGAGCGATTATTATAACACATGCCAGACAGATATGAGCGATGCTGTATTTACCATCCTTGCTCCTACTCCGGTTATCACTGTAACTTATCCAAACACAGCAACTACAATTTATGTTGGCTCCACATACAATATTACTTGGACAAGTGCTTATTTATGCTCTACTTTCGTAAAAATTGAATACTCAACTGATAATGGAGCAACATGGACAGCCATTATTTCTGCAACCAATAACACAGGTTCTTATTCATGGACAGTGCCTAACTCTGTTTCTTCAACCTGTTTAATTAGAGTTACCGACTTTGGTTGTACAGGTACTTATGATGTTAGTAACTTAGATTTTTCTATCAATCCTGCTGTTATCGTTACGGCCCCTAATGGTGGTGAAATATTGAATAGTTGTACAACTTCAAGTATTAACTGGACTGCAGGAGGTTGTTCGGGTTACTATAATATCGATTACTCGACAAACGGTGGTAGCACATGGACTTCAGTGGTTACTTACTATTCTGCAGCCGGAACAGGAAACTGCTCGTACACTTGGGCAAGTATACCTAACATTCCTTCGAATAACTGTTTAGTAAAAGTTACTGACCCTTATGCCACTTCTAAAACAGATTTAAGTAATGCGGTATTCACCATCGCTCCTGCTATCACTATTACTCAGCCAAATTTTGGAGGAAGCTACACCGTGGGTTCTGTTTTAAATATCAACTGGACTTCATCAGGTGTTTCAAACTACTACAACATCGACTATTCTATCAACGGAGGTTCTAACTGGATTAATATTGTATTCAATACATTAATTACTACCAACACCTATGCGTGGACAGTACCGAATGCGCCTAGTACAAACTGTTTAGTAAGAGTTACTGATAATGTGAATAACTGTAAAACGGATGTAAGTAATTCTGTATTCACCATCACAACCTCTGCTGTTCCTATTACTATTACAGCTCCGAATGGAGGAGAAAACTGGGCTACCTGTTCATCGCAAACCATTACATGGAATGCAACCGGAACATCCGGACAGTACAATCTTGATTATTCAATTAATGGAGGAACTTCTTGGGTTTCTATTGCCACCAACTATGCGGCAGGAGGAAGCTCTTGCAGTTATTCCTGGACAGTTCCTAATTCTATTTCCTCGAGCTGTTTAGTTCGAGTAACAGATTATGTGGTAAGTACCAAGACAGATCAAAGTGATGCAGCGTTTACCATGTCAACAAGTGTACCGGTTCTTGCTACGGGAGGAACTACAATATGTGCGGGAGCATCAGCATCAATAAGTGCCAGCGGAGCTACATCCTATTCTTGGCTTCCTTCTGGTTCTCTAAGCAATGCCAGCATCGCTAACCCAACTGCCAGTCCTACAACCACAACAACTTATACGGTTACTGGTACTGCAGGAAGTTGTACAAACACTGCTACGGTAACCATTGTTGTAAATCCTATACCCAACATAACAGCAACACCAAATGCACCTAATATTTGTGCAGGAGGGACAGTATCGTTTATTGCTAACGGAGCAACTTCATACAGCTGGGCACCTTCTGCAGGTTTGAGTTCAACTTCAATTTATAATCCTGTAGCCACACCAGGGGTGACAACCACCTATACAGTTACCGGAACTTCATTAGGTTGTTCGAATTCGGCTACGGCTACAGTAACTGTTACCACCATCCCTACTGTAAACGCAACTAGCGGTTCAAGTCCGATTTGTGCAGGTTCTTCCACAACTTTAACGGCTTCCGGAGCGACAACATATACATGGTCGCCTGCAACAGGATTAAGCAGCACAACAGTTGCTACCCCTACAGCATCACCAGCATCAACAACCACTTATACAGTAACAGGAACAACGAACGGTTGCTCCGCAACTTCTTCATTAACTTTAGGTGTTAGTGCAGCTCCAACTGTATCAGTAACAGGAGGAGGCAATATTTGTGCAGGAGGTTCGGTAACATTAACAGCCAGTGGAGCATCTTCATACAGTTGGTCTCCAACAACAGGTTTAAGTAACCCGAATATTTCGAATCCGGTTGCCAGTCCATCCTCAACTACGACATACACGGTAACCGGTTCAAATGGTGTATGTACAAGTACACAAACGGTTACAGTTTCGGTAATTGCCATTCCTGTTATTGCTATTACAGGAAATACAACAATTTGCGGAGGAACAAGCACATCTTTGATTGCTTCGGGAGCCACATCATACACTTGGTCACCGGCTCTTGGTTTAAGCAGTACCATTGTTGCTAATCCAACAGCCTACCCAGCCATAACCACAACGTATACCATTACGGGTGTTTCAAGCGGATGTTCCGGAAGCAACACAGTAACTGTTAATATAACTTCTGCACCAACTGTAGTAGTTACCGGAGCAGGGAGCATTTGTGCCGGTAGTTCAACAAACTTAGCTGCATCAGGAGCTAATACCTATACATGGTTACCTACAACAGGTTTGAGCAATCCTAATATTGCCAATCCAATCGCTTCTCCGACAACCACCACTACATACACTGTAACAGGTAATAACGGATGTACAGCCACAGCTAATGCATTAGTGACGGTGATACCTATTCCAAGTGTTTCTGTAAGTGGAACAAATACCATTTGTAACGGAGGAGCTACCGTATTGACAGCGTCAGGAGCAACGAACTATGCATGGTTGCCGGCAGGTGATTTAAGTAATCCATCTGTTTCGAATCCAACGGCAACACCTACTACCACAACTACATTTACAGTTACTGGAAGTACCGGAAGTTGCAGTAGTTCTGCAACATATATGGTGACGGTTAATCCAATCCCTACTGTTGTATCATCTACAGATGTAACAATTTGCGCAGGTTCGAGCACCAACCTAACTTCATCGGGAGCGACCACTTATAGCTGGTCTCCGTCAACAGGTTTAAGTAATGCTAATATAGCGAATCCAGTTGCTACTCCGGCCGCTACAACTACTTATACTGTTACCGGTACTTCACTGGGATGTTCGAGCACAGCTTCATTAACTGTAACAGTAACACCTCTTCCGGTTATCAATATCACAGGTGGTGCAACCATCTGTAATGGAGCAAGCACAAATCTTTCAGCTAGCGGGGCAAGTTCTTTCAGCTGGCTTCCTGCAACAGGTTTGAGTGCTTCCAATATTTTCAATCCGGTAGCATCTCCGTCATCGTCTACTACATATACAGTAACAGGAACTGCCAACGGTTGTTCCAGTACTCAAACAGTAGCTGTGAATGTGATTCCATTACCTACCATTTCGGTTACAGGCAATACAACATTATGTACCGGAACAAGTACTACACTTACAGCAAGTGGTGCTACTTCTTACAGTTGGTCGCCTTCAACAGGATTAAGCAACCCTACAATTGCGAACCCAGTTGCGAACCCAACATCTACTATAACTTATACGGTAACCGGAACAACTGGTTCGTGCTCGAACACAACTACTGTAACAGTAAGTGTTTATCCAGTTCCAGTAGTTGCCTTAACCGGTGGTACAACCATCTGTTCGGGAACATCTACGCCATTGAGTGCAAGCGGTGCAGCTTCGTATAGTTGGTTACCTATTACCGGATTAAGCAGTGCTTCGGCAGCTAACCCAACAGCATCTCCATTGGTTACTACAACGTACACCGTTACCGGTACATCTGGAAGTTGTTCGGATACAGCACAGGTTACTGTATTTGTAAATACCACACCAAGTGTTTCTGTTTCGGGAACAACCAATATATGTACCGGAGGTAACACTACATTAACGGCCAGCGGTGCTGCTTCGTATAGCTGGAGTCCGGGAACCGGATTAAGTTCATCGACAGTAGCTAACCCTGTGGCTGCTCCTGTTTCCACTACCACCTATACTGTAACCGGAACCACATCAGGTTGCAGTAATACCTCAGTGGTTACAGTTACCGTAAATCCTATTCCGGTGGTAACAGCAACCGGAGGAACAACGATTTGCTCAGGTACAAGTACACCGATAAGCGCAAGCGGAGCCACTACATATAGCTGGTTACCTTCAACAGGATTGAGTAATGCATCAATTTCCAACCCTTCCGCATCGCCTAGTTCAACTACCACTTACACTGTTACGGGTACTTCGGCAGGTTGCTCATCAACTGCAACTGTTTCAATAACCGTTAACCCTTCGCCTGTGGCGAGTGCAGGAAGTAACTCTAATATATGCATCGGTTCGAGCACCGTATTGAACGGGAGCGGAGGAACTACATACAGCTGGTTACCAACTACAGGGCTAAGTGATCCGAATATTTCTAATCCTACGGCTAATCCTACCTCTACCACTACTTATACAGTTATGGTAGGAAACGGAACGGGTTGTACCTCTTCTGCTAACGTTACAGTAACAGTAACACCAATACCAGTGGTATCAGTAAGCGGAAACACAACAATCTGTTCTGGTTCGGGAACTACATTAACAGCCAGCGGAGCTACTTCATATAGCTGGACTCCTTCAACAGGCTTAAGCAATGCAAATATTGCTAATCCGGTGGCAAGCCCTGTTGCGACCACAACTTATACAGTAACCGGAACAACTTCGGGTTGTTCGGGAACACAAACTGTAACAGTAATAGTAAATGCTTCTCCTGTTGCCACTGCCGGTTCGCCTGCAACCATCTGTTCAGGAACAAGCACAACATTAAATGCAACCGGAGGCGGAACTTATTCATGGTTACCTTCAGCTACTTTGAATAACGCATCTATAGCGAATCCGGTGGCAACACCTTTAACTACTACTACCTATACAGTAACCGTATCGAACGGAACTTGTTCTTCTACTTCTACTGTTACCATAACAGTTAACGCATCACCAGTGGCAAGTGCAGGCTCTAACGTAACCATTGCCTGCGGAGGTTCGACCACACTAAATGCAACCGGAGGAACTTCGTATTCATGGAGTCCGACCACAGGATTGAGCAATCCAAACATTGCTAATCCAGTTTGTACACCTCCTTACACTACCACTTATACAGTAACTGTATCTAACGGAACTTGTTCTTCCACAGCATCTGTAACAGTAACAACAGGTACATTAAGTGCTAATGCCGGAAGTGATGTAACCATTTGTACAGGAAGCAGCACCTCTCTTGTAGGCTCTGTGACCGGTGGCGGAGGCGCATGGGTAAATTTAGCTTCATCCATGTCGTTTACACAAAATGTGGGTACATACACTCCTATTACAGGAGGAACAGTTTGGTTAACTTCAGCATCCTTAATGGATGATGTGGTTTCAGGCTCAGTAACCATACCTTCGTTTACATTTAATAACAGCACATTTACCAATATCTATATTTCTACGAACGGATTTATAACCTTTGGAACATTGGCCGTGCCTACAACTACTAACTACATTCCAATCAGTTCAACAGAAACCTACCAAGGTGCTGTTTCGGCATTTGGAAGAGACTTAGACAAGGCAACAGCAGGAACACCTGAAATCAGATATCAGCAGGTAGGACAGGAATTCATCATACAATGGCAAGATATGGGAAGATATTCTTCTACCGGAACATTAGACCGTTTCAGTTTCCAGATTAGATTGAATACAACAACATATCAGGTAAAAGTGGTGTATAACGCACCTGCTTTAATTGGTCTTGCATCAGTAGAACCTCAGGTAGGTTTGCGCGGAGCAACCAGTACGTTTGGAACAGATGTTAACAACAGAACTGTATTGTCCACCACAGGATATTGGGTAAACTCAACTGTTGGTACAAGTAATGTATCTACTTGTTATTTAGAAAGCAGTTCGCCTAACACCTATCCTCAGGCAGGAACAACTTATACTTGGTCACTTCCGGGAACAACAACTTACTCCTGGGCACCAAGTACTGGTTTGAGTTCTACTACCATTCTTAATCCTTTGGCCAACCCAACCACTACAACTACTTATACATTAACTGCCAACAGTGGTTCGTGTACAGCAGTTGATATGGTTACGGTAACAGTAGGAGGCAGTGTTGCCAATGCAGGTTCGGATGTTTCAATCTGCTCAGGAAGCAATACACAATTAAGCGCAACAGGAGCATCATCATTCACCTGGTTGCCTGCAACCGGATTATCAGCAACCAATATTGCTAACCCAATTGCCAGTCCTACTGTAACTACAACCTATACTGTAACCGGAACAACGGGAAGCTGTACTTCTACCGATATGGTAGTGGTAACAGTGGTACCTCAACCGGTGGCTAATGCAGGTGCTGATGTAGCCATTTGCGCAGGCAGCAGCACTACATTAACTGCTTCAGGAGGAACAACCTATTCGTGGTTACCTACAACAGGTTTGAGCAACGCTTCTATTGCTAATCCGGTAGCATCTCCGGCAGCTACTACAACTTATACTGTAACTGCATCTAACGGTGCTTGTACTTCCACTGATATGGTGGTGGTAACGGTTAACCCTGTTCCGGTAGCTAATGCCGGGGCTGATGCAGCTATCTGTTCCGGAACTAATACTACACTGGGCGCAACGGGTGGAACATCTTATACATGGTTGCCAGCAACCGGACTAAGTTCGACCACAATTGCCAACCCTGTAGCTTCGCCTGCGGCTACCACTACTTATACTGTTACTGTTTCGAACGGAACATGTACTGCAACAGATGCAGTAATAGTAACCGTAAATGCCACTCCTACCGCCAATGCAGGTAGTGATGTAACCATTTGTAACGGAAGCACCACTACATTAGGAGCAACCGGAGGAACTACTTACAGCTGGTCGCCTTCAACCGGATTGAGTAACCCATCCATTGCCAACCCAAGTGCTAATCCAAGTGCTACTACTACTTATACAGTTACGGCTACATCCAACGGATGTTCGGCCACAGATGTAATGGTAGTAAATGTGGTGGCACCTCCAGTACCAAATGCAGGAGCAGATGTTGCTATCTGTGCCGGAAGCACCACAACATTAGGTGCCAGCGGAGGTACATCTTACACTTGGACACCAGCTACAGGTTTATCTTCATCAACCATAGCCAATCCGGTAGCATCGCCAGCAGTTACTACTACTTATACAATGTCGGTATCTAACGGAACTTGTGCATTGACAGATATGGTTGTAGTAACAGTTAATCCGGTGCCAGTGGCTAATGCCGGAACGGATGTTACCATCTGCTCAGGAACAAACACTACATTGAATGCAACCGGAGGAACATCGTATACATGGACTCCTTCTACCGGATTAAGCGACCCTAATATTGCTAACCCTGTAGCTTCGCCTGCCACAACTGCTGTTTATACAGTTACCGTTTCGAACGGATTCTGCAGCGCTCAGGATGCTGTTATAGTAAATGTGGTTTCGCCTCCGGTGGCTAATGCCGGAAGTGATGTAACCATTTGTTCGGGAACAAACACGCTTCTTTCGGCATCGGGAGGAACCTCTTATTCGTGGTTACCTGCTACCGGATTGAGCAATGCAACTGTGGCTAACCCAATTGCTAATCCTAACTCAACTACTACTTACACCGTTACTGTATCGAACGGAAGTTGTTCGGCTACTGATATGGTGGTAGTAAATGTTAATCCTTCGCCTACGGCAAATGCCGGAAGTGATGTAAATATCTGTCTAGGAAACAGCACTACGCTGAACGGAACAGGCGGAACAACCTACTCATGGAGCCCTGCTACCGGTCTTGATAATGCATCGATAGCTAATCCGGTGGCTACACCTACTGTAAATACTACTTATGTGCTTACGGTATCTAACGGATTATGTTCGGATAATGATACCGTACAGGTAACAGTGAATATAGCCAATGCAGGAACAGATGTATCGATTTGTGCCGGTGGAAATACTACCTTAAATGCTGTGGGTGGAACAAGTTACAGCTGGTTACCTACAGCAGGATTGAGCAATGCAAATATTCCTAACCCTGTGGCATCGCCTACTACTACTACTACTTATACTGCAACTGTAACTAGTACTTGCGGAACGACTATCGACTCGGTGGTGGTAACGGTATTGCCACTTCCTACAGCTTATGCAGGTGTGGACACTGCAATTTGTTCGGGAACAACCATCAGTTTACAAGCTACAGGAGGAGTTTCATACTCCTGGTTGCCTGTTACCGGATTAAGCAATTCTTCTATTGCTAATCCATTGGCTAACCCTATGACAAGTACAACTTATACTGTAACGGTTTCGGACGGAACCTGCTCGGCTACGGATGCTGTGGTGGTAACTGTAAATACTACTCCTGTGGCAAATGCCGGAAGCGATGTTTCGATTTGTGCAGGCAGCAGTGCCACACTTAACGCTTCGGGCGGAACTAACTTTGCATGGTTACCTGCTACTGACTTATCGTCAGCAGGCATAGCTAACCCTGTGGCTAACCCATCGGCTACTACTACTTATACCGTGACTGTATCGAACGGAAACTGTTCGTCAACAGATATAGTGGTAGTAACGGTTAACAACTTGCCTGTGGCTCCTGCTTCTATCTCCGGACCTACATTGGTGTGCGATGGTTCTACCAATACTTATTCAGTTCCGGTGGATGGTAATATTACCAATTATTTCTGGGCTGTGCCGGGCAACTGGACAGGTAGCTCTAATACCAACAGCATTACTTTGGTGACCAACGTAAACAGCGGTACATTGGCAGTAACAGCAAGCAACCAATGTGGCTCGGCTACTCCGGTTATCCTTAACGTTATTCTTAATCCATTGCCTATCGTTCAGATTGGTGCTATGGCTCATGTTTGTAATACCTCAGCTCCGGTGGTTCTTACCACAGGTTACCCTTCGGGTTCGGGAGGAATTTATTCAGGTATTGGTGTATCAGGAGGAAATATGTTCGACCCTGCTGTAAGCGGAATTGGTACATTTACCATTACATATACCTACACAGACCCTACCACCACTTGTACAGCTTCGGCTAACGGACCAATGACGGTTGACTTATGTAACTCAATTGGAACTTCGGTGGCTGATGCAGGTGTAACGGTGTATCCTAATCCATTTATGGATTATGCTACTGTGAAAATTGGTGATGGCATTACGTTAAACAATGCTCAGCTGGAAGTGTATGATGTACTTGGCAAACAGGTGAAATACATTACGGACATTACTACTCATGAAGTAAGAATGAACAGAGACGAACTGAACTCGGGAATTTATTTCTTTAAATTTATTAACGATGGCAAGGTAGTTTCGACCGGAAGACTGGTAATACAGGATTAAGCACCTCTCCCCTTTATCCCCTCTCCGCAAGAGAGGGGGAGGGAAGGGAAGGTTTATAAAATGTTCCTATTTTAACATGATTTGTTAACTCGGGAAGATACACATCTGGAGGTTTCCGAAGGATATCTGCTGACTTCCGAAGGACATCTGCTGGCTTCCGAAGGACATTTGATGGCTCCCGAAGGACATCTGCTGACTCCCGAAGGACATCTGCTGACTCCCGAAGGACATCTGCTGGCTTCCGAAGGACATCTGCTTACTCCCGAAGGACATCTGCTCACTCCCGAAGGACATCTGCTCACTCCCGAAGGACATCTGCTGACTTCCGAAGAACATCTGCTGACTCCCGAAGGACATCTGCTGAGACAAAAAACACCTCTCCCCTGCCCTTTTCAATTAGAGAATGGGAGAAAAACACTTTTGAGGGGTATTGTTGAAGTTAGTATAATGGAAGGTGAACACAATGCGAGATGACAAGATGATTTGACCCAACCTACGCGAATTATGTTTCCTTGCGCTTTATATGAAAAGTTGGGAATAGGGAGAGGGAAGGAGACATCTTGATTAGTTATGAGATTGAAAAAAGCGTTTGCTTTTGGATGCTACCACAAAAAACAAATTACATTTGCAGATGATTACGAAAAGTGAGAAATAGGATATTTAAAAATAATTAAAGGAAAGAACATGAAAAATTTAAAATGGACAATGGGCTTTTTGGGGTTTCTGGGGTTTCTGGGAATACCTGCCATCACAAAAGGTGACTGGATACAGGCTTTATGGTTTTTATGGTTTGTTTGGTTTGCTTATTTTTTTCAGAAAAAGAAATCTTGAGATTAATTCAGAACTTAGTATTCACAAGGCACTAATCCCTATGATTAATTAATGGTAGCAAATCGCCTCACCCCCGTCCCCTCTCCAAAGGAGAGGGGAGATTATGAACAAACTAAATTTAGGTTTCAGTAAGCTTAACCCCCTCTCCTTTGGAGAGGGGAGGGCAAACAGCCTGTGGCTGTTTGAGCCGGCTTGTGCGCCTGTTCAGGGGTGAGGCGTTCAGACGAATATAATCTTGGGGATTGGTAAGATTCAGAAATAAAATTTTGGATTGAAAAGAGGAATAATAGAACTACAAAACATATAATTTAGAAATGAGAAAACTAATACTGACGGGGGTGATGGTGGTGCTGTGGGGGGCGATGAGTGCTCAGATGTGGTGCCCGGCCGGTGCTGAGTG
>Ga0194047_10001260_pt1 | contig 15797 bp, 13 predicted proteins | sample JunL225m_MetaG_2_FD_160070 | JGI IMG/M metagenome (GOLD analysis project Ga0194047, IMG submission 160070) | Anoxic zone freshwater microbial communities from boreal shield lake in IISD Experimental Lakes Area, Ontario, Canada - Jun2016-L221-5m | ecosystem: Environmental > Aquatic > Freshwater... | reverse complement strand
TTTAGGTCATTTTGTCCAAATTTGCCCCAAAATCCCCCCCCCAATAATTAGGCCCTAAATAGCCTAACTACATGTAAATTAGTCTAGTATATATTTTTTTAAGAACACTTAAAATAGTATTTTTGACAAATAAAAAACCCCCCTTCAATTTATGAGTATCAGTTTTATGTAGCCTAGGCTAGGAAAACTAATACCACTAGCTATTTCAAGTGCTAAAAATGTAATTTAATCTACATTGTTTAGTAATTTAGATACTAGATATAATTCTATTAAACATTTGTTTATTAGTCCTGTCTAACTATAATATGGGACTAAGGAAAGCGAAGCTATGCTCTTAACCCTTAAAATCACTTTATAATCACATCAAAATGATTAAAAAATTATTCCTCTCCTCCATTCTCAAAATTACTATACTATTATTAGTATATTTTGGATTTAGTATTAATACTACCAAAGCTCAGGCTTTTTTAAATACTAAGGACTTAAGCCAGTTTAAGGTTGAAATGTTAACCGAAGCTGATATTAGTAAAATTAAAGAACGTTTACAAGGTTCGGAACTCACTTTAGATCAATTAAAAACACAAGCAACCGCTAAAGGTTTACCTGCTGCAGAATTTGAAAAATTAAAAACAAGATTATCAGCATCTAGTAATACCACCAATGCAATTGCGAGTAAATTAGAAACTGTTGAAAGCAATCGTCAACAATCAGTTACCAGTAACGCTTCAAGTTTTAAAGAAGGCGAAGCGGTGGCGAACAATTTAGTATTTGGATCGGAGTTGTTTCAAAATACAGGCAGTTTAAATTCCAATGCAAACATTGCTACCCCGCTCAACTATGAAGTAGGACCTAATGATGTTTTAAAAGTAGTGTTGTATGGAATACAGGAGTTTGCTACTGAATTGAAAGTATCTTATGAAGGTAGTGTGACCGTTCCTAATGTGGGCGTGATTAGAGTAGCAGGGTTAACCATCGAAGCAGCTGCAAACAAGATCCAACAACAAATGGCTCGCACTGCTTATAAAACATTAGCAAGTGATGAGTCTAAATTATCAGTAACATTATCAAATATTCGTACCATACATATTACCATCATTGGTGCAAAACGTCCTGGTACTTATGATGTTAGTTCCTTGACGACTTTATTCAATGCATTATCTATCGCAGGTGGACCTTCCCCCATAGGAACTTATCGTAATATTGAATTATTGCGCAATAATCAACCTATTCGTAAAGTGGATTTGTACCGCTTTATTTTAAATGGAGATCAATCGGATAATGTAGGATTAAAAGACAATGACGTGATTCGTATTCCAGCTTATCAAAACAGAGTGGAAGTAAACGGACAAATTAAACGACCAGGTATTTTTGAATTAGGTGGTACAGAAAAGTTTAAAAATATTTTAGAATATGCTGGTGGATTTGATGATGCCGCATATACCGAAAATGTAAAAGTGATTCAAAAAAATGGTCGTGAATTACAAGTAAAGGATTTAAGTAAAACCGAATTTGCAAATTACGCACCACAAGGCGGTGATGTATTTGTAGTTAGTAAAATTTTAAACAGATATCAAAACCGTATTAAATTAACTGGAGCCGTGTATCGCCCCGATACTTATGAATTAACCGAGGGTATGCGTGTGAGCGATTTAATCAAAAAAGCAGATGGATTAAAAGAAGATGCTTATACGGGAGGCGCACAATTGTTCAGACTCAAACCCAATTTAGTGCGTGAAATGTTAAGTATTAATTTATCTAAAGCATTGGCTGGAGATAAATCACAAAATATTTATTTGCAACGTGAAGATGAATTATATGTAAGTTCGGTGTTAGACTTAAGAGATTCCTTTAATGTTAAAATTTATGGGGAGGTGCATAACCCAGGTAAATATGATTATGCCGATAGTATGACTGTGAAGGATTTAATTACATTGTCGGGTGGAACTACTTTTGCTGCCAATACCAAAATAGAAGTGTCAAGATTGTTTAAGAATGAACAATCATCGGTACAAAGTAATACTATTGCCACTTTATTTACGACCGAACTAGATGCCAATTTAAATTTTGTAGAAGGCAATAAAAACATTGTCTTACAACCCTATGATGTGGTAAGTATTACGCGTAAAGTGGGTTTTACTGAACCTGCATTAGTAACCATCACAGGTCAAGTGAACTATTCAGGTAAATATTCTTTATTAACTAGAACAGAAAGAGTGAGTGATGTCATTAAGCGTGCAGGAGGTTTAATTGGAGATGCTTATGCTAAAGGAGCTTTTATTAAAAGAGAAAGTATTCGCAAGGATACACTTACATTAGCAAAACAAGACAGTTTGACTAAAGCAAATTTTAAAGAGTCGCCTGATAATGTTCAAAACATTGCTTTAGAAATTGATGAGATTATAAAACATCCTGGAAGTTTTCAGGATTTAGTGTTACAGGATAAGGATGAAGTGGTGATACCTAAAGTAGATAACAAAGTGACTATTCGTGGTGGTGTATTAAGACCTGTTACGATTAGTTATTATGAAGGACTGTCCATGAGTGAATGTATTAGTGCTGCTGGTGGTATCACCGAAAATGCAAGACGCAATAAAGCTTATGTAGTATATTTTAATGGAAGAGCAAAACGTACACGTACATTTGGAATATTTCGATTTAACCCTACTATAGAACCAGGATCGGAAGTAGTGTTGCCTGAAGGTGAAAAACGTAAGGATGCTATGACAGCTATTTTACAATATGTTACCATATTAGCACAAATTGGAACGTCGGTAGCAACTTTAAAATTATTAACTAAATAATTGAATTACATTAATATATCCTTCCCCTTTTAGTATCATATAATCAATAAAACATGGCTGAAATTCAAAACATAAATAATATCATGACACCGGATAATGATGAGATATCCTTAAAGGAGCTTATTCAAAAAATATCTGAATGGTATCGCTTTTTATTAACAAAGTGGAAGTTGATTGTTTTAATGGGTGTGTTAGGAGGATTAATAGGATTTACGTATGCTTATTTTCAAAAACCAACTTATAAAGCAGTATTGACTTTTGCGTTGGAAGATGAAAAAAGTGGAGGCGGAGGTTTAAGTGGTGCTTTAGGTTTAGCAAGTTCATTTGGCATTGATTTAGGATCAAGTGGAGGTGGCGCATTTGCAGGAGCTAATTTGATGGAGCTCATGAAGAGTAGAAAATTAATTGAAAAAACATTACTATCTCCTGTAGTAGTGAATGGCAGAACCATTAGTTTGGTCGAACATTATATCAATATAAATGAATTAAGAAAAGGCTGGGAAGAAAAACCTGCTTTAAAGAGTATCCAGTTTTTACCTGACGCAGATAGAACTAATTATACATTAGAACAAGATTCCATTTTAGGAAAAATTAGTAGCGGCATTACTAAAACAGATTTAGTTATTTCACAAAAAGATAAAAAAGTCAGTATTATTAGCGTAGAGGTAAATAGTATTAATCAAACATTCGCTAAAATGTTTTGTGAAAATTTAGTGAAAGAGACTTCTGAATTTTATGTAGAAACAAAGTCGAAAAAAGCAAAGATGAATGTAGAAATTTTACAAAAGCAAGCAGATAGTATTAGAGCAGAATTAAATGGAGCTATTACAGGAGTGGCAACAGCTACTGATAATGTATTTAATTTAAATATGGCTATGAATGTAAAACGTACTCCAAGTGCGAGACGTCAAGTGGATGTGCAAGCGAATACTGCTATATTAACACAATTAGTGGGTAATTTAGAGTTAGCTAAAGTGACCTTAAGAAAAGAAACGCCTTTAGTTCAAATCATAGACAAACCTATTTATCCTTTAGAAAAAGAAAAGCTAAGCAAATTAAAATCTCTGATATTAGGAGGATTTTTAGCTGGCTTTTTAACCGTATTGTATTTAGTATTTGGAAGTTTATATAAAAAAATGATTGCATAATAATAATGACCTTTTCAGCTTAGCTGATAAGTTTCACTTTATTTAATAATCCAATAGCCCCCCACTATTGAATGAAACAAACAAAAACAAACATCATGTTTAAAAAAGTAAGTATTGTCCCTCGCTGGGTGATATTTTTATTAGACATTGGGGGCACTCTCTTTTCTTATTTGTTGGCGATTGCTATCAAGCAAAATATAACATTAGTAGGGATTGATTGGGATGCAGTATTTAATACAGGATTATTAATCGTAATTGCCAATACGCTGGTGTTTACTTCTATCAAAACCTATTCGGGGATTGTTAGATATACTGGTTTTCAGGATGCAGTTCGTATTGCGGCTTCTATCTTTATTTCTTCTTTGCTATTGTTTTTAGTCAACGGGTTATCCATTAAGTTTGTCCAGGATTTTGGATTAACAGGATCGGTACTTATTATTTATACCACATTTAGCTTTTTATTTTTGATGAGCTATCGCGTAGCCGTGAAGTATTTGTTCTCCTATGCTAAAAATTATAAAATGACCAAGAAAAATGTAGTCATTTTTGGAGCAGGGGATACAGGAGTAGCTACTCAACGTGTACTTGAAAACGATGGCAATTCTAATATTAATATTTTGGCTTTTATAGATGATGATAAAAAGAAATCTAAAAAGCATTTGAATGGTGTTCCTGTTATTCGCTATGGTGAACTAGCGGATATTTTAACCACACAAAATATTGACGAACTAATTATAGCAAGCTTTAGTTTATCTACTAAGCGTAAAAACGAAGTAGTTGACTTTTGTTTGGATCATGATATTAAAGTAATGAATGTCCCTCCTTATAGTAGATGGGCCGAAGGTAAATTTAGCAGCCGTCAATTACAAAATATAAAAATTGAGGATTTATTGGAGCGTGATCCTATTGTGATTAATAATAATCAAATACGCTCTCAAATTAAAGGGAAACGTGTTTTAGTAACAGGTGCAGCTGGGTCTATTGGTAGTGAAATTGTTCGTCAATTATTACCTTATGCTCCTGAAATGATTATTTTATGTGATCAGGCTGAAACACCTTTACATTATTTAGAATTGGAATTACAAGAAAAAGGGACTCGCATAAATTGTATTTCTTATTTAGCTGATATCACGCATCAACATAGAATGGAAGGTTTATTTGAAACCTTTAAACCTCAATATGTATATCATGCTGCAGCATATAAGCATGTTCCTATGATGGAACTTTGTCCTACCGAAGCTGTTAGGAATAATGTGATTGGTACCAGAATCGTTGCCGACTTAGCCGTTAAATATCATGCTGAAAGGTTTGTGATGATATCTACCGATAAAGCCGTAAACCCCACCAATGTAATGGGAGCCAGTAAACGTATGGCTGAAATTTATGTTCAAGGTTTAGCGAAGGAAGCCCATCAAACTACTAAGTTTATTACCACTCGTTTTGGGAATGTATTAGGTTCTAATGGATCGGTAATTAATCGTTTTAAAGATCAAATTGAAAAAGGCGGTCCTTTAACAGTGACTCATCCTAATATTACGCGTTACTTTATGACCATCCCCGAAGCTTGTCAATTAGTATTGGAGGCAGGTAGTATGGGTAATGGCGGAGAGATTTTTGTTTTTGATATGGGGCAGCCAGTAGCCATCGCCGACCTAGCTAAAAAGATGATTCGTTTGTATGGTATGATTCCTAATATTGATATTAATATTACTTATAGTGGTTTACGCCCTGGCGAAAAACTATATGAGGAATTATTAAACGACGCCGAAAATACCATTACAACCTATCATGATAAAATATTGATTGCTAAAGTGCGTGAAGTGGAATTATCAGCCATTAAATTAAGTTTTGATGAACTAGGTCATTTAGTTTTAAGTGTCTCTAATGAAATGCAATTGGTAGGTAAGATGAAGGAATTAGTGCCTGAATTTTTAAGTAATAACAGTGTGTTTGAACAGTTAGATGGTGGTGCGAAAGTAGTGGGATTGGATTAGTGTGGTCCACACTAATATTGGGTATTTGCAATTAGTCTTAAATCATTAATAAGTTGAAAATCAAGTACTTTATATGTTTGATTTTTTATTTATAGGTAACACAAAAAGGTTGGAAAATAGGTTAAATGTGCGCAGTTTTGTGCGTTATTTTAGCGAATAACAAATGAAAATAGTGGTTGTTGGAACTTGATATATAGGGTTGGTGAAAGGAATATGTCTTACAGAAATAGGAACTTAGACCCCCAGTCATTATATTTATAAAACATAATAAAATTAGACAACATGAATACCTTTTAGTCATAGTATTTATATAGAATGACTAAAAGAAATCAAAATTATAGGCCAAGGCTTATTTATTACTTATTTCAATTTTAGGTTTGTTTAAAATACAAAGGTTTAAGTTCATTGAAAAAATTAAAAAATCATCTTTTGAAATATAAAATTGTTTGATTTATTTAATATGCAAGTTTAAGAATTCACAATCTAAACATTGAAAGATTAAAATATATTTAGGAATGAAATGTTCAGTAATTATACGAACTTTTAATGAGGAGAGGCATATTGGAAGGTTGATTGATGGAATTAATCGACAAGAATTCAATAATCAAGTTGAGATTGAAGTAATAGTTGTAGATTCTGGTTCGACAGATTCTACCATGTCAATTGCCAAGCACATGGGGGCAAATGTCGTAACATTACCTAAAGAAGAGTTTTCATTTGGTAAAGCCTTAAATTTAGGTTGCGATAATGCTAATGGAGAGTTTCTGTTATTTGCATCTGCACATGTATATCCAGTATATTCTGATTGGATAAGCAGGATGATACAACCATTTGAAGACGAAAATGTAGCTTTAGTATATGGAAGACAAATCGGGAATGAAAACACCCATTTTTCAGAACATCAAATATTTTCAAAATGGTTTCCATCATTAAGTAATTACAATCAATCAACACCATTTTGTAATAATGCCAATTGTGCAATTAAGAAAAGTTTGTGGCAAAAGGTAAGGTATGACGAACAAATTACTGGGCTAGAAGATTTGGCATGGGCGAGTATAATGATGAAAAAAGGATATAGAATTATTTATTTAGCAGAGGCGGTAATTGTACATGTACATGAAGAGACACCTCAAAAAATCAAAAACAGATACCTTAGAGAAGCAATTGCATTTAAAAATATTTATCCCAAGGTCCATGTAGGATTACTCGATTTTATAAGATTAACTATATATAATATAATTTCAGATTTTTATTTTGCAATTAGAAAAAAACGTTTCTTTTTCGAGTTAAAGAATATAATTGTATTTAGGTTTATGCAGTTCTATGGAACTTATTTAGGACACAAACAAAAAGGTATAGTAACAAAAGAGTTAAAAAACAGATTTTATTATCCAAACTCTTTGGAAAGTACCATAGGCGCGGAATTAAATATTAATTCAAAGAGAATTAACTATAATTAATGAAAAACAATACAATCATAGATATTACTTTCCCAATTTCCCAAAAAACGCCTAAGTGGCCAGGGAGTGTTGGTTTTGTATATAAGTGGCAAATGAAAATTCCGAATGATACTAATAATTTATCATATTTTTCAATTGACTCCCATCTTGGAACACATTTAGATGCTCCACTACATTTCATAGAGGGGGGCAGGTCAATTGAAAATCTTGAATTAGAAAAGTTGTTGGGGGATGTATTTGTTCTGGAAATTTATAATATCAAAAGCATAACTGATTTAGATCTTGAAAATGCAAGCATACCGAAAGACTGTAATAAATTAATATTAAAAACCGATAATCAACTGTATTGGAAAGAAAAGTTAACTGAATTTCAAGAAGATTTTTCGAGTATTGATGCATCTGGTGCAAAATGGATTGTAGAAAGAGGAATTCACTTAATTGGCATCGATTATTTATCTATACAAAGATATAATGATGGTCCCGAGACTCATCAAATTTTATTAAAAAATGAAGTAATAATTGTTGAGACTTTAAACTTAGAATATGTTAATCAAGGTTGGTATAATTTAATTTGCCTTCCATTAAAAATTGAAGGATTAGAGGGTTCGCCAGTTAGAGCACTATTAATTTCAAAAAATAATGAATAAATTCAAAATAGCAGCATTAGTTCCTATGAGACATTCTAGTGAGAGAGTGCCTGGTAAAAATTATAGAAATTTTGCAGGTAAACCACTTTTTTTTCACATAATAGAAAGTTTAACTCAATCAAAATACATTGAAACTATTGTTATAGATACAGACAGTAAAAGTATTGTTGAATTAGCAAAAGAACATTTTCCGAAAATTAAAATTTTGGAAAGACCCGAACACTTGAAAGATGGATCAGTGCCTATGAATGATGTGTTATTAAATATAATTAATCAGGTGCCTGCAGATTTCTATTTACAGACACATAGTACAAATCCGATGTTGTCTACAAATACAATAGACTCAGGAATTAAGGCATTTATAGATAAATATCCAATGCATGATTCTTTGTTTAGTGTAACAAAAAAAAATGTTCGTTATTGGGATGTTCTGGCAAGGCCCATAAATCACAATCAAAATATTCTTTTAAGAACACAAGATTTGCCTCCAATTTTTGAAGAAAATTCATGTATGTATATTTTTTCAAAAGAAATACTATTGGGTAAACATAATAGAATAGGAGATAGGCCACTACTTTTTGAAATGGATGAAATTGAGACTCAAGACATTGATGTAGAATTGAACTTTAAAGTTGCCGAATTTTTATATAAAGAAGTCAAAGGTTTAAATAATTAAACTCATGAAAGTTTTAGTAACCTGCCCTCCTATGTTGAGAAGAATTGGTGAATTTAGAGAGATCTTTTCAAAAAAAAATATTGAGTTAGTAACCCCCAATGTTATACAGATTCTATCAGAGGAAGAGTTGTTAGCACTAGTTCCTAATGTAGATGGTTGGATCATTGGTGACGATCCAGCTACAAGAAAAGTTTTTGAGGCGGGAAAGTTGGGAAAGTTAAAAGCTGCTGTTAAATGGGGTGTTGGTACAGATAATGTTGATTTTGATTCTTGCAAACAATTAAATATTCCAATAAGCAACACTCCACAAATGTTTGGAGGAGAAGTTGCAGACTTAGCAATTGCTTATTTATTAGGATTAGCAAGACAAACATATTATATTGACCGAGAGGTTAGATTTGGGAATTGGATCAAACCTGCTGGAATGAGTATGAGTAGAAAAGTTATTGCAGTAGTTGGTTTGGGGGATATTGGTCAAGCTACTATCAAGAGATTGAAAGGCTTTGATGTGATTATAAATGCTTATGATCCATATACTAAATTAAACGCCAATGACTTAGGGATAAATAAAATTCTCACATTTCCTAATAGAATTAATGATGCAGACTTTATAATTTTAACATGTGCACTTACGGAGACTAGTAAACACATGATTAATGCTAATTCTATAAGTCTAATGAAAACTGGTGTTTCCATAGTAAATGTTGCACGTGGTCCGTTAATTAATGAAAGCGATTTAATTGCTAGTTTGAATAATGGTAAAGTTAGTTCTGCTGCCTTAGATGTTTTTGAAGTAGAACCAATGACAATTGATAACAACCTTAGACAATTTAATCAATGTGTTTTTGGAACTCATAATGGATCTAATACAAAAGAGGCTGTTACAAGGGCAAGTCTACGTGCAATAGAATTATTATTTAATTATTTAAACATTGATTAATGAGTAAAGTTGTTCTAATAACAGGTGTTTTGGGAGGAATAGGTAGCTTGATAGCAGAAGGTTTTAAGTCAAAGGGGTATTTTGTAGTTGGTTTGGATATAAATAATAATATTAATAAAATAAATAATTCTGATTTGTTTATAAAATTTGATTTAAATCAATATTGCATAAATCAAGAATATAGAAACGAAATGAATAAGGTGCTTGATGAGAAAGTGCCAAATCTAAATGTATTAATAAATAATGCTGCAGTTCAGATTTTGGGAAAAATAGATGAGATAAAATTGGAAGATTGGACACAGACACTGAATGTTAACTTAACTGCTCCATTTTTATTAAGTCAATTATTCCTCAATAAACTTGCAAATACTAAGGGATGTATAATAAACATTTCAAGTATTCACCAACAGCTGACTAAAAAAAGATTTGTTTCATATGCGACATCAAAAGCTGCACTAGTGGGACTGACAAAAAGTATGAGCGTTGATTTGCAAGGAAAAGTAAGAGTAAATTCTATAAGTCCAGCAGCAATTGACACACCAATGTTACATGATGGCTTTAATAATGATGAAAAAAAAATTGATGAACTTAATTCAATACATCCACTTCAAAGAATAGGTAAGCCGAGGGAAGTTGCAAAACTTACATTGTTATTAGCTGAAGATGAGCTTGGGTTTATAAATGGCGCAAATATTCAGATTGATGGTGGCATAAGCAATGTACTTAAAGATTTAGATTAATAATAGTATTTAACATGAAAGTATTAATTACCGGTGCTGATGGGTTTATAGGATCACATCTTACAGAAGCTTTAGTTGAAGCTGGTTATGATGTAAGAGCATTTGTTTGCTATAATTCATTTAATTCATATGGATGGCTTGATACTGTTTCAAATGATATAAAAAATAAAATTGAATTTTTCTCTGGAGACATTAGAGACCCAAATGGAGTAAGAGAGTCAATGAAAGGAGTTGACATAGTATTTCATCTTGCCGCATTAATTGCTATCCCATTTAGTTATCACTCGCCAGATTCGTATATTGATACAAATGTAAAGGGAACTTTAAACATTATTCAAGCAGCAAGGGACAATAATGTAAAAAGGGTTCTAGTAACTTCAACGTCTGAAATATACGGGACAGCTCAATTTATTCCAATTACTGAGCAACATCCAAAACAGCCACAATCTCCGTATTCAGCTTCTAAAATTGGAGCTGATGCTATTGCTGACTCTTTTTATAGATCATTTGACTTGCCTATAACAATTGTCAGACCTTTTAATACATTTGGTCCTAGACAATCTGCAAGGGCTGTAATTCCAACCATCATCTCTCAATTATTAAATGGTGCAGGAGAAATTAAACTTGGAGATATTACTCCAACAAGGGATTTGTTATTTGTAAAAGACACAGTAAACGGATTTTTAAAAATTGCACAATGCGATAAACTAATTGGTCATGAAGTAAATATCGCAACACAGAGTGAAATTTCTGTTGGAGATTTAGCTCAGCAATTAATTAACAATATTAATCCAAGTGCTAAAATTATAACTGACTCAATTAGAGTACGTCCAGAGAAATCAGAAGTGTTTAGACTTTTTGGATCAAATGAAAAGCTTAAGACTTATACAGATTGGAATCAAAAATATACCCTAGGTGAGGGCTTAAAGGAAACAATTGATTGGTTTTCTAAAAAAGAAAATTTACAACAATACAAATCCGACATTTACAATGTCTAATTATACTGAAATAATTGATTTTATCAGAAATCAATATCCATCTAAAGAATTTATTCCCTTACATGAACCTATTTTCTCGGGTAGAGAAAAAGAATATGTATTGGATACAATTGAATCAACATTTGTTTCCTCAGTTGGTGCTTATGTAGACAAGTTTGAAATAATGATGGCCGCATTGACCAAAACGCAAAAAGCAGTTGCTGTAGTAAATGGAACATCTGCACTTCAAGTTGCATTGAGATTAGCTGGAGTTCAAAATGGAGACGAAGTTTTGACTCAGGCGTTAACCTTTATTGCTACAATTAATGCTATTATATATAATGGAGCTTCTCCTGTATTTGTAGATGTTGATTTAGATACAATGGGCTTATCACCAAAATCCGTGCAAGCATTTTTAGAAGAGTTTGGAGTAATGAGAGATGGTGTTTGTTTCAATAAGAAAACAAACAAAAAAATAGCTGCATGTATGCCAATGCATACATTTGGATTTCCGGTCCACATAGATGAACTAATTAAAATATGTAACAAATGGAATATTCCATTTGTTGAAGATGCCGCAGAGTCTATTGGTAGTGAATATAATGGGATGCCAATAGGGAGCTTTGGAAAATTAGGTGTTTTCTCTTTCAACGGTAATAAGATTGTAACAAGTGGTGGCGGAGGTGCAATTGTTACGAATGATTTACAACTTGGTATTAAAGCAAAACATTTAACTACTACTGCCAAAGTGCCTCATCCATATGAATATGTCCATGATGAAATTGGCTATAATTTTAGAATGCCAAATTTAAATGCAGCATTAGCTTGCGCTCAGTTAGAACAATTAGGTTCTTTTATTCAAAATAAACGAAAATTAGCATTAGAGTATAGTATATTTTTTGAATCCAAAGGTGTTAAATTCAGAACAGAATTGCCAAATACTAAAGCTAACTATTGGCTAATGTGTTTAGAGTTAGTGAATAAAAAAGAAAGAGATGCTTTTTTAAAAGAAACTAATGAGCACAAAGTGATGACGCGTCCAATTTGGCAATTGATTTTTAAATCACCGATATATTCAAAATTCCAAAGAGATTCTCAAGAAAACGCAATTTACTTAGAAGATAGAATTGTAAATATTCCAAGTAGTGTCAGATATTAGAGTATCTTTTTTAACCATCTAGCTATGAAAAAAATAAATCATTAAGAATGAACGAAAATTCAATGGAAAGCTGGGATCCAATTTGGGAAAAAATTTTTTCTGAAAACCCTTGGGGTAAATACCCGAGTGAAAGTTTAATACAATTTATTGCTAGATTTTTTTATAAGTTAAAAAGAAGTGAGACCAACATACTTGAGGTGGGGTGCGGGCCAGGAGCAAATATTTGGTATTTAGCTAAAGAAAAATTTAATGCTTATGGTATTGACGGAAGTGAAACAGCTATTTTACAAGCAGAAGAAAGATTGAAATCTGAAAACTTATTTGCAAAACTTAATGTAGGGGATATCATTAGTTTACCATATAGTGATTTGACCTTTGATGCAGTAATAGATGTTGAATGTATATATGCTAATGATTTAGAAAATGCCAATAAGATCTTAAAGGAGGTCTCTAGAGTGCTAAAAAAGGAAGGGCTATTTTATAGCAGAACATTGTCAGACAAAATTTATGTTGGTAAAAGTAGAGTCGAATTAGAGAATAAATCGTATACCAATATTTCAGATGGTCCATTGAATGGGAGAGGATTTGCCAGATTAATGAATAATAATGATATAAATAGCCTTTATGGACAATATTTTGACATTATTTCAATAGATACTCTTGACTACTCAATAAATAATAGACAGTCTGAAATAAACGAATTCATAATTATAGCTAGAAAGAAAGAAAATGAAAGAAAATAATGTAATAATTATAGCAGAAGCTGGAGTAAATCATAATGGCGATATCAAACTCGCGAAAAAACTAGTTGACATTGCAGCAGAATCAGGAGCTGATTATGTAAAATTTCAAACATGGATTACCGAGGACATAGTAGATTATAATGCACCAAAGGCAGAATATCAATTGCTAAATGATGGGGAAGAGACGAACCAGTTCGAAATGTTAAAAAATCTTGAATTATCATTTATCGAATTCAAGGAAATAAAAAAACATTGTGAATCTCAAAATATTAAATTTTTATCAACACCGGACGACGAAACGAGTTTGAATTTTCTTTGCGACGAGCTAAAAATGGATTTAATTAAAATAGGCTCGGGTGAAATAAATAATATTCAATTTCTTAGAAAAGTTGCCAAAAAAAATCTAGACGTAATATTATCGACGGGCATGTCTGGGCTAGGAGAAATAGAAGCCGCATTAAATGAATTGCTAAATAATGGTGCTAAAAGTGTTTCATTATTACACTGCACTTCAAATTACCCCGCTAAGTTAGAAACTGTAAATTTAAAAGCAATGCATACAATGAGAAATGCTTTCAAAACTATTGTAGGATATTCGGACCACACAGAAGGTATTTCTATTTCAATTGCAGCAGTTGCGTTGGGTGCAAAAATAATCGAGAAACATTTTACTATTGACAAAAACATGAAAGGGCCAGACCACAAGGCCTCAATGTCCCCTATTGAACTTTTCGAATTAGTAAAGGAAATTAGAAATGTAGAAAAAGCATTGACGGGAAGTGGAAAAAAAGAAATGCAACAAGTTGAAGTCGAAACTAAAAAAATTGTCACCAAGGGGTTATATTTAAAACAAGATATATGTCAAGGAGAAATTATTTATGAAACAAATATTATTGCAAAAAGACCATTAATTGGCTTGTCAGTAAAAGACATAGACATGTGTGTTGGTAAAAGAATAAATAAGAACAAGAACAAGGGTGATTTTATAACTTTATCAGATTTATATTTTGACTAAAAGAATTGCAGTATTTACATCCATTCGCTCTGAGTATGGTATATTAACGCCGATACTTAGAGAAATCAATAGAGCATCTGATTTCAAATTAGAATTAATTGTTGCAGGAGCTCATTTGTCAAAATTACATGGGTATACTATCTCTCATATAATTAATGATGGTTTTTCAATTTACAAAAAAATTAATTTTTTAAAATATGAAAACGGAAGAATTAATCTACAAAAATCATTAGCAAAATTAACTCAAGATATTGGCCGTTATTTCGAATTAGAAAAACCAAATCTACTAATTGTTATGGGCGATAGATTTGAATTAATGCCCGTAGTTACAATGGCTCTTTTATACAATATTCCAATTGCTCATCTATCTGGTGGCGATATTACTTTAGGGTCTATTGACAATCAAATTAGAAATGCAATAACAAAAATTTCAAACATACATTATGTGACAAATGATATTGCGATGAGAAATTTGTTAAAAATGAATGAAGAAAGATGGCGTATATTTAATGTTGGAGAACCTTGTTTAGACATAATTGATAATTTAATAACAATAGATAAGGCTCAACTATATAAAGAGTATTCTTTGTTATTATCAAAAAAATTAATTATTGCTACATTTCACCCAGAAACTATCGATAATCAGATTACAGCAGAATTGATAAGTAATTTGTTTCAAGAAATTATCAAGAATGATGAATTTCAAATATTAGTCACTTCATCTAATTTTGATAAAGATGGCGATGAAATTAATGAATGTTTACATAATTTATCAAAATCTTTTAATAACATAAAATTTACTTACAATCTAGGTCAAATAAAATATTATTCATTTTTAAAACATTGTGATTTAGTAATTGGTAATTCATCAAGTGGAATAATTGAAGTTCAAAGTTTCAATAAGCCAGTGGTAAATATAGGAAAAAGACAAGAGGGGCGACTTTGCAATGCAAATGTTTATAACGTTAAGCCAATTGTTATTGATATTTTAAAAGCTATAAATTATGTAATGAAAGATGATTTCAAAAAAAAATATTTATATAAAAAAAACAAATACGGTGATGGTAATACAGCCCATCAAATTATCAATTCTTTAAAAAAGTTAAATTGGGAGAAGCTACTAGTAAAGTGATTGAGTTTATATGATACAATACATATTTAATAAATATAATGCCGAAAACTATTGCGACATTTTAAAAGACTTTAATTTAGGGCTTGATATATATTATTACCCATCCTACCTTTCTTTTGATGCAAAAATTCAAGGCGGAGAATTTGAAATATTTGTTTTAATTGAAAATGAATTCATTTTTATATACCCTTATATCAAAATTGGTTTTAATATTTCGGAACTTAAAAACAAGTTTGATATAATTTCTCCATATGGCTACTGTGGCCCTTATTCTAATAATCCTTTATTTTTCAAACGAGCAGAATTATTTTTTATAAAATATGCTTCAGTTTTTTGTGTTACAGAATTCATCAGATATCATTACC
>Ga0194047_10001259_pt1 | contig 15801 bp, 13 predicted proteins | sample JunL225m_MetaG_2_FD_160070 | JGI IMG/M metagenome (GOLD analysis project Ga0194047, IMG submission 160070) | Anoxic zone freshwater microbial communities from boreal shield lake in IISD Experimental Lakes Area, Ontario, Canada - Jun2016-L221-5m | ecosystem: Environmental > Aquatic > Freshwater... | reverse complement strand
AACGATTTTTTAAATTAATTATAAGAAAATGAAGATCGGTTTATTTTTCGGCTCATTTAACCCAGTGCATACCGGACATTTATTAATTGCCGATTACTTTATCGAATTCGCAATATTTGATAAAATTTGGTTTGTTGTTTCTCCGCAAAATCCTTTTAAGTCTAACGATACATTAGTAGATGAAAATCTAAGATTTGAGATGTTGAAACTCGCTATAAAAGACAATCCTAAATTTGAAGCCTGTGATGTGGAATTTAATTTAAACCGACCTTCATACACTGTTGATACGCTTACCTATTTAAGAAATCAATTTCCTGAACATACTTTTTTTCCAATCATTGGTGGCGATAATTTGCAATCATTTCATCTCTGGAAAAACCATGAAGAAATTTTAAATCATCATGAGATATTTGTTTACAGAAGAGCAGGATATTATAGCAATCCACTTTTTGCAAATCAATCTAAAATTAAAATTTTTGATGTGCCGCTATTAAATATTTCATCCACTTATATCAGAGAAATGCTTCAGGCAGGGAAGTCTGTAAAATATTTAGTTCCTGATGCTATCGAAGATTTTATACGCGAGCATAAACTTTACACCTAATAAAATATCATTATATTTGACCAATAAAAAACCTATATAAATGAAGAAATCATTATTAATTCTACCCGTTTTTTTAAGCCTTTTTTTTGCACAAAAAACAAATGCTCAAACAATTCCTAATGCCGATTTTGAAACATGGACCAATGGAGTTCCAAATGGTTGGGGAACCTATTTTCCAACAGTTGCAGTAACTCAATCTACTGATAAACAATCGGGAACTTACTCAGTAAAAATGGAAACTGATCCAAATTTTGGAGTATCCATTTTGTCACTAAATAATGGAAATATGGTGGCATCAAATACTTGTTCCAATTTTCTAAATGGTTATATTAAAGCAAGTCTCGGTGCAAACGATACTTTTCAAGTGGCAGCTTATTTTATACGAAATTCCGATCAGGCAGAAGCTGGTGGAGAAGATGTAACCTCTTTAAGTCGCTCAACCTGGACACCATTTCACATTACAATAAATAAACTACCCGGTTATATTCCAGATTCATTTGCAATAATATTTTTTCTTAATCCAGATATTAGTTCAACATCAAGTTATGTTATGATCGACAATCTTTCATTTAGTAATACCGCAATTGGAAATGAACTCGGAACACAAATGGCAGTTGGAATTAAAAATGTTTCAAAACAAAATATCAATTCTTCATTGTATCCAAATCCTGCAAATGGAAATGCAGAAATTAATTTCACGCTTGTATCTGCTTCACATATCAATATTAAAATTTATGATGTTGCCGGACGTTGTGTTAAATCAGTTATAAACGAAAGCAGGAATTCTGGGGCACAAAAAGTTTTATTGAACACAGAAGATATTCAGAATGGTATTTATTTTTATACCATCACCGGAGATAGATTTACTGAAACGAAAAAATTTGTGGTAAGTAAATAATCGATTAAGAGATAAAAATTTAAAAAAAATCCTGCACATACTGCAGGATTTTTTTTTATTCTTCTATCGTTTTTTTGATTTTGATTATACTGCCTGTTTTAACTTTATCGGCAGCATTTATATTATTCCATTTTCGAATGTCGTTAGCATTTACATTGTATTTTTTAGCCAAAGACTGAATGGTTTCTCCTTTATCAATTTTATGTTCAAACATACTGTAGGCAGCTTCTTCAGCAGGTTTAAAATGTGTATTCACCAGATCAATTGTATCATTTGCAAGCTTTTCAATGATATCAGTTTGTATCACTTTATCTTTTGGCAAACAAATAAAATAGGTTTTACCATCAACAACTGTGAGTGTTGATTTTCTCAACCAAGGATTTAATATTTTTAGTAGTTTATAGTTTGCGCCATTATCCAAAGCGAACTTTGCCAGATCAGGAATTGTTGCACTTACTTTTACTTTAATTGTTGGAATATAATCATACAATTGTTTGCGGTTAAAATTAAAACCAAATTGATTTGGATGCTCAAGAACTTCTTTAAGGGCAAGAGTTCTCAAAACATAACGGGAAGTTTCAGTGTTCAGGAAAAGATCATAATAATTATTTACTCCCTGTGATTGCATTTGTTTTTTTACTCCATCAATACCCATATTGTATGAAGCAGCCGCAAGTGCCCAATCATTAAATTCTTTATGTGCTTCATTAAAATATTTACATGCAGCTTCAGTAGATTTTTCCAAATGATACCGTTCATCAACTTCCTCCGAAATTTCTAATCCATATGATTTTGCTGTTTTATCTAATAATTGCCAAAACCCTGCAGCACCTGATGGAGAGACAACATTTTGTAAGCCACTTTCAGCAAGAGAAATATATTTGAAATCGTCAGGGATATTGTTCTTTTTCAAAATGCTTTGGATGGTAGGAAAAAACCTGTTTGCTCTTTTTAAAATAAGCAAGGTTTGCGACTGCCAATAAACATTGGTTAGTAATTCACGATCATATCTTTCCTTTACATCAAAATCACTTATAGGAACTTTCTCTCCGGCAAAAGTTAAATTATCCGAAATAGATAAAGCATATATTTTATAATAGCTTTCAAATTCCTTTTGCAATTTTTCATCTTCCGAAAGTGTGGCACGAATAAAAAATCCTGCAACACCTGCGAGCAAAAGAGTGAAAAAATAAAATTTAATCTTAGCGTTCATATTGGGGCGCGAATATAAGCTAAATTATTTTAATGGGTTTTTGAGGCTTTGAATTCAGCATTTGTGTTGTTATATTTACTTAATAAATTTAAAATTGATGTTATGAAAATACTAAAAAGAATAGCCATTGGAATATTCATATTGATTTTATTAATTGTTCTGATTTCTTTTTTTCTTCCCTCAAAAGTTCATGTAGAAAGATCGGTTGAGATGAATGCTAAAACTGATGTTGTATTTAACATTATCAACGATTTGGATAAATGGAAACAATGGTCGCCATTTATAGAAATGGATACCACCGCAACAATAGTTTACAGTGAACCTTCTGAAGGTGTTGGTGCATGGTATACTTGGAATGGAAAGAATTCTGGAGAAGGGAAACTCACTATTATTCAAAGCACACCTTACAGTTTTATCAATTGCGAAATGAATTTTGGTGCGATGGGAATTGCCACCGGAGCTTTTAAAATTGATTCCTTAGCCAACGGTGTAAAAGTAACATGGAGTTTGGATTCTGAAGGAGAAGGAATCTCTTGGTATTTTTATGTTATGTCGAAGTATTTATATATGGTAATGGACAAAAATCTTGGTCAGGAGTTTGAAAAAGGATTGAATAAAATAAAACAAATTGCCGAAGCCATTCCACAAAAAGAAACTGTTGCAGGTTTTGATGTAGAAGAAAAAATTCTGACAGGCATTAATATTCTTAGCATTCGTGAGACCGTTAAAAATTCGGAAATTGGAATGAAGATCGGACAAAATTATGCACTGATTGGACAATACATGGCGAAAGCAAAAATAAGTGTTACCGGAAGTCCTCTTATTATTTTACATGCTATGCAAGCTGATGATTGCGAAATAGAATTTGCTATTCCTGTTGATTCAACTGCTAAAACTAGTGGCAAAATTATTTTCAGTGAGTTACCTTCAACCAATGCTATCATAATAAAATATTTTGGGTCATATGGTAAAACTGCTCCTGTTTACGATGCCGCTAATAAATATATTGAAGGCAAAGGCAAGAAGATATCAGGGCCAAGTCGTGAAGTTTATATCACAGATCCGGGTATCGAAAAAGATACTGCAAAATGGTTAACTGAAATTGTTTTTCCTGTAGAGTGAAAAATGGGCTAACTTATACTATTCAAACGAACCTTTAAGTTCATTTATTCTATTTGCATCAAGACGTAATAATATAAAAAGCAAAATAGTAAAACTTAAAAGTGACGAACCTCCATAACTTAAAAATGGAAGCGGAATGCCAATTACAGGAAGTATTCCCAATGTCATACCGATATTGATTGTAAAATGGAAAAACAATATTGATGCAACACAATATCCGTAAATTCTATTAAACTTATATCGTTGTCGTTCGGCAATAAAAAGCACACGCCACAATAAAAATAAATAGGCAATAATAAATCCTACCGATCCTGCAAAACCAAATTCTTCGCCAACGGTACAAAAAATAAAGTCGGTACTTTGCTCAGGTACAAAACGAAATTTATTTTGAGTGCCTTGCAGAAAACCTTTACCTACCAAGCCTCCGGAGCCAATCGCAATTTTTGATTGTTGAACATTATAACCGGCACCTTTTAAATCAACTTCTTTTCCGAGCAAAACATTTATTCGAGATTTCTGATGTGGCTGCATCACATTTTCAAACAAATAATTTACACTGCTTACATAAAAAACAAAAGCTAATGCCACACCGAATACAATTAATATATTTTGTTTATTTCGTCTGATAAATAATAACATGAGCAATGCGATTGCTGCAATTGATATGATCAGATAAAGAGGTGCTATTAATAATGAAAGCACACCCATAAGAGCAATCATAAATCCAATAAACAAAAAATAACCAGGCAAACCTTCGCGATAGAGCATAAAAATAAATGATCCAAAAACTAATGCAGTTCCGGTTTCATTTTGTAAAAGGATAATCACCATCGGTAAAAAAATGAGACCATAGCTGATGAGTTGAACTTTTTTATCTGAAAATTTTGTATTGAATCCTCCAAGAAAACGAGCAAGAGCAAGAGCGGTGGCAAACTTAGCAAATTCGGCAGGTTGCAATCGGAATCCTGCAATTTCAATCCACGAATTTGAGCCTCTAAATGATGTTCCCGCAACGATAACTGCAATTAAAAGCGCTATTGCCATTCCATATAATGCATATGCAAACACGTAGAAAAACTTTTCGTCAACCAACAATATGAGCAATCCGATAAAAGATGAAATGCCAATCCATATTAATTGTTTTCCATAGTTCATTCCATTATCATAAATAAAAGGATGATCTTCTTTATATACAGAAGCATAAATACATAACAATCCTGCTATCACAAAAAAGTAATAGAGCACCAACGTAAGCCAATCAATGCTTGCCGGTTTAGGAGTGTTATTTCGTTGCGACTGAATCATTTCTATGGGTTAAGTTTCCGTTCAACATTCTTTCTACCAATGCAGGTCGCGTATCATGTTTTCCTGTAAGATATTGTTCTAATAATATACTTGCAATTGGAGCAGCCCAAGTTGCTCCAAATCCTGCATTTTCAACTACAACAGCGATGGCTATTTTTGGGTGAACTTTTGGTGCAAATGCAAAAAATATGGAGTGATCTTTTCCATGAGGATTTTGAGCAGTTCCAGTTTTTCCGCAAATTTCAATTCCCGGAATTCGGGCGATATAAGCTGTTCCACGTTCAACAACATCTTGCATTCCTTCAATCACTATTGGAAAATAAGAAGTGTCAACCGTACTCCAATGTTTGATATTATAATCTGGATTAGGATTAGGTTTTCCATCAATTGCTTTTACAATATGCGGAGTGATGTAATAGCCGCGATTTGCCACCGATGCTGTAGCATTAGCCATTTGCAAAGGTGTGATCCCAAGTTCTCCCTGTCCAATTCCTAACGACAGAGTTGTTAGAGCTTGCCAGCGATATCGTCCATAAACTTTATCATAATAACTTGTTGGAGGAAGAAATCCTGCACCTTCACCATAAAGATCTACGCCCAGTTTTTTTCCTAAACCAAAACTTGCCATGTGATTATAGAAACTGTTGTAAGCATCTTCAACTCTATTATATCGAGGATTGTTAACGATGCTTCTATATACCTGACAAAAATATCCGTTACATGAAATTGCAATTGCACCGCGCAACTGATTTGGAGAAGAGTGAGCGTGACAACCAACAAATAAATATCCTTGATGACAGCCATAACTTGTAGCCGGATTAAGCACTTTTTCTTGTTGTCCTACCAGAGATTCCAACACTTTAAAAATTGACCCCGGTGGATATGGAGCCGCAACCGGACGATTAAATAAAGGTTTATCAGGATCTCTTAATAGTTCCATATAATGATTTCCTCTATCGCGACCGATAAATAAATTTGGATCATAAGTTGGGCTACTAACCAAAGCAAGAAGTTCACCCGTCTCAGGTTCGATAGCTACAATACTTCCCATTTTATTTTTCATGAGCTGCTCACCCAAATCCTGTAAAACCTGATCAAGGCTTAAGGTGATATTTTTTCCAGCAATTGCGGCTGTATCAAATTGCCCTTCTTTGTATCGCCCTTGTGTTCTGTTTTTTGAATCAACCAAAATATATTTTACACCATTTACTCCCCGCAGTTCTTTTTCATAAGTGCGCTCAATGCCACTGATACCAATGTAATCGCCTAATCGATAATACCCATTTGAACGGTCAATATCTTTGTCGGTTACCTCACCAATATATCCCATAATATGTGCGGCATTACTATGTTTATATTTTCTGTCGGTTCGCACTTCAACAAAAAATCCTGGAAAATCAAACAGCCTTTCCTGAAATGCAGCATACATTGGAATGGTTAATTGTTTTTCAAAAAGTGATGGGCGAAAAGGAGCATAACCTTTACTTCTTTTTAGCTTTTCAAATTTGTAAATAAAGTCATCTTTAGTAATGCCTAGAACTTTACAAAAAACTGCTGTGTCTAAATTTTTTACCTGTTCGGGGATAACGGTAAGGTCATAAATTGCATCATTATAAACCAACAATTCTTTATTCCGATCGTACACCAAACCTCTTGCAGGATAGATGGTTTGTTCCTGTAGTACATTGTTTTGTGCCGAACGTAAATAGGAATCATCAAGCAACTGAAGAAAAACTAATCGCACAATAAACACAATGCCAACTGCACAAAAAATCAGAAACAGTATGGTTCGTTTTACGCTGCTATCCATTTCTTGTTTTTGAATGATAGAACAGCAATTGACCAATCACAATTAATAGAACAGTTACGATCGAGCTGAAAAAAATTCGAGTTATAGTTGAGAAGAATTCCTGAAAGCCATAAATTTCTAAAAAGAATAAAATGGTATGATGAATAAGGGTCATTACAAAGCAATAAAACACAAACCAAACAATTCCTTTTTGGGAAAGTGTAGGAGCAATTCGGCCTTCGATATCTTCTTTTGTTGTAGTTGCTTTTAAATAATGAATGCGGATAAAACCCATAAAATTTGTAGCGGCAATATGTAATCCCGGAGTGCTTGAAAAAGCATCCATTACTGCACCGCAAAAAAACGAGATAAGAACTATTTGCCAAGGTTTAACAGTAACAGGCAATAATAAGATAAACGAAATATAGATATACGGATTCACATAACTGCTCAATTCAATATTGTTTATCAGCAATATTTGTATAAACAATATCACGATAAACCGGAGCAGGTATAAAAGTGTTTCGAGTATCAATTTTTTTTAGTTTAAATTATTTTTTTATGCTGTTCTCTAAATTTTTTTGTTCGTCCTTGATCAAATTTCTGATAATATAAACGGAAGATATAGTTCCAAAATCAGTATTCAATTCAACTTTGATGGTATGAAAATTATCACCAGCATCAAGACTGTGCGAATAAATTTTTCCAATCGGAATTCCTTCAGGAAAAATTGTAGAAAAATTACTGGTGATTATTTCATCGTTTCCTGAAATTGGAACATGTTTGTTTACATCAAGTAATCTTGCAAAACGCGGATCGCTGCCATCCCAAACCAACGAACCAAATGCTCCGTTCTTTTTTATTTTTGCGCTTATCTTACAATTATTATTTAACAACGATAGAACGGTACAATAATGTTCACTTACGTTCATCACAATTCCAACAATTCCATTTTCACTGATAACGCCCATTTCGGGAACAATGCCATGGTCGCTGCCTCTGTTTAAAGTTAGATAATTGTTTCTTTTTGTTACAGAATTATTTACAACAATTGCAGGGATATATTCATATTGTTGTTTGTAAATAGTATCGTTTACAAGTTTGGGTGTGAACTTATTTTCGTAATAAGAAGTAATTAATTGAGAATGCAATCTTGCATTTTCTAATTGCAAACTGTCATTGATACGCCTTAAATTAAAGTATTGTTTTGTATTGCTGATAGTACTGTAAAAAGAGCTGGTAACGCCTGTTGTGTAGTTAACAAAGCTGGCTTTCTGATAATTGTTGAAACGATAAATAATTACGAAAGAAAAAATTTCGAGCGCAAAAAACAAAAAGAAAACGTAATATTTTGAAATGAAGAATATAAGATTTCTCATGCGTTAGATAAATCAATAATTAGTAATTTATAATTATTAATTAAGGAGTTTATGTCATCAAAAATTTAAAGTTTTTCAAGTTCTTAAGGGCCATTCCTGTTCCACGAACAACTGCACGAAGTGGATCATCTGCAACATGTACCGGCAATTTTGTTTTTTGCGAGATACGTTTATCAAGGCCTCTAAGCAATGCACCGCCTCCTGTTAAATATAATCCTGTTGAATAAATATCGGCAGATAATTCGGGAGGAGTTAATTCTAATGCACGTAAAACCGCTTCTTCAATTTTCGAAATTGATTTATCTAAAGCTGCTGCAATTTCACCATAAGAAACGGTGATTTGCTTTGGAATACCTGTCATTAGATCTCTTCCGTTTACAGCATAATCCGTAGGAGGATTATCCAGTTCACTTAAAGCTGAGCCTACTTCAATTTTAATACGTTCGGCAGTTCTTTCTCCAACTAAAAGGTTGTGTTGCCTGCGCATATAATCCAAAATATCTTCTGTAAATTCATCACCGGCAACACGAATAGATTGATCGCAAACAATACCTGCAAGTGCAATTACAGCAATTTCAGTTGTTCCTCCACCAATATCAATGATCATGTTTCCCATGGGTTCAAAAACATCTATTCCAATTCCTATTGCAGCTGCCATAGGTTCGTGTATCAGGTAAACTTCTTTTGCACCGGCACGTTCGGCCGAATCTTTTACTGCACGTTTTTCCACTTCTGTAATTCCGGAAGGGATACATATCACCATTCGTTGTTGTGGTTTTATCAATCTGCTTCCTTGAGGAATCATTCCAATTAGCCCGCGAATCATATGTTCGGCAGCATTAAAATCGGCTATTACACCATCTTTAAGCGGACGAATAGTTTTAATATCTTCATGTGCCTTTCCGTGCATTTGTTGTGCCTGACTGCCCACAGCAATTACATTTCCGGTTCTTCTATTGATGGCAATAATCGATGGCTCATCAACAACCACCTGATCTTTATGTATGATCAAAGTGTTTGCTGTTCCTAAATCTATCGCCAATTCTTGCGTTAAAAAACTGAACATTCCCATCGTGTTCCTATAAAATTAAAGGGTTAAACAGTCGCAATTTATATTATTTCATTTCAAGATTTTGCATATTTTATTTTTGGATGAAAAATTTTGAAGAATATAATATTCACATTTGTTGATAAGCCCTTTTTACAAGTATCTCCATTCTTGTGAATTAGTAATTCCAAACATTTATTTTAATTGAATGTTTAATTGATTTAGTGATAAATAAAATGAAAGATATTTGTGTGTTTTGGTTTCGAAGAGATTTACGCCTTTCAGATAATTGTGCATTGTTCCATGCTCTAAATTCAGGATTGCCCGTTTTACCCATCTTTATTTTTGATGAAACCATTCTTGAAAAACTGGAAGATAAAAACGACAAACGTGTTGATTTTATCTATCAAAATATTTCCTATCTTAAAAACAAATTGACTGAATTAGGAAGTGACTTAATTGTTGAATATGGAAATGTAGAAGAGGTTTGGAAAAATATTTTGCATGATTACCAAGTGAAAAAAGTTTTTGTAAATCATGATTATGAACCTGATGCTATTAATCGGGATAATATTGTTAAGGATATTGTTAATACTGCAGGTGCGCACTATCACTCTTTTAAGGATCAATGTGTTTTTGAGAAAGATGAGATAGTAAAAGATGACGGTAAACCATATACTGTTTTTACACCATACTCAAAAAAGTGGAAAGCAAAATTGGATGATTTTTATCTGAGATCATTTCCTTCTGAAAAATATTTTAATAATTTTTTTAAGGTAGAAAACAGCACTCCACTTTTTCCGATAGAGCGAATTGGTTTTATCAAAACAAATGCATTCTTTCCAGTTGCAGATGTTTCAAAAAACATCATTCAAAATTATTCCTTACAAAGAGATTTTCCGGCAATAAACGGCACATCACATTTAGGAATTCATTTCCGTTTCGGAACAATCAGTATTCGTGAAAAGGCACGGTTAGCTAAGAGTTTAAATGAAACATGGCTGAATGAATTAATATGGAGAGATTTTTATATGATGATTTTATTTCAGTTTCCTCATGTTGCAAAATCAGCTTTTAAAAAAGAATATGAACAGATATCCTGGCGAAATAATGAAGAAGAATTTTATTGTTGGTGTGAGGGTAAAACTGGTTATCCAATTGTGGACGCAGGAATGCGAGAATTAAATGAAACAGGTTTTATGCATAACCGTGTTCGGATGATTGTTGCAAGTTTTTTATCCAAACATTTGCTGATTGATTGGAGGTGGGGAGAAGCTTATTTTGCAAAAAAATTATTGGATTTTGATTTGAGTGCAAATAACGGAGGTTGGCAATGGGCAGCAGGTTGCGGTACTGATGCTGCTCCTTATTTCAGAGTATTTAACCCAACGTTGCAAACTGAAAAATTTGATAAAAATTTTGAATACATTAAAAAATGGCTTCCCGATTTTGGAACAATAGTATATCCAAAACCAATAGTTGAACATATATTTGCTCGTAACAGATGTTTAGAGGTTTACAAAAAAGGACTCTCTCGATAATATGTTGAGTAAAACAATAACGTATAACTATATAAAAAGTATTTTTGTGTTAAATATTAATAGTATGAAAAAGTTAATTTCTATTTTTTTAATCGTAGTTACATTTTTTATTTCGGGAAATATTTTCGCCCAAAATGACGATAAGTTATGGGCAATCACTTTGCATGGAGGAACCGCTATTATGCAAGGTACAGGAGATATTGGCACATTGAGCGGTGCGGGTGGTGTAAGTTTAAAATATACACTTGCAAATAATTTTGCACTCAGAGCTCAGGGATATGCAGGTTTGATGAACACCATCAAAACAAATTATAATTCAGCTACAACTTTTTATGAAGGAAATCTTCAGGCTTTATTGAATTTGGTAAATTTTAAAAGTCAAACTACCGGAAGAAATTTTGCACAACTTTATGTTGGTTTGGGTGTTGGATATGCAACAGGAAACATTAAGTATAAACCTGATACTGCAAATGGAATAAAATCTACTTCAACTATCATCATTCCGATGAGCGCAGGTATTCGTTTTTATTTAAGTCCTTTGATTGATATTGGAGCAGAATACACAACACGAAGTACATTTATCGTAAACCTTGATGGTGCTACCGGTGCAGGTATACAAGGTGGAAGGTTTTATGATTTTTATAATATGCCCAACGTTTTTATTACGTTCAATCTTGGAAGTAATATGAAAGCAAGAAATTTAGAATGGACAGAAGCTACCGAAAAATTATATGACGAATTGATCAAAGCAAAACTTGATGCGCAAAATCAAATAGCTGCTTTGAAAAAAGAAAATGAAGAACTAATTGCTGCCATGAAAATTGAGATGAATATACAGATGCACGATAACCAACGCAAGGCAGATTCATCGATGAAAGTAATGCAAGCTACCATGAAAAATGATGGTGACTCTGATGGAGTATCAAATATTTTTGATAAAGAACTCAATTCTCCTTCAGGTTCAATCGTTGATGGTGGCGGCCGTACGCTTGATGTCGACAAAGATGGTGTTCCGGATTATATTGATAAATGCCCGACAGTAGCAGGAAAAGTTTCAAATTTCGGTTGTCCGCTTCAGCCAACAAAAGCTCAGTTAGCTACAATTAGCGATGGAATAAAAAACCTGCAGTTTGAAACAGGAAAAGCAATCATTAAATCAACTTCTTTTCCTGCTTTAGATTTGCTTGCTCAAATGTTAATTGAAAATGCTTCGTTCGCTTTTTTAATTGAAGGACATACAGATAATGTTGGTAAGCCTGCCGATAATATGTTTCTTTCACAGCAACGTGCAGATGCAGTTAAAAGTTATTTGGTGGTAAAAGGTGTTGATGTAAATCGCATTACTGCAAAAGGATATGGTGATACCAGACCAGTTTACTCCAATGATACCGATGCAGGAAAAGCTAAAAACAGAAGAGTGGATATGACGATTGAATAGAATTATACAGGCACAAATTGTGACCATTTCAATTCAAAAAAGTAACTCATCACAATTTGTGATGAGTTCAAAAACTCACACATTCAATAAAATAATTCTTTAAACTTACTTAAGAGATTATAAAATCTTCCCTCCAACAATCACTTGTTCTACCATATCCACACCAAATGAATAGGGGATATATGCAAGTGAAGGAATTTGTTTTGTGATGAAAACATTGGCAACTTTTCCTTTGGCAATACTTCCATGAGTTTTGCTTAACTCAAGTGCAAAAGCTCCGTTGATAGTTGTTGCATTGATGGCTTCTTCGGGAGTGAGTTTCATTTGTGTACATGCCAGCGAAACAATAAAACCCATGCGTGGGTTTGGTGAACTTCCGGGATTATAATCTGTTGCCAAACAAACCGGCAAACCGGCATCAATCATCTTGCGTGCAGGTGCATAAGGTAATCCCAAAAAGAAAGAACAGTTTGGCAAAGCTACCGGCATGGTTTCAGAATTTTTCAAACTATCAATTTCTTCATCACCTGCAAATTCTAAATGATCTACACTTAATGCATTATTTTTAACGGCAACTTGAACACCACCTGTTTGTCCTAATTCGTTGCCGTGAATTTTTGCTTTCAATCCAAACTTCGATGCAGCATTTAAAATTTTATCTGTTTCATCAACGGAAAAAAATCCTTGATCACAAAATACATCACAATAATCTGCCAATTTTTCTTCTGCAATTTGTGGTAACATTTCATCAATAATTAAATCGATATAACCGTTTCTGTTTTGTTTGTATTCGGGCGGAATGGCATGTGCACCAAGGAATGTAGCTTTGATTGTTATTGGCGAAACTTTTTTCAAACGTTTAATCACCCGCAACATTTTCAGCTCATCTTTTACAGTTAAACCATAACCACTTTTTATTTCAACTGCACCTGTTCCGAAACTCATCATTTCATTTAATCGAAGGAGGGCACTTTCAAATAATTCGTCTTCACTCATTGCCTGCAACTTTTTTGCAGAGTTTAAAATACCACCACCTGCTGCTGCAATTTCTTCATAACTTTTTCCTTTAATGCGCATCACAAATTCTTCTTCGCGTGAAGCAGCAAAAACTAAATGTGTATGCGAATCAACAAAAGATGGAAGCACGAATTTACCAGTGGCGTCAATGGTTTTATTATCAGTTGACGGTTCAGTGTTCACGGAAAACTGTGAACTATTCATTGAACCAAAATCTTTTATCTTTCCATCTTCCAACAACAAAAATGCATTTTCGATAATGGTAAGTTGCGACATTTCTGCTCCTGATTTTTTCAGAATATTTCCATCATCAATACCAACTAATCCTTTTATATTTTTGATGAGAATTGTATGTGCCATGCTTATTTATTTTTTAGCAATTGTTCAATTACTTCAGGAAAATTTTTCATTTCCAATTGTGCGATTTTTTTTGAAACAGAATTCAGATCATCACCTTTTTCAACAGTAAAACTTTTTTGAAAAACAGATTGTCCTTCATCAAAATTTTCGTTTACAAAATGGATGGTGATGCCATGTTCTTTTTCGTTTGATGCGAGTACAGCTTCATGCACATGATGTCCGTACATGCCTTTCCCTCCGTACTTTGGCAATAAAGCCGGATGAATATTGATGATTGAATTTGGAAGTTTTTTGATAAGATATTTTGGCATCAACAATAAAAATCCAGCTAGCACAATTAATGTTGGTTCGTATTGTTGAATGAGAGGAAGAAAAATTGTTTCATCATTCATTTCCTGTTTCGAAAATATGTGAACAGGAACATTAAACGGCTTCATTTTTTCAATCACACCGGCATCTGATTTATTACAAAAAAGTGCTTTAATTTTTACATCAGAATTGTGCTCAAAATACTTGCAAATATTTTCGGCATTTGTTCCACTTCCTGATGCAAAAATGATGATATTTTTCAAAGTTAAAATTTCAGTTCTTCTATAATGATTTTCCTAAACACCGTATCAATATTGCTATTGCCTTGTAATAGGTCAAAAGGGATTGCACTAAATATCAAATTTGTTGCACCGGTAGCAATATCTTTTCTTCGAGCAATAAGCGCAGATTGGCCTGTCCATGTAATTGGTGCAGGTGAAGCTGGGATCACTAATTTTCCGTTATACAAATTTGAATAAGCAAAATTTGCTGAAGTGTTTTGAAGAAAAAACGGACGAATAGAAGTACTTAAAATGCCACTCGATGTAATAAGATTTGGCCAACCGGATTGAACAGCCGTTGCAGTATCTCCGGGGTTCATTTTAAATTGATCATTTACTGTTGGAGGAGATACAAAAGATGCAATTGGGGTAAATGAAACCTGTGATTCATTATAAGCAAAAGAGCCTCCAATATCGACAATCATTAACATCTTTCCTCCGTTGTTAAAAAAGTTAGTTGTGTTTTGACTGGCAAGAGAAAGTGTTGCGTTAGCATTATTACTGAACCAGATTATTTTCTTAAAAAAATTAAATACTTTTATTGAAGTAAAATTATCGTTAGGCATTTCATCTATTGGTGACGTAACAATATCATAATTATTATAAGGAGTGCCAAGTGCTATTAATTTGTTAGCATAAAAATTCTGATAATAATTTTTGCTACCGGTATAATCATTAAATAAAACAATATCCGACTTTGGCTTTTTGATAAATATGGAATCTTTGGACCACTTGGATCTGCTGCCTGACCTATCATAAACTCTTACCCAAAATGTATTGTATTGGTCATAAATAATTCCGTTTATCAAGTCAGTTTGATGTATGGTTTTTGAGTTTGGATAAACAAAAAATTTATTACTGAATACACCTGAATTTATTTGAGATTCAAAAGTAGCAGCTGTAGTATTTGCAGGTAGTGAATAGATATTATTGGTATCATTAAAAGCAATCTCAACTCCTTGAATATCGGCAACACCATCAGTATCATTTGCAATCCAATAATATCTGAAAGCGGGGAATGAAATAGATTTACGTCCATTGCTATTATCGATATAAATTGTAGGAGGAGTATTTTTTACCGGATATAAAGTTGAAGCAGGTGTAGGATCTTTTTGGTCGAGATTATCAACAGCTCTTACATAAACGGCAATATCGGCTGTATCTTTTCCAACAGGAATGGTAAGCAAAAAAGTTCCATTTTGGGTTTTGGTAAATTGCCAGGTAAGTTGGTTATCTATTGAAACTTCGTAACCTTTTATAAGCCCTGTTTGAGAAACACCCCACCAATGTGCTTCAATAGTTGTAGATAAACGAAGGTCTCCTGAACGGGATATCTTATCAACTACCATATAGGTTTCAGGCAGTGATTGCATTTTTGCATCACCGGTAAAATCTTTTTTGCATGTTGTAAAAAGTGTGATTACAACAAGAAATATGAAATAGTTTTTTAAGTGCGTATACAATTTTTTATGATAAGGATACAAGTATACTACTTCA
>Ga0194047_10001258_pt1 | contig 15807 bp, 7 predicted proteins | sample JunL225m_MetaG_2_FD_160070 | JGI IMG/M metagenome (GOLD analysis project Ga0194047, IMG submission 160070) | Anoxic zone freshwater microbial communities from boreal shield lake in IISD Experimental Lakes Area, Ontario, Canada - Jun2016-L221-5m | ecosystem: Environmental > Aquatic > Freshwater >... | reverse complement strand
CTGGACAGGAGGTGTAACAAATGGAACAGCCTTCACACCAAGTGCAACAACAACATATACCGTGACCGGAACAGATGCAAACGGATGTATTGGGACCTCAACAAAAACAATAACAGTAAATGCATTACCAACCGTAAGTTCAACCGCAAGTGCATCAACAGTATGTGCGGGCACTGCAGTAACCTTAACAGGAACTGGCGCAACTAGCTATAGTTGGACAGGAGGTGTAACAAACAGCACAGCGTTTATACCAAACACAACAACTACATATACCGTAACCGGAACAGATGCAAACGGATGTATTGGGACATCAACAAAAACAATAACAGTAAATGCATTACCAACCGTAAGTTCAACTGCAAGTGCATCAACAGTGTGTTCGGGTACTTTAGTAACCTTAACAGGAACAGGAGCAACCAACTACAGTTGGACAGGAGGTGTAACAAATGGAACAGCCTTCACGCCAAGTGCAACAACAACATATACCGTGACAGGAACAGATGCAATTGGATGTACGGGAACATCGATGGAAACAATTACAGTACTTCCTAATTATGCTATTTCTGCCTCTGCTGGATCGAATGGTATTATAAGTCCGAATGGAACATTGAATATTTGTTCTGGTTCAAGCCAAACTTATACAATAACTCCTAATTCAGGGTATTCAATTCTTGATGTATTAGTAGATGGTGTATCAGATCCAAATGTTGTAACGACAGGTTCTTATACATTTACAAATGTTGTGGCTAATCACATCATCTCTGTAATTTTCACAACCAACTGTATTCCACCTTCTTTTTCTAATTGTCCCATCAATCAGACTATTCATACATCACAAGGGCTTTGTTCAAATGAATTACTTTATACTACTAATTTAATTGGAACTAGCCCATCTCTAACATACATCTTTAGTGGAGCAACGGTTGGAAGTGGAAACGGTGACGGAAGTGGTTCAACTTTTATTCACGGTCTTACTACTGTTTCACTTTCAGCTTCAAACGGCTGTGGTGTTGCAACATGCAGTTTCGATGTGACTGTGATAGATAATCAAGCACCAGTTCCCGACTTAGCTTCATTACCAATAATTACCGCAGAATGTTCTGCAACTGTAGCTCCTCCAACAAGTATAGATAATTGTTCAGGTGTTATTACTGCCACCACTACTAATCCTCTTGTTTATAATAATCAAGGAACTTACGTCATTAACTGGGCTTTTGACGATGGTAATGGAAATCAGGCTCATCGAAATCAAACAATAATAATCCAAGATATTACTTTGCCTACAATTTCAGCTCCTAACGATATCTCAGTTTGTTCTGGTGAAACCATATTTTTAGGTTCTCCAATTGCTTCGGATAATTGTGGATTACTCTCGGTCACAAATGACGCACCTTCTAGTTTTTCAATAGGCACAACATTAGTAACTTGGACAGCAACAGACTTTAATGGGAATTCAGCCTCAGCGACTCAGCAGGTTGTTGTAAATCCTTTGCCAATAGGCATTGCGAGTAATTATCAAATATGTAATGGTTTGTCAACTAATATTGCGTTGAGTTCTTCGGTTGCTGGTAGTACATTTACTTGGACCTCGTCAGTTAACTCAGGAAGTGTTATCGGTAATGGAAATTGCAATGCTAACTGCGGTGGGTCAATTGCTGATATTTTGAACAATACTGGAACAACTACAGCAATTGTTAATTATTCAATACTACCTATATCTCCTCAGGGTTGCATAGGTTTATCGTTCACGTCAAATGTATCAGTTGTCCCAAGTTTATTGCCTCCGTCAATAACGGGACCGAATTCAATTTGTGGGCTCACTAGTGGTGCATATACAGCGATTTCTGCAAATGCAACATCATATAATTGGAGTGTCCCTGTTGGAGTAACCATAACTTCTGGACAAGGAAATTCAATTTTGTATGTCTCTTATGGAACAGCAGTAACGGGTTATATTACAGCATCCGCAACCAACTCCTGTGAAACCTCAACCACAACTTCCTATTTTGTTACAAAGAAACCTGGAACACCTACCGCTATTCAAGGACCTGTTTCTTTATGTGGAGTTACAACCGCTAATTACTCCATTCCTACTGTTCTTGGAGCAGTCTCCTATACATGGACTTTACCAACTGGAATTACCATAACTAGTGGAAGCGGAACCAACACTATAAATGTGAGTGTAGCATCAACATTTATTGTTGGTAATATTATAGTTACTGCTGTTAATTCTTGTGGTACCACAGTAGGACAAGTTCTAACGGTTTATGGTAAAGCACCAGCCACACCTGCATCTATTACAGGTATTACTGCATTGTGTGGTGTTACAAGTACAACATATACAGCTGCCGTGACGAGTGGCGCGGCAGGTTATTTATGGACTTTGCCTACTGGCATTACCATTATTTCTGGTACTAATAGTAATGTAATAACTGTTGCTAACAGCGGATTTTCAGGAGGCAATATTTCAGTTGCAGCATACAATGCTTGTGGTTCAAGTCTTCCAAGAACATTGGCGTTAACTATTGCTCCAGCTGCACCTACCTCTATCTCAGGTCCGACATTTACCTGTGGTTTGTCAACTGCAAATTATGTTTGTGCTGCAGTTGTAGGTGCAACAACATATAATTGGGTAATGCCTACAGGTGCATCAATTACATCAGGACAAGGATCAACTAGTGTCCTTGTTGCCTTCACCACCCCTCCAAGTGGTAATATTTCTGTAACTGCTTCAAATACTTGTGCAACAAGTGTTGCTCGAACACTTGCGATTAGCAAAATAATAGCTCCTGGTGCTATAACAGGACCAACTGTTGTATGTAGTATGACTACAGCCACTTATTCCATTGCGGCAGTGACAGGTTCTATTAGTTATTTTTGGGTTGTTCCTACTGGAATGACAATAGCTTCTGGCCAATGGACAACAAGTATTATGGTGAATGTTCCATTAACCATGGCTTCTGGACTGTTAAAGGTTCAGTCTAATAATTCATGTGGTGCAAGTGGCTTTGCATCCATTACTATTGGTGCTTGTGCAAATGGTATATCCAACAATAGTTTCAAGGAAGGATATCAATTCTCACTTTATCCTAATCCTACCTTTAATGAGTTTACAATAGATGTATCCTCAATAATGAAAGAGAATGAAAAATGCATCTTAGAAGTGTTTGATGTATTAGGTAATAAAATTATCACGAAGGAAGAGGTAATTAGCGAAGGAACTGGTTCAATAAAGATTGATCTACAAGACAGAAATGTTGGTATATATTTGGTAAGATTGTTAGATTATGAGAATCAAATGATTTATTCGGAACGAGTAATCAAAGAATAATTAAACTAAGAATTATGTTCAAAAAAGGCTGTCTCTACGACAGCCTTTTTAATTGTAATAATCAATCAAAGAAATATGTTTGGAAGATTTATTGCTACAATTGTTATTATTTCATGTTCACGAATTGTAAGGGTAGGTCATAACTCCCATTCCTTAGAACTGAAATAACATGTTGTAAGTCATCTATTTTTTTTGCACTTACTCTTACTTGGTCATCCATCATTTGTGTTTGAACTTTTAGTTTCGTCTCCTTAATATCTTTCATAATTTTTCGAGCAACATCCTTATCAATACCTTCTTTAACCTTTACGTCTTTTTTGACCATAAATCCAGAAGCGTATTTTTCTTTCCCAAAGTCAAGACAAAGAGGGTTGAGGTGTTGCTTTATCATGCGCTGGCGGATAATGTCGATTATCGATTCCATTCTCATATCATCTTCTGTAAGAATATGGATGAGCATGGCTTTTTTGTCCAAAGATATTTCACTTTTTGAACCATGAAAGTCAAATCGGTTCACAATTTCTTTTCTTGCTACATTAATAGCATTATCGAGCAATTGAACATCTACTTTATTTACAATATCAAATGAAGGCATGTAAAATTATTTTATTATTTCTTTATGTGCAAAATTAATAATTAAAGAGAATACGGCTAAATATTTATTGCCGTTTACAATTACTCGAAAATTTCTGCCATCATGCATCGTGCACTTCCTCCTCCATACTGTTCAATTGTATAGAGTATTGGTGTTAATAATTTTCCGAAGTTCAATAGTTTATTTAGTTGATCTCTTTCCAATGAATATGCTGCTTGTTCGCTCATTACAATTAAACTATGACCATGCCGATTGAATAGTTGATAGGTATTACCAGCAAATGAATTCAATTGTATGGAGTTGATAAAAATAATTTCATGATTGGTTTTATGAAGTGATTCCAAAACAAGATTGAGTTCAGATAAGTCACGAAAACACTCCTTACAAATGATGGCAAAATTGTTACCAATACAAAGCACCACATTTGTATGATAAATCTCTTGCCCCGAATAATCGGTCGTTACAAATGAAATAGGTTTGAATTGAAGTTTAACACAAAGATGTTCGAATAGTTCACGATTTGTTCGTGGAGAAAGTGAAGCATAAGCAATTTTATTCAAGTAATCGAATACTATACTTCCAGTGCCTTCCAAAAAGATATTTTTCTCTTCGTTAACAGACAAATCGATTATCCTTTTTTTTGTCAAAAAATCAAATGTGTTGAATTTGTTTCGTTCCAACCTTCTGTTTTCTGCAAGCATAGAATGAATAACAAAAGTGCCACCTTTGTGTGAGGAGAACACATTGTTCGGAAAGATAGAATCGGGAGTGGGAGGAAGCGTGGTATCTTGATGGACAATTACATTAACATCGTTTTCCTTTAAAAGGCGAACAAATGAATCGAATTCAAGCAATGCTCTTTTCTGAATTTCGTTTGCATCAAGGTTGGAATCATTTGTTTGAAACGAATTGGTTGATGATGTTTGTTGGTTGAAGCCAAATGCAACGGGCCGTACCATCAGTATTCTGGAAGGTTTTGGTTTCAAAATAGAATTTCAGAAAGTCTAATTATAACATGTAACCATATCTCTGATGCAGGAATTGAGTATCGAGAAAACCATGTTTTCCACTATGATATTTCATATTATACACAAGCATGATTTCATGTGACCCACTGCTGTATGGTCGAAGATTACTAATCAATAAGTCATACGAATAACTTGCTTGAAAGTTTTCCAAGAAAGTGATTCCAAAATGAATTGCGACCGCATCATGAAGTCGAAGGGAGATTCCTGTCATGAATTTTTCTTTTATATGAAGTCGCAAAGTGTAATCAAGCATAATAGGTAAACCAGCTACGTAGTTTGCGAAGAGATTGCTCTCCCAAATATAATTTGGATTCTGTCCAAAGTTATACCCAACTGCAACATTTACTTGCGTGGCGTATTTTACTTTTCCTCTTTTAATACTATCTGACTTATAGAACGATGCAGTAGATTGCAATAAATGCATAGCTGAAGCTCCAAGGTGGAATCTGTCGTTGTATAAGTAGATACCAGCATTTGCGTCACCAACCCATACACTACTTGACACATTTTGGTCGATAGAAGGGTCTTGAGTATGATGCAATGTAATTAAACTACCCAATAAGGTATAATTAGTATAGTTACCTCCAACACCAGCGGAAAGTTCACAATCGGGAAAACGAAAATGGATTGCGTAGCTAGCACCAAGGTTCATTTGTTTTGATGGTCCTACTTTATCTTCCATCATGTAAATTCCTGCACCCATTCTTCCTTTATAAAATCTACTGTTCAACGAAAATGATTCTGTTCTGGGAGCGCCTTCAAAACCTAACCATTGCATTCGGTAATTTAGTCGAGCATCGATCGTGCGTTTTGTTCCACTTATTGCAGGGTTTTGAAGAAAATCATTACTTCTGAATTGTGTATAATAAGGTAACTGTTGAGCCTTTGCAACAGTGGTTAGGAGGAAGAGTACTAGCCAACAATAATTAAGCTTTTTCATCATAATTATTACCTTATAATTGTTACAGTGCCATGATACTTATCCGACCCTTCACCCAAATCAAGTACATAGTAATAAGTGGCAGCAGGTAAATCAATACCATAAGATTTGCCATCCCACGTATTCAAATAGCTATCGGCATGGTAAACGAGTTTGCTGTTTCTAGTATAAATATCAAGGGTGTTATTGGGGTATTTATAAATGTTGCCGATGTACCAAGTATCATTCTCGCCATCTGCATTTGGTGTAAATGTGTTGAAAAAATAAATATCATCTCCTTTTTTCACAAATACTATCATGGTGTCTGAATCTGAACATTGAAAATTAATATCGTATCCATTAACATAATATAGTATGGTATCTACGGGTTCTGCATTTGGATTAGCAGTGGTGGCATAAGTTAATGTGGCAGTTGGATACCAAAAATAGTTCACCGCACCTGTAGCATGCAAAGTTGTGGTTTCTCCTTCGTTGATAATTTGGTCGTCTCCTGCTGAAACGTGTAAATCAATAACAGTAACAGTCTTAGTACTTACTTTTGTGGCACACCCGCTTTGATGGATTGTCAGTGTATAGGTCGTGGTTACAAGTGGTTGAGCTAATGGTCGAGGTAAGGTGGTGTCATTTACTCCGGTTGATGGTTGCCAAGCAAACGTAACATTCGGAGCAGGTGTATTACCATTTCCTCCAAGTAAAACCTCTTGATTGATACAGATTGTTTCGTCTTTACCAGCATTTTGATAATGGATATAACTCATCTCCACCCCGACAACATCTGTTGCTACATATCCTGAATCATCCGTCACTGTTAATGTATAGGTGATGGCACTAGTTGGAGTTACGGTAGGATTTGCGATAGTAGTACTTGATAGCCCAGTTGAAGGTGACCAAGAGTATTGATAAGGAGGGTAACCAAATTGTGCTGCAGGTGCACCTCCAATTACTGTGCTCGAGCCGGGACAAACTGTTTGGTCGACCCCTGCATTCGCTTGCAGAGGGTTTGCAATGATCGAATGACTTGCTACTATGAAAAATAGAAATAATAATAAAGTGTATTTACTTAATACTCTTTGCATATACTTTTATTAGAGAACGCAAAAGTAAGTAGATATATTGTGTAATGCCAATTTTATTGTTAAATGATGCATTTGTTGCCTTTAAATAAGGGGTAATAGACTTGTAATAAAACAAAAGCCTCTCTTTGTGAAAACAAAGAGAGGCTTTTTACTTACTTTATTCTTTGATTAGTTTTTTACAATTTTTGTTATAGAAACCACACCAGAACCCGTGAAGGAAACTTTAAGCGAATAAACACCTTTTGATAGGTCACTCATTTTTACATTGATGGTTGAATTGCCTTCGGTTACTGTTTGTGTTTCATCACTTACTACCTGTCCGAGATAATCCATAATTTGAATGGTCGCTTTTCCTCTCGCTGGCGAATACATATCAAATGTCACATCGTCAGATGTAGGATTCGGTCGAAGATTAGTTAAGGAAATTTCATTTAAGGTATTGCTTACAGCAATGATAGCCGAATAGGTGTACACACCATTAAAATCGGTTTGTTTCAATCGATAATAGGTAACTCCAGCAAAAGGAGTATTATCATAAGACGTATAGTCAATTGCATGAGTACTAGTACCCGCACCATTAATCCTATTGAGATAGGCGAACGAAACAGCATCTTGCGATTTCTCCAAGGTGAAATAATCGTTATTGGTTTCGGATGCAGTTGTCCATTTCAACAAGTTTCGTTTACCTTCGTTTAGACCTGTGAAAGAGACTAAATCAATAGGCAATGGCTGACATGGTAGGTATGAAGTTCCGCCTATTGTTGTCGCAACGCCATTTAAGTCTAAAGTAAAAGGACCTTGCGTACCACCCACTCCTTGAACGAATACATAATAGTTGAGACCGGGAGCTCCAGTAAACCAATTGATTTGAGAATTTGGCGAGCAAAAACCAGCATTACCACCAATGCAAGTTAAACTAGCACAAGATGGTCCACTATAAATATTGACCTGATTATTATAGAGTCCGCAGGCGGTGCTATTACAAAGCGATGCCTGAAGGTACAATGAATCGGCAGGAGTAAAAACATACCAAACACCGGAAGCACTAATTGGTACTCCACAAGCAACCGTAGGGTCGCCAGTGGTGGTGGCATTTACTGTAGTTCCTAGTAAACCTGTAGTTCCGCAAGAAGGAATAGCCTGGGCGCTTGCACAAAGGTCATTAGTTGGTGTGCCAGGGCTACATCCTGTTCCTGTAATTTGCAAGGTAAACGTTCCAGTTATATTAGCCCAACCATTCACTATAATGTAATAATCGGTACAAGGGACAGTAGTAAAGGTAACTTGTGATAATAAACCACAAAAGTCGTCACGACCAGTCACGCAAGTAAATCCTCCACTACAACTTCCAGAGTATACGGTAATCATATCATCCATATAAGGTCCTCCACAGGTAGTAGCGGTGATGGTAGTGGAAGTAGAACTATGATATACATACCAAATTCCAGGAGAGTTTGGCCAAGTAGGAGTTAAACAAAATACCTGACCCGGGTTTCCATAATCACCGGCATAAGTTGCATAAGTTGTTGTACCGGTATAACTTCCTCCACAAACCACAGGAATAGCACCTGAGCATAAATCGTTGGAAGGAGGGCTACATGAACCCCCACATGAAATTGTTAACGTAAAGTTTCCAACATTGGATGCGTACCCGCTCACAAAAATATAATACGTAACTCCAAGAGTTGAACAGAAAGTGACACGTGAACTCCAAATACCTTGGTATCCGCAAAAAGCATCATCATTTCCTGTAACACAATTATAAGTTCCACCACAGCTTCCGGTGAACACGTGTAATTTAGAATCGTAACTTCCATTAGTGCATAAATCAGCCGTTACCACATTTCCAGTTCCTACAAAGGTATACCAAACACCAGGGGCTGTAATAGATGTTCCACAGGTTCCTGTCGGGTCGCCCGTCATGGTTGCCAGTAGGGTAGAACCATTGATGGATTGTCCACAAGCTATTGGTATGGCTCCTGAGCACTGGTCGTTGGATACACCTCCACCACAAGATGTAAAGGCAAGGGTAAAGGTTCCACTGAAAGTGGTTGCATTATAAACAAAAATATAATAAGTTGTTCCTGATACACTATTAAAGGTTACCGATTGACCATTACCCATGCCTGTTTGACCAGCTGAGACACAGGTCCAAGGACCACCTGGGCAGGTACCAGTATACACATTTATTTTTGTGGTGAATTGAGAAACAGAGGTATTTAAACTCACGTTACCACCAATTCCTGTAAATCGATACCAAACCCCCGGATATGAAATACCTGCATTAGCACCACAGGCAGCTGTTGGGTCGTTGGTAGTGGTGGCTCCAACAGTAGAACCGTTATACGATTGGCCACAAACTACAGGTATGGCTAATGTGCACTGGTCGTTGAGTTGGTGAGTAACCGCAATTTGGAAGTTATTCGAATTGGCGGTATTCGAGCTAAAATCGTAAACTCTAATTAAGTATTGACTACCGGCAGTTAATCCTGAATACGTACCCGATGCAGTACCTCCAGCGCCAGAAGCTGTAGCACAACCAAGCGATACGAGGGAACCACAGTTGCCACTGAACAACTCAATTACCACCGAATCGAGACCTGAACCCATCACGGTAACAAAGTGAGTAGATTGCGATGCTTGGAAAGTATACCAAACATCTTCGTTAGGTGTTCCTCCACAACCTCCACCTGTTGCTGCCTGCGACATAGTGGCTCCTGCAAATATACCTGCTGTAAATACGGGAGATACCGTAACGTTCGAATTGATTGATATGGCTCCACCGCAAGGGTCATTAATTGGCGGTGTGGTGATACAAATATTAAAAGTAGTGTTCGATGGAGGGGTAGTGCCTGCATCGTATACCCTTACCCAGTATGGAGAACCTGCAGTTAATGTTGTAAATGTAGTCGACTCTGTTTGTCCTGGTCCGGTGGCATTGGTACATCCTAATGATAATCCGCCACAAGAACCTGAAAATACTTCGAACACAGGGTCGAAGGTACCATTACCAGTTACAGATACAATATGTGTACTTTGGGTAGCGAAGAACGAATACCAAACATCATCATCCGTTGCGTTAACTCCACAACTCGCATTACCAGGAGAGGTTTGTGTTGCTGCGGCTGTTGTACCAGCTGTAGCCACACAGTTGGCTTGAGGGGTTAACAAGATTGCTCCCGAACAGTTGTCGTTCAGTGGTGGAGGGTTGATGACACAGATGGTAAATATTCCTGATGTTACTGTAAATGGAGAACCTCCTCCATTGTAATCGTAAACACGGATATAATAGGTATGTCCATTAACAATGGCAAACGAAACGGCCACCGAGGTATTGGTTACAGAAGATGCATTACAAACCACCGAATTGGCGGTTGTAAACGAGCCACATGTGCCGCTTACGCCTGCATCGTACACTTCGACCACTGGAGCCAAACCTGCACCATTTACAGTAATTGACTGAGTGATACCTGTGGCAGGTGCCACAAAATAAAACCAAACATCATCGGTAGGGGTAGTAAGGTTACAACCTCCTACTGCCGAAACGGCAATGCCCGAACTGGTAGCACTCATCACAGTAGACGACTGCGGTGCCACGGGAACAAATGGGGTACAAATGTTGGCAGGAGTTAATAAAAACGCCCCTGTACAAATATCATTAAGTGGTGGAGAGGTGATACAAATGGTAAAAGCGGTAGTAGCAGGAATAGTAGTTTGAGCATCAAACACACGAATCCAATATTGAGTACTAACAGCAAGCACCCCAGCCGAAATGGCGAAAGTACCCGATTCGGTAGGAGTACCAGGCCCATTTACATTCACACAACCACCCGTGATTAAAGTACCTGTGCTAACACCAGCACAAGGCGAAGTGGAGAATACCTGAAAAGCAGGGTCTATCATTCCATTTACGGTGATGGTATAAATTTGTAAAGCATTAGAAGAAGTGGTAAAAGAATACCAAACGTCCTCGTTGGATGCATTTACAGCCGTGCAAGTAGTAGCGGCCAAATCGGCAACTGCAGAAGGAGTACCTCCACCCACTGTACCAGCCACCTGATTTACCGAACACGCTCCACCAGGAGTAGGTGTGGTAATGTTTACGGCACTCGCGCAAGCATCGTTGGTAGGAGTTTGGTTCACACATATTTTACTAATGTCCATAGGCGCAATGATGGCGTTGGAGTTAATAATTCTGGCATAATAAGTTGTTGCAGCAGCGCAAGCCACTGATACCTCTTCGGTTTGTATACTACTGGTAGTGATTAAATCACTGCAAGCCATTTGCGTTAAGGTAGAACCAAAAGGCACCGTTTGAGGAGTAAGATTGGTACAAGCACCCGAAAGCATTTGAATTTGCAAGTTGCTAGTTCCCGAGTTGCTAGTAGCACCTACGGTATAATTTCCAGCCGTTGTGGTAGTGAATGAAAACCAACCTTCGCGTTGAAAGGTTCCTGAGCAAATGGTAGCAAATTCAGTGGTACCATCATTTAAAGTGATATTAGGAGGACCAGTAAGACAACTGTTAATACCCACGTTGGAAGCACCCGCACAAGTGGTGTTCACGCAAAGCGAAGTCAAGGGTAAATTGGCATTGGAAGCAAAATAATACAAAATACGGATATAATACGTAGTATTTGCCGTAGCAGAAGTATAGGTGGCTATTTCGGTTTGAACGGTGCTTACGTCATACAGGTTGGAACAAGCCACCTGAGTAAACGAACCACAAGCCCCCGAAAAAATTTGAACCACAATATTACCAACAGAACCAGTGGTACCAGCCGAAACCGAAAGCGCTTGCACAGCAGGAGCAGTAGGGGTAAGGTAAGAATACCAACGCTCTCTACGGAAAGTACCAGCAGGCACAGCAGGGCTTACTGGGCAAGAAGAACAAGCAGCACCACAAGCCGAACTATAAGGGTTTAAACCAGTAGAAAAATACGAATTTCCGATTGTTTTTTGATTGGCAACGGTGGTTACATTACAAGCACCATTGCTAACAAGAGCAGTAGCACTATTACAAACATTATCCGATTCGACACAAACGGTTACAGACATTGGCGCAGCTCCAACATTGATTATTCTTAAATAATAATTTCCAGCGGCTACAGCTGTTGGAGTGGTTAAAACTTCTGTTTGTGGTCCTGCAGGTGCTGCGTCTACACAGATGATTGGTGCTCCACCACAAGCGCTGAATAATTGCAATTGTAATTGAGCAGTTGCACCAGTATTAACAGCTGTAATGATCAGTGTTTGGAGGCCATTGTTATTGATAAGCATCCAGCCTTCGTTAAGAACAGTACCTGCACAAGGAGCAGAAAGAGCAATGCCAGTTGAAGCTGCTGAAATGGCAATAGAGCTTGAGCAACCTCCAACGTTCATGGTAGATGTTGCCCCTACACCAGCACAAGTGGTGGCGACTGCTGTCGCCTGCGCTTGCACGTTGTTGGCAGTTAACAACAAACAAAAAACAACAACCAAGGCTTTGAAAGCACTGGCAATGTTGCACGGTACGGAGTGAGTAGTTTTGTTCATGAGGTATGGTTGTTTAATTAATGATTAATTTTTTGTGTTTTTTAATGTATTAATAACCTTAGGTTTATGCTATTCTGTTTTTTTCGTTTGCCAAATGTAGTAACAATTATTATTAATTACAAAACAATGTGATTAATTTGAGATTAAAAAGATATGAACGTTTCTTGTTTTTTTTGGTCAATTTCTGTTTTAGTTTCTAATAATGAATGATAAATGCTTTTTTTCGACTTATTAATTGTTTCTAAATTTAATTCAAATTTAACCTTTTGGTCACTTCATTTTTATCTATTATTTGTACAGACGCAAAAAGGGGGTAAAAGGTGGCATGGGAGCAAAAGTTTTTTTTCGTTCTTTTTTTGCACTTTTATTTCCTATTTTTTGTTCCGAAGGTATAAGTGTTTTTGTTGAAAACTTTTTTTTTATAAAAAAGGTCGTTTTTTTCAAAATAAAAATCAAAAACCAATCCTTCGGAAATTATTTATCCGTGGGTGCTTCCTACTGATAGCGCTTCTTACGAGCTGAACAAACCTGCGAAAACGCAGGAAAATAACTGCGAAAAAACAGGTAATTTTTTTTGGTGGGTATTGTTTTCTCATCTAATTTTGCTACCGAAAGCTTGCGACAATATCTATTCGTTCTTTGTCATTTACATATCGCAAGATGCACCTCAAGCGCTGCAAGTAGTGACAGTGGAGTATGTCAGTTTTAAATACCTACTTGCAGCCTTTAGGTTTTTTTTTGGTGAGCAACCTCCACAAACTTGTGAGCTACCTCCCAAAACTTGTGAGCTATCTCCACAAACTTGTGAGCTACCTCCCAAAACTTGTGAGCTATCTCCACAAACTTGTGAGCTACCTCCCAAAACTTGTGAGCTACCTCCCAAAACTTGTGAGCTATCTCCCAAAACTTGTGAGCTATCTCCCAAAACTTGTGAGCTACCTCCCAAAACTTGTGAGCTACCTCCCAAAACTTGTGAGCTAAGGCTTTTATCAATCATTATTATCAATAAATAATAGTGATGAGTTAAGTGTCTCGAAATTTCAAAGAGTAATAATAAATAGTATAGTTAGTATCAATAAAAATCAAAGTCAAATGTCAAAAACTAGAATTTCAACCGTAATTTCAAAATTCAACACTTATATCACTAGCACAGCTATTGATGTGGAATCGATAACCGCACCTACTGTTCAAACGCGTTTCGGGTGGACCAATCCAGAATGTACTTGGTGGACCGATATGCGCGATAAATGGGTGGATGATCTTTACAAAAGGTATAGCGACAAAAACACTTCTACCTCGGTAGTAAAAAAGGACGTGCGCACGTTTATTGCCACATTTCGCAAAACAGCTAACAAAATGCTCGACCGTGCAGTGGCTAGTCCTGGTGCTACTTCGGCTGACGAAGCCTTGTACAATTTTGTAATTACAAAAGCAAAACCTACGCATCGTGATACCCCTATCACCGAAAAAATTTATCCTATTATTGAACAAGAAGGAGGAGGAGTGTTGGGCTTTAGATGCCGCACCGCTTCTGACTCTAAAAAAGCTCACCTTGCCGACATGGCCGATTCGGTACAAATGGCTTCGGCCATAGGCAGAGTACCTGCTAACCCTGATGATGGCACCGAAAAAACAGTTATTACCAAAGCTAAATTTCAGGTGGAGACAGGTGCACCCGGCAAAAAATTTGGTTGTTATATGCGTTGGTACAATACCAAACATCCTAAAATTGCAAGCCCTTGGTGTGGCCCATTCAGCATCGATATTTTATAAGCCAATACATAATCGAGTTCAACTCTAATTGATTATCATCCACAAAAAAAGCTTCGCACCAAGGCGAAGCTTTTTTATTGGGTGGGTGTTTAATACTTGTTTAATCTTTCACTACTTTGGTGATGGAAACAAAGCCAGTACTGCTAAAGCTTACTTTTAAGGAGTATACGCCTTTTGGCAATTCGCTCATTTTTACATCCACTGCAGTATTTCCTTCTGTTATGTTCACCAGCTCGTCACTCACCATTCGTCCCAAATAATCCATCAGCTGAACGGTTGCTTTTCCGCGCAGTGGCGAGTACAAATCGAATCGGACATCGCTACTCGTAGGGTTAGGTCTTAGGTTAGTTACTGAAAGGTCGTTCATCGAATTGCTTAGCGCAATGATATTGGAATAAGTAAACGCTCCATTGTAATCGGTTTGTTTCAGTCGATAATAAGTAACCTCGGCATAAGGCGATACATCGTAAGCCGAATAATCAATGGCACTTATACTATTACCAGCACCCGTTATTCGCTTAAAGGCATTGAAATTAACAGCATCCTGCGATTTCTCTAAGGTGAAATAATCGTTGTTGGTTTCCGTGGCGGTGGTCCATTTCAATAGGTTTCGTTTTCCTTCTAATTCGCCTGTAAAACTAAGCAGTTCGATGGGAAGAGGCGCCAAAGTAGAACATCCGGGTCTGGTAATTCCGCCTGTTGTACTCGCCACACCGTTTAGCCCCAAGGTGAAGTTTCCTTGCGTGCCACTAGCACCTTGAACAAATACATAATAATTTATACCTGCGGTAGCGCTACTGTACCAATTATACTGTGCGTTGGTTCCACACGAGTCGTTGTTGCCACCAATGCAGGTAAGCGATGCACACGAAGTACCTCGATATACGTTCATCAAATTGTTGTACGACCCACAGGCACTACTACCGCAAAGGGTGGCTTGCAAATAAAGCGAATCGTTAGGCGTGTAAACATACCAAACCCCGGGAGCGGTAATGGGCAAACACGAACCTACCACAGGGTCGCCTGTGGAGGTAGCACCATAAGTAGTACCCGTTAAGGTGGTGTTGCACGATGGTATCACCGTGGCACTAGCACATAAATCGTTCACTGGGGTGGCGCTGCATCCGCTGCCAGTTATGGACAAAGTATACGTACCCACCGAACCCCAATATCCATTCACAAAGATATAATAGTCGAGACAAGGAGCAGTGGTAAATGTGGCATATCCGTATGTTCCTACAATACCCGTACACTCGTCATCACCACCCGCCACACAGGTCCAAGGACCACCACAAGCGCCCGAGAACACATTTATCATATTGTCGTAATTTGAAGTACACAAACCTGCTGTAATAGTAGCCACTGTGCTGCTATGGTAAACATACCAAACCCCAGCCGTGGTGCTTCCTCCGTAAGGCCAAGTATATGGCAATCCGCATTGAGGCGAAAGCCCACCCACGTAATCGCTTGTATTGGTCGCTAATATGGTAGAACCTGGATACGTACCCCCGCACACCACCGGAATGGCA
>Ga0194047_10001256_pt1 | contig 15822 bp, 12 predicted proteins | sample JunL225m_MetaG_2_FD_160070 | JGI IMG/M metagenome (GOLD analysis project Ga0194047, IMG submission 160070) | Anoxic zone freshwater microbial communities from boreal shield lake in IISD Experimental Lakes Area, Ontario, Canada - Jun2016-L221-5m | ecosystem: Environmental > Aquatic > Freshwater... | reverse complement strand
TCCCATTTCTGATGCGCAGGTAAATAGGAATAAGGTTCGTTTTTTTACTCAATTTTTCTTTGTTCGGATAGAACAAAATGGTTGGAACTGCCATGTTTTTAGATTTTGGTGAAATAAATGAAAACGGTGACAGAATGGTGACGCAAAAACCGAGAGAAAGCGTGTTCTACCGAAACAAAAATCCCCGCAAACATTGATTTGCAGGGATTCCGTTGTATTGTGAAAGTGTTTTTGTGATCCGGATTGGATTCGAACCAATGACCTACTGCTTAGAAGGCAGTTGCTCTATCCAGCTGAGCTACCGAACCGAAATTTTTGTGCTTCAAAGAATGTTACCTTATCTGAAGGGCGGCAAAAATAAATTTTAATTAGTTTGCATCCAAAACCATTTGCAAACAATGACCATAAAAATGGAAGAAAGTTGGAAAGAACAACTAAAAGATGAGTTTGAAAAACCCTATTTTCTGCAATTAGTAGACCATTTAAAGGCTGAAAAGGCCTTAAACAGACAAATCTATCCTGCTGGAAATAATATTTTTAAAGCTTTCGAAAAAACTCCTTTTGACCAAGTAAAACTGGTGATTTTAGGCCAAGACCCCTATCATGGCCCAAATCAAGCACATGGTTTAAGCTTTTCTGTACAAGATGGAGTGGCCATTCCCCGATCCTTGAAGAACATATTTAAAGAGCTTCAATCTGATATCGGAATTTCAATTCCTACTTCTGGAAACCTTACAGCCTGGGCTGAAAAAGGAGTGCTTTTACTAAATGCCAGCTTAACGGTTCGAGCAAATGAACCTGCTAGTCACGCCCAAATTGGTTGGCTTACATTTACTGATGCTGTAATAAGTACGCTATCCGCTAATAAAAAAGATCTTGTTTTTTTATTATGGGGAAAATTTGCCCAGGAAAAACAACTATTAATAGATGGAAAAAAACACTTTGTTTTAAAAGCAGCTCACCCCTCTCCTTTTAGTGCCGAGAAAGGTTTTTTTGGATGCAAACATTTTAGCAAATCAAATGAGTACTTGATGCAAAAAGGATATGACCCAATCGATTGGAAACTATAGCCTACCAATTTTCTCAAATTAAATTAAGATATTGCACCTTATATTCTTAACCGATGAAATCTAGACAATCTAAGCCGGGAATTCTTTTACAAATTTTTGCCAGAATCTGGGCCTTCTGGGGTTTAATAAGTTTTGCAGGAACTTTTTTAATCATCATTATCCCTTCGCTGCTAACCAAACTAATTAAAGATCCAAAGGGAATGTGGTGGTTCATCAGTATTGCTCGCGGATGGCAATGGACCTGGTTGCATTTAATTGGATGTCCCGTTACTATAAAAGGAAAAGAGCATTTTGAAAAGGGAAAGACCTATGTGGTAACCTGCAATCATAATGCACTGTTAGATGTTCCTTTGTCTGCACCTTTTATTCCTGGACCCAATCAAACTATTGCAAAAAAAGAATTCACTAAAGTGCCTTTATTTGGCTTTTATTATGCAAGAGGTTCTGTTTTAGTTGATCGTAATAGTGATGCTAGTAGAAGAAAGAGTTTTGAAGACATGAAAGCCGCATTGAAAAAAGGATTCCATATGTGCATCTTCCCAGAAGGCACTAGAAATAAATCGAATGAACCATTAAAGCAATTTTATGATGGGGCTTTTAAATTAGCAGTTGATACCAAAACTTCAGTGATACCTGCGGTAATTCTTCACACTAAAAAAGCAATGCCTTCAGATAAAAGTTTTTGGCTGGTTCCTCATCCGGTGGCGATACATTTTCTTCCAGCTATAGAAGTGGAAGGATATACATCAAAAGAATTGAGGGATAAGGTATTTGGGGTGATGAGGGATTATTATGTGGCTAATGAGTAGAATTATCTAACGAGATTCAACCACCCCAGCCGTATCCGCGGTCGCGGAATCGGCGTCCCCTCCATCGCATGCGATGGAGGGGAAACTTAATTTTACATTTAAATTTTTACTTTTTACTTTTTAATTTTTAATTTCTCTTAGTAGTTCGAGAAAGTTCTACTCCTGTTGATTTTTAAATCACGTAGGATACCCGATTTGGGGTTTAGCGTAATATTGAAAGAACGATACAATCCAATGGGAGTAACGTTGATAGCCATTTGCCAACAATGCATTTCTCTGGTAATAAACATACTTAATTGTTGCAATTTCCCTTGGTTAAAATCAAAATAACCCGTGCCTCCCATTTTCCATTTTGGAGTCAAAGTAAAATCACCATTAAAATTCATCGAAGAATAAATAGTAGTTTCCCAACTACTATAATCGGCTTTAAGTGTTCTACTATAATTTAGTGAATAAGAAAAGCTCAGCGACCATGGCACATTGAAATCTGTAAACTCAGCGGGATTGGCTCTTGCAAATTGCAATTGCCTTTGCTGTTCATCAGGTGTCATAAATGGATCAAGTGGTAATTCTTTAGTTGTTTTCCCTGCTTTTTCATCTTTAGACTTACTCTTGAATGATGTAGATATTGCCAGGTTGGCACTAGTAATTCTTCCAAATTTAAAATGGGCTGGATCGAATAATAATTCGTTTACCCGATACCCTTTATTATCCATTTTATAAGGATCTAAATTTGCATTCGCAGTAATATTAATTTTTTCAAATAGCGTACTACGAGCATAGAGATTAAAATTACCTACCCCAAAACTATCCGCCATGAAATTATAATTTGAAGAGAACCCGAATCCATCAATTAGCTTCACTTTTTTTGTAGCCACTCCTGTTGAATCCGTTTTATCTTTCACTTTCATTTCCAATAAATTATCTACACCAAAACCTATACCCCCGAATTTTCCTTCTGAAAATGAGCCCATAATACCTCCGTCAAATTGTGAAAATCGAACTTTACGACCAGAAGTATCCACTTGTGTGCTGTAATAATATTTCTGAGCCATATCAGGCTTATAATTGATCGAAATATTTGGCCTTATCTCATGTCTGATTTTTTGAATCCCTTTCGAATTTTTAAAGTTATAAGTACCAAAAATTCTTGTATTCATTCCAATACCAAAACTCATCTGGCGAGCAGTATAAAAACCTTTTTGTATAGCTGTGTCAACCTTTTGCTTTGCACTATCCCAACTCTTGACATTCCTTTGACCGTACCATCTTTCTTCATAAGAAATACTTGGTGAAACTGTAATTGGTCCCAGTGATGGAAGTGATAAAGTAATAGGAATATTATGTTGTGCCCCCCATTGCATGGTGTCAATCAACCTTCTGAAATTGAAAGTGGAATCATAAAAAGAGAACTGGTTTTGCAAATTGCCACTATAGCCAAGTCCTAACTTTTCATACCATTTTGGAGACCCAATACTTTCCTTTTTTTGAAAGGGATAAAATGTAACCACATTAAAATTAGCAGTAGGCAAATTCATATTCACTAAACCTGTAACACTGTTTTGGTTGTGGTTCATGTTCAAAGAAAGATTGTATTTACCACCCCAATCTTTACCATAATTGATGGAAGAACTTAACTGGTTATTATAATTTTGATATGGATTATTTAGTAATGTCTTATTAAACTTGGTGCTACCAAAATTCACACTAGCGCCAAATGTAGTTCCCGGTCTTGCCCTTTGATCGCTACTATGACTCCAGTTGATCATATAGGATTTAGAAACATTGAATTCATCCTGACTATAGCCCGACTTATTTAGAATCTTACTATTTTGAAAAGTAATATTTAAATTTCCCGTATACCGATATCTTTTGATATATTTCGAATTCATATTTATCAACCAACCTCCATAGGAATATAAATTGGCACGAGTAGTAAAATCTAAATTATCGTTAATCACTTTATAATATCCAAAGTTCTCAAGTCCAACTCCAAAATCTTCACTCGTGATAAATGAAGGCGGCAGAATTCCAGAATGCCTGCCCCGACTTAAAGGATATAATCCAAATGGAATTCCAATGGGCATGGGCACTCCTTCAAACTCAGGAAACGCAGGACCAGAAACACCAATTTTATTATTGATGATTTTCATTTTTGAAGTTCTAAATGCAAAGTGTGGCGTATCCAGATTACAGGTGGTGAACCTCGCTCTTCTTGCAAATGCTTCTTCAGAATTAATCTTTTTTAATTTCTGAGCGTTCACATAGATCTCTCCTTCTTGCAAAAAGGTATTTTGAATATAGGCTTTTCCAGTTTTGGTATTAAATGCAATGGTGTCGCTGATCGTTTTTGTTTCTCCTTGATTAAAATGGGGTTTATTCAAAGGGTTCTTAGCTGTATCGATCCCGCCAAAAGCTCGGATTTCTTGATTTTGCTGATCATATTGAATGGTATTGGCATCCAAATTCATGTCTTTATAATCCATTTTTGCTTTCCCATATAAATAAAACTGCTTCGTGGCAATAATCAATACACCAGAATCGTCTCCACTGTATTTAATGGGTGCATCAATAGAATCTTTGGAAATAATAAGGGTATCAATATGTGGAACACTATCCTGATAAGTGGTGTCGCCAGTTTCTTTATCTATTATAATTTTTGCTGATGTTTTTACAGGAACAGTATCAATACGATGGTTTTCAATAGAATAAACAAGCCGAAATGGAGCTTTAGCAGCGTTTGTATGAATTGTTAATATCAGTAAATAACCCGCCACAACAATAGCCAGGAGGGTTTTTACGTTAAATTTGCACAGTTTGCTCATAGTAATCGGAGCAAAAATAAGGCCTTAGAAGTGTAAAACGGTATGTGTGAAAAATCCTTTAACGAATTGATATGATGCGAAGATATTTTGTTGCTTTTATTTTGTTAAGTTTTTGTGGTTTAGTAGGCATGTCATTTGTTCAAGACAAACCGAATCCTAGCCAGAAACAAGTACTTAGAAAAATCGTAATTGACCCTGGACATGGAGGAGCAGACGGCGGTGCCCGTGGCAGTTTTTCTAATGAAAAAGATATTGCGCTGGCTGTTTCTTTGAAATTAGAACAAATGCTGCATGATGAAATGCCTGAAGTGGAAATTGTAATGACTAGAAGGACTGATGTATTTAACTCAGTTATACAAAAGGCAAATATTGCCAATCAAGCCAGGGGTGATCTGTTCGTATGTATTCACGTAAACGATGTTCCCCCGATTCATCATAAAGAAGTAACTGGCCATCATACTGAAACCTATTACACTGGCAAGGGTTCTAAAAAAAAGAAACGTACTAAGACAGTGACCGACTACAATCATTGGACCACTCCTAATCCAGCCAAGGGAACTGAGACCTATATTTACGGAGTGGGCAAAACTGATGCAAAAAAAGAAGCGTTGAGCGAAAATATGGACCTCTATATGGATAGTGTTTCTGCAAAAGAATTGAAGGACTTCGATCCGAACGACCCTACCAAGATGATGATCTCAACCATTAAGACGCAACAATATTTTCAGCGGAGCGCCAACCTTGCTTTAACTATTGAGGATGAATTTCAAAAAGTGGGTAGAATTAGTCGCCAGGCACAGCAAAGACAAAAAGGAATCTGGGTTTTACAGGCGGTTGCAATGCCTTCAGTATTGATTGAAACAGGTTTCATTTCCAATCCCGATGAAGAAACCTATTTAAATAGTGATGATGGCCAAAGGGAGATCTGTGAAGTGATTATCCGGTCTCTAAAAAGGTATAAATATTCACTCGAAAAACAAATTTCTGGAGGCACCAGTAAATAATTGTTTATAACTGTTAATTTTTAACAGCTCCTACCCTACAGCATCACAGCAAGAAACCTTAGTTTTGCTGATATGAAGATATCAAACGAAACCAAGGTGGGAGCTTTAACAGCCATAGCCATTACCTTACTCATCCTAGGATATAATTTCATTCGCGGTAAAACACTTTTTAAAACAGGGCATTATATTTTTGCAAAGTACTCAGACACCAAACAATTAATGGTGTCTAATCCTGTTTATATTAATGGGTTTCAGGTAGGTTCTGTATTTGAAATTGAGAACACCGATAAAAGTCTTTCTAGTATATTGGTTACCATTAAACTCAAAACGTATTACACGATTCCTGATAATTCAAAAGCTATCATCAAAGAAAGTGTATTAGGGACACCTAGTATCGAAATCAAATTGGGCAATTCTTCAAAAGGCATGTTAACTGGAGATACCATTGCCACTGTTTCTGAACCAGGAGTGCTTGGAGAATTTGCGAATAAAATTGAGCCTGTAGCAGATCAATTAAAAAACACGCTAACATCTCTAGATAATGTATTGAAAAATATCAATTCAGTTTTTGATCCTGCTACAAAAAATAATTTACAGTCAGTTGTTGCCAATTTAAATGCAACCACAGCCACATTGGTTGGTTCTGCTGCATCCATTGAAAAAATGCTGAACGAACAATCAGGCAGCATTACTCAATCGATGAATAATGTAAATAGTTTCACCAAAAATTTGGCCGACAACAACGAGAAGCTTTCACGTACTATGACAAATGTCGAGAAAACAACTGCACAATTATCACAAGCAGATATCAATGGTAGTGTATCTCAATTGAAATTAGCACTTGAAAAATTAAATACTGTTTTAGCAAAAGCTGATTCTCAAGATGGCACATTAGGTAAACTTTTGAATGATAAATCATTGTATAATAATCTGAATAATTCGATTCATAGCGCAAATATTTTGCTTGATGATTTAAGAGTTCATCCAAAACGTTATGTTCAACTTTCAGTATTTGGAAAAAAAGATAAGAGTGGACCATTAATGGCTCCAATTAGTGATTCCTCCAAGTTAATTCAGAAATGATTCGTACCGCCCAATGCTTCATGTTATTAATGCTGTTACTCGCAGTGAATGGTTCCTTTGCACAAAGGAACCCCACTGACACGACTTTGCCTGGTAAGCAGATTGATATCATAAGGGCATTGCGATATAGTGCGGTTAAAGTAGACAGTAATACCAATCTTATTTCTCTTGCGGGCGACAAAAGCGGGGATGTAGTTTTAAAACAAGAAAATACCTGGATCTATGCTGATAGTATTGTTTTGAATTCGGTTCAGAACATGTTAGAAGCATATGGCAATGTTCATATAAATGATGCAGATAGTGTTCATACATATGCGCAGTATCTCAAATATTTGGGTAAAGAAAAAAAAGCTTTTCTAAAAACAAAAGTAAAGCTCACTGATGGGAAAGGTGTTCTTACAACAGACGACCTGGATTATGATGTGTCTTTGAAAATTGGAGTATATCGTAATGGAGGTAAATTAGTGGACAAGAAAACCACGCTCACTAGTAAAGAAGGATACTATTACGGAGAAACTAAGGATGTTATATTTAATACCAATGTACACTTAGTAGATCCAGACACAAAGATTAATACAGATACGCTTCAATATAATACCAATACTAAAATAGCCACTTTTACTTGTCCAAGTACGATTTATAATGAAAGTAGAATCATACATACTAGAGATGGATTTTTCGACACTCAAAATAAAAGAGGTACGCTGCATCAGCGCTCACTAATCGAGGACAGTACTTATACATTCACTGCAGATGATATGGTTTTTGATGATTCTACAGGCCTAAGTGAATTTAGTGGCAATGCCGTTTATCGAAGTAAAGACACAGCCGAAGGTTATGATTTAGTGGCCAATAATATTAAGACCAACAAAAAAAAATCTGCGATGCTTGCTACGCAGAAACCGATCCTATTAATCAAACAAGGAAAAGATTCCATTTTTGTTTCTGCCGATACTTTATATACTGCTAAACTTTCAGATTTACTTAAAACCAGAGTGGTACCCTCTATCAGAGATTCTTCTTTTAAACAACCACTTAAAGACAGTTTAAGTGAAAAAGAAAAAGCAAATGAAGATAGCACGCATGATAAATTTATTGAAGCATTCTATCATGTGAAGATCTATTCCGATTCATTGCAGGCAGTTGGAGACAGCTTATTTTATTCGATGCAAGATTCGGTTTTTCGGCTCTTTAAAGAACCCATCGCTTGGTCGAAAGATAATCAGATAAGTGGCGATACGATTTATCTGTATTTGCAAAATAAAAAACCAGAACGCTTACTGGTTTTTGAAAATGCCATGGCATTAAGCAAGGCCGATAGCAGTTCTAATTTTTATAATCAAATGAAGGGGACACTTATTAGAGCTGAGTTCCTGGATGGCCAGATCAATTTTATGCAGGCAAAAGGAAATGCCGAAAATGTATATTATGGATTAGACGAAAACAAACATTTTACTGGGGTCAATAAATCAGAAGCTGAAATGATTGATATAGAATTTGACGATAATAAGCCCAGAAAAATTGTGTGGAGAAATAATCTAACAGGTAATGCATATCCCATGCGACAGGTAAATCATGAAGATCTAAAACTTCGAAGCTTTAAATGGCAGATTGAAAGAAGACCAAAAAGTAAATACGATATACTGGCCAATTAATAATCCATTACATTTTGTAATTTTCATTTATGAAGGATCATTTCAAAAGGTATTTTATTAGCCCATTGAATCAATTATTACATGATAGTAGATCTGTGGGTATAACATTATTAATTTGTACTGCATTTTCGCTCATCCTTACTAATTGGGGTGAAATAGGTACCCAATATTTGGCTATTTGGAATGTTAGTTTTTCAGGAACTGATGCACATCATTTTCATATTTTGGGTATGAACCTTCCTAATAGTCCATTGCTCATTATTAATGATGGATTAATGGCTGTATTCTTTTTCCTAGCAGGAATGGAAATTAAAAGAGAAATGCTTCAAGGAGAGCTAGCCACTGTAAAACAATCTTTATTACCTGTTTTTGGTGCACTCGGAGGAATGATTGTGCCTGCTATTATTTTTTTCTTTATTAATAAGGGAACAGAAAATATTCGAGGATGGGCAATTCCAACTGCTACTGATATTGCATTTACATTGGGAGTGGCTTCGTTACTTGGAAAGAGAATTCCAACTGGTTTAAAAGTTTTTCTTACTGCATTAGCTATTATAGATGATTTAGGCGCCATCGTAGTTATAGCCATTTTTTATGGCGGCGATTTACAATTAGTATATTTATTTGGAACGATTGTTTTAATTGGGATTATTTATTTTTTAAATCACAAAAAAGTCCCATTTGGTATTTTGCAATTTCTTTGTGGTATTGCATTATGGTATTGCATGTTCAATTCAGGAATTCATGCAACTGTGGCAGGTGTAATATTTGCTTTCCTGGTTCCAACCGAATTGCTTAAAAAATTCGAAACCAAAATTCATATACCAGTTTATTTTATCATCATCCCCATATTTGCTTTAGCTAATACTGCAATTCCTTTGCCAAGCGGTAGTTTAGCTGCATTGAATACAAAATTAAGTTGGGGTATTAAATTGGGATTATGTCTTGGCAAACCCATTGGAATTACTGCCTTTAGTTACTACCTCGTGAAAAGGAAATGGGCTGAATTACCTGAAGGTGTTAATTTATACAAACTAATTGGAGCTGGTATCTTAGCGGGAATTGGATTTACGATGAGCATCTTTATTTCCACACTTGCTTTTGATGATGTGCCTACACAGAATGCCGCCAAAGTATCTGTTTTGGTTGCTTCTATTTCAGCCATTATAATTGGTTACTTATGGTTCAGATTCGAAAAAAAGCCTAGAATAATATCTGTTTAAATTTTATTTATCTTCTTTTTCAGACATCAAATAAGCTTTGATAAAACCGTCGAGTTCTCCATCCATAATTGGACCAACATTTCCTACTTCATAATCAGTTCTATGGTCTTTAATCATTTTGTAAGGATGGAAAACATAACTGCGGATCTGACTACCCCACTCTATTTTTTTCTTACCTGCATTAGTAGTATTTAAAGCTTCTTGTCTTTTTCGAAGTTCCTCTTCATATAATCTACTCTTCAACATCTTCATAGCTAATTCTCTATTTTCACCCTGTGTTCTGGCTTGCTGACATTCTATTATAAAACCACTTGGTCCGTGTTTTAATCGAACTGCTGTTTCTACTTTATTTACATTCTGTCCACCACTTCCTCCACTTCGATAGAAAGCCCATTCTACATCAGCTGGATTAACTTCAATTTCAATGCTATCATCTATTAATGGATACACATAGACAGAAGCAAATGAAGTATGTCTCCTTGCATTGCTATCAAAAGGAGAAATTCTTACTAAACGATGCACACCGCTTTCGGCTTTTAAAAAACCATAGGCAAAATCACCATCAAATTGAAGTGTAGCACTTTTGATGCCAGCACCATCACCATCTTGATAATCCAATTCTGTTACTTTCCATCCCTGCTTTTCGCCATACATGCGATACATGCGCAAGAGCATTTCAGCCCAATCACAACTTTCAGTACCACCAGCACCTGCATTAATTTGCAATACTGCCGGCAATTCATCTTCGGGTTTGTTTAAAGTACTTTTGAATTCGGCTTCTTCGATATAACCAATGGCCTGTTCGTAAGCATCTTTTGCTTCCAATTCAGAGGCATCACCTGCTTTCCAGAAATCGAATAATACCGCAAAATCTTCAACAGCGGTATCCACCGTCTGATACATTTTAAGCCAGTATTCGTTTACCTTAATTTCTTTCATGATTGCCGTGGCCCTTTGATTATCATCCCAAAAACCGGGTGATAATGAAAGTTGGCGATCTGTATCTACTTTATATGTGCGGTTCTCGACGTCAAAGAAACCTCCTCAAAACCAAAACGCGGTCTCTCATATCTTTAATCTGCTCCTGTGTCATGCAGCAAATGTAAGTGATTGCTTTTTTAAAATACTACAAACCTCGTAAGCCGGATTCTGTTTCTAAACTATCATTTATCTGGCCCTGCAATTACTTGCAGGATCTAGCTGCCTACCCTGGAACTCAAGCGAGCCGCTTTCAAACGTTCCTATACGTGGCATTACAACACCCAAGGTTTACCCGCCCTTCAAGTTACCTTGAAGAACCGTGCGCTTTTACCGCACTTTTTCACCTTTTCCGCTGATTGCTCAGAGGTAGTTATTTTCTGTGGCACTATCTCTACCCGATAAACGGGTGCCGGCCATTAACCGGTGGGTTGCTCTGTGCTGTCCGGACTTTCCTCCCCAATTTGCATTGAAGCGATAGCTCGAGTTTGTAGCGTTGCAAATATACTTAGTTATAATAAGTAGGACCCATTTTATAAAATCAACTAGAACTGAAAGAAGATTTCAGTAGCTCCGTATCCAAATCTTGGGTCGTATTTGTTGAAGAAATTTTTGACTTCTCTTTTTGCTTTGAGTATCTCATGAATTTCATCTTTCAATTTCCCAACACCCACACCATGAATCATAATAATGGATGGTTGATAATGGGCAATAGCTAAATCCATTTGCTTTTCAAATTCATTTAATTGAATCGTCATTATTTCAAAATTGCTTAAATGTTTCCAATCGTTCGATAGTTTTTCAATATGCAAATCCACTACCGATCTTGCCGGGGGCAAATTTTGTCTGCCTTTTGATGCATCGTATATTTTAAAACCCTTTGCAGCCAATGAACTCAACTCAAATTTATCTTCTTCTAATTTATCGGGATAGTGTTCAAAAAGCAAATAGGGAATAGTAGGAAGGTTTGTGTCTTTTAAAGCTTCAATCTTTTGAAATATTTGTTTGGGTTTAATTTTCAGTGAAGTCTCAAAATGAACAGCTTTCTTTTTTTCTGGATTCAACAAAGAAAAGTCTACTGAAAAAGATGGACTGTCATTAACAGCTGCAAAATCAATATCGTGAATATAGAAATCATGAAAGGGTTGAATCTCAGATACGATTTGAAAATTAGTATTCCCTAAAAATTGTTGTTCATAGGTAAAATGATACGCTTTTTCCGTATGATTCATTAAATACACTTTCAATAATTCTACTACTTCATCATTAAAATCATCAATAGCAAATTTTGGGAGAAAGCTTAACCAAACACCATCTGCAATTCGAACTTTTGCAGGTTGTGGTTTTTCTTTTGGGACCTGATCTATAAAAAGTTTTGGTGGTGCTTTTTTTTCTGCAGCTTTCTTTTCTGTAAATCTTTTGAAATAAGGAAAATCGATTTGATCCATATAGGCGGGAAATTTCACACCTCTTACTTCAATTAAAACCACTTTATCGTCAATGATTTCAATAACCTTGCCTTCTTCATTACTTAACAACACCAATATATCGTCGCCAACTTGATACTTCATCCTTCTTTCACTTTTATAAGCGGCAAATTTACGTTAGTTGATTTTAGTAGGCCAACTTATCTGCAACTATGCTTTAGCGAGTTTACTCCTACTCCTGCCATATGCCAGGTAAATGCTTAATCCCAGTGCCATCCAGCCAAAGAAAACCATCCAGCTTTTACCAGGAATTTCAATCATCAGGTATAAACAACAGAGTACCCCGGCAACAGGAATTACTGAATATTTTCTAATAAAACTGAGTATTGCAATTACCACAGCAGCCATTACAAAAATTAAAAACAATATTTCCTGGTATGCTTCTGAAGCAATGTTCGAAAAGTCTGAAACAATCCTCTCTCTGAATAAAATGGCAAATAAAGCAACAATTGCGGGTATAATAAATTGACCATTGATATGCGGCAATTGAAACTTGCCTTGTTCTTTTGCTAATCTTGGCAATACCAAAACACCACCACAAACCAATACAAAAGCAAACAGTGTTCCGATACTAGTTAAATCAGTCATCAATTTATCATCCACAAACAGAACTGGAATGCCTACTAAAAAACCAGTCATGATGGTTGCAAATCCTGGCGTCTTGTATCGCTTGCTTAACTTACTGAATTTTTTAGGTAATAAACCATCCCTACTCATGCTCATCCAAATTCTAGGCTGGCCAATTTGAAATACTAGCAATACACTTGTAGAAGCGATAACGGCACTCACAGAAATGATGAAGCCGATTTTTTGCATATGAATTTTATCAAACACATAAGCAAGTGGATCGGCTACTCCTTCAAATTCTTTGAAGTTAACCATGCCGGTAATCACCAATGTGGTAATCACATAAATCACAGTACAGATCAAAAGTGAATACATCATTCCTCTAGGTAAATCGCGTTTGGGATTGGCACATTCTTCTGCAGTTGTTGAAATTGCATCAAACCCAATGTAGGCGAAGAATACGGATGACACTCCTTTCAATACCCCAGTCATTCCGTTAGGTAAAAATGGTGTCCAATTTCCGGTTGTGCCTTCTGAAAAAATATACCAGAATCCAATGATGGCGATAAAAAAGAGTACCACAATTTTAAGACCTACCATGAAATTAGCACTCTTCTTACTTTCACTAATTCCGATATACGCCAAAATGGTTATTAACCCTACAATGATAAATGCAGGAAGGTTGATAATGAATTTCATTCCGAAAATTTCCGGAGCATTTGTATATACTAAATCAGAAACGGGTTTGCCATTTGCAATCGCGTCATGGTATGCCATGGAAGCTGTTTGGTGACCAATAGCAAGCCATGCTGGCAAATCAATATTTATTGCTTTCAATAAATTATTAAAATAAGCACTCCAAGAAATTGCCACCACTACATTTCCAATAGCATATTCTAAGATCAATGCCCATCCAATAATCCATGCAATCACTTCTCCAAAGCTCACATAAGAATAAGTATAAGCACTTCCAGACACTGGCACCCGAGAAGCAAATTCAGCATAACACAATGCAGTGAATCCACATGTAACAGCAGTAATTAAAAAAAGGAAAATCACTCCAGGTCCGCCATTAAAAGCAGCGGTTCCAATTGTAGAAAAAATACCAGCACCAATAACTGCTGCAACCCCCATGAATGTGAGGTCTTTAACACGCAACACTTTTTTCATGTCATTCCCATGTCCATCCAATAAACCGGCATCATAATCTCTTTGAATGGTCTCTAATGACTTCTTACGGAATAAAGAATTCGACATGCATAGTATTTTTGTGAGCCTCAAATTAAAGGATATTCAGCAAAGAACAAGGGCAAAGAAAAATCTGTTTAATAGTCGCGTTGAATTAAAAATTCAGCAAGCTCTATTAATGGTTTTTTTCGGGAGGATACTACAGCAATATCTTCCAGGTGCTGCAAAGCAGTTTGTAAATATTTTTCTTTTAATGATTTCGCCCATGCATCAACATTGCATGCTTTGAAAATAGCCAATACTTTTTCTACTTTATTCGCAGGATTATCTTGCATCATTTGTAATAAGGCAGCTTTCTGTTCCACACTTGCTACTTCTAAAGCATGTAGTAATAAAAATGTTTTTTTATTTTGGCGAATATCTCCCCCCACATCTTTCCCGAATTTTTCAGGGTCTCCAAATGCATCTAAATAATCGTCCTGAATCTGAAAGGCTATCCCAAGATTCTTTCCAAATGCATATAAATGATCTCTATTGCCAGCGCTGGCTCCACCTAATATTGCTCCCATTTCTAAACTTGCAGCGAGTAGTACTGAAGTTTTGAGGCTGATCATTTCAATATAATTTTCTAAGGAAACATTTGCCTGCTTTTCAAAATCCATATCCAATTGCTGCCCTTCACAAACCTCTTTAGCAGTGCGGTTAAATAATTGTAATATAGAATGAATATTATTCCCTTGAATTTTGTTAAGGTATTCATATGATTGAATCATCATCACATCGCCCGTTAATAATGCTGTGCTTTCGCCATACTTTTTATGTACCGTTTCCATTCCTCTTCTCAAAGGAGCTGCATCCATAATATCATCATGTATTAAAGTAAAATTGTGAAATAACTCAATTGCATTTGCTACATGATAGGCATCAGAATGAATCTCGTCGAAAAGTTCATTGCCCATTAAACACATAATTGGGCGCACCCGCTTACCGCCTAATGCTAAAAAATATTCCCCTGGGTCATATAAAGTAGCCGGGCTAGCAGGAAAATGGCGATGAGCAAAATTTGCTGAAAAAACGCTGATCAACTCTTTGAATGAATGCATACCACAAACCTAAATAATAAAGCAAATGCATGGGAATAAAATATTAACTATTCTATACAGTCATCGAATTTATTTTTGGCACGATTTTTTGATACTATATAAAAACAGATTCATGAAAAAACTATTATTATTCAGCTGCGTGTTGATAGCAGCATTTACAGTTAAGGCTCAAGAGCAAAATAATGGAACAAGTTACACAACAGCTGTAGGCCTAAAAATGTATCCCGGTGCTTTAAGTGTAAAACATTTTATTGCTTCCAATAGAGCTGTAGAAGGACTAGCATTCGTTTCTCAAGATGGATTCAGACTTACTGGCTTATATGAAATTCACAATGATCTTGGTTCTGTAGAAGGATTGCAATGGTATGTTGGAGGTGGTGCACATTTGGGCATCTGGAGCGATCGTTGGAAAACCCAGTTTCCTGATAGAAACGCAGGCATGAGCATTGGTGTAGATGGTGTACTAGGATTGGATTACAAAATAAAAGGTGCTCCATTGAACCTAAGTTTCGACTGGCAGCCATCTTTCAATTTTATTGGTTACAATTATTTTGAAAGTGCTTGGGGGGGATTAGGGATTAGGTACACTTTTTAAATCAAAAGTAAAAAGTAAAAAAGGAATTTATTAACCCCAGCTTTCAAGCTGGGGATTGTTCTGAATATTAATGAACTGGGCTTTAGCCCCAATGCTATGTCAAATCCTCTTTTATACCCTATCTCAAATTATATGAGTGGAGCTTCTGGGCTAAAGCCCAATATCAACAAGCATTTCAGGCCCTAGGCTGAAGCTTAGGGTTAACTTCCTATATAAGGAAATATCAGATATTAAC
>Ga0194047_10001252_pt1 | contig 15841 bp, 16 predicted proteins | sample JunL225m_MetaG_2_FD_160070 | JGI IMG/M metagenome (GOLD analysis project Ga0194047, IMG submission 160070) | Anoxic zone freshwater microbial communities from boreal shield lake in IISD Experimental Lakes Area, Ontario, Canada - Jun2016-L221-5m | ecosystem: Environmental > Aquatic > Freshwater... | reverse complement strand
TCAAACAATTGCTGCTATTGCTTGTATAGTATTTGATGTAGTCTTCATATTGTGACGACGGGAGATAATGCCAAAATAAGCATTCTCATGTAAGGTTCTCCATAATTGTTTTTATACGTTATTTTTAAGCTTATTCATTAAAGCATTTATCGATACAAATGAAAATTACTAGCGCGACCATTTATCCCCTCTCTATCCCGCTGATTGAGCCCATGAAGATGTCGCGGGAGATGGTTGTTGATGCTAAAACAGTACTTTTATGTTTAAGCGATGAAGAGGGCAGGATGGGCTGGGGGGAAGCTTCAGTTGCGCCACTGATGACCGGTGAAACCTTAGATAGCCTAGTAGGGAGCATCCAATATTTAGTAGAACAGGCAAAGTCTTGCGATTGGACTGAGCCAAAAGAATTTGCACGCGATTTTGCAAAAATTTTATATGGCAATACTTCAGCAAAATCCTGCTTTGAAATGGCTTTGCTCGATTTATTTACCCAAAAGCAATCGCTGCCCTTGTGGCAATACCTTCGCAAGGCAAATAATTTGCCCGATATCGAAAATCCAACTCCTATTCCATTACTAAGAATGCTAGGGGGCTCATTCGATAAAGAGTTAGCTGATGCTAAGTCATTTCGCAGTCTTGGATTTCGACATTGGAAGATCAAAATCGGCTCCCTGCCATTGAAGGAGGATTTGCAACGGGTAGAGATTCTTTCTAATTTACTGGAGGGTGATGTTGTCTCTGTAGATGCGAACGGCGCGATGAGTTTGGCAGATGCGATCGAATTCTGTGAGTCAAAAGAGGCAAGCAAATTAGCCTTTGCGGAGCAATTGATTGCTGCCGATCTGTCTATTGAAGATTTTGTGCTGCTCAAGAAAAGATCGCCTATTCCGATTGGCTTGGACGAGTCGATCCATGGCGCGTCTGAAATTGAAGAATTCATTAAGGCAAAGGCCTTGGATGGGGCAAGTCTGAAGCTCATTAAAACTGGTGGTGTACTGCCGGCTTTTAAAGCCGCCCAAATATTATTGAATAAACATCTCCAAATGAATTTGGCGTGCAAGGTTGCAGAGACCTCGCTCTCTGGCGCGGCTACTGCATCCATTGGTTTTGCAATAGGCAATATACCTTGGGGATTTAGCATGTCAAATCAGTATCTGCAATTTGATATTTGTGATCAGCCTTTAGTAGCCAAGCAAGGCCACTTGGACGCCTCTCAACTGTCCGCTAAGGGCATTGGCATCATACCCAATACAGATAGGGTTAAAAGCGCTATTGCTAAAGACCACACTGTTATTCAATGTTGAGAACATCAAACGCTGCTTTTAATCTTCTGGAATAAGAGTCTGAAACCTGAGCGATTTCTTCAGGCGTCCATTTTCTAAAACCTTCACCCGCCTTCATTCCCGTCTTTCCTTCACTCATGAGTTGCTCTACTTTGGCTGGCAATGTCGTGATGTTCGAAAGTGAAGGGTAGATTTCACGAGCAGCATTGGCCATGCCATCCCATCCAGAAATTTCTTTTTGCGTCATAGGCCCAACTGCGGCATAGCGAAAGCCAAAACTATATCTCACGGCATCGTCAATATCCGCCGGAGTGGCGATGCCTTCTTGCACCAAAGAAAGTGCCTCCCTCATTAGAGCATGTTGAATACGGTTGGCTAAGAAGCCGGGAATATCTTTTTTAACCAAGACTGGTTTTTTGTCAATGCTTCGATATAGCTCACAAGCTTGCTGTGCATATGCTAATTCCGATTTTTGCCCCATGACGATTTCAACTAAGGGCACTACTTCTGCCGGCATGAAGTAGTGGGCGCCCATCATGCGATTCGCAGTTTTGAGTCCTTCAGCAATTTTGCTAATAGGAAAGCCTGAGCTATTACTGCCGATAGGAATATTATCTGGCACCACTTGATCAAGGTATTGAAAAACGTTTTGTTTCAGCTCTAAGTTTTCAGCAATGGTTTCAATTACCCATTGGCATTGATCCCAGTTAGACCAGCCCTCTAAAACGCTAGTGGATTGTTCCGCTTTAAGAGCAGCAGAATCTTTTTGCGCATTCTTGCCTACCAAACCAATTTTTTTGGCCAGCGTAATCGCTTTATCTAAGCAAGCATCTGCTTTCTCTTTAGATCTTCCTAAGATCACTACAGGAATACTTTGGGCGATAAACCCCGCCGCAATACCTGCAGCCATAATTCCGGTGCCAATCACGGCTACGTTCTTCATCATATTTAAACCTATACGGTTAAGTAATTTATTTTCAAAAGGCAAATAAATCATGAGCCTTATCTATTTACTGAAGATTATCATTAATCGTGGTTTAATACTTGAAGAATAAGATTAACTTATACGGATAACTTTATATAGGAGCATTAATTTATGACGATGACTAACCCTTTTCAGCCTGTTGAAAAAATTAAAGCCGAAGTCTTTATGTCTATGCCTGAGAAGTTCAGGAAAAAATCCCGCACTGGCTGGTCTGATCCCAACCGCCAAGGTCAGGAAGTAGAGTGCTTCCTAGAGGGACCCTCTTTTGATCGCGAAGGTAATTTGTGGTTTGTAGATATTCCTTTTGGTCGAATTTTTAGAATTACTCCAAAGGGCGACTGGGATCTGGTTACTCAATATGATGGCTGGCCTAATGGCCTGAAATTCCATAAAGATGGTCGTGCATTTATTTGTGACTACAAAATGGGTTTGATTGCACTAGATCCAAAGACAGGAAAAATTGAAACGGTTTTGGGCTCAATGTATAGCGAGAACTTCAAAGGTCTCAATGATTTGCATTTTGCTTCCAATGGGGATTTATATTTCACTGATCAAGGTCAGACTGGTATCGCCGATCCATCGGGCCGCGTATTTAGATTGCGCGCCAATGGACAATTAGATCGCTTGGCATTGAATGTGCCTAGCCCTAACGGCATTACTTTAAATACTCAAGAAAAACATGTCTTTGTTGCAGCGACTCGCTCACAGCAAATTTGGAGATTGCCATTGATGGCCGACGGTTCCGTTTCTAAAACAGGTGTTGCAATTCAGTTAACCGGCGGTGTAGCAGGTCCTGATGGTATTGAGATGGATTCAGAGAATGGTTTATTAGTTTGCCACTTAGGTGTTGGTATTTGGCGCTTTGATAACAATATGTTGCCAACCCATTTGATCTATTCAGATAATCCACATCATCATCATTTGGCCAATATGTGTTTTGGTGGCCCAGACGGTAAAGATCTGTATATCACCGAATCCCTGTCAGGGGATATCTTAAAAGCACGTCTCCCAGTTGCTGGTAAGAAGATGTTTGGGTTAAGCTAAGTTGACTGAGCGCCTCCCGTTATACAAGTCTTTAGCGAATACGCTCGAGGGGCGTATCTATAACGGCGATTGGCCCGTGGGGTCTGCCTTGCCTACCGAGGCAGACCTTTGCAAAAATTTTCAGGCTAGTCGACATACTCTACGCCATGCCCTGCAAATTCTTGAAACAAGTGGTCTTATTTTTCGTCGTCAAGGCGCGCCAACGCAAATTATTTCTAGACAGAAGCTCAGACGTTTTACACAAAGCTTTAATTCACCAGTGGATATCTTAAGTTATCCACGCGATACCTATCGCGTTAACTTGGTCGAGGAATTTATTGAAATTGATAAGGCGCAGGGCGAAATGATTGGGTGCCCAGCTGGCTCTTCCTGGTATCACATTGGGGGCATCCGCAAGCGCCAAGAGACTGAAGAAATTATTTCATGGTCTGATATTTATATCTTGCCTCAATTTGCCTCGTTGACTACCGACCCAGAACATTCTCAAGTCATGGTGTTTGAGCAAATTGAAAAACGCTATGGAGCTAGAATTGAGCGAGCGGAGCTTGATGTATATGCCTTGGCAGCGCCACCTCAAATTGCTGAACATCTAAAATTGAAGACTTCGGACCCCTGTTTGGTGATTATTCGACGGTATTTCGATAATCAAGATAAACTTTTTGAAGTAACAGTTACCTATCACCCTGAAAAAAAATACATCTACAGTATGGAATTTAGAGCGAGCACGGAGATTTAATAATTCATGACAGCTACGAAATATCTATCCATTGCGAAGGCAGAGCAATTTATTGCTAAGGCGCTCGTAGCACTTGACGTTCCCTCTGATGATGCCTTAATCGTTGCGCAACTGATGATTAAATCTGATTTAGTAGGCGCCGATGGGCATGGACTATTTCGTTTGCCTGCTTATCTCAAAAGAATCCGTGCGGGGGGCATTAATCTCAAGCCTAATATTCGGATTGAGCGTGAGCAGGGGGCTACAGCATTAATTAATGGAGATAACGCTTTAGGTCATCTTGTAATGAATAAAGCGGTGTCAGTAGCGATTGAGAAAGTGAAAGAGCATAGTGTTTGCTGGGTAGGCAGTCATTACGGTAATCACTCTGGTGCTGCTTCTGTTTATGTTCGTAAATTAGCGGAACAAGGTTTTATTGGAATTTACATGGCAGTAGGTAATGCAAATCACATGGCCCCCTGGGGCGGGATTGATTTGCTTTTATCGACCAATCCAATTGCAATTGCAGTTCCAGCGGGAGATCATCCGATGGTCTTATTGGATATTGCCACCACGGTAGCTGCCTACGGCAAAGTGAAGCTAGCCGCTCAAAAAGGTGAATCAATTCCAAGTGATTGGATGATTGATCGACAGGGGCAGCCCATTACCGATCCCAAGAGATCAGCCGAGGGCTCTTTATTGCCTATCGGTGGTTACAAGGGTTATGGTCTAGCAGTGATGATTGGCTTGCTAGCGGGCGCGTTAAATAATGCAGCGGTTGGTAAAGGTACTATTGACTTTAACGCGCATCATGATTTGATTACGAATACTGGACAAACCATTATTGCAGTTGATCCAAGTGCGTTCGGGGATAAACAAGAATTCATCAATAGGGTAATTGATTTGGTGGAGGACTTAAAAAGCTCATCAACATTGCCAGGCATCAACGAAATCCGCGTGCCAGGTGAAGGTGCTGCAAAGATGATGGCTTCAAGAATGCAACAAGGGATTCCAATTACACCTGAGTTATTGGAATCTTTGAATAATTGTGCCAAGGAGTGTGGGATAGCTTCCTTGAATATCTAAATTTTGTGGAGGAGACAGTATGTTGAAGAAAATAATAAAAAACATCGTATTAAGCGCAGTAGTTCTGCCTGTAGTTATTGGGTCCGCTGTAGCCGCCTATCCAGATAAACCCATCAAGATGATGATTGGATACGCCCCTGGAAGCTCGACGGATATTGTTGGCCGAATGATTGCTAATGATCTCAGTCTTGCTTTAAAGCAACCCGTGATTGTTGAAAATCGTGGCGGTGCTGCCGGCAGTTTAGCTGCTGATGCAGTGGCTAAAAGTGCGCCTGATGGTTACACCATTCTGTTTGCACAAAATGGTCTTGCAATTAACGTAGCAGCAAATCCAAAATTGCCATTCAATGGACAGAAGGATTTGCTCCCTGTTGTTGGAGTAGCTGCAACTCCACACATATTAATAGTGGGTATTAATTCCAAAGCGAAGAATGTTGCTGATTTGATTGCCATGCTCAAAGCAGATCCCGGAAAACTGAGTTTTGGTTCCTCTGGAATTGGTAATTCAGACCACATGGCTGGCGAATTATTTTTAGCCACCACAGGCTTACAAGCTATTCACGTTCCTTATAAGGGTGGCGCTCCTGCTGCTACTGACTTAGTTGGTGGACAAATTGATTTTTACTTTGCTGGTATGCCTGTAGGCCTTCCTTTATATAAAGGGGATAAGGCCCATGCATTGGCAGTAACTAGCAAGACTCGCTTCAGTGGAGCGCCTGAATTGCCGACAATTCAAGAGGCGGGTGTTAAGGGTTATGAAATGGCTTTGTGGCAAGGTGTTTTTGTACCAGCGGGTACGCCAACAGCTATAGTCCAAACACTGAACAATACTGTTCTCAAAATTCTAGAGACGCCTGAAATGAAAGATCGTTTTGTGAAAGCGGGTGTACAAATTGCCCCAATGAATACTCAGCAATTTACTGATTTATATAATTCTGATATTGCCCGTTGGAAAGTGGTTATTGAAAAAGCCAAAATCAAGCTAGATTAATGCGGAAAAGTTATCGCTAAGTCATGAAGCGCTGAGGTCAAATACTAAGACCTCAGCGTTTTTACCATTAGCAATGGTTAATTGCGTTTCATCTTGAATGAATAGCGCATCACCACTACTCAATGTTTGTCCATTCACATCTAGTGAACCCCGAATCAGATGAACATAGGCTTTGCGCTTTGGATCAAGAGCTAATTCAGCTTTTTGATCACCATCGAATAATCCACAATAGAGTTTTGCATCAGCATAAATCTTCACTGAGTTCTCTTGTTCTGTGGGGGAGGCAATCAGGCAGAGCTTGCCTTGTTTATCAGTGACTGAGACCGTTTTTTGTTCATAGCTTGGCTCTACTTCTAATGTATTAGGCTCTATCCAGATTTGTAAGAAATGGGTTGTTTGATCTTTAGCATGATTGAACTCACTATGCATCACGCCAGTACCGGCACTCATACGTTGCACATCACCCGGCGGTATTCCTTTGACATTTCCCATGCTGTCTTCATGTGCTAACTCACCAGAAAGCACATAACTAATAATTTCCATGTTTCGATGGCCATGTTTACCAAAACCCATGCCTGCTGCAACCCGATCCTCATTGATCACTCTGAGATTCCCCCAGCCCATAAATCGAGGGTCTTGATAGCCAGCGAAGGAGAATGAGTGAAAGCTTTTGAGCCAACCGTGGTCGGCATAGCCTCTATCTTGTGATTTTCTAAGTAATTGCATGCTTTACGAGTGAGGATCGGCGATCGATTTACTCACTCTGTCCTGTTTTGCTGGGATATTTATAGGAGGCATAACGAACGACTGCGTTTGCTATTGCCAAAATGAGAATCGTTAGACCCATTAATAGGATGGCCATATCGGCTTCATGCTTGGTGTTGACCAAATCAATAATGAGTCGTGTTACTGCTGTGATAGCAACATAGATCAGAAAGCGCACAGGCATATGGTTGGTCTTAAAGTAAATACCAACCATTGCACCAATCTCTAAATAGATAAAGAGTAAGAGTAAATCTTCGATGGAGGCTGAGCCTTTACTCATCATTTCCATGAAAGCAACTGCGGCAGACCAAACGGTTGCGCCACCAATGGCGAACAATGCGATGCGATGAAATAAGGAAACAAATAGGTTTCCAATTGGAACTGTCCAATTTTCCAGAGTCTTTTCGAGCTTAGACGCATCCTTAGGCGTGGTAGGGGGGATACTCATCACATCTCCTTCATTTAAGATAGTTATGTATCAGTATATTTCTGAAATAGTAGCTTGTAAGAAAAAGGGGCCAAGCGGCCCCTTTTGGGATTGTGTCCCTACCCATTAGGCCAAACTATCTGCCCAGATATTGTGAGCCCATCCCCAGGCATATACGCCTTCAAGAGTAGAGGGAGCAGGTGAAAGCCCGCCTGAACCAGGAACTGTCTTGAAGGTTTTCTCTGCCGCGTTGTATTGATGAACGCTTGCCACGTGAACCACTTCCTTGGTATTAACAAAGCTATAGCAAGTGTTGGTAAGTACTGGGGCTGGATTCACTTCCCAAGCACTGAGCTCGGCAACGATTGCTGCGGCAGCCACTTTGGCATGTTGATTAGCCATGTGACCTGACTTTGGCATCGCTGGTGCAATCTGAATGGAGTCGCCAAGCACATGAATATCTTTTTGCGCAGTAGACTCAAAGTTCAGGAAATTCACATTAACCCAGCGTCCATTGGAGTTGGCTAATCCAGTTTTTACAGCGATCTCACCAGCACTCATTGCAGGCAGGAGATTTAATACATCACCCTTAATGTCATCTTGAACTTCTAATTTAACAGTCTTAGTTTTAGTATCTACAGCAGTAACATTGTGTTTTGGTAGGTATTCAATAATCCCTGCGTATTGCTCCGCCCATACTTTCTTGAACAGTGCACCTTTCGAGGTGACATCTTGATTAGCATCCAAAATGATGACTTTGGATTTCGGTTTATTTTGCTTCAGGTAATTAGCAACCTGGCAAGCACGCTCGTATGGTCCGGGAGGGCAGCGATAGGGTGCCTCAGGTACGCTGAGAATAAATGTTCCACCATCACGCATAGCGGCTAACTGCTTATGAAGTGATACAGTCTCTGCACCAGCTTTCCAAGCCTGTAATGTAACGCCAGCTTTGTTAGCCTGCTCTAAACCCTCAATACTATTCATCATCAGGGTAACGCCTGGCGAAACAACGGCTTTGTCGTAACGCAAGGTTTTGCCAGAGGCAAGCTTCACTGTCTTCTTGTCTGCATCCATGCTCACTACACTGTCTTGAATCATCTTGATACCATGACGTTTGCTCAGATTGTCATAGGAGCTAGTGATTTCCGAAATGGTGCGTGATCCGCCAACGACTAAGTTAGACATTGGGCAGGAAATGAAAGAAGCATTTGGTTCAATTAAGGTAACCTTGGCGGTGTTATTAGAAAATAGACGCAGGTATTTAGCCGCAGTAGCACCACCGTATCCACCACCAATCACCAGTATCTCTGCTTTTTGTAGGTTGGCATGAGCCTGTCTAGAGAAGCCAGCCGCTAAGCCGAGTGCAGCAGCGCTTTGACCAATAAAATGACGACGATCCATGATGGCTTCCTTATTATTTCTTGCCAAGTTGATTGGCGATAGTTTCAAGTTGCTCATCAGAGTAGCCTTTGGCTAACTGCGGCATGATGGTGCCTTCACGGGCTCCAGATTTAAATGCTTTGAGTTGAGTGAGCATTTGTTCGCTGCTAAGGCCGCTGATGAGGGGCATCCCACCATCGAGAACTCCTTTACCATCAGTACCATGGCAATTAGCGCAAGTGGCTGCTAATCCTCGTTTATATAGATCTACCGCAGCGACGTTTTGCGCTAGGCTTGTGCCACTCCATTGACCAAGGCCAATCATGGCCGAAGCCAGTAACACGGTTTTAAGGTGCTTTGTACGCATGGGAACAATCTCCATTTAGATTTTTTCTCAGTGTTAAGAATGCGGTGAATTTCACTTACGTCTATCTTAAACAAGAAGTTGACACACATTACACATAGCTCAGATTCATTTCTTATAAGCTCATGAGAAAAAGTGCATGAATTGGCTTTTCTCCAGAATCATTACAAGCCCTTTAAACTAGTGCTATGCGTAGCTCATTTTCTTACCGTTCGGCAATATTAATACTCCTTTTAGGTGTATTTACCTACCTTTACGGCCTAGATAGCCGCTTTGCCCCCAAGAACGGGGATGAGTATCCTTATATGCATATTGTCCGAATGACGGCAGATGCTGGCAATTGGCTCCCTTTGCAGTCGGCGATGGAGGGTTTGAAGAACACGAAGCCTCCATTGATTTTTTGGCAAGGCTTAGCGAGCACTCATTGGGCAAAAGATTGGTCCTTGTTTAATTTGCGCTGGCCTGGTGTTCTCTATACAGGCCTGACCGCTTTTTTCTTATTTCTGGCAGTGCGCCGATTTAGTGGAAATGCAAAAACAGGATTATTAGCAAGCTTAGTATGGCTCTCCTTTTTTGCGACCTATCGATATGGGCGACCATTTTTGACTGATCCCCCAGAAGTATTTTGGATCAGCCTACCTTTCATGGCGCTCTTATATTGGGGCAAAGTGGCTTTTGATTCGAAATTCTTATTTCCATTGTTTGCGGGTATCTGTTTAGGCTTTGCTTTACTTGCAAAATCGTTTGCGTATATCGTGCCCGCATCTTTTGCTTTGGCTTTGTATTATTGGCGCTGGCGGCAGTGGAGTATTCCCGAGACGCTCATCCGAGATTTTTATAAGGTATTTATTGTCGGCGCTCTCGCCTTGGCTGTCTTTGCGCTCTGGTTTGTATTGGACCCATATCCAGAAGCGATCTGGAATGAATTTGTCTTAGGCGAGAACGCCGGCAAATTTGATGCGCGTAGCTCTCATTACTTACTCGATTTATTGAGTGGGGGGGATAGTATTTGGATGCTCCTACTGACCACCTTGGCTAATGCAGGTTTATTTTCTTTTGTATTAATTTCTACCTTGTGGCAGTGTTGGCGTGAACGTCGACTCCTGACTGTCGAAGAAAGTCTATTGCTTTTATTGGCGATTGCATTCTTGATCGTGTTTAGCTTGCCAAGCCAACGTTCAGGGCGTTATCTACTACCCGTGATGCCTGCCTTGGCCGCACTGATCGCCTTACATTGGGATCGACTACCTTTATGGGGCTTTCGTATTGCTCTGATATTGCAAATGACTATTTTGCTCGCTTTGTTATGGCTTGGTAGTCAGTTACAGGTTTCTACTTTGATGAGCGGTATCGATTCATGGACCTATTCCTATGGCCATTGGATTCTGATGGGGGGCGCTGTCTTATTAGCGCTAGCAGGGCTCTTGAAAAAAGATTTCTGTAAAACAGCAGCCTTAGCGACTTGCTTTTTATGCTACTGCGCTTTGAACAGTAGCCTATCTCCATTAGAGGAAAAGTTAGGCCAATATTCACCTGCAGTGATTACACAAGTACAAGGTAAAGATCTTTGGGTACCTTGCGATTACCGCGCAAAGGATGAGGAATACCGACTGCTCTTACCTGGTAGCCGTTTACATGGATACTTGGCATCAGAAGCAAGTGAAGTGGCTCAATTAAGTGCAAACTATCCCTTAGTATTAGTGCAGACACCCTTGGGTGTTAAACCAGTCATTTGTGATACTTGCCAAATCTTGGGACAAAGAGTGGAAATGAGAGCACGGCATTCTAATGAAGAGATTATCGACATGCTCAAAGGGAATATTGCTGAACACTTATTTGTTAATGAGTATCTGATGGCAACACCGGTAGTCAACTCTGCTGCCCTAGTCAATAGCAAGGATGCTTGTAGATGAGTCGCGTCCTCTCGCTATGCTTTTTATTGCTCACTGCAATCATGGGATTTCTGCATTTGGATAGTCGTCCTGCTTGGGCACCATTTGCAGAGTTAGCGCCGATTGTGATTGAAGAGCCGATAGACCAAGAAAAATCTTCTAAGACTCAACAGTCCAGCAAACCTAACATTGCTGCGCCAATATCAAATTGGTTACCGGACACTGGTGCTGCTTCTGTACACGCCGCATCGCTCATTGCCATGAAGGATGGAGCAATCAGGGCATTTTGGTTTGCTGGTAGTCGTGAGGGTGCTCCCGATGTCATCATTAATAGTGCCGTCTATGATCCACAATCAGCAAATTGGAGTGCACCCACGGTCGTAATTGATCGGCTTGCTGCGCAAAGTGGTCTCTCACGCTATATCGCTAAGCTGGGTAATCCAGTTCCAAGCAGAATGGCAGATGGCCGGATGCAATTGTTCTTTGTGACAGTATCGATCGGAGGATGGGCTGGTAGCTCAATCTCCACAATAATTTCTGATGACGAGGGAATTACTTGGAGTCGTCCCCAGCGTTTGATTAGTTCACCCTTTTTCAATTTGAGTACCTTAGTGAAGTCTCCAGCATTACCATTTGCTGATGGACGTTTGGGTTTACCTGCATATCACGAATGGATTGGACGCTTTGGTGAGTTTTTAAGAATAGAAGCCACACAAGTCATTGATAAACGCCGCATGAGTTCTGGGCGGAGTGCAATTCAGCCAGTGGTATTTGTGAAGGATCCACAAACGGCTACTGCATTGTTTCGTCAAACTCGTAGTTCTGAGCTAGCAAAGCAAATACCCGTGAGTCAAACTTTGGATGCTGGACAAACATGGCAGAGCTCTGAAGATTTATCGATTGCAAATCCAAACTCTGCAGTCGCTGGTCTGACATTGGGCAATGGAATACGGTTATTGGCACTCAATAATATTGAGGCTGGGCGTTATCGCTTGGTTTTGTTGATGAAGCCTGCGCAAGCAGATCAATGGCAAGTGGTACGAGTACTGGAGGATGAGGAGGCTTTACCAAATGAACAGCGTAAAGAATTTTCTTACCCTTATTTAATCAGTGCTAATGGTAATGACGCCCATTTGGCCTATACCTGGGACCGCAAAAAAATCCGGCATCTCTACTTTTCACCTGCATGGTTAATGCAAGCCTACGAACAACTGGCACTGCCAGCATCGGATGCGAACTCTAAACAGGGGCAACGATGATTGATTGGATGCAAAACCTCGCTCTGATTGAAATGGCCATCACTTGTGGAGTCATCGTGACTTGGCTTGCACAGTCCCTCTCTGATAGAACATTTTCATTCCCAGTCAAATGGTTCATGGCTGCGCTAGTAACGAATATCTTTTTCTGGCCATTGGGATTAGGAATGGAATTGCCACTAGCAGCCTATGTGCGCGCTGTCACGGGTGATTTGAGTATTGTGCTGACCTTATTACTCTGGAGCTCAGTGTTATTGCCGAGTCGTCCAACTTCAATAAGCTTTAAATTGGCAATCATATTAGTCTCATTCATGTTCTATCCGCTGGCTTTGGGCCTCGGCATGATTGACCCCTATGCATGGGGTTACAGTTCTCTTGGATTATTGATCGGAGTTTTGGTGTTTGCCCTAGTCTGTGGAATTACTGGCTGGACTAAAGGAGTGTGGATTATCGCCCTAGCTATACTGGCCTGGGTAGGGCATTGGCATGAATCCACTAATCTATGGGATTATGTTTTAGATCCATTGTTAGCGATCTGGGCAGTAATGGCTTTAGCCAATAGCATGCAACGTAAACGTCGCGTTAAGGCTAGGTCTGGTTACTTGTTTAGAGCAGGTTAAGATTGCATTGAAGACAGCGATTTATTCTTGCTTGATAGGGGAGTTAGTATGAATTTGGCAGCATCATCAAAACTGAGTTTGCGGCAATTCATGGGATGGAGCCTAGCGATACTGCTTGGCATCAGTGGCTGCGCTAATAATTACAATCCATATCAGCAGTACGCGTATCCACAGTCTTATATGCAAATCGATTCATATACAGGGACGCCACTCATACTATCGAATGCACAAATCGAATCCTTAGTATCTCCCATTGCGCTTTATCCTGATTCACTACTCTCGCTGATGTTGCTCGCTTCAACCTATCCCTTAGAAGTGGCTGAAGCCTATAACTGGAAAAACAGCAATGCTAGTCTTTCAGGAGTTGCTTTACAAAATGCCTTAAAGACTCAGTCATGGAACGATAGTGTGAAATCTCTGATGTCCTTTCCGCAGGCTTTTAATATGATGGGTAGTCAGCTGCAGTGGACCCAAAATTTAGGCAATGCCTACAAGTTACAAGCAACTGACACGATGAAGGCAATTCAGTCGCTTAGAAAGCGTGCCATGCAGGCAGGCACTTTAAAAAGTTCTCCACAGATGACGGTAACTACAGACGCTAGCAATAATATTCTGATTGCGCCAAGTAACCCCCAGATAGTTTATGTTCCCACCTATAGTCCTAATACAGTTTATGGTTCCTGGCCTTACCCTGACTACCCACCATATCCAGCATATAACCCTGCTTGGGGACCGATGGCTTTTGGTTTAGGTTTAGCAGTAGGCGATGCTTTTTGGGCTACACCTGCTTGGTCTAACGGCACAATCAACTCCACCAATGTCAATACCAATCCATCGCGTGGTTTGATTGGTCCGAGCAATGTACAAAATCAACAAAGATTGCTCAATGATTGGAGAAGTAACGCTACTCCTCAAGATCGACAAGATCTTCGTAATGCCTCACAGCGTGCGGACAGTGCTTTTCAACGGGATGCTACACCACAAGAACGTGCGCAGGCCGATCGCATGAATCAAGAGGCCCGCAATGCTTATCAGCAAGACAGGGCAAATCCAAATGCTTATCGCGAAGCTGCTCAAGAAAATGCATTCCGAGAGCAGGCGCGTTTTGATGGCGGCCAAGATCGAATGAATGCGGGCCGCATGGGTGGTGGTGGATTTGGTGGGGGCCACATGGGTGGATTTAGACGTTAATTTATTGAAGACATTCCAAATGAATATATTGAAGAAGGCTTTACTATTTGCAGCTTGCTTTTGTTGCTGCCAACAATTTGCGTTAGCACAGGCCAATTTGCCTGCAAATGATGCTTCGACTGCAGCATTGGTGGAGTTATGTAAAAACCAAAATGATCAGGATGCCCAAAACTTTTGTTTTGGCTTTGGTGAAGGTGTATTCCAAGCATACTTAGTCAGTCGACCTAGCAATGCCAAGCCAAGTATTTGCTTTCCGCAACAAGGCGGCTCTCGAGAGGCCATCTTGCAAGAATTTTTAAAGTGGAATCGAGCCAATCCTCAATACAATTCTGAGAAAGCAGCTAAAACGCTCGTGCGGTTTTTTGCGCAGAGCTATCCTTGCAAGTAAGGGTTTAGATAGGGGCGCTCGCAAAACGCCAATTGTTGCTAAACTCTCACGTAATGCCTTACCTAATACGTTTAATATACGCCTTTCTAGTATTTTCCCTTCTCATTTTGCCTACGGTAGCTCAGGCGATGCTGCAAGACGAGATACAGGTGTACGACGACGAGATTAATGCAAAAGGTGTTTCCAGCTTAGAGTTGCACATTAATAGCACACCCCGTGGCATACAGACTCCCTCCTATCCCGGTGAAATTACCAGTAATAATGGTCTTCGTGTTACGCCTGAATTTGCATATGGATTGGGACATGATTTAGAGGCGGGTTTGTATATCTCTTATGCAAATGCGAATAATCAATTTCAATATGCAGCGACCAAGGTTCGAATGAAGTGGTTGCCGATTCGCGAAGAAAAAGGAGATTCATTTTTCGCGGGGGTAAACTTGGAATTATCAAATATTCAACCGCAGTTTGATGAGTCTCGTTACAACAGTGAAACCCGTTTTATTATCGGCAAATATATTGATGAATGGCTTATTTCTTTTAATCCGATCATTGATATGCCCTTGTCACAGCCTTATGTTCACCAGGCACCTTATTTTTCTACAGCGACTCGGATTTCCAGAGAGGTAACACCAGAGTTGGCATTGGGTGTGGAGTACTACTCAAATTTCAACCAAATTAATCAGCCAATGAATTATCAAAACACCCAACAAATGGGATTTCTGATGATGTACTACGATGGCAAACCGCTTTCGTTTCAAGCGGGCGTAGGTAAAGGATTTTCTAATAGCACGGACTCTTTAACTCTCAAAGCGATCTTTTCTATTCCCTTGTAGCAATAGTTGAGATTTTTCATACCGGTTCAGTCCGGCTTGATGTTGGCGTCTTTAATGACTTTCTCCCACATCGTTAATTCCCGATGGATACGCTTAGCAGAGTCTGCTGGAGTTAAGTAGTTCACATAGACGCCGGCAGCAAGCATGCGCTCTTGAACATCGGGGCGCTGCAAAATCACTTTAAGATCAGCATTGAGTTTATCAATGATGGGTTTTGGAGTGCCAGCTGGTGCCAGAATTCCAAACATACTGACAACATCAAAGTTGGGCATACCAGTGGCTTCAGTCACTGTGGGAACATCTGGTAGTTGGCTAATCCGTTTTGAAGTGGTGACTGCTAATGCCCTTAACTTACCTGCTTGAATAAATTGCAAAGCTGCTGGAACAGTCTCTGACATGCTCAGTACTTGTCCACCAACTAAATCTGTCATTGCTGGGCCACTACCTTTATAAGGGACGTGGAGTAAATCAAGGCCTAATTGAGCACGGAACATTTCCATTGCCAGGCGTTGTGGTGCGCCTGCACCTGATGAAGCAAAGGTAAGCTTGCCAGGATTGGCTTTGGCATACGCAATGAACTCCTTCATATTATTCACAGGCACTGAAGGGTTTACGACAAAG
>Ga0194047_10001251_pt1 | contig 15844 bp, 7 predicted proteins | sample JunL225m_MetaG_2_FD_160070 | JGI IMG/M metagenome (GOLD analysis project Ga0194047, IMG submission 160070) | Anoxic zone freshwater microbial communities from boreal shield lake in IISD Experimental Lakes Area, Ontario, Canada - Jun2016-L221-5m | ecosystem: Environmental > Aquatic > Freshwater >... | reverse complement strand
TCCTGTGGCTGCCACCGCTAATGGTACATCATTGGTTTATTCCAACTCTGGATTGCCGGGCGTCTGTACAACAGCCACGACATACTTAGGACGTGTACCCAATGCGACGCAGACGTGGGCAAGTTATCCAGAATTGAGCACTCCTCATAGTGTTTACATTGTTGGAAAAACCGCGACTGGAGTTTCGACTGGTGGATTTTTGTATATGTCAACCGATTATAAGAGTTTGGCATACACACTGATTCTTGCCCAGTTACAATGCAGTACCACAGATGCGTTCAAGGTAGATATGAGTAATTATTCGACCACAGATCCCATACCTGCGGTGGCTGGTGGTCCTGGTGTTCTAAAATACGCGAGTTCCAGTGGAACTCAAGTAGCCAGCTGCATATTTGGTTATGAGTATGTAGGTGGAAGAAATTATGGATGGATTCCAACTCTGGATGAAGGTACAGGAAATGGCCAATTGACTACAAGATTATATCAAGTTTCATCGACTGGTTCCGCAGAGTTTACGTCGTTGAATACAACAAAGGGAGTAAAGCTCCGTTTTGGTCAGCCATATGTTTCGATAAATCGGCTGGCAGGAGGGGGTATCGCATCTACAATCTATTGTATCTTAGTGTTCAAAAGCGTTTTAACCGATGCACAACGTACGTCACTATTCGCATATCTGAATAGCAAGTATTTTAAGCAGGAAATGCTGTATCCAAAAACGTTTGTCGGGACTGTTGGGAGGGCATTAACTGTTCCAATTGCAAATGGCGCACGTCGCGTTGGTGATCCAATCACGTACACGATTCGACCCACTCTGCCTACTGGTTTGAGCTTTACGACCGGATCAATTAGCGGAACGCCGATATCATTTATGCCAGCGATTGATTACAACATAACTGCAACCAACAAAGTGATTGCAAACACATCGGTTATCAACATTGCCATCAATAGTGCTGAAACAGCGGGTGGAGGAACGACCGGAGGAGGCGGCACGACAGGAGGCGGTACAACCGGAGGAGGTACCACCGCAGGAGGCAGCACTAACCAAGATAGAACAACATCGTCACCTCCAAATATTGTATATACTGTACCGCAATTAAAGTTAAACCAAGTAGTATCCTTGCAGCCATCGAATTTGGGCGACAAAGTTGCCAAATATACAATTAAACCAGCCAACATTACACAATTGACTGGATTGACATTTGACAGTACCACCGGAATTCTATCCGGAACCGTAACGACCTCAGCAAACATTGCTATTACAATCACCGCCACCAATGACAGTGGTACTGCGGATTCCCAATTTGCACTGAGAACGGGAATAATCATTGAATATGCATCCACATCAATTGAATCAACTGTTAATCAGCCAATTGAAACATTACGCTTAAAAATACTTTCAAGTGAACTTTCAAGTGTAAACTCCTTAAACTACACTGGAGATTTATTTGGGCTTACATTTGACAAAACAACTGGCGATATATCTGGCTCACCTACTAGAATTGGCACGAGCAACGTTACGGTCACGGCTATATTTTCCGATGGAATTACGGCCAACACAGATTTGAGTGTTCGGATATCGAAACGTGTTAAAGAGTCTGTAAATTCTGGTATTATTATTGGAACTGGAAGTGTGGCTACAGCTGTAGGTGTGGGTCTTGTTTCTTATGGGACGTACATAGCAATCAAAAACCCGTCGTGATTTTTTTTCACGGATGCAAAATAAAATGGCTCGAAGGGCAACGTATCGATCCGATGTGAGAGTATATGTCATCGAATGTGGTGAGGCGGAAGAAAAGAACCGTTCAAAGCGAAATCGTCGAGAACAGCGGCCTGCGCTGTGGATCCAATTAACCTGGAGCCAATAAGGCCATCACGTTTGGTTCGTATTGGCATTGGCAACGGAGACGCTATGGTTTGCTATGATGTCGAGAGTTTATACCAAACTTTGGCACTCCGCAACATGGAAACGACTTCTCGCGGACGTTTTAATCAAACTGACCTCAACCGAATTACTGCATTGTACAAAACCCAGGTCAACGATGCTGCCGCAGATCTCGTGGAAACTCAAGATAATCCCATGAACCAAGATGAAATGCGCCGGGCAATGGGATTTGATGATGACAGAGAGCTAATTCAAGAACCGATTCAAGGGCAAATTCAGGATGATGACGAAGAGTCAATTCCAGAGCCAATACAGGACAGACCAGAAACACCACCAACCGAGTACTATGTCCGTATGGTTGAAAACTGGCCACATATAACAGTACCTCGAGATGACGAAGACTATCGTGCATTATGTGCATTCATAACTGACAAGTTCAAAACCTTTGTTGATATGTATTTGCTAAATGCGAGTAGAGATCCAAACAGTCAAAAGCCAACCTTTAAAAACGCGGTCAAAGATTTCCGTGCCATACTACAATTCAGTTCACAAGAACTAGAAGATGATTTAAAGCCCCGCGGCCAGTTACACAGGAATCTGATCGAAACATATGATAATGTCATTGATACTGTTTCAAATAGTATTGGAATGTATTTGTATGTTAGCAATCTTGAAGATGCCCACCCGTTTGGGCAACGAGAACTCGATTCCTTCCGAAACGTGCTCCTTTATGCACCTAGTGCCTTAAAAATAATGTATTTGCATGAACAAAAGAAATTAGCAGATTTACGAGCTGGGCCTCGTGCATCTAGATCAGGCAGTCATGCATCTGGATCCGGCAGTCGTGGACGTGGATCGGGACGTGGATCGGGACGTGGACGTGGATCGGGTCGTGCACGCAGACGTTGATTTTTTCCAAATGAATTCGACTGGAAATTCTACAAGATTTTCTGAATAAAAACCTCTGCTCAAACCCTCAAATGCTCTTCCCAGTCGATTTTGTTCGTGTTCTATCCGACAGTGCAGATCGCGAGTTGGCCCAAAAATCTTCTGTATTGCGACACCCAGAGTATTACCGACTCACGTTCCAACTGGTGTTACACTATTTGCAACTATTTGGACTGCCAGACGAACACGCTTGTTGTGCTGCACTCTTTGCCATTCTATACCAGCGCTGGAGAACGGGAAATCCTGAATCCATCGTCGTGTCTGTTTATCGGGTGAAAAGGGAATTGAAACGCGACCTGTGCAAGTCTGTGGTGATTGCCCTTCGTCAACTGGAATCCATTCGAATTCTATGCGTATCCTCAGTCGAGATCAAGGCCAAGCTTGAACCGAAACGGCGACGTGTGTTTCGAGATGGCTACTCGCTTGCTCCGAATGCGGCCGAGCGAATTCTCATGATGATGAAGCATGGCGCATCACGACTTGCCCGCGAAATCGACATTGAACTACAAAAGGAAGTGGTATATCAATGCCCAAAACATATTCCCATTCACCCCAAGGAACGTGAATTGTATTTCAAACAAAGTGTACCGTTCATGTCCGCCCAACGACAAGGTGGAAAGTGTCTGGCGTGCCAAGAGAATCTACTGGAATTCTGCCCGCATCTTATGGGATGCTACTTCCAATGCAAAAATCATATACCCACCGACAAGTTGGAGTACTCGGCGTACATGAAATCCGCAGCACCCTATTGGCAAGTTTGGTACTGGAAGATGCGATGCGCCAAATGCGGCGACTTTGTGAAGGAAGTGAATGGACTACACTGGGCCGAAGAAAAAGATACTGGGGCACTCGTGGAAGTCAGCGAAAAATCCCCTAGTTTGCCAACATTTGGTGATGCGACAGAGAACGCCGAGGCTGACGATGAACCCGAACTTGAATCCATTACTGCCGTGCAGGAGAAATTTACACGCGTGTCACTCATCGAGAAATCCATTCGAATTCTAAATGTCCACCTGAAGACATTCGAGGCGCTGTTCGGCGGTATTGAAACACAACCTGCGTTATCGGACGGTCGACTCGGTCAGACCAAGGAGATTACGCTCAATCCAGAGTGTACACCATTCACGTATCAAACCGAAACGGTCAAGAAAATGATGGAAACCGGGAAGGGCGGTATTTGCATTCTACCATGCGGTGCAGGGAAAACGGTGGTGGGCATTTTACTACTCTTGGCAAATCAACGCAAAACGACTGGAAAGAAGATTATTGTGTGCAACTCGTATCAGTCGATTCACCAATGGAGGGATTTACTTTTGAAATGGACATCGCTGGTGTACGATCACAAGCGTATCGCAATATTCCATCCGAAATCCAGTTGCTATGAAATCGAACACGCAGACGTTATTCTCTTGTCGTACACGCTGTGGACCAGAACATCGCTGGGCGCCCAAAACATGGACATTCGAAAACACATTCGGGCAGCGTCGGTGGAGTTTGTGATCCTCGATGAAGTACATTTGGTGTCCGCCGACACATTCAGTCGCGCGGTGGTACCAGATGTTGCAAACTATGGGCTGACTGCTACATTTCGGAGTCAAGAGCACCAAACTCAAATTCAATCCATACTGCGTTCCAAAACCATTTATCAAGTCGACGTGAAACAACTTGTATCCTCCGGACATGTGGCGGACGTGAATTTCAACTTTGTCACTTGTCAGCGATTATATGACGCTGCATGGCCCACCGTTTCCATCAAGAATCAAAAGTTTATCCATGGATTGAACCCAGGACTGCTGATCACCGCCCTCAACCTCGTTCGGAAACACATTCAATCGAAAATCATGATCATCAGCGATTTTAAGCTACCCATCCAAGTGTTCAAGCAGATTTATCGCGATAGGGCTCCCGTTTTCTTCGTGGATGGAAGTATTCCAATGGAAATCCGGAAGAATACCTACAGGAAATTCGAAGAGAGTTCTACTGGAATTCTCATGGTTACGCGCGTGGGTGACATTGCCCTCGATATTCGGTCGGTCCGTGTCGCCATTCAATTATCTTGGCAACCTGGAAACGTTATTCAGTGTTTACAACGAGGTGGTCGACTGGCGAGGCGGAAGAGTTCGGGCGAAAATATTGCCCACAATTATGTGCTGGTGAATGACGACAAGGACAGCATCCGATATGCGCAACAGTTTATTTCCAGTGTACGTGATTATGGCTACAGCGTAACGTGCACCAGGAGTGACATTCAAAGTTTCGAAGAATGTCGGAAGCACTTCAAGGATTTCGTCTGGAAACGAATGGGCACATGTATTGAATCATATGTCTGAAAAAAAGATTTTTGTCGTATATCAATAAAAACATGGACTTCATCTCTTCTAAGAGTGATATTGAGCTGCCTAGATTTATCAGGGATGAAAATCTGGAGAGTGAAATTGATCAACTTGAAGAAGCTCGTAGAATATATGGTCCTCACGTCTGCTATTTGACGCGTCCTATACTGGAAAGTTGGGCAGCGACTGTTGAATTGCCAATCAAATTCATTGGTCTGTCCGGACAGTCCATGTATTCTCCTAATACTGCTGCCGAAAGGAAAAAGGAATTGACAATTTTTAAGTGTGTTAGAGTTCCAGAGTTTGAAGATGATGTCGATGCTCCAATCATTGTGGACAAGCACGGGGTGGATTGGAATGCTCGTGCTGACTATACGGATCAAGAAGTAATGGTGACGGGAAGCGGTGATGATCCGATGTTCTACTTTAAGCGACATGCAGTTATCCCTGCACCGGTTGTACCGGCTCCAGTCGCTCCAGCACCGGCCAAGCCGATGAACTTTATGCAGGGACTGGTGCAAGCGGTCAATAATTCACTTCAGAGATTCGATGCGCAGAACCCCGCTAAGAATGGCGCTCCTAAAAAGGGGGCTTCGAGGGGCAAGAAAGGTGCATCTAAGGGCGCATCGAAGGGCAAGAACGGCGCTAAAAAGGGCGCATCTAAGGGCAAGAAAGGTGCATCTAAGGGCAAGAAAGGCGCATCTAAGGGCAAGAAAGGCGCATCTAAGGGCAAGAAAGGCGCCAACAAAGCTAATTCCAAAGGTTCCAGGAAATTCAAGTCGACCACGAATGAAACCAAGGCAGAATTATTGAACATGCTTCTTCGACGGAAATGGTCTCCTGACTTGTTGAAAACCATGAGTATCCATCAACTTAGAGTTGCTGCACACGTCGATCGTACTTGGGGGGTGCGAAATCGTAAATCTACACTCACAAATGAAACCAAAGCCGAATTGCGCGCGTTTCTCAAATCACGCAAACACACCAATGCAGAATTGAAGGGTATGGATCTGCAACAGTTGCGCAAACTGGCGAAAAAAATCCGACACAGAAAGTGATTTCATTATAAATAAATGCCAAGCCCTGTGTTATTGATTGTTGGCATGGGAATTGCACTAGTCATGTCCATGATAGGGATAATCATTGCATCCATTGCATTCCAACAGTCGAAACAAAGAACCACCCAGATCGCTGCGGGCACAATGGCCGACACTACACAGATCGTTACACAGAATACAGAAGGAGATTCGGTGCTCGCAACCGAAACCGCTAGGTCAATCATTTTCGCCCAGAAAATTATCAAACTTCCACAAGAGACCAACACCAAATCTGATGAAGTAGGCCGATTTGATTCAGAAGGGAAATTTGCTGTGAACGTTTCTGGTCCACAGGCGTGGGCTCACATACAGAGCGATGATCCGCAATTTCCTCACCTGCGACTTGCAAACGACATGCACAATTACGCCGATTTGTCAACAGACTCGGACGGAGTTCTGCATATCAAAACCATTGCCGGAGCAATAGATGTCGATGACCATAAGGTACAATCATCTGTGTGGCCATTTGTCACCGAAATGGATCAATCCGTTGCAACCACAAACGACGTCGAATTCAACTCGATTTCGATTGGAAATACGTCCAGCAATATTGCCACCGACTCAGTTGGTGGACTAGTACTCAAGTCTGCTCAGAGTTACATTGTTTTGAACAATGTGAATGTTCCCACGACATCCTTGCAGAATGTCCGAACACTGGATCAAACACTTTCGACAGGCAGTGATGCCATGTTTCACTCAACTTCTCTAAGCGACCAAAAGGGACATGTGATAACATTGACAGTCAACACCACCAAACAACTATGTGTAGATGGAGTTCCACTTGGAGGAAGTATCGCAGCAGAAGTGCCCATAACTGTTGTGGATGGAGTTATACATCTTGCATACAATCCATTGAATATGAGACTTACCGATGGTACTATTAATACAACACAAGACATCTCCATGGCGTCTAGCCCATCTTTCGCTGGTCTATCTTTGGGTAACTACTCTGGTGTGCTTAGCGCTGTAAACGGAACTGTATCCGCACACGCATTAACCACTACCGAGGTGCCAGAAGGAGACAACTTGTACTTTACCAGTAGCAGAGTTAAAAACGTGTTATCAGCTGGCGCAGGAATAACCTACGACAGTTCCACTGGTGCAATCTCAAATTCTATAGTCACAACCACGAACTTGGCAGAAGGGACCAACTTGTACTACACTGCTGCCAGATCCAGATCTTCGATTTCGGCTGGTTCGGGCATTGTATACGACCCGTCTACAGGAATCATTTCTTCAACGAACGCTGTTACTCCAGCAGCATTGTCGGCCGCTTCGGATTCAAATGTCACAATTTTGTTGGGAGGGAGTTATTCCACAGCGCTACTTGCTGCCACATCCATTACAATGGGATGGACTGGACAATTAAGTGCTGCACGGGGTGGGACTGGGATTGGTAGCTACTTATTAGGTGATTTGCTGTACTCAAATGCCACGAACACGCTATCCACGCTTCCAGGGAATTATACAACGACGAAAAAATATCTCACACAGTCTGGAACCGGTGTTGTTTCTTCCGCCCCAACTTGGTCTACCATAGCAGCAAGTGAATTAACTGGAACCTCATTACCTGCAACTATAGTTTCATCAAGTTTAACATCCGTTGGACTCATGACGAATTTGACCGCCAATCGCCACATTCTAATCAATTCAAATCAACCTGGAAGTGACCAAAACATATTCTATGTAGATGATGGTCAATTTGGTGCGTATACTGGTTCTAGATTTGGTACAACAAGCAATGATTCAGGGTATGCCAACAAACAGGACGTTTTGTCCTACACCAGAACAGGCATTTCTAATAACGGTGGTCAAGGCTATTCTATTTTAGGTTTGCGTACGCCCATCGATCGGTACCAAAACGATGGAGCAGTTTGTCCAAGAGAATCGACGCTGACTCTAAGCAGAAACTTCTATAACGGAGGTGTTGGTGCTTCAGGACAAGGTGAAGGTATGGATTTATACAACAATAAGTACCCTGAATATCCCTTGGGAACCGGTATTAATTACGGTATAGCCTTGACAAAAACTGGCGTGGACAGCATATTCAGGGAATTCAGCATAGACTATCGTTGCCCTACGAGCAGTAATCCCACAACAAATGCAACGAATGTTTTTCGAATATTACCATTCACAAATCCAGTTCAGGATGATCCCCTGAAAATGTCATTGGCCAGAGTACGGTTTGAAAGTAGCAACGTTGATATTGTCGGATATCCTATCAATTACCTATCTTCTACGATTATAATCCAAAACATTTTGTCGATATCATTGGTTACTCATCAGATCACGTTTTCATCACCAAATAACGACCTGTATACCGGTATGTCAGTTACGTTTAATACCCCGACGACCAGCTACCTGGAACGGCCTGGCGCAAACATCTGTAATACATATATTGGCAGTAGTGGTCAGGGAATAATAGCCGGCACGGGGACTATATCCGTTGTGGCCGGGTCGTCTACTGTTACTGGGACAGGCACAGTGTTTACAACACAGCAGTATTTTACCGTAGGTGCTATTATAACATTTGGTCAATATGCTTACACTGTTTTATCAATAGAGTCAAACACTTCGTTGACTCTTACGGAGAATATATTCGCCAACGGAACATTGAACAATCAGAAATGGTATTTTGCCTATCCATCCACACACCCCACGTATTATGGCAGATTGGCCAGAGGCGGGGAATATTTTGTGATTGTTGTTGACTCGTCGACAATACAAATTGCAACTACGTACGATAATGCAATGAAAGGAACCAACATTTTGTTCTCGACAGTTGGCAATGGTGCGCAATTATCAATTTCTTATCAACGATTCACGGCAATCAAAGCGAGCAATACTCTGGTGGCAAACACTAATTTTGTACTACCGAGTAACGTACCAAGTTTAAACAATGTACTGGTTACAGATGCTAATGGCAATACAAGTTGGACTGGAAGTTTATCCATTTCTGCCTTAGCTGTGAGTGGATTGTCTGGAATTTTGAAAGCTTCATTGGGAGTCGTGAGTGGCTCAGCTACAACCACGGACTTGACAGAAGGATCTAACATGTACTTTACCAGTAGCAGAGCGAAGAGCGTGCTATCGGGTGGACCAGGAATAAACTACGACAGTTCCACTGGTGTTATATCAAATTCAATAATTACGACCACGGACTTGGTAGAAGGGACCAACTTGTACTACACTGCTGCCAGAGCCAGGTCTTCGATTTCGGCTGGGACAGGGATAAGCTACAACAGTTCCACTGGAATAATATCAAATTCGATAGTCACGACCACGGATTTGTTAGAAGGGACTAACTTGTACTTTACCAGTAGCAGAGCGAAGAGCGTGCTATCGGGTGGACCAGGAATAAACTACGATAGTTCCACTGGAACAATATCAAACACGATACTTACGACCACGGACTTGACAGAAGGGACCAACTTGTACTACACTGCTGCCAGGGCCAGGTCTTCGATTTCGGCTGGGACAGGGATAAGCTACAACAGTTCCACTGGAATAATATCAAATTCGATAGTCACGACCACGGATTTGGTAGAAGGGACTAACTTGTACTACACCAATACTAGAACTAGATCTGCGATTTCGGCTGGGACGGGAATCACATATGACAACACAACAGGTATTATATCCATATCGGACGTTGTCACATCGATAACCGGTACAGTTAATCAAGTGATCACAAACGCAACAACAGGTAGTATAACATTATCACTTCCGCAAAGTATTCATACCTCTGCGACACCGCAATTCAGTTCAATGGGCGTTGGTTCTGCGGCACTTGACGGGTACGGTCTGAATATCAGTGTGCCCACCGCAAACGCAACAAACTGTGGGTTGTACATGTTCAACGAATCCGCATACACGGGAAGCAATGACGTTGGTCTGTGGCTGAATAACACATTTACGCCATCAACTACCGGATCATCGATCGTCAGTGCCAAGTGTACACCAATATTCAACACGTCGGCTGGTGTTTTCATAACGAAAGCTACAGGTTTTGATTCAAGTCCATCATTTAATGCTGGCATTGGCAGCTCGACTTACACTGATAGTTATGGCATGTCCACAAATCCAGTGTTAACTGTTACCTCCACAAGCGCTCTAACTGTGGGAAGCCTTCGATGCTGCTACATGAATCCGACGGTGAATATGTCTGGAGCCGCTCATGTAGTTACAAACCTTTACGGACTTTACCTTGGTACTGGGTTTTACAGTCTTGCGAATGGATCAAGTATAACCAACTCATATGGAATATATACCAATGGGTTCTCTGGCGCATCGACCAATTATGGTTTGTATATATCAGGCGGATTTTCGAAAAATAATGACAACGCTGTGCGCATAGCTTCCTCTTTTACACCAACATCGAATGCTGGTAGTCTCTATTGCATGAGAATAACACCGACGTTCACAGCAAGTGCTGGATTAACACATGGTGCATATGGTATAGACATAACCCCGAATTTTAACTCGTCTACAACGGGAACGTTCACGAACTTGTACGGTTATAGCGTATCACCTGTCATTAACGCTTCAGGAATTACTGCAATCACAATAGCTGGAATGCGAGGTATTAACATCACACCTTCAATCAATATGTCAAACGCTGCACATGTATTAAGCAATTTATACGGTGTCTACGTAGAAGTACCGGGTACGAATCTAGGCACAGGCTCAATTACCAACTCATATGGCGCATACATAAATGTTTCCAGTGTTGCTGCCACAAACTATGGAATGCTTGTTACAGGCAATTTTACAAAATCAAGTGATCTTGCTTTTAAACTTGGTAGCAACATAACCCCATCTTCAAATGCGGCCACATTGTATCAAACCAGATTGCAGGGTCAGTTTGTATCATCAGCTGGCTTGACGCATAGCAATGCATACGGTATTGATGTTAATCCAACATTTGTCTCCACTGGCACTGGAACATTCACCACGCTTCATGGTCAAAATATTTCACCAGTCGTTAATGCTTCTGGAGTTGCAGCCATTAATATAGTGGCTTTAAAAGGTATCAATGTGACTCCTACTCTTAATTTTTCAAATGCCGCTCACACGCTTGGAACTTACTATGGAGTATACGTGGATTCTGGAACATCAAATTTGGGCACAGGCTCTATTACCAATGCATACGGTGGATACTTCAAGACTCCATTCGGCACCAACACATCTGCGCTATATGCGGATACCATTTCATGTGGGAACGGAGGCGTCACGGTTCCTACTTCAACAGTTTTATATATCTCACCCACTATACCCAAAATTAGCGCGGGGACGTTGGCTGCCATACGTATTAGCGGTGGCACCTGCTCTGTAACGCAGAATATCACTTCAGAAATGGCGATGGTGTTTGCGAATGCCACACTTAGCGTCTCTGGTACAGGTACAGGGACTTCTGTCGCATCCTTTATCGGAAAATGCAACAGTTCTGTTCAAGTTGGTGGTACAATTACTCAGATGGCTGACTTCATAGCCAAAGGAACTTTAACGTATACGGCTGGAACGCTGACAGGCGCGTATGGATACTATTCGCAACAAACCCTAGTCGGCACGACCGCGATCCCCGTATACGCAGGGTTTTATGCGGATGCCCCCACCGTCTCGAGTGGTTCCGTATTCTATGCGTATGGAGGATACTTTAAGAATCCTGCGACTGGAACGTTGAGAAGTGCACTGTATACAGAAGATTTGAATATCGGAGTAACTCCGGTCGCAAACCCAACGCTTGGCGATTTACGTTGTGTCACCGCATATGCAGGCAATTATAGAACCACAGACAGTGCATTCGCTAGCGTTCGGAATAATAATTTATTTGAGTGTTTGAAGTACACTGTTACATGGAGTATATCATCGGCAACCTCAAGTGTGTACATGCAGCGAATCGGCTATGTAGTTACATTAACCATAGCTTCATTCACGATGAATACGAGCACATCTTCAGCGTGTAGTACCGCCACCGGAATCGTGCCTGCTTGCCCTGCAACAGTAAAGGTAGGTTGTCCTATTATCGCATACAATGGCGGCTACACTTCGTGTATCTTTTCAGTCAACTCGAGTGGGGCCATGTTTATACAGTCTGTAAGTGCAGGTAATATTACACCGGCAAATGGACTAAATATTTTCCCTGATTCAACGCTTAATCAAATCGTCCAGTACACGATGCAACCATTGTGAGAATAAATAAATGGCGATACTGGTTGAAGATGTTGTTGCTTCTAACTTAGGTATTAATATTTGTAATTTTGTCGTGAGCACAGGCGGAAGCTATACACTGACGAAAAATAAAGATACCGGTTTCTACTCCGTTCAATATCGAATGTTCTACTACATCAATGAACAATCCTATCGCGCAAAGGGAATGCCTATTCAGGAGAGCTATGGATGTTTGGATAATATTGACATCAATGCAAACACATGGGAATTGATTTTCGCAAACATTGCAAGTTTATTCACAATTAGTACCAAACTCGATCCCTAGTTACTTGACATTTTTTTGCTCCAATGCCTTTTGTTCATCTTGTTTGGGTTTTAAAAGCTCCCTACACTTTTTGCAGAGGAGCGCTAATGCAATTTGCACATCTGAGTCGTTCAGCAAATTCACATTTCGGCAACTATAGTGATCCAAAAATACCAACACGTTTTTTAGATCCTGCTCATCAAGTTGAAAACTCATTTTATTTACTTTGAGGTGTATAGACCTGCGCGCCCGTCCATATCAAACATTTCATCATTGCAAATAAAAATGCCTCGATTTCTTGTATTTGGCGATGATAATGTTGATGCTCTGAGACCATTTTTGTCCACATCAGTCTTTCATTTAGAAACACACAACGGAATAACCGCAGACCTAGTCGTTTGCACAATGATGTGGGAAGTGGAAGCCATGCTCAATGAAGACGAAAAGTACGATGCTGTTGTCGTTATCTTAGGCATTAATGATTTATCTAATCTAAGCAAAATCAACGAACTCGTTAGGCGTTACAGTCCCCAGTGCCTTTTTGTCGATTTACACTCGAACCCCATGCCAACCCAGTTGCCCACCATACCCGTCAACTTACATCCAGAATGGCATTTCGAACCCAATGGAATTCACCTGAATTCTCGTGGAGCACGACTGGTCGCGACAAATATCCGCTGGAAACTGCATTTTATCATTTTGTAACGTATATGAATAAAATGTTTTCTCCCCTGACGATTTCAGGCTTAATCATGGGTATCATGCTTATTTTGGGAGGTTCTGTGTTACTTGTACTGACCTACACCACCAAAATTTTTTATACCACACCCAAGGTTGCTGCTGGAGCTTCCATTGCGGATGGCCGCGCTATTGTTGGTAATGCAGATGTGGCTTGGGATGATACTGGGATTGTCCTCGACTCGACTGGGAACTTTGTGAAATGGACCAGCACGAAACTGTACACAGATACATCTGGCGGAGCATCTTATTCCTACGACTTGATCAAGTCGAATTCGATTGGCACTATCACCACCAAAACATCCAATAGTGGTTTAAAGGGACTTTCATTGGACGGAACAACAGCTCTCATGAATAACCGTGGACTAACTACACAAACATGGGCGTCATTTCCGAAATATCAAAATGATATGACAATCATTTACGCGTTTTCATGTCCGAGTACGAAAGGAGCAACCAAGCCAAGCGGAATGAGCTTCTGGGACCATGCTGATGAATTTCGTCCAGACCAGGGCGGACAACTTTATGATACCTACATTGATACTGCAGTTTCAAGTTACAATCAAGTGAATCCGATCGCAATTGATTATTTTTCAACTCCGTTTAGCAACGTAAAGACATACGCAACAGCGGATGGAACACTGACTAACAACATTTCATCGTTTTCCTACACTTCATTAACCAGCATTACAACAATTGACGCGTATTCAACTTACTTTAACGGTGTGCGTATACCACTTCTACTTGACGGCAATATAAAACCTTTTAGCAGACCAGTTTTGAGCTCTGTAGCAACACAACCCAAGATCGAGGTTGGGAGATTCAATGGAGGAGCTCCTGTTTACATTGGAACTATGCACGCTGCCTATGTATTCAGTCGCGTTCTATCCGCGGATGAAGTCAGTTCCGTTTCATCCTATTTGCAACAAAAGTACTTTGCCCCACAACTTGTATATCCTTCGACGTTTAATGTTGTCATTGGTGTTCCAATGCCCAATCCCATTCAAAACACGTTGATTCCAGGAGCTGCCCCAATCACCTATTCGATTTCTCCTAGTTTGCCACTGGGATTGTATTTTAACCCCACCAACGGAGATATTTCTGGAACACCCAGTCAAGCCACATCACCAAATCCGTACACAATCACGGGTACAAACGTCATCACTAGTGCCACCACAAGTATAACCATACAATCACGCCAATCTTCTTCAAATCCGATAGTCGATGCTAATGTAACTGTGACACCTCCAAACATATCCTTGACGGTCACTGCCACATCAGCTGGCATTGGAATACCTATTTCCAGTCCCATTCCAGCGAATACTGGTGGAACGGTTGGCACATTTTCTATCCAACCGTCAATTAATGATCCGGGATTAAAGTTTAATACAGAAACTGGCGTAATCTCAGGTACAACTACACTGAACTCGGACACGTTATATACGATTACGGCTGTAAACCGCGGTGGCACGGCTAGCACTACATTTCGAATTACCGTTGGAACCACCGTTGTATACACTGAATCTATACACTGCAAAATAGGGGATGTCATTACACCCATCATTCCCACCGTCAAATCTGCAGATGGTGCCAGTGTTTCCATAACCAAGTATACATGCACAGGCGATTTGCATGGTTTAACATTCGACCAGGCTACTGGAATTATCAGTGGAACGCCAAATGAAGTGGGAGTAAACACAGTGACTATTACCACCTTTATCCAATCCACCACATTTGAGAACAAAGTTCCCATAAACATTGTGGATAGCAAAGAATTCACAAACAAAAATACGTACGTTGCTATTGGTGGCTCGGCGGTTGGTGCTGGAGCAGTATTTGTTGCTGCATCTTGCTATTTTGGATTTTAGTTGGTACCAATAAATGTTTACACCTCTGACCATTTCAGGTTTGGTCGTTGGACTTGTGCTTATACTAACAGGTGCTGCCTTGATTGTCCTTTCTTACACAACCAAACTCTTTTACACCCAAACCAAAGTTTCCACCGCAGCCGGAGATTCCATCGCAGATGGTCGAGCCATAATTGGTAACGCAGATGTGGCTTGGGATGACACTGGGATTGTCCTAGATTCGACTGGAAAGTTTTTGAAATGGACTAGTACTAAACTGTACACTGATCCATCCGGTGGAGCTTCTTATTCCTACGACTTGATCAAGTCGAATTCGACTGGCACCATCACTACAAACACATCCAGCACTGGACTAAAGGGAATTTCACTGGATGGTACAACAGCTCTCATGAATAACCGTGGACTAACTACACAAACATGGGCGTCATTTCCGAAATATCAAAATGATATGACAATCATTTACGCGTTTTCATGTCCGAGTACGAAAGGAGCAACCAAGCCAA
>Ga0194047_10001250_pt1 | contig 15877 bp, 18 predicted proteins | sample JunL225m_MetaG_2_FD_160070 | JGI IMG/M metagenome (GOLD analysis project Ga0194047, IMG submission 160070) | Anoxic zone freshwater microbial communities from boreal shield lake in IISD Experimental Lakes Area, Ontario, Canada - Jun2016-L221-5m | ecosystem: Environmental > Aquatic > Freshwater... | reverse complement strand
CAACAGGCTCTCTTACAGCACCTGTAACAGCACCTGTAACAGCACCTGTAACAGCACCTGTAACACCAGCAATCGCTGGCGAAATAACTACAACACCTATGAAGGTTGTTGGAGTCTCAGCGAAGAAAGCTGCGACCAAAAAAGTTGCAGTCAATAAGTCTGTTGCAAAAAAGTCTGTTGCAAAAAAGGCTGTAGCGAAGAAAGTAGCCGCAAAAAAGACTGTCGCCAAGAAAGCAACAGTTCGTAAGAGCGTGGCCAAGAAGCGGATCCGCAAGAGCGCGCTCCGTAAGTAAATCAAGTAAATCAAGTGAATCTAGTAAATACAGCTAAGAAGTAAATAAGCAGATTCAAACGATGCAATCGAGGTTGGGCGTAAGTGCTAGCCCTTCCTCAGATTGCTAGCCAAATTCAGGTTCCTTGTATTTGAGAGTTATCGGGTGTAACTTCAATTTAGCAGGGCAAATAGTCAAGTTCTAAAAATTGATTAGCGGCAATTGTGAAGTGGATCGGAGAAGTAATGGAGATCGTAATTCATGCAAGAAATGCCAACCTAGCCGAGGACTTTAGGGAGATAGTGAAAACAAAACTTCTATCACTAGACCGATTTAAGGTTTTAATTGAAGGAATAAAGTTAGAAGTTCGTCACGAATCAAATCCAAGATTTGGCAAGAGTTCCCATACCGTTCTCTTAACTAGCCATGGCGCTGGACCATTTCTACGCGCCGAAGGTTCTGGGTTTAACGACCTGGCTGCCTTTGACGCCGCTGTAACAAGTTTAGAACTGCAGATTCGCAAGGTGCACGAGAAGTCCAAAGATATTGACCACCAAAGCGTGCGAAAGAGTAAGTAAAAAAATTATTTAATTTTTACCGAGACTTTGGCAAGTGCATCAAGAATGTCGGTCGCTACGACCGGAGCCAAACTCTTTGCGGCTAGTGCGCCGGCCAAACCATGGAGTTTCACCGATTTTGCAACAACTTGAATAGTCTCTGCCAAATTTTCAGGGTGCCAGCTGGCTAGCATTGAACCGATGAGACCGGCCAAAATATCTCCAGTTCCAGCAGTTGCTAATTCACTGCCGCCAGAAGTATCAACTATCGATGTTCCATCTGGCCCAGCAATCACAGTGTTATGACCCTTTAGAACAACAATCACATGTAACTTCTTTGCCATCGCAATAGCTACATCTTTGCGAGCTAGGGCAAGCTTGCTTCCGGTGCCAGTAATTTCAAATCCAAGTTTCTTTGCTTCACCTGCGTGTGGCGTGATTATCGTGAAAGGGGTGTTGGAATTTGTTGCAATTCCCATTACTTCGCCATCTAAAACTAAGAACTTGGATTCTGGAAAATCAAAACTTCGACTCAGCTTTGGTGCGCCAGAACCAATTACCCAGCAATCTCCATCAAATTCCGAAGCTTTTGTAATCGGCACAACATCTGGATAAGCAGAGATTACTAAGCGCGAAGGTTCATCTTCACGTCTCAAATAATTTATATAGCCAGCACCACCACGTCTTGCCCCGCCAACACATAGAACTGCCGCGCCGGGATACTTGGCACTACCAGCAAGAATTGCCACTTTCCCGTGCGAATATTTTGTGGCAGCGCTATCAAGGGCGCGCAGTAAGCGTTTTTGCTGGATGCTCATACCGCAACAATGCCATACTCGGTTAGTGAATTGGTTAAGAACACAACGTCGAAAATATCGCAGGTGGCGCCAAGAAGTGCGCGCTATGCGTGAAGTCGTTGCAGTAGCGAAAAGTGCACGCAGAAATTTAAGTGCCAACCCTCAAATATTTATTGGTCCAACAAATTCTGCCGGCCAGGCAAGTAGTTGGGCGCGCGCGCTAACTGCATCGGGTTTGCCCGCTAAGTCGATGCGAATTGTGAATGCAGATGAAGAGTTTTTTAGTGCAGATATAAGTTTGGCACGATTGGATTGGGTTAAGTTTTCCAGTCGGTTAAAGTTAGCGAATCAGATCGGTGCAGAATTTTCTGCCGTTCTTTTAGAATCAATCAGACCACTATTTGCGCTTAAAGTTGATAAATCATTTAATGCGATAAACGCCATCCAGGATTTAAAGCTTTTAAGGCGAGTCGGGAAAAAAGTTGCAGTTGTGTTTCATGGCAGTGACATCCGAGATATGGATTACCACGCCTCAGTAAATCCGTTTTCGCCATATCGCAACGCAGGATCAGATGCTGATGCCGTAAAAGTTCGTTCGACCGAGGCAAGGTCGGTAATTCCAGCGCTGCGCAGAGCAAGAGTACCTATTTTTATTACAACACCAGACTTATTTCACGAAGTCCCAGATGCAACTTGGCTTCCTCTGAGTATTAATCTCGAACCATATTTTAAAATTGCTGAAGGATTTCCAGCCTTTGCCCATAACGCGCCACCTCGCGTTCTCTACCTTCCTAGTAAGTCCTGGGTTAAGTCAGCTGAAATTATTGAACCAATATTAAGAAAATTAGATGGCGAAGGAGTAATCCAATGGGTTCGCTCCGATCGGGTAAGCAATGATGCGTTGCCACAATTACTAAGCACCTGTGATGTGCTTGTCGATCAATTTATCGGAATTGTTGGCGCCCTTCCCGTAGAAGCGATGGCAGCTGGTCGAATGGTTCTTACGCACCTAGAAGAGTGGGCTTACGAAAAAATAGCGAAGCCACCCGTGACTGAGATAACTCCAGAGAGCCTTGAGCGCGTTTTGCGGGAACTAAAAATTGATAGCGAGCAAATATCTGCTGGAACGGCCTACGTTACAAAGTGGCACGATGGAACCATGAGTTCTAAATTGCTTCGCGAAAAATTGCTCCCTAAGAAATAGCGGCAATTTAGTAAAGAAGCGTACGATGATGAAGTGAGCAAAATTGGAAGTGGATTGCTTGAAGGTTGGTGGATGTTCTTTGACACTTTCTGGGCTTTGGTTTTGGGATTCACGCTATCTGGCTTAATCCAGGCTTTTGTATCTCGCAAGCGAATGCGTGAGTTGTTAGGCGACCACAAACCTAGAACAGTGGCCCGGGCATCAATCTTTGGCATGGTTAGTTCATCATGTTCATATGCCGCAAGTGCGCTAGCAAAGAGTTTATTTGCCAAAGGAGCGGACTTCACGGCCTCGATGATATTCATGTTTGCAAGTACAAACTTAGTTATAGAACTTGGTTTAGTAATTTGGATATTGATTGGTTGGCAATTTGCAGCAGCTGAGTTCGTTGGCGGCTTAGTCATGATCACCTTGTTGGCGTTACTAATTCCAAGGTTGATACCAACTCAAATGATCGCCTCGGTAACTCAAAGTTCAATGGAAATTGAAGATTCTGGTGAGATGGGTGTTGCTTCGAAAGCAAATATTCGAGACGCGGCCGGATACACCATTGGTGATTTCACGATGCTACGAACTGAACTTGTTATCGGCTTCATAGTGGCGGGCTTGGCATCGACGCTAATTCCAACAAGTTTTTGGAATAGCCTATTTCTCACTGGTCATGGCTTTATAGCTTCAGTAGAAAATGTTGTAATCGGACCAGTCATCGCATTCATTAGTTTCGTTTGCTCGGTTGGAAACGTCCCACTTGCTGGTGCACTTTGGAATGGTGGTATTTCCTTTGGTGGAACAATCTCATTCATCTTTGCCGACCTGGTCGCTCTTCCACTTGTGCTGATCTATCGCAAGTATTACGGAACCAAATTAGCCATTCGCCTCACCTTGGTCTTTTGGCTTGTAATGTCACTAAGCGGCCTTATAACAGAGTACTTATTTAAGTTGGTGGCTGTAACACCACAGATGCACACAATGGTTATGGGTCAAAAGCACTTCGGACTTAATTTCACTACAGTTCTTAATTTCATAGCCCTTGCGATTCTAATTCTCGTTTTCTGGCTCTATAAGACTCGGGGCAATTCCGATTTAAATAGTGGATATGCCAAGGATTGGGTATGTGGCATGCAAGTGGAGATCGCAAATGCTGCAGCAACATATGTTTATCAGGGCAAGAGTTACTATTTTTGTATGCCTGGATGTATGGAGAGTTTTGCTGCTGAGCCAGAAAAGTATTTGGCGTCAATTAAATAATCGAACTACTTGCCTGGGCAAGTAAAGCCAAATTCCTGCTGCACCGCCGCTGGTGTAATTCCACAACCAACAGTTGCAGTACCGAAATCGCTGATTACCCATTTATTGTTTACGTAATGCGCCCAACCATAGGCTGGATCGGTAACTGGTAGATATGGAATCGATGTAAAAATTATCCAAGTTCTATCCACCTTAGAAAATCGAGTATTTACTATTGCGGCAAAGTAATCATCAACACCTTGTTGCAGCCGAGATATTTGCACCGCTATAACACTTGGAACCGGTGAACCGCCCGAATAATTATTTACATCTTGTTTGAACTTAGTTGGGTATTGACCCAGAATCGTCCAAGGAACAACTACTTGCGCAAATTCACCAGGTGCGTAATTTGGCCACTTAACGCTCCAACCAGCTTCGGTGGCAACACCCAGCGGGAATGGCCGATCTATTTGGGCAGAAACTTTTGCGAAATCCCAATTTATTAACTTGGGATGCTTGGCATCAAATTGGGTCATAAGAAGTTTTATACCGTCGCGCAATTTTGAATCATCCGGGCGCTCATTACCTGTAGGCAATCCGCAACTAGTTAGCACCAGTGCAAGAAGTACGACTGGAATAATCCAGCGTGATTTACTTTTCGTTTTCGCTCCCATTTGAGGTGAATGCTACGCCTATTGACGCAATGTGCAGTTTTCCAGGCTAATTAGCGATCACTAGTTCACTAGATCACCCGAGCAGCTGGAATCGTGGAATAGAAACTTTAGATTTATGGTTCTATAATTACGCTTAATACCGATCTTCCACAAAAGGGGAACACACTCGTGCCAGCAGTAACCGTTTCTGACATAACCGTGTTGCCGCGGGTAATTTCGCAGCCCAATTCCCGCCCTCGCCGCGTAATCAGCGTAACCACTGCGCCGCAAGGTTTTGAAGGTGAAGGTTTCCCAGTTCGACGAGCATTTGCCGGCGTCGATATCGCGCTGCTTGACCCTTTCATTCACTTAGACCAAATGGGTGAAGTGGAATATGCGCCAGGTGAACCAAAGGGAACGCCATGGCATCCACATCGTGGCTTTGAAACAGTTACTTACATTATTGATGGCATCTTTGATCATAAAGATAATCACGGTGGCGGCGGAACAATTACCAATGGCGATACCCAGTGGATGACCGCGGGCGCTGGAATTTTGCATATCGAAACTCCACCAGAACATTTAGTGATGAGCGGTGGCTTATTTCATGGTTTCCAACTCTGGGTAAATCTTCCTGCAGTTAAGAAGTGGTCCACTCCGGGTTATCAAGATTTGCGTGCATCAGAAGTTGCACTACTAGCTTCACATGATGGTGGATCCTTGCTTCGAGTTATCGCTGGTGAAGTTGCTGGACATGTTGGACCAGGCTCTACCCAAACACCTATGACAATGGTTCATGCAACTATTGCGCCCGGGGCCGAACTCCGCTTGCCTTGGAAGAAGAGTTACAACGCGCTTGTTTACACACTTAATGGTCACGGAACTATTGGCGATGCCGGACAACCAATTCACTTTGGGCAGCTTGCAGTACTTGTTGATGGCGATGATCTAGTAATTCGCGCCGATGAAAATCAGGAATCTCGCTCACCACAAATGGATGTTCTGATCTTAGGCGGGGAACCAATTCGCGAACCTGTTGCTTGGATGGGGCCATTCGTTATGAATACTAAGGCCGAAGTTTTGAAGGCTTTTGACGACTTTCAAAAAGGTCTACTTGGAACTGTTCCAGCAGAACACATCAAGCCAGTAAAGCCACTTGTTAGATCTGGTGAAGGTTCAAAGCTAAGTAATAACACAGCAAATAACGCTGACATTCGTGAGGTGCATGGCGCACCCAAAGAAGTTGTTGAAGGTAATAACTAACTAACTAACTAATTACCAAACTTAATAACTTAAAGGTTCTTAAGTGCGCTTACTACTTTAGTCAGGGAATCCTTAGCATCACCAAAGAGAAGCGTAGTTTTTGGCTCGTAGAGCAAATCATTTTCAATTCCAGCAAAACCTGGGCGCATCGAACGCTTTAAGAAAATTACATTGCCAGCAAGTCCAACATCCAGAATTGGCATCCCATAAATTGGGCAACCAGGGGTGGTCTTTGCTGCTGGGTTAACGACGTCGTTTGCACCAACAACTAGAACAACATCTGTTTGTGGGAAGGTTGGGTTGATCTCTTCCATTTCAACGAGTTGCTCATAAGGAACATTTGCTTCTGCTAAGAGGACGTTCATGTGTCCAGGCATACGACCTGCTACTGGGTGAATTCCATATGCAACATCAATACCTTTAGCAGTCAAAAGATCGGCAAGTTCGCGAACCGTATGTTGTGCTTGCGCAACAGCAAGTCCAAAACCAGGAACTATTACTACGCGCTGGGCATAGTTAAGAAGAATTGCCACGTCATCTGGTGAACCAGATTTAACTGGACGAGCTTCACCGGCCTCAGTAGCTGCTTGCGGCTTTGCAGTGAAAGCACCAAAGAGAGTTCCGAAAAGGGAGCGACCCATTGCTGCTGCCATTAACCGCGTAAGAATTGTTCCGGAAGCGCCAACTAGGGTTCCCGCAACAATTAGCAAAGTGGAATCCAAAACATAACCACCAGCAGCCACTGTTAAACCAGTGAAGGCATTTAGAAGTGAGATGACGATTGGAACGTCGGCACCGCCAACAGGTAGCACGAACAGAACGCCAAATAGCAAGGAGAGCGCGCCCATAATTGCAAGCGGTGTATTGCCGCCAGAATTTACAACCCAAACTCCAGTACCAAGTACGCCGACCAATGTTGCTGCGATAACAAAACGTCCGCCTGGAAATACAACTGGGCGTGTGGTCATGATCTCTTGAAGTTTTAAGAAAGTAATTACCGAACCAGAGAAGGAAACCGAACCAACTACAACTGTGAAAACAGTGGCAATGGTGGATGCGGTATCTCTGGCGCTGTTGTTGCTTAATGAAAGGTATTCAACGATCGATACCAGCGCGGCTGCCCCGCCACCGACTCCGTTGAAAAGTGCAACAAGTTGTGGCATCTGGGTCATCTGAATGCGACGAGCAGCAGGAACACCAACAATCACTCCGAAAGCGATTGCGCCTAATATTAAAAAGGTATTGTGATGAACTTTCTGTGCTGGATCAAAGAAGACAACAATTGTGGCGAGAGTTGCACCTGCAGCACCGATCAAATTTCCCCGGCGAGCAGTTTTTGGTGCAGATAGACCTTTTAGCGCCATGATGAATGAAACCGCAACGGCAAGGCCGATTAGTGCATAGAGATTGTTATTCACTTCTTGCCTCCTTTGCCCTTGAACATCTCGAGCATGCGGTCAGTAACGACAAATCCGCCGACCATATTTATTGTCGCAAGAACGATTGCAGCAATCGAGAGCGAGGTGGAAAGAACTGTTGTGCTCTTGTCGGCCACCATAATCGCGCCGAAGAGAATGATTCCGTGAATCGCATTTGCACCAGACATCAGTGGCGTGTGAAGTGTGGTTGATACTTTAGAGACCACTTCAAATCCAATAAATATTGAGAGTACGAAAATTGTCAAAATAACGATGGAGTGACTCACTTCTTGGCTCCTAGCTCTGGTGTGCGACGCGCGCCATTGAAGGTGAGGGTTGCAGCATCAATAATTTCATCAGAAAAGTCTGGAATTACCTCGCCGGTTGGTTTTCCATCCACCGACTTGGTCATCAAGAGCAGCAAGTTCACGACATTTCGTGAGAACAACATTGATGCGTGGTACGGCAACTGACTTGGTACATCTTTACCGCCCCAAATTACGACGCCATTTGAAGTAGTAATTGTTTCGCCAGGCTTTGAGCCTTCAACGTTGCCACCAGTTTCTGCCGCAAGATCAACAATCACTGCGCCAGATTTCATTGCGCCAACCATCGCACCAGTAACAAGTCTTGGTGCAGCGCGACCTGGAACAGCCGCTGTAGTTATGACAACATCTGCTGCCGCCAGATAAGGGGTAAGAAGTTCACGCTGCTTGGCCGCACGTTCTTCAGTCATCTCGCGGGCATAACCGCCAGCACCTTCGAGTGCTTCTAATTCAAGGGTAATAAATTTGGCACCCATGGATTTAACTTCGTCCGCAGATGAGGCGCGCACGTCATATGCACTAACAACTCCGCCGAGTCTTTTTGCTGTTGCAATTGCTTGAAGACCAGCAACACCTGCACCGAGCACAACAACTTGTGCTGGAGTAACTGTTCCAGCAGCGGTCATCAGTAATGGGAAGAAACGTGGTGAAAGTTCGGCTGCAACGAGAGAGGCCCGATAACCAGCGCAAAGAGCTTGTGAAGTGAGGGCATCCATTGATTGCGCGCGAGAAATGCGAGGAACTAGTTCAAGGGAGAGCGCAGTAACACCAGCGCTAGCAGCGGCTTCAATTGAATCAACCGATGTGGTTGGTGAAAGGAATGAGATTGTTAGGGCGCCTTTTTTCAGCGACTTCATCTGTTCTGGCGAAAGGGCGGTAACCGATGCGACAACATCAGCATCTGAAATTACATTGCCACTTTTTACAGTTGCTCCGGCCGCTGTGTATTCAACATCGGTGAATCCGGAGGCAACGCCAGCACCGGTTTCAATAACAACTTCCAAACCAGCCTTGGTTAATTTAGAAATTATGTCTGGAACAAGTGCGACTCGGGCTTCGCCTGGTCTGATCTCTTTAGCTACGGAAATTCGCATTTGCGTAGGCTATCGCGAGAGGCGCACTCGAGCGCGCTCTTTTTTCCTGTGAATTTGTAGATACGTAAAAATTAAAGCGCTCCCACTAGTTCCCCACGCACCAGGTGGTAGAGGATTGCTTGGATTGTTGTCCGGCGGTGATAGGCCTCGCGCCAAATAACCGACTTTGGACCGTCGATAACTTCAGCAGCAACTTCTTCGCCTCTGTGGGCTGGAAGGCAATGCATGAATATTGAATCCGAGGCGGTCTGGGCCATCAGATCATTAGTGACGGCGTATGGGGAGAGCGCGGCAATCTTTTCCTTGCGCTCACTTTCCAGATCGCCCATAGACATCCAAACATCTGTGTAAAGAACGCTGGCACCTTGAGCCGCCGCAGCGGGATCGGTTAGAACTTCGATCTTGCCACCACTCTTATTTGCAATCTGGGTTGCGCGCGCAACAGCATCGCTATTGGGAGCCCATTTTCCTGGTGGTGTCGAAACAACGACATGAGCACCAAGAATTGCTCCCATGGTTAGCCAAGCGCTCGCCATATTGTTTCCATCACCGACATAGGTAAATTTACGGCCAGCAATATCTTTTCCAAATACTTCACGAATAGTTAACCAGTCTGCAAGTAATTGAGTTGGGTGGTCGGTGTCAGTAAGGGCATTGATAACCGGGATTGTTGAATGCGCGCCGAGTTCATCCACATCGGATTGCGCAAAAGTTCTGACAATTAGCGCGCTCGCAAAACCGCTAATTATTTTTGCGGTATCTGAAATAGTTTCACCGCGCCCAATCTGAAGATCATCACCGCGCAAGAAAATTGGTGTTCCACCCAAGTGAGCAATCGCCGTTTCGGATGCTAATCGCGTACGCGTGGAAGGTTTCGTCATATAAACGGCAACGCTTTGGTTTGCTAGCGCATCACGCGAACGAAAAGGATTCTTGGCAAAGTCTGCAGCGGTATCGAGTAGTAGTTCGATATCAGCGCGAGATAGGTGCTCGGTGCGTAGCAGATCTTTCATTGGCAGATAATAACCAATATCAGCGTTCTGATATAGCCAGTAACTGTGAGCGCGATGGCAACAATCGGCGCTAAACGGAAGAAAGCTGGTGGATATCGGTAGAATTTAAACATGGGGATCTTTACTCGGAAATCTGACGGACTTGATGGAGTTGGGATCGAACCATTCTCGGATGTACTCACAAAGCCAATAACAGATGAGACACACCAGTCAATTGATGAAGGTGATCACGAACGTTTTGCCCATTATGTTCGTAAAGAGAAGATTGTTGAATCAGCCGTATCTGGCAAACCCGTACGTGCGCTGTGCGGTAAGAAATGGGTTCCTTCTAGAGATCCGGAAAGATTTCCAATCTGCCCTACTTGCAAGAAAATATATGACGGCCTCAAAAAGGATTAGTAAAGAATTTCGCAGGTTCTTCTTTTTTCCGGCACTAATTTTTAGCTTAATTATGAGCGCCCAAGTGGCAGTACCCCAGATGGCACGTGCTGATAATCCACCTAGGAAAATTCTTACAGGTTGGTTGGCTTATTACGGAATGAAAACCGGCCTTCCTTCGGCTGTTACAAATTCAGATTTAATCTCAGATATTTCGCCGTTTTGGTACACCCTGAAAGATGAAAACACAATTACCGATCTCTACACACCCGCAAATCCCAGTGTGCCAATTTCGGTACCGATTGCAACTTTGCAGAGTATGAATTTTACGATTATCCCAACTCTCACAGATGGTACAAATAAAGGCGTTCTTGCTGGGTTAATTTCCAATCAAACCTCACGGGCTAATTTGGTAAAAACTATTACTAACTTGGTAACGACAAATCAATACAATGGAATTGATTTAGATTTTGAGAATTTTGCCTTTGTTGATGGAAATACAACTTGGCCAACAACACAGCCACTTTGGGTGCAATTTATTTCAGAACTTTCTACAGCGCTTCATAACCAAGGAAAATTATTATCAGTCACAACCCCCGTGTTATTTGATCCAACAACTGGCAAAATAGGTTATTACGTTTATGCCTGGTCACAAATTGCGCCAGCAATTGATCGGCTTCGAATAATGACTTATGACTATTCGACGACAACGCCAGGTCCGATTGGTCCAATTAACTGGACCGAATCAGCAGTTAAGTATGCAATCTCAGTTATTCCGGCATCCAAAGTCTTTGTTGGAGTTGCTGGATACGGTCGAGATTGGGTGACCAATGTTGTTGGAATCTGTCCTGCTGATGTTGCAGCAACTGTTTCTACCAAGGCTAAGGCAGCGACCTTCGTTATGCGAGATGCTGCGAAACTTGCTTCTGATTATGGGGCAACACCAACATACGACAAGAGCATGGCGGAAAGTACTTTTACCTATCAAAAAATATATAACGGTTTAACTGCCAGCGGTCTTCCAACTACTTGTACTGCAACGAGAGTTGCTTGGTATCAAGATCCCCAGGCTTTCATAGCTCGGGCAAATTTGGTTTCTAAGTACCGAATCGGTGGCATCGCACAGTGGACTATCGGCATGGAAGATGCGTTGGCGGCTTCGGGTATTCGAAACTTCGCAAAAACAATTGCGCCAGATCAAGTTCTAGGAACGCTTACTTCTGATCTTTTAAGTACGCCTTTGGGTGGCGCGGTATCTATCTCTGGAGTATTTAAATTACCCGATAGTCGACCAATTGTGAGTCTGCCAGTAATTATTGAAGTCAAGAATGGAACAACTGATTGGCACCAAGTCTTTAGTGGACCAACCAGCGCCGACGGCACATTGGCAACAAAGCTGCTACTTGGGCAATCAACTTCAATTCGTATGCGCAGCGATGGAACTTGGGATCGGCTGGCGAGTTCTACCGCAGAAAAAGTGATTGCGGTTCGTCGCCTAATTTCGTGGAGCGCGCCAACATCAATAAAGCATGGCGTCAATTATGTGATTGCCGGACAAGTACAACCAAAAGTTGCTGGTGTAACAGTAATTCTTGATGACGGCTCACAAGCAAGCACCGGTATATCAATCAAAACACCAACAGCACTAACTGATGCAGATGGAAAATTTTCAATAACTTTGTTGGTGCCAAATGTAGGAATAAAGCGTTATCGAGTTGTAACGACTCCCGATAGTAAATTAGACGCTGCAAATTCCGAGTTCATTAATATTTTAGTACGGTAGTTTCCTTATGGTAGATACTCTGACAGACACTCAGTTATCGGTTGATCAATTTCTGGATCGGCCTTGGGTCACAATAGTTTGGGATGATCCAGTTAATTTAATGAGTTATGTAACTCATGTGTTTATGACACTCTTTGGTTACTCGAAAGAGCGCGCCCACGAATTAATGTTGCAAGTCCACAATGAAGGCCGGGCCGTTGTTTCAAGTGGAACTCGTGAAGAGATGGAACGAGATGTCCAGCGTTTACATGAAAGCGGTCTCTGGGCCACGCTGCAACGAGATGACAAAATTTAATGTCTAATTTTGAAAAGATCGGCGCGGGATATTCCCTAAATCTCACACTTGATGAAGCACACATACTTATCAACCTCGTTGAGCAGTTACTTGAACTACTTGGCGAAGGAGATTTCTTTCACCATTACGATTCCAGTGATCCGCTTGCGCAGTTGCTCGCTATGCCTTCTGAGATTGTTACGCCAGATGATCCAGTTTTATTGCGACTCCTACCAAATGCTTATGCTGATCCAGAAGCGGCTTCTGACTTTCGCCGCTATACCGAGCCACAAATTCGCAGTTCCAAACAACGAAACCTTCGCTTGATGCGTGAAGAGTTAACAATCTTGGTGGATGAAAATAAGGGTGGTGTAATTGAAGAGCTAGATGCGAAGATCTGGCTTAAAGGGTTAAATGATCTGCGTATTGCGCTTTCGGTGCGCCTGGAGATTGATGAGACAAGTTTTGAAAAATTTGAATTGTTGGCGGAGGATGATCAACAGAAACCGGTCTTTGCCGTTTACTTTTGGTTAGGTTGGCTACAAACAAATCTCTTAGAAGTTCTCTAAGTCGAAATCCATTAAGATTTAAATATGACACTGCAAATTTCCCAAGCGATAGTTAACGCTATTTTGGAGCAATCGCGTGTTGAATATCCCGACGAGTGCTGTGGCGTCATTTTGGGCAAAATTGGGTCTGATAAACCAGAGCGGTTAAAACCAATGATTAATGCGGCCCACTCACCAACCTTTTATGAATTCGATTCAAAGGACTTGCTGGCCCTTTACCGAGAGCTAGATGATAATGATGAAGAGATAGTCGTGATTTATCACTCGCACACTGAAACCCAGGCTTACCCATCTCGCACAGATATCTCCTATGCAAGTGAACCGGGCGCGCATTACGTGCTGGTCTCTACCCGCAAAGAGATTGCACCTGAGAATGAATTTCGTTCCTATCGGATTATCGATGGCTTAGTTACTGAAGAGGATGTAGTAATCACTTCAATTGGTAAGTAACGCGCTCTTTTAGGATAATAGAGCCATGTCAAACCCAACTGTTGAAGTTCGAATCCCTACTATTTTGCGTCCTTATACAAAAAATGAAAAGTTAGTTTCGGCAGATGGCGCTTCGCTTTCAGAAGTAATCACATCACTGAACACAAATTACCCAGGTCTAGGTGAGCGTTTATTGGAGAATGGCGAACTTCGTAGATTTATTAATATTTATATTAATGATGAAGACGTTCGCTTTATGGGAAGTCTTTTGGCTACTGTAAAAGCCGGAGATTCAATAACAATTCTTCCCGCAGTGGCTGGCGGTTGCATGTGACTCGATACGAGTCGCTAGAAGCTTCACTTGGGCATACGCCATTAATTGGCTTACCAAAGCTCTCGCCTAAAACTCCAGCCGGCGCCCCAAGAGTTCGACTTTGGGCAAAGTTAGAAGATCGAAATCCGACAGGTTCTATTAAAGATAGAACTGCAATCGCGATGATCGATGATGCGGAGAAATCTGGAAAGTTAAAACCAGGTGCAACAATTCTGGAACCAACAAGTGGTAACACAGGTATCTCACTTGCGATGATTGCAAAGGTACGTGGCTATAAATTGGTTTGCGTGATGCCAGAGAACACCAGTGTGGAGCGGCGCCAACTACTTGAAATGTGGGGCGCAAAAATTATTTATTCACCAGCAGCTGGTGGTTCAAATGAAGCTGTTCGGATGGCAAAAGAAATTTCGGCGCAAAATCCAGAATGGGTTTTCTTGTATCAGTACGGCAATCCGGCAAATACTTTGGCACATTACCAAACTACTGGACCAGAAATTTGGGAAGACTTACCTGAAATAACTCACTTCGTTGCTGGGCTTGGTACTACTGGAACTTTGATGGGTGCTGGAAAATTTCTGCGCGAGAAAAATCCAGAGATCGCAGTCATTGCAGCCGAACCACGTTATGGTGAAGTTGTTTATGGACTTCGTAATCTTGATGCTGGTTTTGTCCCAGAGCTTTACGATGCCAGCGTTTTAACAAGGCGATTTTCTGTTGGCGCGGAAGATTCAGTAAAGCGCGTTAAAGAATTATTGGAAGTTGAAGGAATATTTGCGGGAATTTCTACCGGCGCAATTCTGCACGCCGCGATTGGAGTTGCAGGCGAATGTGTCGCTGCTGGCATCGGAGCGGAGATTGTTTTTATTGTCTGCGATGCGGGCTGGAAGTACCTTTCCACGGGAATTTATTCCAATGATGGCGATGCTGATGTCCTTGAAGGCCAACTCTGGGCCTAATGTTCGCGATCTGGCTCTAGACTTCGGGAGTGAGCGCACCACAGGTCAATCCAAAATCATCAAGTTCGGATTCCCCAATTGGAATCTTTGATTCAGGTGTTGGTGGATTAACCGTTGCGCGTTCGATAATTGATCAACTGCCTGGCGAATCTATTCTCTATGTTGGCGACACCGCCCGCGGACCTTATGGACCGAGACCACTCGCTGAAGTTCGCACTTTTGCATTAGAAATTTTAGATGACTTAGTTGAAGCTGGCGTTAAAGCGCTGGTAATTGCTTGTAATACCGCAAGTGCAGCAATGCTACGTGATGCGCGTGAACGATATTCAGTTCCAGTAATAGAGGTTATCCAACCTGCAGTACGTCGCGCCGTGTCTGCAACTCGAAGTGGTCGCATCGGAGTGATTGGAACCCAAGCAACGATTGATTCGGGCGCCTACCTTGATGCCTTCGCTGCCGCACCGCAATTAAATATAACTTCCATCGCTTGTCCATTATTCGTCGAATACGTTGAGCGTGGTGAAACCTCTGGCGCACAAATTACTGATGTTGCTCGCAAATATTTAAGCGACTTACAAGGCGCAGATATCGATACTTTGGTTTTGGGTTGTACCCACTATCCATTATTAACTGGCGTTATTTCATACGTCATGGGCAATGAAGTCACTTTAGTATCAAGTGCTGAAGAGACCGCCAAGGATTTATATCGCACTTTAGTCGAACACAATTTGCTCAATACCTCTGGCAAACCAACCCACAAGTTTGTTTCAACCGGCGAAAGTGAATTGTTCACAAAGTTGGCAAGGCGCTTCCTCGGTCCTGAAGTTACGAGCGTTTTCTCAAAAATTTAATAGTTCAATCCAAAACAATAGCCAAAGCAAATAGAGAATAAAAAGAGAATGGGAAACTTACGTGAGTGATAAGCGAATTGATGGCCGCGAAGCAAATCAACTGCGGCCAATTAGTTTTACCCGCAATTGGTTAAATAATGCAGAGGGTTCCGTCTTAGTTGAATTTGGAAACACTCGCGTTCTCTGCGTTGCATCATTTACCCCTGGAGTTCCACGGTGGCTAACTGGAAAAGGTAAAGGTTGGGTAACAAGCGAATATGCAATGTTGCCGCGCGCAACACATACCCGCTCAGATCGCGAAAGCGTTAAAGGAAAACTTGGTGGTCGTACTCAAGAAATTTCCCGCTTGGTAGGTCGATCACTTCGTGCAATTGTTGATATGGATGCACTTGGTGAAAATACAATTGTTATTGACTGTGATGTATTGCAGGCAGATGGTGGAACTCGTACTGCAGCGATCACAGGTGCATACGTTGCAC
>Ga0194047_10001246_pt1 | contig 15899 bp, 16 predicted proteins | sample JunL225m_MetaG_2_FD_160070 | JGI IMG/M metagenome (GOLD analysis project Ga0194047, IMG submission 160070) | Anoxic zone freshwater microbial communities from boreal shield lake in IISD Experimental Lakes Area, Ontario, Canada - Jun2016-L221-5m | ecosystem: Environmental > Aquatic > Freshwater... | reverse complement strand
TCATGAACCGAAGCAAGGGTGAGTTTGCGCTTGTCCCGACCTTCCGTCTTCCTGTGCTGATTCACTCCCGTTCCGGCAATGCCAAATGGCTGGCCGAGATTGCGCATCGTAATCCAGTCTGGATGAACGCGTCAGACGCAAAGAGTCTCGGTTTTGAAGATGGTGATCTTATCAGGGTGAATACTGATATCGGCTTTTTCATTAACCGGGTATGGGTAACTGAAGGGATTCGTCCCGGCGTGGTTGCCTGTTCGCACCATATCGGTCGCTGGCGCCGCGAGCAGGACCCGGCGGCCAACCGTTGGGCAACCAACAGGGTGGAGATCAAGCGTGAAGGCGGCGGAAAATGGAAAATGCGTGTTGCTGAAAGCATTGAGCCCTATGAAAGCAGCGATCCCGATTCTTCCCGGATCTTCTGGTCTGATGGTGGTGTGCATCAGAACATTACCTTCCCGGTTCATCCCGATCCGATCAGCGGCATGCACTGCTGGCACCAAAAAGTGCGTATCGAAAAAGCGCATGAAGAGGATAGTTACGGTGACGTGTTTGTCGATACCGAGCGCTCCTTCCAGATATACAAGGAGTGGCTTGCCATGACAAGGCCTGCACCGGGGCCAGACGGTCTTCGTCGTCCTCTCTGGATGGGTCGTCCTTTCAGGCCGGATGAAAAGACTTACTACATTTCAAAAACTTGAGTGTGCATCTATGAATCAAAAAGTTTTTCCCGCGACAGGCACCTTTTTTTTGCTTACCATGCTGGTTTGGATGCTGCTGTTATTTCCAACAGCAGCTTCTGCCGCGCAATCTCAGCCCGCCGTACAGACCGCATGGTGGGTATGGGAGATTGCACTCTTCGTGTTCTGTTTTTTTCTTGGTATTGTTGCCGTTATTGGAGGGGTTGGAGGCGGGGTGCTCTTTGTTCCGATTGTAAGCAGCTTTTTTCCTTTTCACATTGACTTTGTCAGGGGAGCGGGACTTCTCGTGGCGCTTTCCGGGGCTCTTTCAGCAGGTTCGCCACTGCTTAAAAAGGGGCTAGCCAACCTCAAATTGGCACTCTCCATGGCCTTGATCGCCTCCATCAGTTCCATAGGCGGCGCTATGGTTGGGCTGGCGATGCCGGAAAATGTTGTACAGTTATCGCTTGGAGCGACTATCCTCGGTATTTCTGTGATCATGCTTCTTTCCAAAAATTCAGCATATCCTGATATATCCGAACCTGATACGCTTTCCAAAATATTGCATATCTATGGCATTTATTACGATGAGCAGCTTCAAAAAGATGTAAGTTGGCAGATCCATCGCACACCGATTGGCCTTCTTCTTTTTATTGTGATTGGATTCATGGCGGGCATGTTCGGGCTTGGTGCCGGGTGGGCCAATGTGCCGGTATTCAACCTTGTGCTTGGAGTTCCTTTGAGAGTTTCTGTAGCTACCAGTATTTTTGTCCTCTCAGTCAATGATACTGCTGCCGCATGGGTTTATCTGCACAAGGGAGCAGTGCTTCCCCTTATCGCAGTTCCATCTATTGCAGGCATGATGCTCGGCACTAAAATTGGTGCCAGACTGCTGACAAAGGTTCATACCCGTGTCGTCAGGCGACTTGTTATCGCGCTGTTGGCTGCAGCAGGATTGAGAGCTCTTTTAAAAGGATTCGGAATCTGACTATTATCACTATCATGAAAGAACAACTTCACGCAAGCAAGGTTCAGTTAACTTATGCCACAGTACTTTCCTGGACTTCGACCCTCGGAATAATTTTTATTGTGGCAGGTTATCTGGTCTATGTCTTTCAGTTACTCCCCACAGCAGTTACTCCTGCAGAGATAGCCATGCAGTGGCATCTTCGTGCGTCGGAATTCCACAAGGCTGTTCCGGTTCCTTCAGGATGGGACTGGGTTAGTCAATTAGGTCGGAGTGATGTTCTCAGCTACGCATCAATCGTCTATCTCTCATCGGTAACGATGATCTGTTTGGCGGTTATTATCCCTCTTTTTTTTAAGGGAAAAGATCGAATTTATACCATTATCACGATCCTGCAGGTACTGGTTCTTGTTTTTGCCGCAACAGGAATAATTTCTGGTGGTCATTGACCATCAAGAACCTGAGCCCACTGGTATAGTTATTGTTTTGCAAGAAAAGCAGAAAAAAAGAAAGCAAACATCCCGGCTATTATTATATTATTCAATAGTTATATAATCAGAAAGATATATAGCGGGTTCCTGCCAAAGCAAAGCCTGATACCGAAAACAGAGTCACATATTTCAGGAAAGCATAATCGAGAAAAATAACCATGTCTGATACAAAAAAACTTGCAATTATTGCATCCCAGGGAACACTTGACTGGGGATACCCTCCTTTCATTTTAGCGTCAACTGCCGCTGCGATGGATATGGAAGCGGTCATATTCTTTACCTTTTACGGTTTGCCATTGCTTAAAAAGGAACTTGATGCCAAAGTTTCTCCTCACAGCAATCCGGCAATGCCGATGAAAATGCCGTTTGGCAGTAAGGATTTTCAGTCAATTAACTGGCCGATTCCGAATGCCATTTCAGGTAACGTTCCCGGTTTCGACAACATGGCGACCATGTTGATGAAGGAGACATTCAAAAAGAAAGGAGTGGCCACTATTGAAGAACTCCGGAGCATGTGCCAGGAGTTCGGTGTTCGTTTCATTGCCTGCCAGATGACTATGGAGGTTTTTGGCTTTGAAAAGGAGGAATTCATTGATGGAGTTGAATATGGTGGAGCGGCAACCTTTCTTGAATATGCTGCTGATGCTGATATTTCACTCTTTATCTGACACAAAACTTCCCGGCTATGGTGAATTACAGAGAGCTTGTTCAGAACTGTTTATCTGATGTCAAGGAGATTATGCCGTGGGATCTCGTCGCACGTATAGAAGAGAATCCGTACCTGCTGATTGTTGATGTGCGTGAACCTTATGAATATGATGCTCTGCATATCAAAGGCTCGATTAATGTTCCAAGGGGTATTTTGGAATCTGCCTGTGAGTGGGATTACGAGGATACCATTCCTGAATTGGTGAAAGCCAGAGAACGGGAAATTGTCGTGGTTTGCCGTTCCGGTCACCGCAGTGTTCTTGCGGTGCATACCATGCAGTTGCTGGGCTATGAACATGCCTTCTCTCTACGTACAGGTCTGAGGGGGTGGAATGATTATGAGGAACCCCTCTGGGACAATGCAAGTGTAATGGTTGACCCGGCTGAAGCTGATAAATATTTTACCGTAAAGCTGAGGCCAGATCAGAAAACCCCGAAGGATTAGCTGGTGGCGAAATATTTAATAAAGTAGATACAAAAATAATCAGGAGATCTTAATGAGCGAGATGGTAAGTAATATGGAGCTGAATTGTGAAGGGTTAAATTGTCCTTTACCGATTCTGAAGACTAAAAAAGCGATTGATTCGCTCAACAGCGGCGAGATACTGAAAATGACAGCGACCGATCCCGGTTCCGTCAATGATATGGCATCATGGGCAAAGCGTACCGGTCATGAACTCGTTGCTCATACCGAGGCATCAAATGTTCACACCTTTTTTATCAGAAAGAAGTAAATTGTTGCGGGAGGAGAGAGTGCGGGCATATTTTGTTGTCTGGCCCTTTACCTGATTTTCTGTAGATGTATAAGTGGGTGGTTAACAACAGCCCTGGTTTTGTGAAGGCTGGAAGGAGAAAAGATGGATTCGGTACATTTGCCTCGTCTGATGATATCGGCGGCCCACAAAAGTGCAGGCAAGACAACGATCAGTCTTGGAATAGTCGCATCTCTTGCCTCCCGGGGTGTATCAATCAGGAGTTTCAAGAAAGGTCCTGACTACATTGATCCGCTGTGGCATCGGCTGGCCAGTGGAAACGAGTGCTACAATCTTGATCCCTGGCTTATGGGAAAAGAGGCGTGTCTTGAGTCCTTTCAGCGAAACAGCGGTACAGATAATAACAGCATCGCACTTGTTGAAGGCAATCATGGCCTGCATGATGGTTTTTCTCTTGATGGCTCCGACAGCACTGCAGGACTTGCTCACATGCTTCAGGCGCCGGTATTGCTGGTGGTTGACAGCAGAAAAACCAACAGGGGGATTGCTGCTCTGGTTATGGGCATGCAGGCGATGCCTCCGAAGGCAGACATCAAGGGCGTGATATTAAATCAGGTAAGCAGTTCACGTCAGGGCGACAAACAGAAGCTGGCAATTGAGCATTATTGCAAGGTGCCGGTGCTGGGAGAGATCCCCTATGACAAAGAGCTGGTTATCCCTGAACGACATCTTGGGCTGACAACTGTTGCCGAAACAGTCGATGCCGCTCAGTTCATTCAGGGCGCTGCGGAGCGGGTAGCTCATTATTGTGATTTGGAAGCAATCCATTCTCTCTTTTATCATGCACCCTTGATGCCGATGCAGAGGATTCAGAGTGGGAGAAAGTCCATGGTCGGAAGAGCAAGGATCGGCGTGTTCATGGATGCGGCCTTCTGTTTTTATTATCCCGACAACCTGACCGCATTGAGGAACAACGGCGCAGAGCTTCTGTTCATCAATGCTCTTCAGCAAAGTTCTTTGCCTGATGTTGATGCACTCTATCTGGGGGGAGGATTTCCCGAATCGTTTTTTGAAGTTTTGAGTGCAAACAGGGGGCTCTTGAAAGAGGTGCAGGAGAGGGTAGAGGCCGGTATGCCGCTCTATGCTGAATGCGGCGGACTGATTTACCTTTGCCGCAATGCCACGTATGGAGGGAAAACTTATGCTCTTGCTGGAATTCTTCCTTTTGATATCGGTTTTTGGCATCATCCGGCCGGGCATGGATATCTTGATCTCAAGAGTACAACAGACTCACCCTGGTTTCATCACGGTGTCCGAATCAGGGCGCATGAGTTTCATTACGCAAGGCCGATTACTCCCGTCACCGGATGTTCCTGCCAGTTTGACGTGATTCGGGGAAACGGAATAACCGGAAAGAGTGACGGGGTAGTGTATCGGAACCTTTTCGCCTCTTTTGCCCACCTGCATGTGGCCGCTCATCCGGGGTGGGCAGAAACCTTTGTCTCACTGGCAGAGACCTTCAAGCTCAGTGGTCATAGAGAGTAACTAACTGGCGCCTCTATTGCTTTATGACTTTCCAATAAAAAACCGCCTCAGCAATGATCCTGACTGTTGTTTCGGCGCATGCTTGACTGGAAGCCCTTCTTTTTCCCAACGGACAATTCCCTGTTGCAGATTGAGCGCTTGAGTATATCCATGGTTGATCAGAAAACGAGTAGCCATGAAGCTTCGGCTTCCACTGTGACATGCAATAATTACCGGACGGTCACCGGGTATTTCATGGAATCTGGTTTTTAACTCGGTTAAAGGAATCAGCTTGATATTGGAAACATCAAATGATTTATTGGCGACTTCTTTTGGTTCACGAATATCAATGAGTACCCCCTCCCCTTTTTGAATCATGGCAAGGGCATTTGTGGGACTGACTTCATGGGATTTATGCATATTATATTTGATTATAATGCGTTACTATATTTTGTCTTGTTATGATCAAACAAGCGTTCTTTGTTCAGGACGTTATCTTCAATGAGCGTCCACGCTCTCCTCGTTCGCTCTGTTCAGAATAAAATCTCTTGCTTATGATATGAATTTTTGCTTAATATACCTATACGGGGTATTGGTATATTGAAATATTTAAAATAATACGACCATGGTTAAAACTGCCGAATCGATGAACGATGTGATTCTAAGACTAAAAAGAGTGGCAGGTCAAATTGAGGGATTGACAAGGATGATTGAGCGGGAAGAGGAGTGTTCCCAGATTATCACCCAGTTCCAGGCAGCAAAAGCGGCTCTTGACAATACCTTTTCGATTGTACTCCAGCGCAACCTTATGAGGTGTCTGAATAGTGATGACTCAAAAAGTGTAGAAAAGATTTTAAAACTTATTTCAAAACGCTAATCATCATGAAGGCATATAAAGCATTGATTGTTTGTTGTGTTGTGGGCGCTTTCGTCTTACCGCTACAGCCAGCAGCCAGTGGCAAAAGCATGAAACTCTCTCTCTCCGATGCCGTGTCAATGGCTCGTGAAAACAATTACTCTATCAGGGCTGCCCGCAGCAGGGTTGACCAGGCTGAGGCAAGAATTATTCAGAACCGTCAGTCTTCCCTTCCGAAAGTTACGCTTATGGAAACCTTGACGGTGACCAATGACCCCGGTGCAGCGCTGGTTTTGAAGCTGCAACAGAGCATTGTACAGCAATCTGATTTTATGCCGGAAAAGCTCAATCATCCTGATGTCATCAACGATTTTAATACTTCAGTTCAGGTTATGCAGCCAGTATATAATGCCGATGCAGCCATTGGCAGGCAGTTGGCTTTTACGGCAAAAAAAGGCCAGGAATTTATGGCCGCCAGAACTGAGGAGTCTATCGGACTGCAGGTCACGAGAGTCTATTACGGTTTGATTCTTGCAAATAAAAATATTGATGCCGTCGAACAGTCTATCAGGACCATGCAGGCGCACAGCAGTGAGGCTGCCAGGGGTTATAGCGCCGGTTTGCTGCCCAAGTCAGACAAGCTCTCTACCGATGTAAGGCTTTCGGAGCTGCTGGAGCAAAAAATGATGCTGCTTGACGAGATAAAAAATGCATCAGATGCACTGAAAGTGATGCTGCACCTTGATGACGGAGTGACTGTTGTTCCAACTGGAGATCTTGTTATTGATAGTTTTTTGTCTGCGGAAAGTGATAAAGCAGTCCCGGAGAATCGAGCCGATCTCAAAGCGCTCGAAACCTGGCGTCAGGTTGCCGTTTTACAGGAAGAGATGATTCGCGCATCGACAAGCCCGCGCTTGAATGCGTTTCTGCAGACCAACCTGCACAGCAATAATATTTTCAGTGGAGGTTCAAGCTGGGCTCTCGGCATGAATATGCAGTGGAACATTTACGACGGTATGGCTGCAGCCGGTCGTATACAGGAGGCTAAAGCGCAGGAGCGTGAGGCGATGTACAATTATGAGGCAGCAAAAAGCGGCAGTATTGCTGAAGTTCAAAAGTCGATGCGTTCGTTGAAAACCGCGAGGGCAAGAATAGATGTTGCCCGGAAATCACTGGAAGAGGCCAGGGTAAGTCTCGATTATATCGCGGCACAGTTCAAGACCGGTATGGCCATGACCTTTGAGCTGTTGATGCGCGAGCAGGCTCATACGTATGCAAAAATGAGGCTGAATCAGGCAAAATATGACTATTGCATGGCAAAAAGTGAGCTGGCTTACTACAGGGGAAACTAAACAAAAAATATCTAAGGGAGAACTTGTGGTGGGAACGTATAACCCTGCACTTGGTGAAGGATTAACTGTAATAAAGAGTCCGAATGTGACTGAGGAGGATCAGAGCAAATGAACGAAGGTATAGCCGGTAAACTTGCAAAACAGTTTATCAACTCAAAGATAACGCCGCTTCTTATGGTGGCCTCTCTTCTTGTGGGTATTATGGCAACATTTATGACACCGCGAGAAGAAGAACCCCAGATTGTGGTGCCGATGGTTGATCTTTATATCACTTACCCGGGAGCTGCTCCGGCAGAGGTGGAAGCGCGGGTGGCCAAGCCGATTGAGAGAACCCTGACCGAAATTCCTGGCGTGGATTATGTCTATTCCACCTCAATGCCCGACGTTGCGCTTGTAACAGTTCGCTTCAAAGTGGGTGAGGATGCAGAGCGCAGTATGGTCAAGCTCTGGTCAACCCTGATGAAAAATATGGACAAGATGCCTCCCGGTGTCCAGTTCCCACTGATGAAAAAGGTCTCTATCGATGATGTTCCAGTGCTTAACCTCACCTTCTGGAGCAAGACACAGAATCCGTACCAGCTTCGTCAGAGTGCAGTGGCGGTTTCTGAAGAGCTAAAAAAAATCAACAACATCGGCGATGTCGAGATAAAGGGCGGATTGAAGCGCCAGATAAAAATTGAACTCAACAAGTCGAAACTTCAGCAGTTCAATGTCAGCCCGATGCAGATTGCCCGTCAGATTCAGCAGGGCAACAGCCAGATGACCTCCGGTGATTTCAAACAGATGAACCAGGAGATCGTTGTCCGCTCTGGCAAATTTCTTGAAAGCGCCGAAGAGGTCTCCAATATCGTTGTTGGTATCTATGGTGCCTCTCCAGTTTATCTGCGTGATGTTGCAACAATCGTTGATGGCCCTGAAGAGGTAAATAACTACAACTTTTTCGGGTGGGCGGCGGCTGCACCGAAAGGTTCTGTGGCAGGAGAGAATCCTGCGGTGACTCTGACCGTTGCGAAGCGGAAAGGCGGCGATGCGTCGGTACTTGCCGACAAGGTTATGTCGAGGGTCGACGGGCTAAGGAAGACGATTATTCCTTCCGGCATAACCGTGACTGAAACCCGGAACTATGGTGCAACGGCTTCCGAAAAGGTCTTTACCCTTCTTGAGCACCTGCTCATGGCGGTTGTGGCGGTAACGGTTGTTGTCGGTTTTTTCCTGGGATGGCGCGGGGCGCTTGTGGTTCTGGCATCGGTGCCTATCACCTTTGCCCTTACACTTCTGATTTACTACCTGCTTGATTATTCGCTCAACAGGGTGACTCTCTTTGCTCTGATCTTTGTGACCGGTATTGTGGTGGATGATTCGATCATCATTGCGGAGAACATTCATCGCCACTTTGCCATGAAGCGTCAGCCAAAGCTGCAGGCAGCCATTACCGCCATAAATGAGGTGGGTAATCCAACTATTCTGGCAACCTTTACGGTTATTGCGGCGGTGCTTCCGATGGTCTTTGTTTCGGGCCTGATGGGCCCCTATATGAGCCCGATGCCGATCGGTGCCACGCTGGCCATGATATTTTCGCTGCTTGTTGCGCTGATCGCCACACCATGGCTCTCCTTCCGTCTTCTGAAAACCGAAGAGGGGCATCATGAAGAGTACGATATTACCAAAACAGGCTACTACAAGCTCTTCAACAACATTCTTTCGCCATTTATCGAGAGCCCTGTTAAAAGGTGGATAGCGTTTGGCGTGGTCGGCTTGATGCTGCTCGGCGCCATTGCGCTGGTACCGCTGAAAGCCGTACAGATGAAGATGCTTCCGTTCGACAACAAGAACGAGTTTCAGGTGATTATCGATATGCCGGACGGGACACCGCTTGAGCAGACCTATAGAGTGACCAGGGAGGCGGCAGCTTACCTGAAAACGGTTCCAGAGGTTGAGAGCTATCAGTACTATGTCGGCACCAATGCTCCGATCAATTTTAATGGTCTTGTCCGGCACTATTATCTGCGCCAGAAGGCCAACATGGCTGATATCCAGGTCAATCTTGTCCACAAGGGTGAACGCAAGGCCCAGAGTCACGATATAGCCAAACGGGTAAGGGCCGATGTCCAGAAGATTGCCCTTCGCTATAACGGCAACGCAAAGATTGTCGAAATTCCTCCGGGCCCTCCGGTGCTCTCGACCCTGGTGGCAGAAATTTACGGACCGTCGCAGGAGCAGCAGATAGCTCTTGCAAAACAGGTGAAGAGGGTCTTTGAAGAGACTCCCGGTGTGGTTGATGTGGACTTCCTGGTTGAAGAGGATCAGAAGGTCTATAACCTTGTTGTGAACAAGGAGCGTGCGGCTTTCCGCGGTGTCAGTGCTGAACAGATTGCCCAGACGCTGCGCATGTCGCTGGCAGGCATGGATGTCGGGGTGCTGCATACCGACAAGCAGCTTGATCCCGTTGCCATCCAGGTGAGACTACCCCGGTCGGACAGAACGTCTCTGCAGGATCTTTCAGGGATATTTGTGCAGTCGCAGGGTATGGGAACTCTGACAACTCGTCTGCGTGCCGGGCAGATGATTCCTCTTTCAGAGTTGGTGACGGTTGAAGAGAGAATTCAGGAGAAAAGTATCTACCACAAGGATCTGCGTCGTGTGGTCTATGTGACTGCCGATGTTGCCGGTGCGACCGAGAGCCCGGTTTATGCCATGCTTGCTATGGATAAAAAGATCCAGAAGCTCAAGGTTCCAGGTGGATACTCTGTCAATCCGCTCTATACGGCAAATCCAACTTCAGAGGACAAGCTCTCCATGAAGTGGGATGGAGAGTGGCAGATTACCTTCGAGGTCTTCAGGGATCTTGGTACGGCGTTTGCCGTCGTTTTGGTCATCATCTACCTCCTGATTATCGGCTGGTTCCAGTCCTTCAAGACACCGCTGATCATGATGATTGCCATTCCGCTGAGCCTTGTCGGTATTATTCCTGGTCACTGGCTGCATGGTGCCTTCTTTACCGCGACAAGCATGATCGGCATGATTGCGCTTGCGGGCATTATGGTAAGGAATTCGGTGCTTCTTATTGATTTCATCCAGATCCGCAGAGCGGAGGGAGCTGATCTCAAGCAGGCGGTCATTGAGTCTGCTGCAGTAAGAACACGCCCGATTATTCTGACATCAGGCGCAGTTGTTATTGGTTCTGTGGTGATGCTTTTTGATCCGATTTTTCAGGGTCTTGCCATCTCGCTGATTTGGGGCGGTGTGCTTTCAACCATTCTGACGCTCGTTGTCGTTCCGCTTGTTTATTACATGGCGGAAAGGAAATCTACGGAAATTATAAAGGAGAAAAAGCTATGAATGCCAACTGGAACAGCCAGGATAAATTTAATCGCGAAGCTTCGAAGTGGGATGAAAATCCTCAACGTCGGGCGCTTGCACTGAGCGTTTCACGTGCAATGATCAATACCATAAAACCTGACTACAGCATGAATGTTCTGGAGTTTGGTTGCGGCACAGGGTTGGTGACGCTTCAAATCGCACCGTTGGTGAAGCACCTCTCTGCCGTTGATACCTCCAATGAGATGCTCGTGGTGCTCCAGGATAAAATCAGGGCATCAGGAATAACCAACATCGAAACACGCTGCAGGAATCTCTCCTTATCTTCCGGAAGCGATTTTCCCGAAAAGAGCTTTGAGTTGATTTACGGCAGTATGACCCTTCACCATATCGATGATACCGCTGAATTTTTAAAGAGGATATCCGGGCTTCTCTCTCCAGGCGGGATTCTTGCAATAGCGGATCTGGACCTGGAAGATGGTCTGTTTCATGATGACTCCCAGGAAAAAGTTCATCCGGGATTTGATCGAGGAGAACTTACTGCGCTGTTTTACAATGCAGGGCTGCAGACAAGATCATTTGAAACCATTGACACCATCCACAAAACTAGCCGATCAGGCGTAGATGCGTCATATCCAGTGTTTTTATCCGTAACATCAAGGAATAACCCGTAGTTGTTCGTTCAAATGTTGAGATCAGACTAAACCGCAAGCAATATCATTCTAATCTTTTAATACTTCTCATGATGAATATCGACAGGGTTGTGTTGGCGATTGCAGGGGTTATTATTTTTTCCAGTGTTTTGCTTTCCGTATTTCATAACCAAAACTGGCTCTGGTTGACTGGTTTTGCGGGAGCAAACCTTTTTCAGGCAGCATTTACAGGGTTTTGCCCAGTAGCCAAAATCCTCAAGGCTGTCGGTGTAGCCTCCGGCCACGCATTCAAGTGAGCGGTCAACAGTTGCGCAATTCCTGGGCTCAATCGAACTGGATTCGAGCTTCATTCAGAACCATTGAAAACCTGAAGTGTTTATGGCAAAGGTTATCGTTTTAGGAGCCGGTGTTGCGGGACATACTGCGGCTTCATTTCTTAAAAAAAAGCTTGGCAAACAACATGAGGTTGTTGTTGTTACCCCGAACAGTTACTATCAGTGGATTCCGTCAAACATCTGGGTCGGAGTGGGCCAAATGACTATTGATGATGTCCGCTTTGAACTGAAAAAAGTCTATAACCGATGGGGCATTATCCTGAAACAGGCAAAAGCTGTTGAAATCCATCCGGAAGGAGACGCGGAAATCCATAAAGGGTATGTGACCATTGAATATACCGACTCATTACGAAACGGACAGACCGAAAAAGTTGACTATGATTATCTTGTCAACGCAACCGGCCCCAAGCTTAATTTCGAAGCGACGGAAGGTTTAGGGCCCGACAAGAACACCTTTTCGGTTTGCACCTATAGCCATGCCGCCCATGCCTGGGAACACCTTCAGGACAATATCAAAAAAATGCAGGCCGGTCAAAAGCAGCGTATCTTGATCGGTATCGGTCATCCAATGGCAACCTGCCAGGGTGCGGCCTTTGAATACATTCTGAATGTAGCATGGGAAATTTCAAAGAGAGGTCTTGGCAAGATGGCGCAGATTACCTGGATCTCCAATGAGTATGAGTTGGGAGATTTCGGCATGGCAGGCGCGTTTATTAACCGGGGAGGCTATTACACTCCGACGAAGGTCTTCACGGAATCCCTTATGGCCGAGTACGGCATCAACTGGATAAGACGAGCCGGTGTCCATAAGATTGAACCTGGCAAGGCATATTATGAAACACTGGCGGGCGAAGAGCTGATGCAGGAGTTTGATTTTGCCATGCTTATCCCCTCATTTTCAGGAGTTGGACTGACAGCCTGGGATAAGAGCGGCATCGAGATTACTGAAAAGATGTTTGCGCCAAACAAGTTCATGAAGGTCGATGCAAATTATGCAGCAAAACCTTTTGATGAATGGCATGCTGATGACTGGCCATCTCTTTACCAGAACCCTCTCTACAAAAATATTTATGCTCCGGGTATAGCTTTTGCTCCTCCCCATCCGATCTCCAAGCCCATGGCAAGCCCGAGCGGACGGCAGATATTTCCGACAGCACCACGCACCGGTATGCCGGCAGGTGTCATGGGTAAAATTGTGGCACTTAACATTTCAGAACAAATTCAGGGGGCCACAGAGCATCGCCATAAAGCCTCAATGAGCAAAATGGGTGCAGCATGCGTTGTGTCGGCGGGTTTTGGTTCTTTGGATGGCCTCGGTGCATCAATGACCCTTTTCCCGATTGTTCCTGACTGGAACAAATATCCTGAATGGGGACGTGATATGAACTACTCTCTCGGAGAGGCTGGTCTGGCAGGGCACTGGCTGAAAGTCATCCTGCACTACCTCTTTTTCCATAAGGCAAAGGGTTACCCGTTCTGGTGGTTAATTCCCGAATAACGTTTCCACTATACAATAATCTCAAACCTGAAATACTATGGGCACCAATAAAGTCAAGGCATATTATGACGAAGCTTATCCGCCGGTACCGTCAAAAGGCACCCTCTACTGGAGGAAAAATCTGCTATGGCAGCTTGTTCGATTTGTCGTGTTAAATGTCAAGATTATGAGAATTGTCGTTGGCGGACACTCCTGACAAATCTTCAGGAATGGAGCATCAACGCATGTACAAAGCAACCTGAATTCCATGCAGGGTCTTTGTACATCTCTTCACTCCGGGGAACATCTCATTTTCCCGTCAACGTTTGCTCGATCTGTTTTTTTATTGCAGCAGCAACTTTCGTCCGTCGAAATTTTCAGCATGGTATAGAAACGTAAACGTGCTTATGAAGCGCAAGAAAAAACCTCAATGGCGTCCACTGCCAATCCCGCCGAAATATCTTGCCGGGATGTTTTTCCTGTTGATTATTGCATTCTCAGCCACAGCTTTTCTGCATTATAAATCTCGAATGGAAGAGATTGATAATCTGATGCATGAGGAGTCTTCACTCCTGATTCATTTTTTGACCGAAGGCACCGAAACAGCACTGATCGGCTATAATGAGATCAATGCTCTTGTCACCGGGGGCCTGGTGGACCAGTTGCGGCTTATCGAACGCATGGACTCTCAGAAAGCGTTGACCTCCAATGATCTTTCTGAGATTGCCGGGAAAAGCGGCATGTATCGAATAACCATTATTGACCGTGACGGCAAGCGAATTGCATGGAACTCACCGCCAGATCATACTCCTCTTCTTCGGAATTGCGACACATCCAGTCAGCTCATGCCGATCCTTTCCGGAAAAACAGAGGTACTCAACCTCGGGATCAGGGAGAGTGCTGCAGGAAAAGGAGCCCGGCTGGTTGTTGCTGTCGCCAGAAGGCGAGGAGGTGCCATTGTCGGCAATGTTGACGCATCAAGGCTTCTTGCCAAGCAGCGGGAGATTGGACCCGGAAGGCTCATCCAGCGCACGGGCCACGATGCTGCGGGAATCGATTATATCATCTGGCAGGATACGTCAGCCATCATTGCCGCAACGCCCAATGTGACTGAAACCGAAACCATACAATCCGACCCGGCACTTTCGAGGGCACTGCAACAGAACAAGTCAATCACGAGGTTTACGAAATTCAGAGGCAGAGATGTTTTTGAAGTCATTAAGCCGTTTATCTATCAAGGCAACAAGGTTGGCCTGCTTCGGATCGGGCTGAAAATTGACCATTTTGTGGAGGCATCAGAGAAAATTCAAACTCGCCTCCTGTTGCTGCTCGCCCTTGCAGTTATAGGAGGGCTGGCGGTCTTCAACCTTATCATCACTCGACGGAATGAATTGGTGGTCAAGGATGCTTACCTTCGTGAAAAGCTGTTTTCCTCCTCCATCCTCGAAAATATGGCGGATGCGGTTATAGCAGTAAACACTGAGGGGCGCATCACCCTGGTCAACAGTGCCGCAGAACAGCTTTTCAGTATAACAGGTACCGATGTGATTGACAAGCCAGTCAGGGAGATTCTGCCTGAGTGTGGAACATTGCTCATGGAGCTGATTGCCAGCCCGACTACTGCAAACACAACGGAGTTCGAATGCATCACCAAAAACCGTCGGCTTATACTTTCAGGGCACTTCAGCCTTATCACTGGCACGGAAAACTTTTCGGACGGGGCTTTTGTCGTCTTGAGGGATATGACTGAGCAACGGTCAATGCAGAAAGTGATCGAGCGTCAGGAAAAACTTACCGCAATGGGCGAACTCGCTTCAGGGGTGGCTCATGAAATCCGCAATCCTCTCGATGCAATAGGGGTTTTGGGGCAGCGACTCGACATGGAGTTTTCGCCAACCGAAGACGAGCAGGAATATCATCATCTTGTTCGTGCGATTGTCTCCGAGGTGCATAGAGTTAATGCGATCATTCAGCGATTTCTGAAATTTGCCCGCCCTCCGCAGCTCATGCTGGCGCCTTCTGACCTTGACGAGTTGATAGAACAATACCGGCCAGTTCTGGAGGGTGAGGCCGAAGCCAAAGGATTACATTTCAGACTGAAAGCTTGTTCAGAAAGCAAGGTCTCTATCGACAGGGAGCAGATGCAGCAGGTATTGCTCAATCTTGTCCAGAATGCGGTAGAAGCCACCCAGGAAAATGGAATCGTGACCGTCACTGCAGGCAAGCGCTCCGGGACTGCCTTCATTGAGGTTGTGGACACCGGCAAAGGAATTCCCGGAAAAATGCTCTCTCAGATATTCAATCTCTATTTTACCTCAAAGGATAATGGTACCGGAATGGGCCTGAGCATAGCCAATCAGATCATTCAGGCTCATGGAGGAATTCTGGAAGTCGAAAGCCGTGAAGGTGAGGGCAGTGTTTTCAGAATAATTCTGCCCCTGTTGTGACGGGCTCTTGTCAGTAACAAAATATAGGAAATCGAGATGGATTATACGATTCTGGTAGTCGAAGACGAGACGGTACAACTGGAAAGCCTTGCCGGATTTTTGACAAAACAGGGTTATCAGGTTCTGAAGGCGGCTCACCCTGAAAACGCACTCGCGACTGTCAGGGAAAAAGCAGTCGATATCGTTCTCTCCGATTTCAAGATGCCCGGTATGAGCGGAGTCGAGCTTCTTGAAGCCATAAAGGAGATCAATCCATCTATCCAGGTCATTATCACGACCGCTTATGGCACGGTAGAATCAGCAATAGAGGCCATGAAGCTGGGGGCTGCCGACTACATCACCAAGCCGATTGATCTTTACCGGCTTCAGGTATTGATACGTAAC
>Ga0194047_10001244_pt1 | contig 15924 bp, 16 predicted proteins | sample JunL225m_MetaG_2_FD_160070 | JGI IMG/M metagenome (GOLD analysis project Ga0194047, IMG submission 160070) | Anoxic zone freshwater microbial communities from boreal shield lake in IISD Experimental Lakes Area, Ontario, Canada - Jun2016-L221-5m | ecosystem: Environmental > Aquatic > Freshwater... | reverse complement strand
CGGTGAAATTCTTGCCAATGTTTCTCTCGTAAACACAAAGACAAATCCTGGAGTACTTGGGCCAATTCCTGCGTGGGGCAAAGACGTTGGTGTTCCAGGCATTCAACAAACGATCAACAATCTTCCCTTTGCACAAGCATATGAACCAGGATCAGTTTTTAAACTCGTAACCTTCTCCGCAGCACTTCAGCAAGGACTCGTCACTCCAACAACCGTATTCACGGTTCCAAACAGTGTCGTTGTGGGAACTCGATTCTTCCACGATGCTGAAAACCACGGAACACTCCACCTCACTACGACTCAGATTCTTGCGCAATCATCAAACATTGGCACATACAAAATCGGACAGCTGGTGGGAGTCAACGGACTCCTTGCGCAGGTTCAAAGAATGGGATTTGGACAGAAGACCGCTATCAATTTTCCAGGCGAAACGGCCGGCCTCCTAGTGAACGCTTCAACGTGGTACGCGAGTGACCAAGTTTCGCTCCCGATTGGCCAAGTAGACGCCGTGCCACCAATTCAAGTTCTTGACGCGTACAACATAATTGCGAACAATGGTGTCTTCATTCAGCCAAAACTCATTCGTGCTTTCGTAAGTTCAGATGGATCAGTTAAGGCAACTGCACCGAGTGCAACACGTGTTGCGATGCCACCATCAGTCGCTCAGACAATCAACACAATGCTCCAGCAAGTGGTTCTTGCGGGTACGGGTACAAATGCAATTATCCCTGGATACAGCGTTGCGGGTAAAACCGGAACCGCAACAATTCCATATCCTGGAAAAGCAAAACTTCTCATTGGTCAATACAACGCAAGCTTTGTTGGATACGCCCCAGCGAACAATCCAGTCCTTTCCATGATTGTGATCATCGAGCGTCCGCAAACCACAATTTTTGGTGGGGAAGCAGCAGCACCAATTTTTCAGCAAGTTATGTCATACGCACTACGCCACTACGGCATCCCTTCTAATGGTGCTGTGCAAAAGCCACTCACTGGCAAGGGCGCAAAGATCTCATCGGACGTGACGTGATGCAGCTCGGTGACATTTTTGATGACTTCTCATTCGACGCTCGTACCGCGAGTATTGAAGTTACCAACGTTGAAATAGATTCACGTAGTTGCATTCCCGGCACAGTGTTTTTCGCTATTAGTGGAACGTTTGAAAATGGATCAAAGTATGCCAAGGACGCAGTCGCCAATGGGGCTGTGTGTGTAGTTAGCTCCGAAGAACTAAATCTTGAGGTACCAGTCATTACCGTTGCACCATCGCTTCTTCGAGGACTTCTAGCGCATGCGTCAGCTGTAATTACAGGCAACCCACAACTGCGCTGTGAATTGGTCGGTGTCACTGGAACGAATGGCAAGACCAGCGTGACAACAATTGTGAGTGACTTGGCACGTGCGATCTCATGGAACGGGGCAAACATTGGGACACTCACCAATGAGCGAACCACTCCAGCGGCACCAGAGCTCATGCGTTCGCTCAAATCAATCGTTGACAGTTTTGATGTTTCGAAGTCCCGCTCAATAGTTGCACTAGAGGTTTCGAGTCATGCGATTGATCAAGCTCGAGTTGATGGCCTGACGTTCGCTGTTGTTGCATTCACAAATCTGAGTCATGACCACTTGGACTATCACGGCTCTATGGATGAGTACTTTGCCGTGAAGTCAAAGCTGTTTACACGTGAGTTTTCTCAACGCTGTGTAATTTGGTGTGACGATCCCTACGGGCAGCGACTCGCCAAAGAAACAGAACTTGCTGTGAGCGAGGTTCATCAAAGTGATGCTTCTGAAATTGTTCAGACATTGACTGGTACCACCTTTTTCTGGCGGGGCCATTTAGTTAATACTCCACTTATTGGTGACTACAACATTGACAATGCACTCGTGGCGATGACAATTCTTTCGAGCCTCGGGGCGAGTGATGAAGCAATCGCTGCTGCAATGGAGTTTATTGCAAACATTCCTGGAAGATTCGAAATCATAAAGGGCGAGAACGTAACTGCAATTGTTGACTACGCCCACACCCCCGAGGGACTTCGTCGCCTATTGAATGATGTTCGAACACTCAGCCCCACAAGCCGCATTGTCACGGTGTTTGGTTGCGGTGGTGAACGAGATACTTCGAAACGACCTGAAATGGGTCGGGTGGCATCACAATTGTCTGATGTGACAATTATTACGTCAGATAACCCCCGTTCAGAGTCTCCTGATGCCATCATTGATGCAGTGATGTCGGGATGTGAGCTGAACTCTGTCACGTATGTGCAGAGCGATCGAAGAGCAGCAATCAGTCAAGCAATGCAGTTAGCAAACGCTGGAGATGTTGTTGTTATTGCTGGCAAGGGTCATGAAACAACTCAAACAATTGGTGATGTGGAACTGATGTTTGACGACCGGGTCGTTGCCCGAGAATTGGTGAAGTGAGGACAAAATGCTGAGTTTGATGGAAGCTGGGGGATTCGGGTTTCTAATTGCCCTGTTTGTAACCCCGCTATGGATAAAGGTTTTGCAAGCTCGTGGCATTGGTCAGCTCATCAGAGAAGATGGGCCATCTTCACACCATGCCAAGGCGGGAACACCAACCATGGGTGGAGTCATCATTGTCGCCGCAGGCGCAATTGGCTACGCAATGGGACACGTCGGAACTTCGATCACGTTTACTCGCGCTGGCGTGTTGGTGGTGCTTGCGACCATCGCTTCTGGAATTCTTGGTTTTCTTGACGACTGGCTTGCCATTCGTAATTCCAGAAACCTTGGACTTAACAAGCGTGGAAAATTCATCGGACAACTCGCAATCGCGGCAACATTCGCAGTGCTCGCAGTTACGTGGGCGCACACGTCAGAAAATCTTTCGTTCACTCGTTACTCGCTTCCAGGCTGGAACCTCACGGCCGTTGGATGGGTGCTGTTAGCAATCTTTGTGATTGTCGCAACATCAAATGCTGTGAACCTCACTGACGGACTCGACGGACTCGCCGCCGGATCAGCCACTTTTTGCTTCGGTGTTATTTCAATAATTGGCTACTGGCAGTTTCGTCACTACTCGATCTATCACTTACACGCTGCTCTAGACCTCGGACTAGTTGCAGTCGCTCTAGTGGGTGGAACTCTTGGATTCTTGTGGTGGAACGCAGCGCCTGCTCGAATCATGATGGGCGATACCGGCTCACTGGCAATTGGAACCGCACTTGGTGGTGTGTGTCTGCTGATGAATCTTGACCTGCTTCTCATCATTATTGGTGGACTATTTGTCGCAGAAACGCTTTCAGTAATTCTGCAAGTCCTTAGTTACAGAACACTTGGAAAACGAATTTTCAAGATGGCACCGTTTCATCATCACTTCGAGTTAAAGGGTTGGCCCGAGACAACTGTGATCATTCGCTTCTGGATCCTTGCCGGTCTACTTGCGGTGCTGGGTCTTGGCATTTTCTACGGAGACTTCTTGAAGATTGCGAAAGTCGCGTAGTGACTACTGTTCGGAGCCCGCAAACTCGTTCGAGACTTGGTGGTTTTTTCCACGCGCTCCCGCGAGGAAATGCCAATGCCCGCGCTCTGATTTTCATAACGGTCTTGATGGTGACGTTTGGAACAATCATGATGGCGTCAGCGAGTGAAGGTCAAGCAGCCGCTAACGGAGGTTCTCCTTGGGCGCTCATGTTGCGCGACGGCGCCTACCTAGTGTTTGGTTTTTTTGCGTTTTATCTCGCTGCACGTGTGCGTATCGATCAATTAGTGCGAAAGGCTCCTGTCCTTTTAAGTTTGGGCCTCGGACTTTTGATGGCGGTATACCTAGTTGGTGTTACCGCTAACGGTGGAAAACGTTGGTTGAATTTAAAGGCGATCAATCTTCAGCCATCAGAGATTTTTAAATTGATGACCGTCTTTTTTATTGCATGGCTTATTGAGCACAAACACAACGAGCTCAACAATTGGAAGCAGCTTGCATTATTGACAATTCCATTAACTGGTGGCGCAGCGATGATTCTGTTTGAGCCAGACATTGGAACATCATCGGTTGTTTTGGTTATTGCATTCTCAATGCTCGCCATTGGGGGGCTTTCTAAGTGGATTCAAACTCGCATTGTTGCGTTTTCGGTTGTCGGCTTCATTGCCTTCATGTCCATGAAGCCGTATTCTGCTCGCCGATTCTTGGCCTTCTTGCACCCCAATCAAGACCTTGCAAATACTGGGTATCAGTTGTATCAGTCAAAAATTGGATTCGGAGCCGGAGGAGTGGCTGGTCTTGGACTCGGACATAGTCGCGAGAAATGGGGATTTCTTCCTAACCCACACACTGACTTCATTTACACCATTGTTGGTGAAGAACTAGGTGTCATTGGCTCATTGGTCGTCATTGCGCTTTTCGTAGCGTTCCTCTTTGCGGCTGTTCGCATTGCGCAGCGCTGCACAAATCAGAGCTACAGGTTGATTGTTATTGGAATCACAGTGTGGATCATCTTTGAATCAATAGTGAACATCGCGTCGGTTGTTGGATGGTGGGCGGTGACTGGAATTCCACTTCCGTTCTTCTCGTATGGGGGAACGGCGCTCATCACGGAACTCGCAGCAGTTGGAATTCTCTACAACATTGCTCACGACACCAGCCGCTCAGGCGACCTCACATTTCGTGAATACGTCGACACTGACTTTCGAGCAGAGTTTGAATCACGCACTCAACCACGCCAAGCACGTCCTCGTTCATACCGAGACCAGCAGGAGTACTAATGTCGCGTCCCATCGTTATTACTGGCGGTGGAACCGGTGGGCACATCTTTCCAATGCTCGCAATTGCTGAGCAGTTACAGGAGCTCGGCGTTTCAAAAAGCGACATTCGTTTTGTAGGAAGTCGTCGCGGTCAAGAAAAAGATCTGCTGCGTGGAGACATACGCCTTACGTTGCTTCCAGGAAGGGGGCTGCGTCGTTCACTTAGCCCATCGGCAATCTTCGCAAACGTCGGAGCTGTACTTTCTCTTGGCGCTGCTGTTGTGAGCGCAATTGTCAATGTGCGAATCTGGCGACCACGCGTGATTGTTTCCGTAGGTGGGTATGCATCGTTTGCAACTTCACTCGCGGGAGCACTGTGGCGAATTCCTCTGGTGTCGGTAGAACTTGATGCGGTCCCTAGTGCCTCGCAGCGCTATCTCATACAACACGCCGCACTGCGCTGCACAGCATTTGAGAGCACGATGAAGAACTGTGTTACCACGGGAGTCCCGATTCGGACTTCGTTGGAAAAACTAGATCGCAGCGACGAAGCTCGTAGTCAGCTCCGTCAATCTGCGCAACCAGCAATTAAGAACACAAACAATGTTGTTGTTGTAATGACTGGCTCACTTGGTGCAAAGAGCGTGAACACTGCCGTTCTGGAATTAGCAAAGCAATGGTCTACAAAAGATTCCCTGACTCTGATTCATGTCACGGGACGACGCGACTATGAGTTTGTGAAAAATAATGCACCGGTTTGCAATGGACTCGATTATCGAATTGTTCGATTTGGTGAAATGACTGAACTTTGGGGACTTTGCGATGTTGCGATTACTCGTGCCGGAGCTATGACGGTTGGTGAACTGTGCCAGCTGGGAATTCCAAGCGTAGTAATTCCGCTACCTGGTTCACCTGGCGACCACCAAACAAAGAACGCCGAAAAGGTTGTCGCATCTGGTGGTGCGTTAATGATCCGTGACGCTGAACTCAACGCAACAGTCCTAGCTAGTGCTCTTGAGTCAGTGATTGAGAAGAAAATTACAATGGGTGCATCCATTGCTTCACTTGCGAGAGCGAATGCCGCCAAGAGCATTGCGACGCATGTACTAGAAATTGCAAGATAATGAGCATTCTTTCTTCTCATCCAAATGTCCACATCATTGGAATAGGTGGCGCGGGGATGAGTGGGGTGGCAATTCTTCTAAAAGAAATGGGCTGCAAGGTTTCTGGCAGCGATGCCACTGATTCACCAGTCCTTGGCGAACTGAAGAGCGCCGGAATAACTGTGCACGTAGGACATGACGCGTCGTTGCTAGATACGTCATCAGTTGTTATCTGGTCTCCTGCTGTGAAAGAAGACAATGTTGAGTTTGCTGCTGCGAAGCAACACGGCAACGTTATGTTGAGCCGTATTGAACTGCTGCGAGAACTCTCCGCAATGACCCAAGTGGTGGGACTGACCGGTACGCACGGAAAGACCACGGCGACTTCAATGATGGCCTGTGTTCTAAAGGCCGCGGGTAGAGACGATGGACGACTTCTTGGTGCGCCTGTGCTTGGTGTTGGCGCCAATGGTCACTGGGGAAGCCCCGCCCTGCTTATTGAAGTTGACGAAAGCTATGGCACCTTTAGTGAGCTGACTCCTTATTGCCTAGGTCTATTAAATGTTGAGCCAGATCACCTCGATCACTACGGCTCACTTGAAAATCTTGAAGAAGCGTTCGCGCAATTGCTTCAGAGAACGTCAGGTCCTGTAGTTGTCTGGAACACTGACCCTGGAAGCAAGCGAGTAGGTCTTCGCTGCAACAGAGAAGTAGTGACTGTTGGAACAGACTCTGAATCTACGTACCAAGTCAGTGACATCGAACTCGAACGCAGGAGTTCACATTTCAGGTTGAAGGGTGCTGGCTTAGACGTAACCATTGCGCTCAACGTCACGGGGGCACACAATGTTGCAAATGCCAGCGTGGTTTGTGTGCTGGCACTTGAACTTGGTATCTCGCTCACAGAAATCTCAAATGGGCTCAGCAACTTCCAAGGCGCTCCACGACGATTTGAGTTCATGGGGACATGGCGCGGCGTAGACGTGTACGAAGACTATGCCCACTTACCGGGCGAGATTGAGGCAACTATCAGTGCGGCTCGTGCTGCTGGTTATGGAAAAATCACGTGTGTCTTTCAGCCACATCGAGTTACGCGCACCCAACATCTCGCGCAGCAGTTCCACACTTCATTTTCTGGTGCAACAAACTTGATCGTCACCGACATTTATAGCGCGGGTGAAGCGAACCCTGATGGGGTAACTGGTCAGCTAATTTCTGATGGAACAATGAAGCACATTTCAACTTCGTACTGTGCCACGTTTACTGAAGTTGCCCACCAGCTTGAAGCGCTGCACGAGAAGAGTGACGTTGTTCTGTTGCTCGGGGCAGGAGACATTGCTGCTGTGGCAAAGCAACTTGAAGGTGGTCTTCAAAAATGAGTCTCCAGTCTTTGGCCATTGCCGCAGGCGCACACTTGCAAGAGCACGCTGAGTTTGGCAAGAAAACTACATACCGAGTTGGCGGAACTGTTCGCGCTCTTCTTTCGCTCACTTCAATCGAAGAGCTGAGTGAACTTGGTGAAGAAATCAAAAATGTAGGAATGCCAATCTTTGTTCTGGGGAATGGATCAAATCTTCTGGTCGCCAGTGGAGAGCATGAAGTCCTTGGAATTGTGCTCCAAGGTGAATTCGAGTCGTACAGCGTTGTTGAAGACGCAGATGGCGTTGTCGTCACTAGCGGAGCGGGGATGGACCTTCCAGTTCTTGCGAGACGTCTCAGCGCCGAGGGAATTGTTGGCTTTGAGTGGGCTGTTGGAGTTCCTGGAACTATTGGTGGCGCGTGCGTGATGAATGCCGGCGGCCATGGATCTGACATGGCGGCGGACGTGATTGGTGTAACAACTTGGAGTGCTGGTGCCCTTAAACAGTGGTCACCAGAAGATCTGAACTTTGGATACCGTTCCAGCGCACTTGGCTCAAGTGACATTGTTCTTAGTGCTTCGCTTCGACTCTCAAGGGGTGACACTGAGGAATCGAAAAAGAAACTGAGCGAAATCGTAACTTGGCGACGAGAGAATCAACCTGGTGGACAGAATGCGGGAAGCGTGTTTGCGAATCCAGAGAATGATCACGCAGGTCGCCTAATCGAGGCAGCTGGTCTTAAAGGAACTCGCAAAGGAAGTGCCGTAGTTTCTGAGAAGCACGCGAACTTCATCATCGTTGACAGCGACGGAAGCGCTGACGATGTTTATGAGTTAATGAAGTTCATTCAAGATCGAGTCTTCGAATCATCAGGGGTGCTCCTTCATAGTGAGCACCATTTTCTCGGCTTGGGAGATTTGACGTGAGCCGCAGAAAGCCAGCCGCCGCCGCAGCCAGAAGACCAAGAGCAACGAAGCAAACCGCGCAGTCAAGACCAAGTCGCCCAGTAAAAAGTCAACCTAGACAGGCGAAAGCGAAGAAACAAAAGCGCGAGCGCAAACCTATTGCTACCTCCACAAAGGTTTTACTGCTGATTGGACTTGTAGTCACCACACTTCTGCTCGGTGGAAACTGGATTCTGCACCGATCAATTTTTAATGTAAAAACAGTTCACCTTTACGGCGTTGTCCATGAAGATCCAAAGAAGGTATTAAAAGCGAGTGGGCTTGAGTTGCATCCTCCATTGATTGGTGTCTCAGCGCATTCAATTGAACACAACCTTTCAACATTTCGCTGGATCTCTAGCGTCTCTGTTACCAAGCAGTGGCCGAGCACCGTGAACGTGACCATTCATGAGACACGTCCAGTTGCGGTGGCCTTTAATAGCGCACATGTACTTGAGTATGTTGCTGCCAATGGAGCTGACTTAGGGCCTGCTCCAATCAATGCGAACTACCCAACACTTGTCTACTTAAAACCTTTAAATAACTCTTGGCCATTTATGAAGGCTGGTTTTTCAGCGGTGTATGTTGCTAAAAAGCTACCTAAATCAATCGCTTGGCAGGTCTCCAAAATCAATGTTGCAGCGAACGGCAGCGTCACTCTTGTTATGGAGAGTCCAGTGAGCTTTGTGCTGGGACCTCCGACCAAGCTCAAGGAAAAGTTCGTGGCTATTGCTTCAGTTATTGCACACACCACCCTGAAAGCCGGTGATGTAGTGAATGTTGAGGCCCCAACAGTGCTGTCAGTTACTGGCCCTCCTCCCTCGTAAAAAGGCCTATTTGACCGTAGAAGTGAGGCAAACTAGCCTTCGGGGACAATAAATCGCATAGAACTGTGTTGTACGTAGTTCGCAAAAAGGTACCCAAGGGGATTTCATGAGTCTGAAGCAGAGCAACTACCACGCAGTTATCAAAGTAATTGGTGTTGGTGGTGGTGGAGTTAACGCAGTTAACCGCATGATTGCTTCTGGACTTCGCAACATTGAGTTCATCGCAGCCAACACTGATGCGCAGGCCCTCCTCATGAGTGAAGCCGACATCAAGCTCGACATTGGCCGAGAACTTACCCGTGGACTCGGTGCTGGAAGTGACCCTGAAGTAGGTCGCCAAGCTGCTGAAGATCACCGCGCTGAAATTGAAGCAGCTCTCAAAGACACCGACATGGTGTTCATCACCGCAGGTGAAGGTGGAGGAACCGGAACTGGTGCTGCACCAATCGTCGCTGAAGTTGCTCGGGCAATGGGCATCTTGACAATTGCTGTAGTGACTCGTCCGTTCGCATTCGAAGGTAAGCGTCGCGCCAACCAGGCCGAAAAGGGCATCCAAGCTCTTCGCGACAAGGTTGACACGTTGATTGTTATTCCTAATGACCGTCTTCGCGCAGTAACAACGCAGGAAACAACCATGCTTGACGCATTCCAGGTTGCTGACGATGTTCTGCTTGCTGCTGTTCGTGGAGTTACTGACCTCATCACTGTCCCAGGACTTATCAACACAGACTTCGCTGACGTTTCAACAATCATGCGAAACGCGGGAACCGCAATCATGGGTGTAGGAACATCAACCGGTGACGGACGAGCAGTTAACGCTGCGCGCGCAGCCATCACATCGCCACTTCTTGAAACCGCAATTGACGGTGCTCGTGGAATCTTGATCAACATCGTTGGAAGTTCAAAGATGACGATGCAAGAAGTTACTGATGCAGCAAGCATCATTAACGATGTTGCACACCCAGACGCCAATATCATCTTCGGTTCAGTAATTGATGACTCGATTGGCGAGGCAGTTCGCGTGACTGTTATTGCTGCTGGATTCGACACCACTGCGCCAAAGAAGAGGGAACAAGAACCTCAGACCACGCAGATGCCGTCAATCACTGAAGCACCAAAGAGCGACATCTTCTCTTCAAGTTCCAGCGACGACTTCTTTGACGTCGGTGGCGATGACGACCTCCCAAGCTTCCTCCGCTAGTCCACTCTTTTCTCGAGTAGCCGAGAACCTTCTGGACCTGCAACGTCGTATAGAGCTGACTGGGCGCAACCTCAGCGATATTCGAATTGTTGGTGTCACTAAAACCTTTGGCCCAGATGTTGTTCGCGTCGCTCGTGAAGTTGGAATTACTTGCGTGGGGGAGAACTACGTCGAAGAGTTGGAGCAAAAGCACCTCGAATGCTCAGACGTTGATGTCTCATGGCATTACCTTGGGGCACTTCAAACAAATAAAATTGCTCGAATCGCAAATAATGCAGATGTAATTTGCGGTGTCAGTCGAATCAAGGAAATTGAAAAGATTGCCGGCGTTAAAGACGCCGCTTCGATCTATGTTCAGGTTGACTTCACTGGCGCAGAAGGCAGAAATGGAGCCAGTGAGTCCGACGTTGAAGCTCTGGTTACTAGGGCTAGAGCTCTCGAACTTGACGTGAGGGGCCTTATGTGCGTGGCGGCGCCTGGAAATGATGCGGCCAGACTATCTTTTTCCAAATTGACTATCCTCGCTGATTCCCTTGGTCTCAATGAGCGCTCAATGGGCATGACTGATGATTTGGAGATTGCGTGCGAACTGGGCAGTACCGAAGTTCGCATTGGACGCGCCCTCTTTGGGCCAAGGTAGTGAGCAAGGCCTGTCTGGCCTAACATGGTCACAAGCGGTTTATCCGCAAGGAGAGATGTAGATGAAAGACAGAATGCGCGCGATTCTCAGTTTCCTGGGACTCGTAGAAGATGAATATGGTGAGTACACCCCGAGTGTTCCATCGCGTCCATTTTCAGGTGGCGATGGCCAAGATGATCAGGGCTACCCAGTCCAGCCTGCACCAAGCATGCAACGCACTTTCCCTACGACGCCAAGTGGTGCTCGTATTACTCGACCAGCTGGTGCTCCGGTTCGTGCCCCTCAAGTTTCAATGATTGATTCGCCCCAGCAAGGTCTTCGCGTGCAACCTCTTCCTGCAAGCCAGATGCGTGGAGTGCAGCCACTTAGCCAAGACCGTGAAGTATCGATCTTTAAGACAAATGACTACAACGAGTTTGGAAAGATCACGGACATTCTGCGGGGCAATCGTGCAGTGGTAATCGATCTTCGTGAAAATGACTCAGTTATGCAGCGACGAATTTTGGACTTCACCACTGGAACGGCGTATGCCCTTCAAGCAACTATTGACCGCCTCGAAGGTGGAACTGTCTATTTGGTTTCTCCACGTGGAGTTCACGTAAACCTCGACGTTAAAGATCGACTTCGTGAATCTAACTACCGGGCTTTCTCACTGTGATTGCCCTTATTCGAGAGATTATTTACCTCTATACGTGGATAATCATCATTGCTTCACTCATGAGCTGGTTCCCAGCCAATAGTTCGTCTCAGGGCCTTGCGACACTTAAGAGATTTCTCTATTCAATTACTGAGCCGGTTCTGCGTCCGATTCGTCAAATCCTGCCCAAATCACGTTTTGGAAATGTTGGAGTTGACTTCTCAGCCTTGGTTGCAATAGTTCTCTTAAACATCATCGCCCGAGTCATTTAGGCCATTTACCTGCAAACACCGCTCTGGGGCGGTAGGGTGTCCAGCATGGATAACACAGAAAACACTTCTTCAGCTATTGAGGTTATCGACACCATTTCGTTCGGCACCAGCATCACAAAGGGCTATCGAATTCAGGAAGTTGATGACTACTTAGAGCGACTTTCAGTTGAAATTCGCCAATTAAAAGATCAGCTCCAACAGGCTCGCCAAGTTTCACGTCAAGCCGCAGAACGCATTAACCAACTAGAGAGCGGACGAGCTTCTTCTGGCTCAACTGGTCCAACACCTATTGTTCAGGCTGCTCCCGCTCCACGTGCAGTTTCTCACGATGGCGCGAGCCAAGTCACATCAATGATTGCCATGGCTCAAGAATTTATTGAGCAAAAGCAAGCGGATGCTGAATCAAAGGCTTCAAAATTTATTGGTGAAGCACAAGACCGCGCGCGAGAAATTATTTCTGAAGCAAGAAGTCGCGCAGAAGATGAAGTGAACCGACTCAATGGAATGAAGCAGCGCCTTAGTGAAGATGTTGACACGCTTGCTCGTCAGCTCGAATCAGAGCGTGCACGCCTCGGATCATTCCTAAACGAATTCGCAAGATGGATTGAAGGATCGCTCAGCGTTGGTGGCGCAGCTCGTCCTGCCTCACCTGCACGCCAGCCTGCTCCTCAGCCAGCTCCGCAGGCCCAAGTCCCACCTCGCCCAAGCACCCCACCGCCACCAGCGCCTGCGCCACAGCAATCCAGCCATCAAACGCTGGGCTTTGATCAGCAATCTCAGCAAGATCGCTCATAGCGATACTGCTGGCTGATAGGGTCAGCGCGCGCTGTTTTCATCGTCTCCTAAGGAGTTGACCATGCCCACCAACACCAAGCAATCGAAGAAAGCCACCGTCAAGACGACGAAGGCCGTTAAGAAGAACGTCAAGAAGGCGGTGGCTAAAAAAGTCCCTGCCAAAAAGGCCTCTACGAAAAAGAAGCCAACCATTAAGAAAGCAACAGTGAAGAAGACTACGAAGAAGAGCCCCGCTAAAAAAGCTCCGGCTAAAAAGTCGCCAGCTAAAAAAGCACCAGCGAAAAAGCCTGCTGGAAAAAAAGTCTTAACACCTGCGCAGAAGGCTGCAGAAGCCAAGAAAATCGCTGCAGCAAAAGCTAAGGCCATTGCCGCTACTAAAGCCGCGAAGGAAAAAGAAGCAAAAGCCAAAGCTGCGGAAAAAGCAAAAGCTGCTGCAGCAAAAATTAAAGCTGCTGCAGCCGTCAAAGCAGCGCGCGAGCGCGAGCAAAAAGCCAAGGCCGCTGCGAAACAGCGTGAAGTAGAACGTAAGGCTCGTGAAAAGGCCGCCGCTGAAGCTAAGAAGCAAAAAGAGATCGACACTAAGCGCAAAGCAATTGAAGCTGAAAAGCTTCGTAAACAACGTGAAATTGAACGTCGCAATGAAGAAGAGCGTAAGCGTCAAGAACGCCGCGAAGCCGAAGAGCGTCGTCGCCAAGAAGCCCTTGAGCGAAAGATGCACTCAAAGCCTTACGGCGAAGATGCATCATTCCTAGAGGAACTTCGCGGACTGCTTCTGGAAGCGCGTGGGGAAGCGACTCGCCAAACGGAGATTGCTGACGCCGAAGCTGAAGAAATGCTCGTTGACCGTGAGCGCTTGGAATACGACGACGAAGACGGCAGCAGTGTTGCATCTGACATCCAGCGTGACCAGTTAAAGGACTTCTCGAGCGCACTTCGCTTGAAGGTCGATGAAATTGATGTTGCCCTTGGTCGTGTTGCCGATGGAAGTTACGGGCGATGTGACGAATGCTACGAGGCAATCTCCAAGCCTCGTCTGCAATTCCAGCTTCCAGTCTTTACTTGTGTGACGTGTCGCGCAAGCGTCTAGCACTCGGCATTAATCCCACTGTCATTGTGGTGGCGTTAGTGGTCACCGCAATTGATGCAGTTTCAAAAGCATGGGCTCGCCAGACTTTGGTGAGCCACGATGTTCATGTCGCAGGAAGCGCGTGGTTGCACTTGCAGTTCAATTCAGGTATTTCATTTTCAATCAATCAGTCGGGACCGTTAGTGACCACTCTTATTACCGTGCTCATCGCGCTAGGGGTACTTGTAGTGGGCCTACGAGCCTCTTTTGGGCCTCCAACCTATGGTTTCGGACTCTTGATAGGTGGCGGGATTGCCAACGTGATTGACCGTCTGGCGGCGAGTCCACATGAAGTAACTGACTTCATTGCGCTGGGGGGCCTACCAGTGTTTAATCTCGCCGACGTCGCAATTACATCAGGGTTCATTGTGTTGTTTGTTTGCGCAGTTCGAGGAGAACGGTTGTTAGTCAAGTGAGCAACGAAGAAGTATTAGAGCCCTTTGACGGCGAACAACTTGACCTCGAAATTCCAGGATCTCTTGACGGTGTTCGAATTGACCGAGTGCTTTCTATGTTGACCGGACTTTCACGCTCCGAGGCATCTGATCTGCTTACGAGTGGAGCTGTGAAGCTCAACGAGAAAGTCGTTCTTAAAGGATCAAGATCGGTTGAAGAGGGTGAACACTTAGTTGCCATTCTCCCGACCCCAGATGATGGCTTCGTAACCGCAGATCCAACCGTTGAAGTTGACGTTGTTTTTGATGACGAAGACTTTGCCGTTATTAACAAAGGATCAGGACAAGTAGTTCACCCGGGTGCTGGACAGCGTGAGCGAACATTGGTGGCTGGACTTCTCGCTCTCTACCCGCAGATTCAAGCACTAAGCGATGAGGGACTCTGTGAGCCACTTCGCCCTGGAATTGTTCACCGACTTGATAAAGGAACTTCTGGTCTACTGGTAGTTGCTAAGACTCCTGAGGGATATCTGAACTTGACTGATCAACTCGCGGAACGTTCAATGGAACGCACGTATCTGGGAATGGTGGAAGGTCACGTCGCAGAAGAACGCGGTGTTGTTGACGCACCAATAGGACGCTCAACTCGCACGCCCACACTCATGGCTGTTCGTGCTGACGGACGTCCGGCACGCACAGGGTACGAAGTACTGGCACGAATTGATAAACCCCACGCCATGACCATGCTTCGTTTGCAACTAGACACTGGTCGTACACATCAGATTCGAGTTCACTTAGCAACGATTGGCCACCCGGTGGTTAATGATCCACGTTACGGTCACCGACGCGAAAAGCGTCTGCATGAAGACAGATTTTTCTTGCACTCAACGACTTTGGCTTTTGCTCATCCAAAAACGGGTGAGTGGGTTACATCGACTGCGCCTTTGCCAGCGGACTTAACGCCACTGGTGCCACCAACGGTGACGCTCTAAGCGTTTTCGTGTGCGGCGATGATTGCGTCATCTCCGCGAAGAATTGCAAGAGCTTCTTCTTCAGCACGTCGCACTCGGCGAACGCCAATGTCCATCTTCGTAGCGGTTGCTTGAAGAGAAAGTGGTGTTGCACCGTGGAGACCGAAGCGAAGAGCTAGAACTTCACGCTGTAGCAATGTCAACTTGTCGAGAGCACCATGAAGTTCGTTGTTCATCATGTTCTGTTCAATGTCGCCTACCCAGTCGTGCTGACTAGGAGCCACTAGGTCACCGAGTGTCGTTGCAGAGTCTGAAGATGCAGGCTGGTCGAGACTTGCCGTTACTCCAGCGAGCCCACGAAGGCCGTCGCGTACTTCTTTGCTCATTCCGGTTGCTTCAGTGAGCTCGTCGTCAGTTGGCTTGCGACCAAAGATTGAAGTCAGCTCAGCGGCAGTTGCTTCGAGGCGCTGGAGTTGTTCTCCAACTTCGAGTGGAATACGAATGGTGCGTCCGTGTTGTTGCACTGCACGCTGGAGTGCTTGGCGAATCCACCATGTGGCGTATGTCGAGAACTTGAATCCGCGTTCCCAGTCGAACTTTTCTACGGCGCGAAGCAAACCACACGTTCCTTCTTGAACGAGGTCAACCATTTCAACGCCACGGTCTTGGTAGCGACGTGCCCAGTGAAGAACGAGTCGCAAGTTTGCTGCGACCATTTGCTTCTTGGCTTCTTCGTCACCGGCGGTAACGCGCTTGGCGAGCTCTACTTGCTCGTCGTAGTTAGGCATTGGGTAGCGATCAAGATCGCGCATCAAGAGGCCCAACATGTCGTTGGTATTTACGGATGAACGGCGGACGGTGGTGCTCACAGCTACTCCTTTTCGTCCCCCCGGACTAATGCCTCAATTGGTATTTCTCCTACCGAGACGTTTTTAAGTTACCACG
>Ga0194047_10001243_pt1 | contig 15926 bp, 16 predicted proteins | sample JunL225m_MetaG_2_FD_160070 | JGI IMG/M metagenome (GOLD analysis project Ga0194047, IMG submission 160070) | Anoxic zone freshwater microbial communities from boreal shield lake in IISD Experimental Lakes Area, Ontario, Canada - Jun2016-L221-5m | ecosystem: Environmental > Aquatic > Freshwater... | reverse complement strand
ATGAGAAAAAAGATCACACAATCGCGCAAGTGATGCAAAAAGGCTACAAAATGAAAGATCGTGTACTCCGTCCTGCTCGCGTGAAAGTTTATGAACATACACAATCGAAATAATATTGATATAATAATTGTATTAATAAAAATTAATTAGAAAAAGCGTCGCGCTTTAATCGACGTAGCGCACGACGCGATTTCGCTAAATCGAATATGGCAAAAGGAATTTCTCACAAAAAAGAAACAAAGAAACCAAAAAAGGTTAAGAAATAGTTTTATAAAAAATCCGCTTAAGCGGATTTTTTATATGTTAAATGTTTTTTGCAAAATTGATTCTGTTTCGGGGTCGAGTGTGTCGGTGACAATGATCATGAGTTCGGTGGTGAGTTCGAAATCTTTTTTGATGTTTTGAAACAGAAATTCAAATGGGTTGGGGGAGACGTATGCAGAATTTTTGAGACAAACGAAACCTGCTTTTTTGAGCAAGTAGCGGAGCGCTTCGCGCTCCGCTTTGCGTGCCTCCGGCAAGTCGAGAAGCACGATTCTCCATTTACCATCCCATGTGGGATTTGAAAGCATGTTTTTGTTGTCGAGTTTGAGGGAGGCGAGCTTTTGACGGCCCTTTTGGGTAATGCGGGCATAGTCGTTTTGACCACCCTCCAGAGTCTCTATAAGCCCCAAATCAGCGAGATTTTTGATACTGCGAGTAACGGCATATCCGTGTTCTGGCACCACCAAAGCGCCCGTTTTGGGGCTAATTTGATCCTTGAGCTCGGGAATATTGATCGCCTGCTTTCCAGCCAAAATACCCAGTATTTTTTTTGAGAAATCTGCCTTCTTTGCCATACAAAATATAATTTACAACATATTTTGTATTATGTAAACAAAAATAATAAAATTGTGTGTGTTAAAATATTTGCATGAATATTTTAAATGCGATTTTGATTATTGGAGGTTTGGCAATTTTTGAAATTGTGTCTTCGATTGATAACGCTGTTATCAACGCAGAAATACTCGAGACAATGACCCCTCGCGGTCGTCGTTGGTTTATGCTTTGGGGTTTTATTTTTGCAGTTTTTGCAGTTCGAGGATTATTGCCATGGATAATAGTTTGGGCGACAAATCCTGCACTTGGTTTTATTGGTTCACTTACTGCTACATTTTCGAATGATCCAGCTGTTGCTCAATCAATAGCATTATCGTCTCCGATTTTACTTGCTGGCGGTGGAGTATTTCTTATTTTTCTTTTTTTGCATTGGCTATTTCTTGAACCAAAGGCGCTTGGTCTCGTTCATGAAAAATTTTTCTTACGAAATGGAATTTGGTTTTATGCGATTGTTTCAATAATTCTTGCTGTCATTGTTTGGCAATCAATAAAAATAAATCCAATCATGGCGTTTGGTGCAGTCATCGGATCAACAGCATTTTTTATCATGCATGGGTTTAAACAAAACGCTGAATTAGCAGAAGAAAAAATGAAAAAGGGTGGCAGTGGAAAGTCTGACCTTTCAAAAATATTTTATTTAGAAATTATTGATGCATCGTTTTCGATTGATGGAATTCTCGGAGCCTTTGCTTTTACTATGTCTGTTCCATACATTCTCATAGGAAACGGAATTGGAGCATTTGTGTTGCGTGAACTTACAGTAAAAAATATTGAGAGAATAAAGAAATATACATTCCTAAAAAATGGAGCAATGTATGCAATCTTTGCCTTGTCTATAATTATGATTGCTGGAGCATTTGGATATGAAGTTCCGCAGTGGGTATCTCCGGTGGTAATGCTTACAATTGTTGGATTCTTTTTCTTTAAATCAAATAAATTAATTGCTCAATAAATCATAAAAAGCCCGCCAAAACAGGCGTTTTGCCTGTTTTGGCGGGCTTTTTTGTATCTTGACGATTTTGCACCAAATTTGATATATTCTACGTATATTTAGTGGTCGCCAAAAACTTGTCAAAAAGTTATCCACAGTATATAATCGGAACGTAAAATCATTATTAAAAAATTATTAGTAATTACAAGAAGTAATATATGTCAAAAATCATAGGAATAGATTTGGGTACAACAAATTCTGCGGTCGCAATCATTGAAGGTGGCGCACCGAAAATAATAGAAAATGCTGAAGGAATGCGCACAACGCCTTCGATTGTTGCTCTTGCAAAAAACGGAGACCGTATGGTGGGTGTTACAGCAAAGCGTCAAAGTATTACAAATCCAAAAAACACAATTTATCAAATCAAGCGTTTTATCGGACACAACTTTGATGAACCAGATGTTCAAAAAGATTTGAAAATGATTCCGTTTGAAATGCGCAAAGCCTCAAATGGTGGAATCGAAGTAAAGATGGGCGAGGAATGGAAGCGTCCAGAAGAAGTGTCTGCGATGATTTTGCAAAAAATCAAAGCCGATGTGGAGGCTCGTCTCGGCGAGACGGTTACAGAAGCGGTCATTACTGTGCCAGCATATTTCAATGACGCACAGCGTCAAGCGACAAAGGATGCAGGAAAGATTGCAGGACTTGATGTAAAAAGAATTATCAACGAGCCTACAGCTGCAGCGCTCGCATATGGATTCAACAAAAACAAAAATGAAAAAATCGCAGTCTTCGACTTTGGAGGTGGAACATTCGACGTTTCGATTCTAGAAGTTGGCGATGATGTTATCGAAGTAAAATCTACAGACGGTGACTCTCACTTGGGAGGAAAAGATATCGACCAAAAGATTATGAACTGGCTTGCAGAAGGATTCCAAAAAGAAAACGGAATTGATTTGCGCAAAGATCCACTCGCTCGACAACGTTTGGATGATGCTGCGGAGAAAGCAAAGATTGAACTTTCTACTGCGATTGAAACAGAAATAAATATTCCATTCGTAACTTCAGGTGAAGCAGGACCAATGCACTTGGTTCGCACAATGAAGCGCGCAGAACTCGAAGATCTCACTCGTGAATACATCGATCGCGCAATGATGATTACAAAGCGTGCAATGGATGCATCACCATTTAAGGTTGGAGAAATCAATGAAGTAATTTTGGTGGGAGGTCAGACTCGTATGCCAGCACTTCAAGCAGAAGTAGAAAAGTTCTTTGGCAAAAAACCAAACCTTTCAGTAAACCCAGATGAAGTTGTAGCGCTCGGTGCTGCAGTGCAAGGTGGAGTGCTCAAAGGTGAAGTTCGCGATGTGCTCCTCCTCGATGTGATTCCACTTTCTCTCGGAATTGAAACACTCGGAGGTGTGTCGACAAAATTGATTGAAAAGAATACAACAATTCCATCACAAAAATCTCAAATTTTCTCAACTGCTGCTGACAATCAAACAAGTGTAGAAATTCATATCTCACAAGGTGAACGTCCAATGGCCGCAGACAACAAATCTCTCGGACGATTTATTCTCGACGGAATTCCACCAGCACCACGTGGCATGCCACAAGTTGAAGTTACCTTTGATGTGGATGCAAACGGAATTTTGAGTGTGACTGCAAAGGACAAAGCTTCTGGAAAATCTCAATCAATTCGCATCGAAGCTTCATCAGGTCTTTCAAAAGAAGAAATCGAAAAAATGCAAAAAGATGCTGAGCTTCATGCTGACGAAGATGCAAAGAAAAAAGAATTGGCAGATGTACGCAACACTGCAGAAATGATTATGTTTACTGCTGAGAAATCTCTCAAAGATGCAGGCGATAAAGTTTCTGAAGAAATCAAAGCAGGTGTCGAAGCAAAGATTGCCGATGTGAAAAAAGCAAAAGAAGGTGATGACATTGCTGCAATGAATGCCGCAACTGAAGCACTTTCAAATGAAATGATGAAAATCGGTGAGGCAATGAACAAAGCTGGAGTTAAGCCCGAAGAAGGTACCACTGCAGAACCTCAAAACCCAGAAGTCCAGGATGCTGAGACGATGGAGGGTGGGGAAAAGAAATAATTTGACATTTCATAAAAAACTCTGTATATTAAATACAGAGTTTTTTATTGGTTCGAAAAGTGATCCCTGAGGATATGTGATAACTTATTTTTTTGATTTGTTTTTAAAGTGGTTTTTTGATTCTTTTCTCAAAAATTAAGTTTAGGAATTGTGCAGTGCGCCTCAGGGGTCATTTTTGACCAAAATGTTATTTTAAAATGTCATTTAATAATGGTTAGAAATAAGGCCATCTATTTTTATAGATGGCGAACAGGTGAATTTAAAATAGGTTAGATATAAAAGCTGGTATGTTCCCATACTGGCTTTTTTTTGTACCCAAAATGTGATTTTTTAGTTTATAATAGACGTATGACTCAGGCTCAGGCTCTTGCGATTATGAAAACGGGCGTGAATGTATATCTCACAGGATCGGCTGGTTCGGGTAAAACGCATACATTACGACAGTATATAGATTGGTTGGATGAACACGACATACCGGTGGCGATTACGGCGTCTACGGGCATTGCAGCTACGCATATGAACGGACAGACAATTCACGGATGGTCAGGAATTGGTATCCGTGAATTTTTGACTGATAGTGATATCGACGCACTCGAGCAGAAGCAGTATTTATTTAAACGATTTGAAAAAGCTCGTGTGCTCATAATTGATGAAGTATCAATGCTCCATGCGCATCGACTCGATATGGTGGAGCGAGTATGTCGACGGTTTCGGAGAAATGATTTACCGTTTGGTGGACTTCAGGTAATTTTGTCGGGTGATTTTTTTCAATTACCTCCGATTACAAAGGCGGGCACGCTTCGCGTGCCCGCCAAGAATAATTCTCCACAACAAGAAATGTTTTTTGATTATGAGAGTGGCGAAGAAATCAAAGAACCAGAAAGTGATATGGTGATTTATTCAAATGCATGGAAAAAAATGAAACCTGCAATTTGTTATTTGACCGAACAACATCGCCAAGAAGACAATAAATTTTTGGAAATTTTAAATGCAATTCGCGATAACAATGTAACTCAAAAAAATATTGATACGATTACTTCGCGTATTGGCGCGAGTGTGTCTTCTGCATTGCCAACCAAATTATACACACACAATGTCGATGTCGATGCCATAAATCATATTGAACTTCAAAAACTAGACGGCGCAGAAAAAGAATTCGTAATGTCGGGTCACGGTCATGATGTGCTTGTGGATATTTTGAAAAAAAGTTGTCTTGCTCCTCAACAACTTCGTCTAAAAATTGGTGCAGAAGTTATGTTTATAAAAAACAATTACGATGAAGGATATGTAAACGGTACACGTGGAGTAATCGTTGGATTTGATAGTCGAGGTGAACCAATTGTAGAAATTTCATCAAATAAAAAACGAATCATTGTATCGGCCAAAGAATGGCAAATAGAGGAGAACGGCAAAGTAAAAGCAAGTATTACGCAGTATCCATTGCGACTTGCATGGGCAATTACAATTCACAAAAGTCAGGGAATGAGTTTGGATTCTGCCGAAATCGATTTATCAAAAACATTTGCATATGGAATGGGATACGTAGCACTTTCACGCGTACGTACGCTTTCTGGTGTACGATTGGTGGGGTTTGATAAAAAAGCACTTGAAGTTGATCCGCTCGCGCTTGATGTGGACAAAAAATTACAAGACGAAAGCAATGCGAACGAAAAACTTTTTGGCGCGCTTACGACAGAGGCGTATGATAAATTAGAAAATGATTTTATTTTGCGAATGGGCGGAAAGGTTTTTGCTCAATCCAAAAAAGAAAAATCTGCAAAAAAAAGCAAATCAAAAAAAGCGCCAAATCCGGAATGGGCAGAAAAAATGGCAAAGATACGCGAAGAATTTCCCAACGCAAGCAAACCTTGGAAAAAGGAAGAAGACGAATTGCTTGTGAAATTATTTACCAAAAATAAAAACATTGAATCTATCTCCAAAGAATTAGGTCGCAAACCACATTCGATACAATTACGTTTGGTTGTAAAGCACGGATTACTTGAGCCAGATGAAAAAATGAAAGAATTTTTGGCAAGGCAACAGGAACGAAAGGCTAAGGATGAATAAAAATTTTAAAGTGATATAATCGACGCATATATGGAAGTAATAAAAACAACAGGTGAAAAAGAAGAATTTAGTTCATCAAAACTATGCCTCTCGATTCGAAAGGCTGGTGCTCCACGAGGTGTGGCTGATTCGATTTGCCAAATTGTCGGAAAAAAAGTAAACCCAAACGATTCGACTACGGCGATTTTTCGCAAGGCGCTCAAATATCTCGTGCGTGAAGATATGAATGTTGCTGCACGATATAGTTTGCGTCGAGGGGTTGAGGCACTTGGTCCCGCAGGTTTTATTTTTGAACAATATTTTGAAACAGTGTTGCAAGCGTATGATTTCAAAACACGACGTGATGTGATCCTCAAAGGCAAATGTGTAACTCACGAGATTGATGTGATTGCTTCTGAGGGAACCAAACGCTTTCTCGTAGAAGCGAAATATCATAACGATGCAAATATCAAAACACACGTTGATGTGATTATGTATGCTGACGCACGTTTGATTGATATTGTAAAAAATGAATCCGCAAGTAATCAAAAAAAATACGAGTATGCAATGTGGGTCGTAACAAATACTAAATTTACCGATGCGGCAATTCAATATGCAAAGTGTCGGGGAATTCGTCTTACCGGTTGGAATTATCCACGCGGAGCAAGTTTGGAGGATGTGATTGCTGACAAAAAATTATATCCTGTTACTGTACTTCCATCACTTCCAAAAAACATGCTACCCAAACTCGCAAGCAAAAATATTATTTTGGCGCAAGATTTAATTACATACTCGGCTGATGATTTGGTCAAAACTTTTTCGATTTCACGTGATGTTGCCGAACAACTTGTCCGTGAAGTTCAGGGGATTATGCAAGTGTTAAAATAATAAAATGAAAAAGTATAATTCGGAACTTGGAATATTGTATGTGGTTGCAACACCGATCGGAAATATGGAGGACATTACACTTCGCGCACTTCGCGTACTCAAAGAAGTGTCGCTTGTGTTGTGCGAGGATACTCGACACACACGTCTACTTCTCAATCGACATGAAATAAAAACAAAAACCGATAGTTATCACGCACATTCAAACGATTCAAAACTATCTCAAATCGCACGTAAATTAGAAGAAGGCGAAAACCTCGCGCTCGTGTCTGATGCGGGAACTCCACTCGTATCGGATCCCGGAGTATTTCTCATTTCATATTTGCGAGAAAAATTTGGAAATGATTTAAAGATTGTACCAATTCCAGGAGCTTCGGCACTCACAGCGGCACTTTCGGTAATTCCAGTTTCAGAAGGACGATTTACATTTATTGGGTTTTTGCCACACAAAAAGGGGAGACAGACAATTATCAAGGAAATGATTGAATCACAGTATGCGACAGTGTGTTATGAATCATCACACAGAATTTTGAAATTGCTTGCCGAACTCGAGGAGTTTTTCCCCGAGGCACATGTGTGGATTGCTCGCGAACTTACCAAGCAATTTGAAGAAGTTTTGGAGGGTAAACCACAAGAATTGTCACAACTTTTAACCGAAAAACCCGAAAAGCAAAAAGGTGAATTTGTGGTAATTGTCTCAAAGAAAACCAACTAAATCCCCACATTGCACAAAAATGAAAGTCTGGAGTATACTGGCAGTATGAAATTTATGAAAGAAAAGACAATTATAGGGCTTGGTGTTTTATTGATACTGATGCCTCTTACTGGATTTCCTCGAAGTTGGAAGACAGCGATAACCGTTATTATTGGAATGGGCGTTGTGTATATAGGATTACTCTTTTTTAGAAATGCTCGAAACAACGAAATCGCAACAAAAAAGAATTCTGAAATTAAAATTGAAACAGCTTAAGCTGCATGCAAAATAATAATCATAAAAAATTATTTTTAATTACAACTGTCATTGTTTTGGCGGTTGTAATTTTTTGTTATTTATTTTTTCATAATAAAGTAAGCAAAAATAATTTACTTGTTCCCAACGAAAATTCTGAATCTTCTAGAAATGAAATCACAGCAACTTCTTCAGAAATTATTGCAACATCAACAATTATTTCAATTACACATATGACAACCCCAGAACCACTCAAAGGTTTGTATATGACAAGTTGGGTTGCAGGTACAAAAACGATGCGTGATCATATTATTACTATCGCAGAAAAAACAGAAATTAATGCAGTTGTGGTAGATCTCAAAGATTATTCTGGTCGCATTGCATATCCTGTCGATAATTCCACGTTGCAATCAATTGGTTCTGCTCAAAAAAGAATTCCAAATCTAAAAGAATTAACAAATTTATTACACTCAAAGCATATTTATGTTATTGGACGAGTTGCGTGTTTTCAGGATCCATATTTTGCAACGCTTCATCCCGAGTATGCAATAAAAACTGCTTCAAATACGTCCATGATTTGGAAAGACAAATCCGGTCTCTCGTGGCTCGATCCCGGAGAGCAACCAGTGTGGGATTATTTAATCACTATTTCCAACGATGCATATGCACAAGGTGTAGATGAAATTCAATTTGATTACACACGGTTTCCATCTGATGGAAATTTAAAACATATGTATTACCCATCAAGTGAAGGAAAAGAAAGATCGGATGTGATAAATAGTTTTTGGGTCTATGTAAATCAACATTTGCATGGAACAGGTCCAGTTTTATCTGTTGATTTGTTTGGTTTGGCGACAACGGCAAAAGACGATATGGGAATTGGTCAAATAATCGAAAATGCTTTGCGTAACTTTGATTATGTATCTCCGATGGTATATCCATCACATTTTGCGGCTCACTGGGATGGTTTTCTCGATCCACAAGCGCATCCATATGAAGTGATAAAGACTTCGATGGGTAATGCTGTCGAGAGAGCAAAAGTAATTGAAATTTCTCCGTCCAAACTTCGTCCCTGGCTTCAAGATTTCGGTTTATTTGGAGAAACATATGGACCCAAACAAGTTCGTGAACAAATTACTGCAACCAATGATGTAGGCCTTACAAGCTGGCTTTTGTGGGACCCGTCAAATGTATTTACTATTGATGCATTATTGCCAAAAAATGCCACAAGTACTGTTTCTTTAAAAAAATAAAAGGCTTAACATATAGATATATTTGAGTGTTCGTAAAATAAATAATGCTTGCTATAATAAACAAATATATGAAAAATAAAATTAAACACATAATCTTAAATAAGAATTTTTTGTTTGGCGTGATATCTGTTGTCCTGCTTTCAGGAGTCTTTTTGGGAGGTATGTATTTTGAATATACTCATCGACCATACTCAGATAGAATTTCTGGAATTTCAAATATGCAATCACCCGATAATTCTGTGGATATGGAACCGTTTTGGCAGGTATGGAATACGATTGACCAAAAATTTCCGGGTGCAAAAAATATTTCATCACAAGACCGAATGTACGGTGCCATCAAAGGACTGGTTGGTTCACTTGGCGATCCGTATTCAGTATATTTTCCACCACAAGATTCAAAAGATTTTTCTGATACGATTAATGGAAGTTTTGAAGGAATTGGAATGGAAATCGGCATCAAAGATGGTGCTATGAATGTAATTGCACCTCTCAAAAATACACCCGCAGAAAAAGCTGGACTCAAATCAGGTGATATTATTTTGAAAATTAATGCTTCATCTACATCTGATATGTCGGTTGATCAAGCTGTACACATAATCCGTGGACCAAAAGGAACTCCTGTTACATTAAATATTTATCGTGCTGGAGAAAAGCAAGCACGAGACATTACTGTCATACGTGATGTGATCGAAGTTCCGATGATTGATAGCAAGGATTTAGGAAATGGAGTTTTCAAAATTAGTTTATATACATTTGGTGCTGATTCCGATAGACAATTTGCTAATGCAATTAACGAATTTCTAAAATCAGGCGATACAAAATTAATTATTGATTTACGTGGAGATCCAGGTGGATTCCTCGATTCAGCAATAAATATCGCAAGTATGTTTTTGCCAAAGGGTGATGTGATTGTGACAGAAAGTTTTGGTGGAAATCAAAAAGATGAGATTTCGAGAAGTAAAGGATATGGTTTCGTCGACCCATCAAAGGTCAAAATTGTAATACTTGTCGATGGAGGTTCTGCTTCTGCTTCAGAAATTCTCTCTGGTGCACTCCAGCAACATGGTGTTGCCAAACTCATCGGAGAACAAACATATGGAAAGGGTTCAGTCCAAGATGTAACGAGTGTTACAAACAACACGACGCTCAAACTTACAATTGCAAAATGGCTTACTCCAGATGGTACATGGATTTCCAAAAAAGGCCTCACTCCAGATATTGTCGTAAAACTTCCAGACACGGTCACAACTACAGATTTGGTTTTGAATCGAGCACTTCAATATTTCAAAGACGGTAAATAATACCAACATGACATTTTGTGCATGTTGGTATAGTATGGAGATATGAAAGTCATATTTATAAAAAACGTGCCTCGTGTGGGCAAAATTGATGAAATAAAAGAACAGCCAGACGGATATGTTCGTAATTTCTTGTTACCCAAAAAATTAGCTATTTTAGCGACTCCAGAAGCAATAAAAAAGCTTGAGCATTCAAAAAGCCAAATCAAAGTAGGTAGGGAAGTACAGACTGATTTATTCAAAAAAAATCTCCAAGCTGTGGATGGAATGACGGTTACCATAAAAGCCAAAACAAACGACCAAGGAAGTTTGTTTAAAGCAATTCACGAAAAGGATATTACTGACGCACTCAAAAAAGAATACCAAGTAATCATAGCCCCCGAGTATGTGCACATTCATTCACCAATAAAACAAAACGGAACATTTCCAGTTATAATTGAAGCAATGGGAATCAAAGAAACAATTACAGTAAATGTAATTCGAGCGTAATATAATTAAATGTAAGTGCGCAGAAAAAAAATCCCCTTTGGGGATTTTTTTTCTGCGCACTTTGGATTTGATTAGTCTACGTGAACGATTTTTTTAGTTACTGTTCGTCCGTCGTAGTTTACTTTTCGCTTGTTTGCAAAAGAAACTGAGCCAACTTTTGTAGAAAAAACAGTGTGGTCCTTACCGAGTTTAGTATTTCGTCCTGCGAGAATTACAGTTCCGCGTTGGCGAATTATTATTGATCCAGCTTGAGCTTTTTCTCCAGCGTAGAGTTTTGTTCCGAGGTATTTAGGATTTGAGTCCTTTAGGTTTCGGGCTGTTCCGCCCGCTTTTCGATGTGCCATATAGGTTAAATTGAAATTTAAGAGGGGATATCCCTCGCCAACGCTTATAAAAACTAATATAATTAGCTATATATGAGTATACATGACTTTTGCAATAAAATCAAGCTCCAGGTAGTGCGTGGGGTGTATATATTCACAAACGAGATATGCGAATAAAAATAATCGTCATTAACCTTGTAACTCTCGCATTTGCCGCATGGTCAATGTTTTTTATTAGTGCTAATCATGTATTTGACCACACTCCGGAGCTTGCCGTGTCTCAAAAAAACGATATTGTTTCAATTTCTCAGACCGTACCTGTTTCTTCAAAAAATAATCTTATATCTGGGCGTAATGCTACTATTTCGACGAGTACTCTCGAAAAAATAATGAAAATTACACAGGTCCCATTTGTGGCTACAGAAAATATTCGAAAGGTTATTACTCCAGGTCCACTAAAAATAAATAATGTACAAAATACTAATAGTGCAGATATCGGCTCAATCACGATTCCTGGCGTAATTGAAAGAACAAATTATGAAAGACTACAAAACTCACTTTCGGGCTTGATTGAATCACCACAACTTGATATTTCAGCACAACAAAAAGCAAAAGATATACTTATACGACAATATTTTGAACACACAGCACCAGATGGTAGAAATGTAGCTGATTTAGTGGTTGATGCTGGCTACTCGTACATTCGCGTGGGAGAAAATTTAGCACTTGGAAATTTCAAAGATAATGAGGACGTACTTACCGCATGGATGAATAGTCCAGGACATCGAGCAAATATTTTAGAAAAAAGATATCAAGATATTGGTGTGGGTGTGGCGTACGGAACTTACAAAGGTCAAAACGTTGCCGTAATTGTGCAGCATTTTGGTCGTCCGCGTTCATCGTGTCCTACAGTCGATGATCAGATAAAAATTTCTGTACAAGGTTTACAAGTACAAATGAATTCACTTTCTGATTCACTCCAAATTTTGAAAGATAATATCGATACTGCGAGAAAGAATGGGGAATACGTCGACAATACAATTATCGATGCATACAACAGTGCAGTAAACAGATATGAATCTATGGTTTCTAATTCAAATAACTTACGCGATACATACAATGCACAAGTAAAAGCATTCAATACTTGTTTGGCAGAGTTGTAAACTATCATGCTTGCAAGTATGAGTTTGATTTGATACCATATTTCTTATGTTATATAGGTTATCTCATTATCAAAATAAAATCAGCGCAAATTGTGTCATATAATCCGCCGAAAGCGGTTTTTTTAATGTAAATTTATGGAAAATCACAAAGAAAAATTATTGAGTGACTTGAAAAATCATATTGATGTTGTTCGAAGTGTGATTGGTCAAAAACTAAAGGAAGTTAAAGCATTTGCAAATATGAGTTTGACTGACGTTCGTAGAATGCCTCAATCTGATCAATTGGTGTATATGGATTTGCGAGTTGGTGCGCAAAAACGTGTGACTGAACTTTCGCAACTAGAAGGTTCTCCTTATTTTACAAAATGTGAAATTATTGATGAGCATGGTGAGGAGAAAAATTATTATTTTGCAAAATATGAATTTTCAAATGAATCTATTTATTCATGGGTTGCGCCAGTTTCAGTTATTCGTTTTGAAAATCCTGGTGTTGTATCGTATAAAGTTCCCGATGGAACTATGCGAACAATTACGATTAAACACAAGGAGCAATATATGATTGTTGACGGAAAAGTTATTTTTTTTGCACAAGAATCACCAAATAAACCTCGTGAATTAATTTACCAAGAACATTTTACAAAACAAAAATCTGACTTTGCTCTTCCTGAAATTGTTGCTCAGATTGAAAAGGCTCAAGACCAAGTAATTCGTGCACATTATAAAGGTCCGCTTGTGATTTCAGGTCCTGCTGGTTCAGGAAAGACGACTCTCGCACTTCACCGTGTAGCATATCTCATGCAAGCTCCAGATACTGCAGAGCTATATCCAACACGTTCAACGATTGTGTTTGTACAAGATAATGGAACGAAAGAATATTTCTCAAAACTCTTACCCGGGCTCGGTATTTATGATGTTGTGATTACTACATTTTCGCAATGGGCATTTGAAATTTTGGGTATATCAGATTGCATTCATGTCGATAGATATGGAACTCTCGAAGAGGAGAGAGACATGTATGAATATCAAAAACTTCAAACAGTGCGAGAAAATAAACAAATTCCTTGGGGTAAAAATATATTCACAACATTACATAATGTGTATAGTAAAAACTTCTCAAAAAGTAATTTGGTATTATTTCAAAAACAAAAATCAGAAAAAAAGATTGATCGTTTTGACCTTACAATTTTATTGCAAGCCTTTTTAAATAAAAACAAAAAATTTGAAATTAAGAGGGAATATAATACCTTTGTTAAGGATAATTTGGTAAAAAAAGTTCGTAAAACTTCTATCGAGTACCCACTTATGATTGTTGATGAATTTCAAAACTATCTACCTGAACAATTAAGAATTTTTAATCATTGTTTGGTTCCCGAAACACAATCAATAATATATGTAGGAGATATGGCGCAACAAGTAAAACTTGGAACAATAAAAAATTGGGTTGATATTGGTGAATCAATTTTACCTGAGCGCAATATTCGATTAAATAAAGTATATCGAAATACCAAAAATATTTTGGAGTATATTCAAAGTCTCGGATATGATATTGAAATTCCAATTGGTGTCAAAGATGGTCCAAAGGTTCTAGAAAAAACCACTAATGGTTTCGTGGACGAAATTAAACACATCAAAGAATATATTGAATCATATAAACATGGAACAATTGGTATTATTGCAAAAGATGAATTATATCTTGAAGTATTTAAAAATGAATTCTCTGGTGTAAAAAATATTCACGTGTTGACCATGGCTGAATCACAAGGTGTTGAATTTGATTTAGTTTGTATTGTTGGGTTCAATCAATCATCGCTGATTGATGGTCGCTATAAAGATATTTCAAGTGATCACATAAAAGAACGCGAGCGAATTCAAAAAGATTTGTTGTATGTGGCACTTACGCGAGCAATTACTGAACTCCATGTTTTAAAGTTGAATCATTAGAGGGAAGATAGATGTTGACATTAAATTAATTCAATTTCGAAGTTCTCGTTTTGGTGGAATATATCTAGAGGGAACGTATATATGGCAATGTCGCACAATATATCTTTTCCGACATTAAGACAGAGGGAGAATTGCATATACACAAGCTGCGCTTTATACTGTGTGTATGAAATTATCTAAAACTTTTGTATTTATTTTTTCTATTATTATCACCTCGGCTCTGTATCAACCAATGGTTTCTGCTGCCACAATTCCACTTCCAAATGTTCAAATTTATGCCAAAAGTGCTTCCACAAGCAGATTTATTAATTCAACTACTGATATACATGGTTCATTTGTATTTGTTAACGTAGAAGATTCTGGGTTCTATAACCTCTTTGTTAATGATGAATCCATGCCTCCAATTACATTACAGGCTCATAAAGGTGTTTTGAGTGGTCGAGTTGTTGTTTTGACTGATGGTACTACAACTCAAGATCCACCAAAGCCAATTACTAAATCAAAAACTATTTTCAAAAAAGTTTCTGATCCAATAAAGAAAATAATTTCTGCAACAAGTACAAAAAATAAAATTTAAACATGTATTATATAAATTAAAAAACCGACAATAAATTTTGTCGGTTTTTTAATTTGACACATATAGTTAGTGTGTTTTAGTATTTACGGATAACACCTTTGACGATTGCGCGGATTTTTAAATCAGTGGTTGGGTAGATTGGTTTAAAATTTTTGTTGGCGGGTTGGAGCCATACACGACTTCCCTCCTTTTTGAAATATTTGAGTGTGAATTCCCCATCTACTTCGGCAATTACGATATCACCGTCTTTGGCTGTTTCGGTACGCTCAGCGATAACGAGATCGCCATCTGCAATATGTGCATCGATCATTGAATCGCCGTCGACTTCGAATATATATGTAGAGTCTTTTTTCTTTATGAGATAATTATCGATGTTGATTGTTGTCTCAACTAAATCTTCTGATGGTGATGGAAATCCAGCCTTAACAAGCCCCACGAGTGGGGTTTCTGTTAAGGCTGCGTTTGGGACAATTCTACCAAGTGGATCCTTGGATACGAGACCTGCATCAATGAGTTTATCGACAATTCTCGAAACAGCGTTCTTTGATTTGAAATTAAATAATTTCATCATTTCGGAATATGTCGGCATGCGATTTTCGGACCCGTAGAATTTTATCAGTATTTTTTTGTAATCTGTTTCCATATTTTAAAATTGAAAGATCGAAGGAAAAAATTTATTCATAAAAGGTGTGCGAGTGTTTTGGCGCACCTTTTTGATAAGTAATTTATGATCACGTGCTTCGCGAAAATATTCTTCGCCGTTGATGATCTTTTGATCAATCACTTTGTTTATTTTTTGGATTTCTTTTTCTAAAATTTTGAGATACTCTTGTTGTTTCATATATTTTTTTGACTGCCATAGCTTTGTGCGAAGGCAATTAATTACTTAAAATTTTTAATCCGACCTACAATAAGTATATGTGAACGTTCGTTCACATGCAAGATAAAATCTGTGGATAAGGGAACACTTATGCAAAGCTAAGGGAACACTTATGCAAAGCTAAGGGAACACTTATGCAAAGCTAAGGGAACACTTATGCAAAGCTAAGGGAACACTTATGCAAAGCTAAGGGAACACTTATGC
>Ga0194047_10001242_pt1 | contig 15926 bp, 18 predicted proteins | sample JunL225m_MetaG_2_FD_160070 | JGI IMG/M metagenome (GOLD analysis project Ga0194047, IMG submission 160070) | Anoxic zone freshwater microbial communities from boreal shield lake in IISD Experimental Lakes Area, Ontario, Canada - Jun2016-L221-5m | ecosystem: Environmental > Aquatic > Freshwater... | reverse complement strand
TAACTATTATATTTTAGATAAATATTAATTTGTCTTTTTTTTACATTTTTATTATTATAATTGTGAATATACGAATATTGGTGTATTGTTATAAAAATTCTATATTTTTATATAGATTTAACTTATTGATTTACTAATGGCTCAAAAAATTTTGATAGTAGAAGATGAAAAACCAATTGCCAAAGCACTTGAATTAAAACTTACTCATTCTGGATTGGATGCAAAAGCAGCGTTTAATGGCGAAGAAGCTATTAAATTATTAGAACAAGAAAAATTTGATCTTGTTTTATTGGATTTAATTATGCCAAATATGGATGGTTTTGCTGTACTTCAAAACTTAAAAGATAAAAATATTAAAGTTAGAGTTATTGTAACTTCAAATTTAAGTCAGGAAGAAGATGTAAAAAAAGCTAAAGAGCTTGGAGCTATAGATTATTTTGTTAAATCAGATACTTCGTTATCAAAAATTGTAGATTATATTCAAACTGCCCTAAAAAATGACCCTGACCCAGGAGGAGATTAAAAAAATATTAGTTAGCCAAAACTATGTCTCGAAAGAAGATATAGAAAAAGCCCAAGCCTACGAGAAAGAAAAAGGCGTGAGCTATATTGATTTTCTTTTTGAAAAAGAAATATTAAATAGAAATATTTTGGGTCAAGCGATAGCAGAATATTATAGGATTCAATATTCTAATCTAGCAATAAGAAAACCCATACAAGAAATTGTATTGAAAATTCCTGAAGAAATTGCGAGAAAATACAGCATTGTACTTTTTGAAGAATCTGAGAAATTTGTTTTAATTGCTACATCTAACCCAGAAAATTCATCTGAAATTGCTAGAAGCCTTGCAACATATTTTCCTAGAAAAATTATTAAAGTTGGTTTTGCATTTGTAGAAGATATTGAAAGTTCTTTTTCGTTTTATAAAAGATCATTAAAAAGTAGGTTCGCAGATATTATTGAGAAAAAAGGAAAAGTAGCTCCAGAAATATTTAATGAAATATTAGAAGATGCAATTATTTTCAAGGCATCTGACATTCATTTTGAACCACAAGAAAAAGAAGTAATTATTCGTTTCAGAGTAGATGGTATTCTTCAGGAAGCTGGTGTAATTGCTAAAGAACTTTTTGAAAATATTATTAACAGAATAAAAGTTCAATCACACATGAGAATTGATGAGCATTATACGGCTCAAGACGGAGCTATTAGATTTACAACATTAGATAAAACTATTGTAGATCTTAGAGTTTCAATTGTCCCTACCATGGACGGAGAAAAAGTAGTAATCAGAATCCTATCTCAATATCTGAAACAATTCACATTAAATGACGTAGGTTTGTCAGAAGAAGATGAAAACATGGTCATTTACGCGTCAAAAAAGCCATTTGGTATGATTTTAACAACAGGGCCAACAGGTTCAGGAAAAACAACGACCTTATATACAATTTTGAAGATGCTAAATTCAAACACAATAAATATTACAACAATAGAAGATCCTGTTGAATATAGAATTCCTGGAATTAATCAAATTCAAGTTAACCAACAAACTAATTTAACATTTGCTAAGGGTTTGAGATCTATTGTTCGTCAGGATCCAAATGTAATTTTAGTCGGTGAAATTAGAGATGGTGAAACTGCAGAAATAGCTGTAAACGCGGCACTAACTGGACATTTATTATTGTCTACATTTCATGCAAATGATGCTGCTACAGCCATACCTAGACTTTTTGATATGGGAATAGAACCGTTTTTGTTGGCTTCAACTTTAAATTTAGTTATGTCACAAAGATTAGTTCGAACTATTTGTTCCAATTGCAGACATAGTGTGGTATATACCCAAAAAGATTTGAAAAAATATTTAGTTAATCCAAAAAAATTTTTTCCTACTACAGAAGTAACACTATATGAAGGGAAAGGATGCAGTGCATGTAATAACACAGGTTTTAAGGACCGAATTGCAATATTTGAAATAATTTATATTACACACGATATGCAGGAATTAATTTTGACAAAACCTGCAATGAGTCAAATTAGTGATTTAGCAAAAAAAGAAGGTTTCAAAACTTTCTTTGAAGATGGTATTGAAAAAGTTAAATCAGGAATTACAACATTAGAAGAATTGGTAAGAGTTGCACCACCTCCGTTTGATATTAATAAAGATTATAATGCAAGCTAAAAATTCATTTAAAAAAGATCCTGTAAAAAGCGATCCAATTAAAAAAGAAATAATAACTGAAAAAAAAAATAAGGAAAAAGTTAAACAAGAAAAAATAGTTACTTATTCCAAATGGAGTATTGGTCGTAGGGAAAAAGAATTTTTTTTCGAAAATATGGCAATGATGCTTTCAGCGGGGATAAATATTTTAACTGTATTCGAATCGTTGAAAGAAGAAACGAAGTCGAAGGCGATGATAAAATTAATAAATTATTTAGAAAGTGAAATCGATGATGGAACTCCTGTTTGGAAGGCATGTGAAAAAGCAAATCTCGTATCTACCAAACAAGTATATTTAATTAAAATAGGAGAAGAATCAGGACGTCTACCTGAAAATTTAAAAATTGTTATTCAGCAACAACAAAAAGATAAAGAATTCAAATCCAAAATTACTTCGGCAATGATTTATCCAATTTTCATTATTTCAATAATGATGATTGTTGCTATTGGCATAGGTCTTTTTGTTCTTCCGAGATTATCCAGTATATATGTTAGCATGAGAGTAGAACTTCCATGGATTACTAAAATTTTTATAGAGTTGGGAGATTTTTTGGGCAAATGGGGGTATATTGCAGTACCAGTATTTGTGTCGGTATTATTACTAATAATTTTTATTTTTTTCATAAACAAAGGAACTAAAAACATTGGACAGTCCTTCCTTTTTCATATGCCAATTTTCAAAAAAATTATTATGGAAATTGAAATAGCACGGTGCGGATATATTTTAGGTACTTTATTAAATGCAGGAATTCCTGTTCAGTATGCTTTAGATTCACTTCAATCATCTTCAAATTTTAGAGGATATAAAAAACTTTATAATTATTTAAGAGTCAGTATTGAAGAAGGAAATTCATTTAAAAAAAGTATGGATAGTTTTCCAAATATTCATAAATACATTCCATCAACAATTACTCAAATGATTTATACAGGAGAGCAAACTGGAAATCTTGCAGACACACTTATAAAAATAGGTGAAATATACGAGGCGAAAAATGAAATAACTACTAGAAATTTAGCTGTAATTATAGAACCCGTTCTATTAATCATTGTTTGGATAGGTGTAACCGTTTTAGCACTTGCGATCATAATGCCAATTTATAGTTTAGTAGGAAACTTCGATGTAGACAAACAATCTCATGCAAGTACAAATACAACCACCGAAGCACCAATTGTTGAACCGACACTTACGGAAAAGCAATTACAAAACATAACAGAATCGGTAGTACCAACGCCTATTATTACAAAGTTGAAAATAAAACGAATCACAGGTATAGAAATTACTGTAAGAAGTGAACCAATAACAGGAGCTATCATAACCAAAGTAAATTCTGGAGATACTTATGAATATAATGCAATTCAAAATAATTGGTATCAAATTGTACTAACAGATAGGAATACAGGCTGGATTCTCGGCGATTATGTAGAATTAGTAAAATGAAAAATATAAAAGCGTTTACAATGCTTGATATGATGTTATCTATAACTATATTAGTTATGGTATTTGCTTTATCATTACCTTTTTATCAAAGTTTTCAATTTCAGCAAGAATTGGATACTGCAACTATGTATACAGTTCAAGCTATTAGAGTAGCTCAGGTTAATTCCAGAGTGATGAATCAAGACGATCAATGGGGAATGAAAATTCAAAATGGAAGTATCACATTATTCAAAGGTTCTTCTTATGCATCAAGAAACACTATATATGACTCACTTTATTCAATTTCTCAACAGATTGCTGTAAGTGGCGTAAACGAAGTTGTTTTTACAAAATTTTATGGAGAAACAACAAACACAGGCACTATAACATTAACACACTCAAATAAGTCCAGAAATATTTCCGTTAATTCAAAAGGCACTGTAAATTATTAATATGAAATTATTTTTTTTACAACATAAAAAGAAAAAGGCTTTTTCAACTATTGAAATTATTTTTGCCATATCTATATTTTCTTTAGTCGTATTATCCTTGGTCTCGTCAATATTATTCGGCGTTCAAACATCAACATCAACTGGAATTAAATCAAGAGCTATTTCAATTGCTGACGAAGGATTGCAAGCGGTAAAAAACATACGAGATAATAATTGGGATAGTATTGTAAACGGAACATATGGATTAGCAATTTCTGGAAACCAGTGGATACTATCAGGAACTAGTGATATTACAGGAATTTTCACTCGAAATATTGTAATTTCAACTATAGACTCTAATACAAAAAAAATTACTTCAACAGTAACATGGCCACAAGGATCGAGTACGGCATCAGTTTCTTCCTCTACATATTTATCTAATTGGACCGCAACAACTGTAGACAACAGTATACCCCTAGGGGGTATATTAGCTTATGGGAATAATTCTACTGATGTTATTAATTATAAGCTTCTTGATTCAACAACTGGCGAATGGGGGACACAACAAGCAGCTGCAGATGTTAGTACAAGCTCAACAAATAGAGTAGTTAGATATTTAAAAGCTTATTCTGCGACAACTAGGAATGAATATATGATTGTAACAAAACATTTTGATGATACTACTCAATATATTTATGCACAAAGTTTCAATGGATCTACATGGACTACACCGCTCTTATTATCATCGTGGAATAGTACAAGTATGGTTCAGACAGAAGAGTTTGATGGCGGTTATTTAAGTAATGGTAATTTTATGGTCGTTTATTCCGATAATTCTAATACTCCAAAATTTAGAATTTGGAATGGATCATCTTGGACGACAAGTGCATCGACTTATGATGTAGGAGGAAATCCAACTTATATAGTTCTAAAAGTGAGACCAGGGACTAATGAAGTTATGGTAGCCGTATTTGATCAACAAAAAGATACGAATACAATGTATTACTCGGATACTGCTTGGTCGTCTTTGGTTCAACATGCCTCAAATGCTCCCGCAAATAGTAATCGACTTGTAGATTTTGCATGGAGTCCAAATAATATTACAAAAGGTGCTCTAATATATTCTACTTCAGGAAGTGATAATACAATTGAAACAAAAATATGGACTGCAAACGGAACAGGAGGAGGGACTTGGAGTTCGGAATATAGTACATCCGCATTGGCTGATAAAACATCTAGTTTTGTTGTTAAAGGAAGTAAGGGGGTAAATGAATTTCAAGTATGTTCAAAAGATGGTGGAACAAATCCACAAATTAAATGTTATAAAATAACTTTTACTCCATCATGGACGAATCCAACAAACCAAGTTTTGACAACGACATCTTATGCTGCCGCTCAAAGACCATTTGCACTTGGTTGGGAATCTCAGTCGGGCAGTAATGCGATAAGCGTATATTCAAATAATTCCTCAACACCTCAATATAAAATATATAATCCAACTACTTCAACATGGGATTCAACTGCGTCAACACTTCCAAATTTAAATGGAACTTTAACAACAGCAATATTGAAAGAAAATCCTATCAACGACGACATTATGATACTAATGGGTAATGCTGTTAATAATGTTTACACAGTTGCGTGGGATGGAACTAATCATAATATTTATTCAACACCAACTGGGTATTCGCTAACAAATCATAGCTTAAACGGAATTTCTGGAGATTATCTTTTTTACGATTTCGCATGGAACGAATATATACCGGTTGCTGCAACACATATACAAAGTACAATTTCATATTCCACCGCTACAGTAGCCAGTCGTACAGCAACAATGCCTTCAAGTGTCACCGTAGGCAACACTTTGATTGTAGGAATTTCATCATGGTACGGAAGTGGTGGTGGTTGTGCATTACCAGCAGGTCGAGTAACAGATAATAAAGGAAATACTTATACAAAAGTTGTTGAAAGTTCGGTAACAAACGAAACAGTAAGCATTTGGTACACAACAGTTACAACTGGAGGAACAAATTTTATAATTACTGTAAATTCTCCAACAGGCAAAAACTGTTTTTTAACTCTTGCACCGCATGAATATAGTGGATTATTAACCACAAACGTAGTGGATCAATCTGCTGGAGCGACAGGAACAAGCACAACAGCTTCAACAGCAAATACACCCACAACAACTAATGCCAAAAATTTAATATTTGGTGCTTTTTTACACCAAAGCGCATCAACTATTAATGTCACTGTCGGATCAACATTTACTTTGAGACAAAGTATGGTTAATGGAGCTTATGAACCATTGGTTACGGAAGATAAAATAGTGAATACGACAGGTAATTATTACGCTGATGTAGTTTGGGCTTCATCAATCGGTTGGAATGGAGTAGTTGCCGCATTTAAATCACAATAATATGAAAAGTAAAGCATTTACAATGATAGAATCGTTATTATATATAGCTATAGTAAGTATTTTGCTAGTAAGTTTAACAACTTTTTTTTCATTGATATTGCAAAGTAAAAATAGAAGTCAGACAATCTCAGAAGTAGATAATCAGGGATTAATTATTATGCATTTAATGACTAGAACCATAAGAAATTCAACATCAATAACATCACCATCAGTGGGTGTTTCTGCTTCATCATTAACATTAGTTGTTCCCGATGGTACTAGATCTCCAACAATATTTAATGCAACTTCTGGAGTTTTGAATATTACAGAAGGCACAGGTGCTGCCATTACTTTATCATCAAATAGAATTATTATATCGAATTTATCATTTAACAATGTAACTAAATCAGGAACAACTGGGACAATAAAAATATCTTTTACTCTAACATATAATAATACGGCAGGTAGACAGGAATTTAATTATTCACAAACATATAATGATTCGGCATCGATTAATATTTAAAAATCAAAAAGGATATATCGCAATTGTATCAGTATTATTGCTTGGAATAGTAACTATTTTGATAGCTATAAGCGTAGTTCTTATGAGTATAGATAATGCTATGACAGTGTCGGCGTTGAACGACAGCAATCGTGCTCGAGACCTTTCGAGAGCATGCGCTGAAGTAGCTATGAATAATCTAAGATCATCATTATCATATGCTGGAAACGAAACGATAACTATTGACTCAAATGCTTGCCATATTTTATCTGTATTAGGAACTGGAAATACAAGTAGGACAATCCAAACAGACAGTACTGTGGGAAAATCAACACAGAGAATGAGAATTATTATTTCACAAGTTACACCAGCAACTGTTATTTCATCGTGGCAAGAAGTTCCAACATTGCCATAAATTTAGTGTATTATGTAGGTGTGTTTGTTCGAACATTTATTATAGGTATATTTATTAGTATGAATTATATTAAGAATGATATTAAGAAACCATTACGTTCTGCATTGAACAACGAAGTTAGCGCTGAATTTTTGAAAGATAAAATCATATTTTTTATATCAATAATTGCAACTGCTTCTTCTACCTTTTTTTTATTTTTACCAAATAATGACAATAGATATATAAATGCCTTTGTTTCTGCTTTTTTTATTATTATTTTATTTCTTTCTAGAAGAAAGAAGTACATTGAATTTACTACTTTTCTTGTATTAATAGTTAGTTTCGTAATTCTATTTTTAGTTTTTTTGAATGGCGGAACTGATAATGCAGGAATTTTATGGTTTTATCTATTTCCAATTTCAATATTTTTAGTAAATAATAAAAAGAATGGATTGTTGTGGCTAATATCAACATTATTAATTTTATTTCTTACGTTTTTTTTAGATCTTTTTGATTTCATTACTCTACCATATTCCAAAGTCGTAATAGTCCAATTTTTAGTTTCTTTTCTTCTACTTGGAATAATTGTATATATTTATAAAATAATCACGGAAAAAAATGAAGTTTTGATAGAGAAGAGAAGCGAAGAAGTATTGAAAACTGCTAATCAGCTAATTATTGAAATTGAAGAAAGGAAAAAAACTGAAGAAAAATTAGCAAAAATTATTGAGGAAACAAAAGAAAAAAACAGATTGCTGGAAAATACAAAAAAGGCGATGCTTAATATTCTTGAAGATTTAGAAATTGCGAAAGATACTGTAGAGCAGGAAAAAGCAAGAGATGAATCACTATTATCAAGTATTGGTGAAGGTATTATAGCTGTAGATAAAGAAGGAATAATAATAATAGTGAATAAGAGAACTGAACAAATGCTTGGCTGGGAGGGTAAAGAGTTAGTTGGATTCAAATTAGCAAATAAAGTACCGATTGAGGATGAAAAGAATACTGTTTTACAACCAGAAGAAAGACCGTATTATATAGTTACAAAAACGGGTAAGGGTCACACAGGCATTTATACATACTCTCGAAAAGATGGTACTAAATTCCCTGTACAAATAACAATTTCTCCGATTAAATTTGAAGGTGAAATAGTTGGTGCAATGACTGTTTTTAGAGATATTACAAAAGAGAGAGAAATTGATATAGCAAAAACAGAATTTGTTTCACTAGCTTCCCATCAGTTGAAAACACCATTATCAACAATTAATTGGTATACAGAGATGCTTTTGGATAACGACGCTGGTTCAATAAATGAAGATCAAAAATCGTATTTGAATGAAATCTTTACTGCCACTCATAGAATGATAGATCTTGTAAACTCATTATTAAATGTCTCAAGAATAGATCTAGGAACATTCGCTATAGATCCCGAACCTATAAATATTAATGAAATTGTTGTTAATGCTATTAAAGATTTAAATCAAAAAATTATTGAAAGAAGTATGAATGTAGAAGAATCTTTTAGCGATAAAATTCCTGCTTTAAATGCAGATCCTAAACTATTCCGAATTATTGTAGATAATCTTTTAACTAACGCTATTAAGTATACACCTGAACAAGGATCTATAATAGTTACAACAGAACTATCATCAGATAATGAATCTGTTTTGTTATCTGTAAAAGATAATGGATATGGAATTCCTGAAGAAGAGAAGCTTAAAATATTTTCAAAATTGTATCGAGCAAGTAATGTTAAATCCAAAGATACTGATGGCACTGGTTTGGGTTTATACATTATCAAATCAATTATGGACGGAACAGGAGGTAAAATATGGTTTGACTCTGCTGAAAATCAAGGTACTACATTTTTCATTTCTATTCCATTATCAGGTATGAAAAAGAAAGAAGGATCAAAAGGATTAGTATAATTATTAGTTATAAATTAAATATTTCTAATCCAGATTTAAACCATCGTACATTTTATATATATTCTATATATTTTTTTGAAAGAATAAGCTCTTTAATTTTATATTATTAACATATTATTTAATATTTAATTCATATAATGAATAAAAGAAAATCTGTCCCAGGATTTACGCTCATTGAAATTCTCGTTGTCGTAGCTCTTATAGCAATACTTGCAGCAATTACGTTCATTGCTATCAATCCTTCAAAGAACTTTGCTGATACAAGAAATGCACAAAGATCATCTGATGTAAGTCAGATCTTAAATGCAGTTACTCAGTATACTTCAGAACAGGGTAAGGCAATTGGTGACTTCGGTGCAATTAACACATGTGGCGTTGGCGTTACAAAAATTGGTACAACAACATCATCAACATCAGGTGAATGGGTAAACTTAACAACATTACTTGTTGATTCTTATATCGTAGGAATTCCATCAGATCCATCAGGATATTCAGCTACTGATTCAGGTTATACAATCTGCAAAACAACTGGTGGTAGAATTCAGGTAGATGCACCTCATGCTGAAAACAGCAAAACCATATCTGTAAGAAGATAAGGATTTAGTGTATATTAAAGAGGAGTCTAAAGGCTCCTCTTTTGGTCTTAACATTTTCGCAAGTACAAATTAAATGAAAGATAAATTTCTTAAAAAACTTGAGGAAGCGGATGAATCTGAAAACAATTCTGTATTAGGAAATTTTAGAAAGAATATTCAGAGTATTACTCTAGGTAAAACCGAGCCCGATAAAGATAAATCCTCAGATAAGGTGTCTTTTTCAAAAAATGAAAATTCAATAAATAAAAATAAACCACTTATAAACCAACCAAGTCTCACGCTTGATGAAAACGATTCTGTACTAGGTGGATTTAGAAAAAAGATTAAACAAATTTCATCAGGAGATTCTTCTGCAACAGTTACAGATTTATTAAATGAGATAGTTAAATTTGGTTATGAACAAAAAGCTTCTGACATTCATATAGAACCAAGAGAACAAAGCATCATGATCAGATTCAGAATGGATTGATGAAAATTATGAACAAAATCTTATATTTAGAATTAAAGTTGCTTCAAAACTAAGAACTGATGAACATTTCGCACCACAAGATGGAAAGATAAGATTTACATTTGATGATATTAAACTAGATACCCGTATTTCAATTTTGCCAACTACAAAAGGTGAAAAAGTTGTTATCAGACTTTTATCAAAAGAAGGAAAATCTTTTGATCTACACGATCTCGGCATAGTGTTCTATAACGCTACGTTGTAAGAGTCCTATATAATTTTTTAACGTTTGTAATTTTGAATTTTTCTTCCAGATTACTTACTGGTGTTTTGTATCCTAGACCCTTTAAGCGTATCTCAAAGTGGTATTTATTCACATAAGTATACAGCTTTTCCTCTAGCTCTTCTATACTACCAAACTCTTCCTTCATACGTTCTCATTTTATATGTCTTGCTACAGATTTAACAAATAATACTAAAGCCTTCATTACATATCAATCGGCTCAGCTTAGATCAAAAACATGTTTGGAAGAGAGTTTATACAAAATTAAGAATAATTTATAATATACAGGAACTTCAACAATGACTTTTACTGATGGCAATTGTACTATTACAGTAGTTAATGATACACAGCCAAATTTAAAAACAGTTACTATAGAAAGTACAGCTGGTGATTATAAATACCAAATGACGAAAAAAGTTTCTACTGCGCAAATTCCCTTTATTGTTACAAATCAATAATACATTGGTAGAAGAGAAATAATAAAGTCGGAATATAGAAATGCAAATATTATTCCAAATACTATAAATGGTACAAATGGAATTTTTAATCCTTTAATGTGACCTTTTCTAGCAGCAAATGCTAAACCTATTACAGATGCAGACAAAATCGTTGCATAGAAACCAACAATTAATCCTGGCATACCAACGCATAGTCCCATTATTCCAGCTAAAATGATATCTCCACTTCCCATTCCTTTACCTTTTGAAAAAAAGACTATAAGGAATATAGCCATTGCAGCACCAATTCCAGCAACAATATTGTTAAAAGGAATGTAAAAATTACTACCAAATAATAAATATTCAGATTTTAAACCACCAGAAATAATTAGGACAATATTAATACCTATTAGTAAAATCAAAACAAAAAGTGACAGTATTGTTGGAATTTCAAAATATGTAAAGTCATAAACAGCAAGATAGAGTAGAGCAAGGGAAAATAATTCAAAAACTATAATTAACAAAAAACTTTTAAGATCTATTATTAAAATTTTTTCGCATATTAATGCCATTATGAAACCACTAATAGAACCAATAATCAACTGTTTGTAAAAAGTATTTCTTTTGCGTATTGTGAAAAAATCAATAAAAGAAATTGCCATGGTATTAAGATACATTTTTAAAGGAATCGATTCTTCCTTTATAAAATATATGAACGGAATTGATAAAAAGAAACCAAGTAAAAAAGCTAGTAAAAGCATTGTTATATATTAAGCGATATTTTATACAACATATTTCACGAATTGTCATATGTTAAAAACACTATCCCATTCATTTCATTTGATAATAATATATTATTTATTAAAAAACATGTAATAAGACTATTGATTTAGCAACTGTTTTAGAATATATTCAATGATTATAAGTTTGAACAGATTATGATAGATTATGAAAATTTAGGTTATAGAGAAGGTATAATAGCCATGGTTATGGATACTGACGATAATTTTCTAATTGTAAATTTAGTAGATTACAAAGAAAGAGAATGGAATTTTCCTGCAGGTGGTAGAGAAGAAAATGAAACATACGAGGAAACATTATTCAGGGAATTGAATGAGGAGCTTAGTATTAAAAAAGAAGAAATAGAAATATTAGGCAAAAGTAGCTTTCGGTTAAAATATGATTTTCCTTACGAAGTGATAAAAAGAAATATAGAGAGAGGTCGTAATTTCAGAGGACAAATAAAAGAACAATACCTGGTGAGGTATGTTGGAAAAAAGGAAACAATAATTCCACAAGAATCAGAGATAAGAAGTTATAAATGGATAAAGAGAGAAGAATTAAAAAACCATTTACATTTTAACAATCAATTATCTAATACTTTAAAAGTATTGGAAGAGTTAAATTTTTAAAATTTTTTTCATTGGTTTCCAATAGTATTGATGCCAGCCATCTTCAATATCATCTACAAATTGAGCTGGAATATCTTCATGTGAAAAATACAATTTGGTATTTCCATTATCATCTTTAAATGTAAATGTTACTATAGAAAAATAATCTTCTGGCCAATCTGGAAAATCATATCTCCACTCTTGCACTATTTTTTTATTCTTTACCAATTGTAAATTTTTACCCGTAATACTTCCATCATAGAGACTAAATTCGCCATCAACCTTTTCAGAAATTATTGCTTTTGAACCTGTTAATTCTGAATGCTTTTTTTCATCCATAAGCATTTCATAAATTTCTTTTATTGGCGCCTGAAACCTTAAAACCTGTTTTATGTCTCTTGTTTTCATAATCTTTTAAATTGACTACTATTATTATTCAGTTATTATATAAAGTCAAAGAAATATATTAATACAGTATAACATTCTTTTTTTACCTTATTTTTAATAATTCAGAAATAGAAATGTCAGGGGGCATTTTCTATTTCCACATTGGGAAAGAGGAGGTGCTGAGCAAAGCGAGGCGGAGAGGTCAATTCAGGGTTTTGCGTCGTTTGCATATTCTCCCCTTTTAAAAAAGGGGAGATGTCACGCTCAGCGTGACAGAGAGGTTATTAAGGGTTTTGCACCACCCCTTGATCCCCTCCTCGGAAAGGAGGGAAAAATAAGCCCATGTCATCTGTATTAATTCCCCTCTGGGAAGAGGGGTGCCGAAGGCGGGGTGTGTCCATTCCCGTTCTTTGTTTTGAAATATTCCGACGAGATTCCTCGTTTCATTCGGGATGACATATTTTTTACATACCGCATTACTTTTACAAAATTTTTTCCAACAGTCGCCCTTCGACAAGCTCAGGGGAAATTCCCTTCGACAAAACTGTACGGAGGTTGCCGAAGTACTCAGGGCGACATAATAGACATAATATGAGTTGAAAAACAACCAATAAATTATTTCTTTAAGACTGTATTTTCAACTAACTTAGGCGCATCGTTAAGATTATAATCTTTTACAATTCTATTATATTCATTTACAAAAGCATCAACAGCTGCTTTTACTTCATCCTTAAATTTAGCTTGAACAGTATCCAATATAGGTGTAGATTTTTTGGACCAGTCGCTAGCAATCTTTCCAATGTTATCTTGAAATTTTTTGACATATGGGGAAACATTTGGTGATTTTTCAGATACATAAAGTACGTCTCTTACGTCTGAATACATATAATCCAACTCATCTTCAATATCAGTCATCATGTTGTAAGTATCCTTACGCATATTCTCTAATGTTTTATCTGAGAAGTAGATACTAGACATCTTTGAACTAACTTTACTGTATTTTTTGTATAGCTGATCTTGCAAAGTTGAAACTTTACTTAGTGAATCTACTGAACTGGCATCAACATTACTTAAATCGGTTGCATATGCCAGATAATCAGTCAAAGCAACAGCATATCGCAGCATTCCATCTGTTTCTTTTAGATCAGTGCTATACACGTCCACTACTTGTGATAATTTTTTATATAATTGTTCATTAACACCTGAGCCATAAGAAAGTCCGTAAAATGTTGAGTTATTTGATTTTATATAATCACTTATATTTTGAGACATTTTATCGGCATCATCCTGATTAGGTTTATCTCCTAAACTCATATCTCCCAATTTTGCCTTACCATTAGTAATAATATCGTTATAGGCTTTACCTACTGATTTTACATAGTCATAATCTTTCTGATTAAGCTTGGGTGCCGTAGTTGATAAGAAGATTAATATACCAGCAATACCCGCGATAATTAGAACAGCAACAACACCTAATGCTATAAACAATCCCTTCTTACTTTTTTTAGGTGCCATTGGCGCTTGTTGATACATTGGAGGCATTTGCGGAGCAGGTGGTACATTCATAGGTGATGGAGCTGGATAAACTGGAGTCTGAGGGACCTGATTGTTATTGAGGGGATCCATTTATGTATATTTAAAGTAAACAATATTATCATTAATATTTTTACAAAGTCAATTTGTTTATTACAAAAGGGAGTTAGATCAATAACGACAAAATGTCACCCGCATAAATTAAGACATTTTATATATCTTTAATTGTCTGTTAGAATATTTTTATAAAAAAATACCCATGAGCTTGATAGAGTACTTCAAAGATCCATTATTTCCCAAGAAATTAATAGCTGTAATAATTTTTTTAACCATTACTATGGCAGCATTTACAGCTGGATATATCGTCGGCGAGAACAGTAACGCAAAAGATATCCAAGCCTCCGGAAGGAGATAATTTCACTTTCCCATAGCCACTTTTTTCATTTCTTTGGGCATTTTTTCTATGGCGTAACGAAGTGCCGTACGGGGCATTTCTTTTTTATGAAAAAGGACATAATCATAAACATCCTTCTGACGGGCTTTACTGGCTTCTTTAAGCAACCATCCATAACCTTTCTGAACCAAATCTTCACTATCTTTCATCAAAATATCGGAAATATTAAAGACATCTTCAATAAATTTACCTTTTCTGGCGGAAACAATCATCGAAACGGCAGAAGCACGTCGAGCCCACATATTCTCGGATTTAGACCACTTTTTTAATTCATTAATAAATTCAGGATATTTTTCTATGAAGTAACCCATCGTATGAGTACAAAAAGTATCGCACACTGCCCAATTAGTCACATATTGTTTAATCCACGATTCAAATATTTGAAAGTCACTTTTTTCAAATTCATTTTTTCTTGTAAAACTCCAATCACAAGCGATAAAGGCTTCTTCACAATATCCCGATTTAAATAATTCATCACAAAGTGAAAAGACGTCTTGCTTGCTTTTTACATTTATTTCAGAGTAAAAATGCCGTGCCGTTTTAATCACTATCGGCGTCTTAATTCCGTAAAATTTGACCTCTTCTTTGAAAAACCTCTTATATCCTAAACGGACTTTTTCATCAATGCTATTTTTTAATTCTTCACGAATTGTATAAACAAGATCCATTTTTAATGTACAAATGCTGCATCAATTTTATAATCTCCGTTAAAGATTTGAGCCTGTGCCATTGCCCATGTAATAGCTAAGTTTTTGCTATTTGAATAAATGAAACTATATGCGAAATTCAAAGGACATTTAGTTCCATCATCATAACTATTTGGCCCAGCATTACTATTTAATTTAATTGTGTATTCACCATTTACACTATCTGTTAATTGTTTTAAGCCAATAGTACATAACTTACCTTCTTGATAAGTTTGATCATAAATTTCGTTACCAAATGCAGCAATTTCAGTATCATTATTTACTGTTTTGAAATGAAATGCATAAATAGCGGGATAAATTGTAGTCTTATATGTTTTGGATACATATGGAAGTCCAGTTTTTATTAGATTTAAATCTACATTTTTTGTAACACAACCAGCGTCACCGGTATGTAGGGCTTGAGT
>Ga0194047_10001239_pt1 | contig 15946 bp, 16 predicted proteins | sample JunL225m_MetaG_2_FD_160070 | JGI IMG/M metagenome (GOLD analysis project Ga0194047, IMG submission 160070) | Anoxic zone freshwater microbial communities from boreal shield lake in IISD Experimental Lakes Area, Ontario, Canada - Jun2016-L221-5m | ecosystem: Environmental > Aquatic > Freshwater... | reverse complement strand
GTATTAAAGATGGGATACCTTTAGTGGGGCAAGTAGAAAAAAATTTACATGATATTGCAGAGAAGTTTAAAATAAAATTATAGCACATCAGCACATGAAAAAAGAGATCTGCTTTTTTTGTTTTTTATTTTTGCTATTAATTTTTTACGGATGTGTTTCCATGAAAATTAAAAACAATGATACCATCCTTCCTGATAAATCAAATAAAGAAACCAATCTCACCAAATATTTAGATGCAAAAAATTGGAATCGTTTATTTCCCAATAGATTTCATCTTTCAAAACTTTCAGATAACAGTTTTAACGGATTACCAAAAAGAGAATTTTACAGTTTTGATGCATTTGTGGAGGCGGCAAAACTATTCCCTGTTTTTTTGAGTGAAGGGGGCGATACTTTACAGAGAAGAGAGTTAGCTGCTTTTCTTGCAAATATGTCGCACGAAACAAATGGTGGCTGGGATGATGCTCCAGGTGGGATGGAAAAATGGGGACTTTATTTTGTACAAGAAAAAGGATTCCCGAATAGTCAATTTAATTATGCAGATACAAGCAGAAAGAAATGGATACCTGTGGAAGGAAAATCATATCATGGAAGAGGCCCATTGCAATTAAGTTGGAATTATAATTATGGACAGTTTAGTGAAGCTTATTATGGCAACAAACAAATTTTATTAGACAATCCAGATCTGCTTTTAAAAGACTCCGTACTTTGCTTCGCCAGTGCCATCTGGTTTTGGGTACACGATCAATATCCGAAACCTTCCTGTCATGATATCATCACCGGCAAATGGGAACCTTCACCCAAAGATCTTGCAGGCGGGCGTTTGCCAGGTTTCGGTGCTGTGGTGAATGTAATTAATGGAGGCTTAGAATGTGGTGAGAACCATTCAGACCGTACCAAATACAGATATGCCTTTTACCAATATTTCTGCAACTATTTACATGTAGATCAAGGTCCCAATGCTGAATGTAGCAATCAAAAACCTTTTGGGAAATAGTTAGTGTTTTAATCCTAATTTTTTAATTTCTCGATTACTCAATTCTTTTGTTATTAATTCTGAAGGATGTATAATATCTGTATAAACAGAATATGCTGTTGCTAAATCAATATTGTTAGCGGAGAATACAAATCTTGGTTTTACTGTAAAATATTTTGTTTCAGATGTAGTTTTACTTTTTAAGTTGAGATAAAATACATCATATAACATTGTATAGTCTTTTTCCTTTTTATCAAAAATTGCTAAAGGCTGCCCAGGAATTACTTTGTCGCCAATTTGTACCAGTAATTTTATAGCGTTTAAAATATTATATCGTGCAATGGTTCCATCAGCATGTTCCAAATAAATATTATTTCTTGTTTTGGTACTAAACACTTCATTTTCTTTTCTGGCTTCTGCATGATCTGTTGCTTCACATACAATGCCGGCTCTACTTGCACATATAGTATCTCCTAAAACATATTGAAATCCCATGGAGTAAAATTCATTATTACTTTTCCCAAAAAGATCGCCAATAAAATAAGTGCCAGAAGTTTTTATACTGCTACCCACAGTTTTTGGTAATAAATAGGGATACAACGAATCTACTTTCGAAATACTTTTACCCTGATAAACGGTATAACCATAACTAAGCATGAAATTGGTTGCATTCTCCATTTGTGTAATAGTTCCTATTTGTTGATTACCCATCATACTCACAGATGTTGTAAAATTATCTGAACCTTCGGCACACCTATAACCAACTATATTAGTAAAAGTAACAGTGCAGGTATAGGTTCCAGGTTGGGTTTTCTCAGCCATTAATCGAAGACCTTTTTTAAAGGTATCAGGCTCTGTATATATTCTAATTTGTTGTTGCGCATTTAAACGAAACCCTAAACTGCATATTATTATCACTAACCAAATGAATTTCATAAAAAATATCTATAACAAAAATTGAGAATTTCTATTTCAAATCAAATATATAATAAATTTATCAACTATTCTGAGTTGCCAATTCCGTTCATATTTTTGACTGTATCCTGTTATATTTGCAACTCAATTTAAAAGCACCACTAAAAAAGTTGCCGAATTCAACCAAAAAAATTGTAGTGAAATGAAAATAATGAAGTTTGGCGGAACAAGTGTAGGTAAGCCAGAACGAATGCAGCAGGTATCTCAGTTGATCACCAAAGATGCAGAATCGAAGATTGTTGTTTTAAGTGCATTGAGTGGAACCACTAACGCTTTGGTTGAAATCAGTAATAGTTTAGCAGAAAGCAATCGCGAAGCCGCAAAACTTAAGATTGATACATTGGAAGCACATTACCGCCAATTTGTATTGGATCTGGTAAAGCAGGAAGCAAATCGTGCTAAGGCAAATAGTATTGTATCAGAGCATTTCGAATTTCTAAATATTATTCTTAGAATTTCATTTAGTGAAGCATTGAACAAAGATATTCTTGCCCAAGGAGAATTGATGAGCACTAAATTATTTTGTGTTTATTTAGAAGAGCAGGGAATCGATCATTTGTTATTGCCGGCTTTGGAATTTATGGTGATTGATGCGAATGAAGAACCCAATTTTCCGCTGATACGAACAAAGCTTACAGCAATACTTGCAGAACATAGGGATAAGAAAATTTTTATTACGCAAGGATATATTTGCCGCAATGTTCGTGGTGAAGTGGATAATTTAAAACGGGGAGGAAGTGATTACACTGCATCATTAGTAGCTGCTGCAATCAATGCAAGTGTTTGTGAAATATGGACCGACATTGATGGTATGCACAATAACGATCCTCGTATCGTTAGTAAAACAGTTGCCATTGAACAATTAAGTTTTGACGAAGCTGCAGAGTTGGCATATTTCGGAGCAAAAATTTTACATCCAACATGTATCTGGCCCGCACAACAAGAAAACGTACCTGTTAAATTGTTGAATACCATGCAACCAGAAGCTGCAGGTACTGTGATTACCAAAGAGGCAGGAAGCGTTGGGGTTAAAGCTGTGGCTGCAAAAGACGGAATCATCGCGATTAAAATAAAAAGTAGCCGGATGTTATTGGCTTATGGTTTCTTGCGTAAAATTTTTGAAGTGTTTGAAAAATATCGCACGTCTATCGATATGATTACTACTTCTGAAGTTGCAGTATCTGTAACCATTGATTCAGACATTTCACTTGCTGAAATTATAAAGGAACTGGAACCATTTGGTACAGTAGAAGTTGAAAAAGATCAATCCATCGTTTCTATCGTAGGCAACGAAATTGCAAAGACCGATGATGTATTGATGAAGTTATTTGATGCCATTCGTGAGATTCCAGTAACAATGGTGAGTTACGGAGGAAGCCCCCATAATATCTCTTTATTAGTTCCAAAAGAATACAGAACTAAAACTTTACAATTATTGAATAGCGGTTTGTTTGGATTATAGAATAATTCAAAAGTAAAAATTCAAAATATTTGAAATATAAAAAAAGGCAGCCTAAACTTAGACTGCCTTTTTACTTTTGAATTTTTACTTTTTACTTTTGAATTATATAATCAACAACGCATCTCCATAACTGAAGAATCGATATTTATCTTTAATCGCTTTCTTATAAGCTTCAATAGCTAAATCATATCCAGCAAAAGCACAAGTCATAATTAATAAACTTGTTTTTGGAAGATGGAAGTTAGTAACCAAACTATCAGCCACATTAAAATTATAAGGTGGGTGAATAAAGTGATTGGTCCATCCTTCACTAGGCTTCAACATTTTCTGAGCGGTAAAGCTACTTTCCATAGCACGCATAGTTGTAGTGCCAATTGAACAGATTCTTTTTCCGTTTTGTTTTGCCTTGTTTACAATATTGCAAGCTTCCTCATTGATCTGATAATATTCAGCATCCATTTTGTGTTTGCTAAGATCTTCAACCTCAATTGGACGGAATGTACCCAGACCCGTATGCAAAGTAACTTCTGCAAAACGAATACCAATAATTTCGCAACGCTTGATCAGTTCTTTCGAAAAGTGCAAACCTGCAGTAGGAGCGGCAACTGCACCTTCGTGCTTTGCATAAACTGTTTGGTAGCGTTCTTTATCTTCTTCATCTGGCTTACGCTTGATGTATTTAGGCAATGGTGTTTCTCCTAAAAATTCTAACATTTTTTTGAAGCTCTCATCATCATCATCCCATAAAAAACGAATGGTACGGCCACGGCTGGTAGTGTTATCAATTACTTCTGCAACAAGCTCTTCATTGTCTCCGAAATATAATTTGTTTCCTACACGAATCTTTCTTGCGGGATCAACGATTACATCCCATAAACGGTTGGGCTTATTTAATTCGCGCAATAAAAAAACTTCAATCTTAGCACCTGTTTTTTCTTTACGGCCATACATTCTTGCCGGAAAAACTTTGGTGTTATTAACCACAAACACATCTTTGTCATCATAATACTCTAAGATGTCGCGGAAATGTTTGTTCTCCATATGCCCTGTTTTACGATCTACAACCATCATTCGGCTGTCTTCTCTTTTTTTGGTAGGGTTCTGGGCAATAAGGTTTAACGGAAGGTCAAACTTGAACTGTGATAATTTCATGTGTCTATTCTATTTTTAAATGATAGCCACATTCAGTCGTTATCCCACCGGGTGGGATGCACTAACTTCATGTTACGGCATGAATTTTGGAAGTTGGCAAAGGTAAGGTTTAATCCCGTTTAAACCTTTTTTTAACAAGATCAACAGGTATTTTTTACACGTTGATGCTATTTATTGACAGCCTTTCACCTAAATTTGCGCTTACATTTGTTAGTTTAAGGAAAGGGACAGAAAAAATATATATATGATTCGACAATTTTGGTGGAAAGCATTGGCAATCGTTCTTTTAATTTATACCTGCACCTATGGGTTTTATGTAAAAATCCCTAAAATGGACGATCGGATGCAGGAGTCTGTCCGAAATTTCTTCTTCCATGTTCCCATGTGGTTTGGGATGATGGTTTTATTATTTGTTTCTGTTTATTATGCAGTCAAATATTTACGAACTCCTAATCCGGTTTACGATTTCTATTCCAATGCCTTTGCCGCAACTGGCACTATTTTTTCATTATTAGGAATTTTTACTGGTGCTATCTGGGCTAACTACCAGTGGGGAAGTCCCTGGAGTGGCGATCCTAAACAAAATGGAGCTGCAATTGCCATTTTAATTTACCTGGCTTATTTCGTTTTAAGAGGAAGTATGCACGATGAAGAAAAGAAGATGCGGATTGGGGCTGTCTACAATATTTTCGCATTCTTTATGTTATTTCCTACACTTTGGATTCTGCCCCGATTAACTGAGTCATTACATCCCGGCGGGCAGGGGAGTGAAGGAAATCCAGGCATTAATGGAAAAGACATGGATATGCATATGCGTACCGTTTTTTATCCAGCTGTAATTGGATGGACATTACTTGGAGTTTGGATTTCAACTTTAAGTGTTAGGTATCAAATTTTAAAAGAAAAGCAATTAAACAATGAATAATTTAAAAAAAGGGTTCCTGTTTTTTGTATTAGCCTGTTTTCAGGTGGTTGCAAATGCACAGGTAGCGGCCACAGATGCCAATAGCAACGATTTAATGCGTAGTAATGGAAGAATCTTTTTGGTAATGACTATCGTAGTATTTATAGTAATAGGACTGCTATTGTACGTGTACAGTCTCGATAGAAAAATCAGCAAACTCGAAAAAAAATAATCGCAAGTGCTTCCTGCTCAGAAGCACTTGTTGTTTTATAAAAGGTCAAAAAATAACGAACTAAAACATTGCTCATGTCAAGTCAAAAACCTTACAGTTTCTTTCAAAGTGTTGAAAGGAGCTTTGATAAAGCAGCCAAGTTCACCAACTGGGAACCAGGTTTGCTAGAACAAATTAAAGCTTGTAATAGTATTTACAGTATGCGTTTCCCGGTAACTATGGACGATGGCAGGATCGAAGTAATCGAAGCCTACAGAATTCAACACTCACAGCACAAAACACCTTGTAAAGGGGGTATACGTTTTAGCATGGCTGTAAACCAGGATGAAGTGATGGCGCTTGCTTCACTAATGACTTATAAATGTGCTATTGTGAATGTGCCATTTGGTGGTGCTAAGGGCGGTATTAAAATCAGCCCCAGAAATCACAGTGCAGCAGAATTAGAAAGAATTACGCGTCGTTATACAGCAGAGTTAGTTAAGAAGAATTTTATAGGCCCTGGTATTGATGTACCTGCTCCTGATTACGGAACCGGTGAAAGAGAAATGTCTTGGATCGTAGATACTTATCAATCTATGAAACCAGGAGATATTGATAGTGCTGGTTGTGTAACTGGAAAACCCATTTCACAAGGTGGTGTTCGCGGTAGAAGAGAAGCTACTGGTTTAGGTGTATTCTTTGGCGTTAGAGAGGTTTGTAATATGGCCGATGTGATGAAAAAAATCGGATTGGAAACTGGTATTGAAGGTAAGAAAGTGGTGGTTCAAGGTTTGGGTAATGTAGGCTTTTTCTGTGCCAGATTCTTCCGTGAGCACGGTGCAACTATTATTGCTATTGCTGAATATGAAGGAGCGATTTATAAAGCTGATGGAATTAACGAGGCCGAACTTTTACAACATAGAAAAACAACTGGAAGTATTTTAAATTTCCCGGGTGCTACTAATCTTGAAAAAAATGGAGATGCGCTTGAGTTGGAATGTGATATTTTAATTCCAGCTGCATTGGAAAATGTGATTGATGCAGAAAATGCACCAAGGGTTAAAGCAAAAATTATTGCCGAAGCCGCAAATGGTCCATTAACTCCAGAAGCGGATGAGATTTTTACAGAAAGAGGTATCCTGGTTGTACCTGATATGTACCTTAATGCAGGCGGGGTTACCGTTTCATATTTCGAGTGGTTGAAGAATTTGAGCCACGTTCGTTATGGCAGAATGGAAAAAAGATTTACAGAAAATATGAATGCCCACATTTTAAATCAGATCGAAGGGTTAACTGGTAAAACAGTTGGCAGAAAAGAGAAAGAGTTTATCATGCACGGTGCTGAAGAAATTGATTTAGTATACAGCGGACTAGAAGAAACAATGATTAATGCAACTCAGGAGATCATGGAAATCATGGAAGCAAATCCAACGATTCCAGACATGAGAACTGCAGCATATGTAAGTGCCATCAATAAAGTGGCTATTAGTTATACTGAATTAGGAATTTTCCCGTAATTAATTTACAACAAATTTTAAAGGCCGTCCCGAGCAATCGTGATGGCCTTTTTATTAAAACGTAACCTGAATGCTGTTGGATAAACTATAATAAAAATGATGAATCGGCACAATAGGTGATTCGTCGTACATACCTGAATAATTAATCGTAAATCCTACATGCTTTCCTGCATGAATAGTCCATTGAAAATGTGGAGCAATACGTGGATGAAAACTATCTGGTCTTGTTTGTATGAATACATTTACAGCAATATCATTATTCGCATTTGGCTTCCAATCCATTCGAGCATATGAATTGATTTTTATATAATTATTTGTGATTGGTATTGCATTGCTGGGCACTTTATTGGAATCAACTCCATCGTAGTTCCATCTTTCCATTTCATTCATTAAACCTAATCCGGCATTGAATTCTATCTTGTCGCCCTTCCACATATTATAACGGATATTCATTCCTGCAATAGCACGCATTTCTAAGCCCCGCTTATTGTCCCATTGATATTGTACAAAAGGCTCTGGCTGAAATTTGTCTTTATAATGTCCTCTATATCTCAAATGAAAATACCCGGCATTTAAAATATCATCTGGTCCGTTATACGTGAATCGATAACTGGCTGCAAATAAAAACAGGTCTTTATTTTTTTGCAACATCATTTCGGCTGTATTAGTGGCATCCCAAAGTGTGGTCTGTTGTTTATCTACTTCTAAACCAGTGCTAAAATTAAAATTGAACTGGGTCTTTTTTGCATAATCTGAAGTGTCGGACTTATCAATACTGATAATTTGCGCACCTATTTTATTAGTAGAAACAAGTAATCCAAAAACGATTAAGAAAATAAGACTAAAACGCATAGTTGGCATTTTATTATTTGATAATTCACTAAAAACGATTTATGCAAAATCGGGTATTTCTAATAGCGTTTGAATAGTACCATCTTTCAATTCAAATGCAAAAGTATCTGATCCATTAGTGATGATCAGGTATTGTACCCTTAAAGAAATATTATAATTGAGAATTTGTTTAATCACGGCTTCATCTAATTTAACATCCATTTCCTTACATTCAACAATAATCCATGGAACAGAGTTTTTATAAACTACGATGTCGCACCTTTTTTTAAGTTCACCTAACTTGATTTCCTTTTCGATGGCAATCAGGGAAGCTGGAATCCCTTTGATCTGAACCAACCATTGCAAAAAATTCTGTCGCACCCATTCTTCTGGTGTGATTTGAATCCATCGCTTTCTGAATTCATCAAAGATCCAGTCTTTTCCGGCTTCTGTTTTGATACGAAACTTTGGAGTTGGATAATCAATTTTAATCATAAGGTTGTTTACTGATTTGATTTTTTGTAGTTTAGCCAATTAGCTTTTTCAAAGATACTTCTTGAAGGAGCACTAAATATAGATTTATGAAAACGAAAGAAGAGATCGTACAGAACTGGTTACCTAGATATACAGGAGAATTAATTGAAAATTTTGGGAAATACATATTGCTAACCAATTTTGGCAACTATGTAAATATGTTTGCTGAATGGAATCAGGTTCCAGTTGTAGGAACTGATCGCCCCATGCAATGTGCAACTGCTAACGGGATTACCATCATCAATTTTGGAATGGGAAGCCCGGGTGCTGCCACTGTAATGGATCTTTTAACTGCCATTGAACCTGAAGCTGTTTTGTTTTTAGGTAAGTGTGGAGGATTGAAAAAAAGAAATAAGCTTGGCGATTTAATTTTGCCAATTGCTGCCATCAGAGGAGAAGGTACTTCAAATGATTATTTCCCTCCTGAGGTCCCAGCTATGCCTGCATTCGCACTTCAGAAAGCCATCTCAACAACTATACGCGACTATCAGGTAGATTATTGGACTGGCACAGTTTATACAACCAACAGACGTGTTTGGGAGCATGATGAAGCCTTTAAAGAATACCTTACGAAGGTCCGTGCTTATGCAATTGATATGGAAACCGCTACCATATTTACGGTTGGATTTTATAATAAAATTCCAACAGGAGCTTTGTTATTGGTGAGCGACCAACCCATGGTTCCGGATGGTGTTAAAACTGAAGCAAGCGATAAAAAAGTAACGGAAGAATATGTAGAGAAGCACCTGAAAATCGGCATTGATTCTCTAATGCAGTTAATCAATAATGGACAAACAGTTAGGCACTTACGCTTTGAAAATTAGGATTTAATCTTTCCAGAGAAATGGAAATAATATAATAGCTAGGGCTACCACTAAGATATCTAGCCCAACCAATAAAAAAATCATCTGCATTAATCCAGCTTGAATCACAGCAGAAAATGCTGCTGTTGATATTTTCATTAAGAGAAGTAGCTGCGGAATGATTATTGGGAAACCCATGATGGCCATTAAGGCTGATTGTTGCTGCGCTTTTGCGGCTATCGCAGCTAAAAAAGTAAATACAAGACTAAGACTAATCCCCCCTAAACAAGCAATTCCAAGAAACCGCCATCCAAATTCAATGGGATTACCTAACAGAAGGGTAAAAATGGCTAAACTGATGCAACTCATCACTAGCATTAAGATGCTATTGAAAATTAGTTTGGATAAAACAAAATCCTTTGCCCCTGCAATTGAATAGAAATATAGCATCCGACCCCTGCTTTCAGCAAGAAAACTTTTTGCAACTGCATTCACACAAACAAATAATTGGATTACCCAAAATAAACCATTCCACACTTTGTCTTCTGGTTGTCCCATTGATAAATACACCACAAAAATAGTGGATGCTACATACAGGAAGATTCCATATAAGGTATACTGCTGACGGGTTTCGAGCAGTAATTCTTTTTTTACCAATGCTAAAATCGGGTTAGGGTTTTTCATGTACACATTTTCTGCAACGGGGTTCATAAACATCTTTTTCACCTAATAATACTTGTGGGCCAACCGTAGATTTTCGATGAGATATGCTGGCAATATTACCGCATTGAACGCATATAGCATGCAGCTTTGTAATATAATCAGCTATTGCTAATAGGTTAGGCATTTGTCCGAATGGCCTCCCTTTATAATCCATATCTAAACCTGCCACTATTACCCTTGTTCCCCTCGCTGCCAATTGTTCGCAGACATAAATAATCTGATCGTCAAAAAATTGTGCCTCATCAATTCCAACCACGTCAATTCCCTCAGAAAGGAGTAGAATCGTTTGAGAATTATCGATGGGGGTTGATTGAACGCTATTGGCATCATGACTTACTACCTGCGTTTCATCATACCGGGTATCAATTGCTGGCTTAAAAATTTCAACTTTTAAATTGGCTATTTTGGCCCTTTTTAATCGTCTTAATAACTCTTCTGTTTTGCCGCTAAACATACTGCCACAAATAACTTCCACCCATCCTCTCCGCTCGCCGTATATATTCGGTTCTATAAACATCCTATGAAATAAAAGATAATAAAATTCGTTTCTGAGTAGACTCGCTTACATTTTAACACATCAAATGTATTACATCCAATGGAAAGAGTGGGTATACTAATCGATAAACTAAAGGAACAATTTGCTCAGCAAGCTGAAACAGATAGTTTATTGGCTACCGTTGAAATGATTATGCTGGAATTGCAACAGCAAAAAAATGCCCCTTCCTCCAATAGTGCAGTTTCGGTGATGGATCTACTGCTGAATAACTCTAGAATGCATTCCATTTCCATGACAAATTCTCTTATCTCAAAATCTAATCAAAAGAAAAATACGGAACTAAGCGGATGGCTTTTTGATATCAATACTAGTTTGCCAGTTGTAGAAGATGATATTGAAAACAAAAAGAATGAATTTGCCACAGGGAAAATGGAATTGAATGACCTGATCAAAAATGAAGCTTTCAGTATCAATGATCAATTAAAACAAAGAGAACCAGAGGTAGCTCATGGTTTTAATGAGACACCTATTCGCGATTTAAAGAAAGCTATAGGAATTAATGATCGTTACCTTTTTATCAATGAATTGTTCAGAGGCGACGAGATCATGTATGAGAGAAGTTTAAAGACAATTAATGGATTTAATATTTTCCCCGAAGCACAATATTGGATTGAAAGAGAATTGAAATTAAAATTGGGATGGAATAACGATTCGATAGCGGTTGAACATTTTGATCAATTAGTTAAAAGGCGCTTTTCCTGAATATGTGCTAAGATTTTATTCGTTGCCCCGGCATTAGCATATACATACTCTTTTGCAGCTTTTGAAGAGGAATGATATAATGTGTTTCCCGCATCTAATAGTTGCAATAAAACATCTTCTAATTCTAGTGCATTTTCTACTGCAATGCATCCTCCATTTTCAACAAGATCAACTGCCTCTTTATATTTTTCATATACTGGTCCAATAATTACAGGCTTCCCATAAACCGCTGCTTCTAATACATTGTGCACACCATCTCCCCCAAAGCCGCCCCCAACAAGACATATAGTGGCATAATGATACAATCTTGTGAGCATCCCATAATTGTCTATTATCAATACCTGCGGATCATTCGATATTTTCTCATTTTTAATAAGCAATTGTTCATAGGTAGAAAACAACATGGAATTTTTATATAGTTTCAAACATTCTTTCAATCTTTCTGACTCAATTTCATGAGGTGCTATAATGCATTTGATAGTAGGATGTTGGTTAATGAAATGATCTAATTCTTCATCATCTTCAGTCCAGGTACTTCCAGCAACAATAGTTACCGAACCATTACAAAAGGTTTCAATCATCTGAATAGCTTCGAAATTTGCTACAATTTCCAGCACCCTGTCGAATCTGGTATCCCCACTAATCATTGTTTTTTCTTGAAGCCCTAATTGTTTTAAAAGAAGTGCTGACTGTTCGTCTTGAACAAAAAACTGACTAAATTTTGTAAGGATGTTTCTATAAAAATTACCGTACCACTTAAAAAAAATCTGATCTTCTCTGAAGATGCCTGAAGCTAACAGGAGCGGAATTTTTCTTTCTGCTGCTTCTTTGCAGTAATAATGCCAAAACTCGTATTTGATAAAAAGGATGAGACTTGGCTGCACAATATTGAAAAAACGATTTGCATTTTTTGCAGAGTCCATAGGGAGGTAACTTATGAAATCCGCTGCATGGTAATTTTTACGAACCTCATAGCCTGAAGGCGAAAAAAAAGTGAGTAATATTTGATAATCCGGATAACTCTGTTTGATAGATTCTATAATGGGTCTTCCCTGTTCAAATTCCCCTAAAGAAGCACAATGGATCCAAATGACTGGCTTTTTTTGGAGGTAGAAGTAATTAGAAAGGTTTTTAAACACAAATCTTCTTCCCCTGACCCAGTTTTTTGCTTTTTCATTTTTCCAGCTGATAAGCCAGGCGGCCTTGGGGTATAAAAAAACGAAGAGTTGGTATAGTATTTTCAAGGGAAGGTTTCTATTTACAAAATAACGTAATAAATAGTAGCTTATTTCAGATAATTAGGAATCTTAATTTGTTATATTTTCTCGTAGATTTGCAGTAGAATTAAGACCTTTATTTATGCGGCCAATTCAGATGGTAGACACAAAGCAACAGTATCTAAAAATTAAGACAGAAGTAGATGCCGCCATTCATGAGGTTTTGGACTCCGCTTCCTACATTAATGGAAAAGCAGTTCAAGATTTTACAGCGAGTTTAAACAATTATCAGGGTTCAGGATTTACAATCCCCTGTGCTAACGGAACAGACGCTCTGCAGATTGCGATGATGGCGTTAGACTTGCAACCAGGGGATGAAGTGATCACTCCTTCATTTACCTATATCGCTACTACAGAAGTTGTGGCTCTATTAAAATTAACACCCGTATTTGTTGAAGTAGATCCCTATACATTTTGTTTGGATCCCATATCGGTTCGCAAAGCAATTACACCCAAAACAAAAGCTATTGTGCCGGTACATTTATACGGACATGCAGCGCCAATGGAAGAAATCATGGCGATAGCGAAAGAGTTTAATTTATTCGTGATTGAAGACAATGCTCAGGCCATTGGATGTGATTATCGATTTGCTGATGGAACTACCCAAAAGACCGGTTCAATTGGAACAGTTGGGGCCACTTCATTTTACCCTAGTAAAAATCTTGGTGCTTTTGGTGATGGAGGTGCCATTTTTACGAATGATGCAGAACTAGCTCATAAAATGAAAATGATAGCAAATCATGGACAACAAACACGCTATTATCACGAAATAGTAGGTTGTAATTCAAGGTTAGATTCTATTCAGGCTGCTATTCTAAATGTTAAATTAAAAGAGTTAGATCATTATATAAAAGCCCGTCAATCGGCTGCTGCATTTTATGATGCAGCATTTGCAGGTAATGAAAAGATTACTACTCCATTTGTGGCAGATTATAGTTCGCATGTCTATCATCAATATACTTTGCAATTAAAGGGTGTTGATCGAGACGCTTTGAATGCATACTTAGCTGAGAAGAAAATTCCTTCTATGATTTATTATCCGGTACCAGGGCACAAACAAAAAATGTTTAGTGCATTTAAATTACCTGAATTAGATTTGAAAGTAACGGATTGGCTTACAGAAAGAGTGATTTCTTTACCCATGCATACAGAATTAGATACAGAACAACTTTCATTTATAACTAATAGTATATTAAACTTTATAAATAACTAAATATGAAAATTGCAGTAGTCGGTACAGGATATGTAGGACTTGTAACAGGAACCTGTTTTGCCGAAACAGGGAACAAAGTAACCTGCGTTGATATTGATATTAAAAAAGTAACAAAATTATCTAATGGCGAGATCACTATTTATGAGCCCGGCTTAGAAAAAATATTCCTGCGTAATACCAAGGAAGGGCGTTTAAAATTCACTACTAATTTAGAAGAAGGAATTAAAGATGCAGAAATTGTTTTTCTTGCATTACCAACTCCTCCGGGTGCTGATGGCTCCGCTGATTTAAAATATATTTTAGGTGTAGCGAATGACTTAGGAAAGATCCTGACACACTATATGGTAATCGTAGATAAAAGTACGGTACCTGTGGGCACAGCTGCAAAAGTACACGCTGCTGTTGCTGCAAATTATACAGGTGAATTTGATATAGTTAGTAATCCGGAATTCCTGAGAGAAGGAGTTGCGGTGGATGACTTTATGAAACCAGATAGAGTTGTTATCGGTACAAAATCTGAACGTGCAAGAAAAGTAATGGGCGAATTGTATGCACCATTTGTGCGTCAGGGTAACCCTGTGATTTATATGGATGAAAAATCTGCTGAACTTACAAAGTATGCAGCCAATTCATTCCTTGCTACTAAAATTTCTTTTATGAATGAAGTAGCACAGCTTTGCGAAAAAGTAGGTGCAGACGTAGATATGGTTCGTAGAGGAATTGGTAGTGATGATCGTATTGGTCGTCGTTTCTTATTCCCTGGAATTGGATATGGTGGAAGTTGTTTTCCTAAAGATGTACAAGCATTAATTATGTCTTCTGAAGAAGTTGGTTATAATTTTCAGATCTTAAAGGCAGTTGAAGATGTAAATGAATTACAAAAACTACACCTGATTCCTAAAATCAATAAGTACTTTAATAACGATTTAAAAGGAAAGCATTTTGCTCTTTGGGGATTAGCCTTCAAGCCAAATACTGATGATATTCGTGAAGCTCCGGCTTTGTATATTATTGATGCTTTAATTAAAGCTGGTGCAACAGTAACTGCATATGATCCTGAAGCTATTCCAAATGTTCAGGCTTTACTCGGACATAAAGTAAACTATGCTGCGGATCAGTATAGCACACTTGCTGGTGCCGACGCATTGATCATTGCAACTGAGTGGAGCGAATTTAGAACGCCTGATTTCGAGATCATAGAATCAAAATTAAAAAACAAAGTAATATTTGATGGACGAAACCTATTTGATGTGAATCAAATTAGAGATTTGGGATATCATTATGAAAGTGTAGGTAGACTTTAAAAAAAATCTAACATGTCTCAGAAAAGAATATTAATTACTGGAGCCGCTGGCTTCTTAGGCTCACATCTTTGTGATCGCTTTATTAAGGAGGGATATCATGTAATTGCAATGGATAATTTAATAACAGGCGATCTTAGAAATATAGAGCACCTGTTTAAATTAGAAAATTTCGAATTCTATCATCATGATGTGTCGAAATATATTCATGTTCCAGGAACACTTGATTATATCCTACATTTTGCTTCACCTGCTAGCCCGATTGATTATCTAAAGATTCCTATTCAAACTTTAAAAGTAGGTGCATTAGGTACACACAATTGCCTGGGACTTGCAAAAGCAAAAGGTGCTCGTATGCTTGTGGCATCCACCAGTGAAGTTTATGGTGATCCTATGGTGCATCCACAAACTGAAGAGTATTGGGGTAATGTAAATCCTGTAGGACCAAGAGGAGTGTATGATGAAGCTAAACGTTTTATGGAATCAATCACCAGGGCTTATTATACTTTTCATGGAGTTGAAACCAGAATCATAAGAATCTTTAATACCTATGGTCCCAGAATGAGACTCAATGATGGAAGAGCATTACCGGCATTTATTGGCCAGGCTTTAAGAGGTGAAGATCTTACTGTTTTTGGTGATGGTAGTCAAACGCGTTCTTTCTGTTATGTTGATGATTTAGTAGAAGGTATTTATCGTTTATTAATGAGCGATTATTCTATGCCTGTAAATATTGGAAATCCGAATGAGATATCTCTGAAAGATTTTGCAGAAGAAGTATTGAAATTAACTGGTTCATCTGTGAAGAT
>Ga0194047_10001238_pt1 | contig 15952 bp, 14 predicted proteins | sample JunL225m_MetaG_2_FD_160070 | JGI IMG/M metagenome (GOLD analysis project Ga0194047, IMG submission 160070) | Anoxic zone freshwater microbial communities from boreal shield lake in IISD Experimental Lakes Area, Ontario, Canada - Jun2016-L221-5m | ecosystem: Environmental > Aquatic > Freshwater... | reverse complement strand
GGGAGATGTGACGAGTTGCGTGAATCCGCAGCGCCCGCAGAATCGTGCGCCCGCCCGTAGCGATACCCCGCAGTGTGTGCAGTGCTGGCTTGTCATCACAGGTGCCGGTACAGCCTCGGGTTGTGTGCCAACTGGCGGCATATCGGCCAGTTTCGAGGGATGATCGGGTTCCACCCCGACTTCCGTAGACGTGCGCCGCCGCGAGGTGATAGCGCCGGGGAGAAAAAGCAGCCCTAGCAGCGGCAGCAGCAGCGCCGCCCCCACCAGCGGGCTCGATGTGACATTGATCAAGTGACGCTCGGTATACCCCGTGCCTACCCTGACCCCCGCCACCGTTACCTGAATATCGCGTCGCGTCCCGTCGTAAAAGGGTCGCGGACTCACGTAGATCAGCTGGTATTCCCGCTGAAGACTGCCCGCGAGGGACGTGTAGAGATCCGCCAGGGCGGCGGCGTCTGGGCTATAGAAGTACCTGCCGTCGGTTCCGGTCGCAATCTGGCGCAGCACACCTTCATCAATCCCGCTGTCGCTATTGCCCCCTTGTTCGCCCAAACCCACCACATATACCGCCTGGCCCGCCGCCGCCGCGTAGCTGATCGCCTCACTCAGACGGTGCGAACTACCGGCCTCGTGTGGGCAGTCGCTCAGATCACGACAATCCTGACCATCGGTGAGAACCAGCAGCACCCGCCGCCCCGGTTGGGTGCGCAGCAGATCAACTCCCGCAACAATGCTGTCATAGAGAGCGGTGCCACCCTCTGGATGCAGGCGATCAATCGCCGACTGGAGTACCGCCCGATCAGCAGTGAAACTCTCAGAGACCTGCACCTGGCTGTTAAAGCTGATCAGAGCTGCTTGATCGCCCGGCCTGAGCAGGCTCACAAAGGCATCGGCGGCCTTGCGGGCACCCGCCATTTTCTCGGCATCGGCCATGCTCCCCGAGTGATCAATCACCAATGCCGTGCTGATCGCGCTGCCACCTGCGCCAACAAACCCACTCAGATCAACCGCTGCACCATCCTCAACAATCTGAAAATCGGAACGCGCAAGATCAGTGCGTAGGCGACCAGATGGATCGCTCACGGAGGTATAGAGCGACACCTGTGGATAGGCACTTGTATCAACCTGGGTGACGCGCACCTGACTATCAGAATGAGCAAGAGGCGGAGTGAAGCCAGCCCGAAAGAGCAGCGCAAATACCAGCAGTAGGCCGACCAGGAGAGCAAGCACGGCCAAAGATATACGACGCATAGAACACCTCCAGTGGGTATCTGTTTCACTTTAAGAGACGTAGGAGGCGCTTCAGCGGTTGCAATGACACTCACGCTAAAATTACGAAGAAAGCTTTGCCTTCACCCAATTATCGTGATTCAGCATATAATACGAATGACTCGTGATTGGTAATGGCGTGGAAGCGTCGCGTGCCACGGGGTGTCCCTTACAAATCATACAAGGCCAACCACATGCAGAGACGGGTATAAGGCCGAGTCATGCGGGCAATACCTACGCGAAGATGCGGGAAATAATGCGACACTTCGACATATAATGCGTCGCGTTATCCGTCGCATTAAGGCAGATTCGGCGCGTCAGAGCGGCTCACTACACCCTAGTGGCAGTCCGTTCATATGGGCGGTTTTTATTGACACTGCTATGCAATCGTGGTACTATTGCAGCACAGTTGAGGGGAAGCCAAAACCATTTTGTCACACGGCGTTTTTGGCATTTAAGCAAAAAGACCCGTCGCATCCGCCTCAGAGCCCTCTTTAATGCGGCCGAGGCGTTGCAGTAAAGCCGGCTCAGGTCGCCAGCCTCCCCGGTTTTAGTCTGCGTATCATCAACCTGGAAAGGGACACATGCGAACACTTATCTTTACTGGCAAGGGCGGCGTAGGCAAGACGAGCGTTGCTGCATCAACCGCGCTGCGAGCCGCTGACATGGGCCTGCGTACCTTGGTGATGAGTACGGATCCGGCCCATAGCCTGGCCGACTCGCTCGATCTCGAAGGCCCCCTTGGGCCGAGTCCCGTAAAGATCACGCCCTTCCTCGACGCACTTGAGGTCAGCATCTACCACGACATCGAGTCAAACTGGGGTATTGTGCGCGAGCATTTCGCCCAGTTGATGGCAGATCAAGGTGTTCAGGGCATCCTGGCTGATGAGATGAGCGTCCTCCCCGGTATGGAAGAGGCACTTCCGCTCATTCGTATCAAAAAGCATAGCGATGAGGGTGACTACGACCTGCTCGTCGTTGACTGCGCTCCAACCGGAGAGACGCTGCGGCTCCTCTCGGCCCCCGAAACCTTCAAGTGGGCCATGGGGATGCTGCGCGGGGCTGAGAAGTTTGTCATCAAGCCGCTCCTGCGGCCAATGAGCAAGATCAACCCCACCCTGAACAAGATGATCGCCCCCACCGAAGTCTACGATGCCATTGATGATATGTTCGTGCAGATGGTTGGCGTCACGCGGATTCTGACGAACCCGCTTGAGACCTCGGTTCGGCTCGTGATGAACCCTGAAAAAATGGTCATCAAAGAGAGCCAGCGCGCCCTTACCTATCTCTCGATGTATGGAATGACCGTTGACACGGTGGTGGTCAATAAGATCCTGCCAGTTGATAAGGACAGCGGCTATCTGAACCACTGGAAGGATGTGCAGCAGCGCTACCTCCAGGATGTCCAGCACTCGTTCTCCCCTGTACCCATTCGTCACGTGCCGTACTACCGCGAAGAGGTGGTGGGCCTTGAGAAGTTGCGTGAGATGGGCAAAGACGTTTACGGGGATTCTGACCCAACCGCGATTGTCTACAAAGAAGCCCCGATGGACATTTCTAAGGTGTCCGATGGGTTCTATCGCGTGAAGCTCAAGTTGCCGTTTGCCAATGTCAGCCAACTCGATCTCTTTCAGAACGGGGATGAGTTGGTCGTGCAGATTGGCGACTTCCGGCGGATTATGACGCTGCCGGTGAGCTTGGCCGGGCTTGAGGCCGGTCAGGCGGAGATGGAAGGGCAATGGCTGATCGTGCCTTTCCAATCAGCCCAGGGAGTTGTCCGATAACACGGGGGTCTACCGGGGCTCCGCCCCGTAGCCTATAATGGAGCGTCCGGTTCACCTAAGGAGGTTTTGAATGGCCACGACACGAGGCTGGTTCTCGGAGTCCGCAGGGCAGGTGGCGCAGATCGGCGACATCATGTTCCAGGGACACTGGCAGTGGGTTTCCAATCTATTGCAGGGCACGTCGGCAGCGGTAGAGACCATCAATCGCAACGCGTATCCTGGCATTTCCCGCAGCGGCAGCGGCGAGGGCGCGTACAGCACCCCCGACGTGAGCAGCTTCCGCCCGAAGCGCATCCGCTCGCGTTTCAATCGCTAGGACAGCAATAGGCAGCAGGCAACAGCTTCATCCGCTCGGATCGCTGTTGCCTGCTGTCTGTGCCATGTTGCCGCTATGATCAACCTGCTCTACTATAGCCATACGGTCGTCCCAGCGCATCTCGAAGAACTTGAGACGCTGGGCCTCTTGGAGCGCGATGAGCAGGTGCTCCTCGCGATTGATGGTGTGCTGCTCGATGCGAGCGGCAAGCGGCTGAGTGGCCCTACGCTGCACGATTACTGTTTGCTCACAACACTGCGTGTGCTGCTCTGGGCACGTGACTACGCTGGTCACATCTGCTACGCCTTCCCGCTCACAGAACTGGGGATGGTGCAGGGGATCGGGCTCGACCCCATTCACGCCCAGATCTCGCTCTCTTTTGTCGCCCCTGACGAGGAAGATCAGCGATTTACCCTCACCCTCATGCCGATCGCAAGTCTTCAGGCTGCCCTGACTCTGCTCCGCTGTGCAGCCAAGGCTGCTCAGGAACTCGCTACGTCAGGAATTGACGCACGCGAAGCTGGGCCTGAAATTCTCTCGGTGGTTGGCGAGCAAATTTATGGTCACGTTGATGGACAGCGGCCCGGCGACTCGCCCTACCGATGGCCCGGGGCGTCAACCCAGCCGCTCATGCCTGGGCCAGATTTTAATCAGGGTGCGACAAGTTTACCCCCTGAAAAGATCTATACCGCCGGGCGGTTGGCCCGATCTGCTTGGGATACGTTGCGCCGCTCACTGCGCGAGGCAGAGTTGCCCTTCGATATGAATGGCATGAGCCTGCGAGAGATCACTGAGGCTGTGCGTGCGGTGAATGAGTTGGTTCAGACGGTGTCTACCAACCCGAACGCCCAGCAGATGGCAATGGCCTTTCTGAATCGTCAGCGTAACGGTAACAATAACAATACGGCGGTGCCCGAGAGCGCAGCGCCTACAACGTCTGCGGGGCATGCCGAATCTGCTGCTGCTGCTGCTGCTGCTGCTGCTGCTGCGCAAGACAACTATCACGAGATCCCGCTGCGCCGCAAGAGTTCCGTTGCCTCAGAGCCGAAAGCCGACGCCCGTCCTGCCGATGCAGATACCCCGCCCGACCGCCGCGAGATCCCGCTGCGCCGTCGTGGTCCGGCAAACTCTTCGCCGAGGACGTTTCCCCGCTCCTCTATCCCAATCAGCGGCTCTGGCGACGCTGATGTGGATGATAGTCGGTAAGCGTTGGGTCTGGTAAATCCGACCCTCACCACCGACCTACCCCCGTCAGCAGCCCTAGGAGGCAGACGATGAGTATCCGCCCGTACCTCGGCACCAATGTTAATCCCGTTAGCGCTGAAGAGTTGCGCCAACGCGGCATCCTCGAAGAGGATGAGGTGCTCCTGGCACTTTTTGATGGCATTTTGCTGGACGAAAAACGCCGACGTATCGGCGGGATCGCCCTCACCGACTTCGTCGCCCTCACCGACCGACGGCTGATCACGTGGGCTCGTGGGTTCTTCAACGATACGATTGATAGATTTTCCTGGCAGGATACGGACGTGTCACGGGCGGAGACATGGGATCCGTGGCATGGGCGGGTTATTATGGCCTTCCGTCTTCCCGCTGTCGCCCCGCGTACGCGCCGCATTGCCGTTCGTGGGATGGTCGCAGATCGACCTCAAAGCGAGCGGGTGATCATTAATACTCTCGACTATATGCCCGCCGACGATGTTACGCCGCTATCCAATATGATTGGCTGGGTGGGCGATCAGGTCATGGCGGGGATGACCGGCGAGAATCTTGTGACGGCCTTCGCCAGTCAGTTTGCCATGCCCGAGAAGCAATTGGGGATGTCTCCCTTCGCCTTTGTGCCTGAGCCACAGATGCCCCCACCGCCGCCTAAGCCTGTCAATAAGCCTAAACGACGCTGGTGGCAGCGCGCCATTGATGGCTCGGAAGACGCTCCACAAAGCACTGGTAACCTGATCGCCGACTATGAGAACCGTCGCAGCAGCGTGCCCGCTGGCGATGGTGCGCCATCCCTGCCAGTAGCGAGCCGAATGCCGGTACCGAGTCGGGCACCGATGGCTAACCAAATGCCGATCATGCCCGATCAGCCCAGCATGTACGGAATGAGCCGCACGTTGCGACTCTTCTTTGAGGCTCCTCGAAACTTTGTCCAGAGCGTGCGACGTGCAGGCGAGATGATGAGCGGGGCGAGCGAGATGGTGAGCGGGATGCAAGACCCGCAGGTGCGCCGCAATGCGATGTTCGGTATCTACCAAGCCGCCGCTCAGCAAGAGGCGCAAAATGGCCCCTTTGCTCCCGTTGGTCCGGTAGTACGCGCAGTTGTTCGTTTTGCTGAACCCCTGCCGGATGAAGCAGTTGAGACACAGGCCCAGGATCGTCGCGGTCGCATCCAGGTGCGCGCAAATGATCGCCTTCCTGCTCAGACTGAGAAGCCTCCTCAGATTGCATCAGCAGTGGGTTCGCCATCTACGGAGTCCCCTCCCGCCGGGGCTGTGCGCCGCAGCGTTAGCGTGCGACGTGCACATCAAGAAACAGAAGAACCTGCTCCATCGGTGTCTGTAGTGGCACGGGTGGCGTCTGCTCCGACGATGTCTGTGGCGGCACAGGTGGTGTCTGCTCCTGAGGTATCCGTCGCCGCACACGTAGAGCCTGCCCCTCAGCGCGTCCCCATACGTCGTCGGCTTGTCGTCAGTCACGATAGCGAGGAACAGCGGGCAGTGTCAGCGGTCGTCAGTGATGACGAGCGGTAGCGATTGTGCTTCTATGTGGGGTATAATTGTCCGCATAAGGTTCATACCTCACACAAGATATGGTTAACACTACCCTATGACGCGAGTCATCATCTACTCAGGCAAGGGTGGGACTGGTAAAACCACCCTTTCGGCGGCCACTGCCACGATGCTCGCTCGGATGGGGCGGCGCACGCTGGTACTTTCAAGTGATCCCGCCCATTCGCTGGCCGATGCACTCGGCGTTGAAATCAGCCGCGACCGGGCCACACAGATCGCGCCCTGTCTCTATGGCCTTGAGGTAGACACGATCTACGAGTGGCGGCAAAACCTGAGCGGGTTCCAACAGTTTGTCACGTCTACCTACTCCAATCGCGGCGTTGAACGATCAACCGCCGCCGAGTTGGCGAACCAGCCGGGACTCGATGAAATTTTGGCTCTTCAGCGGGTTATGGCCGAGGCCCACAGTGGTCGCTGGGATGCTATCGTTCTCGATACGGCACCTACCGGCAATACCCTGCGACTCTTGGCCTATCCCGAACTGATTATCGGTGGTGACGCAGGTAAGAAGTTCTTCAAAGTCTATCGGGGCATTGCTAATGTCGCTCGTCCCTTCCGCCGTGATCTGCCTGAGGATCGCTTCTTCGATGAGGTAGCTACGCTTCTGGAGCGTATGGAGCAGCTTGCGAACTTCCTGCTCAGCCCCGAGGTAAGCATTCGGCTCGTCCTCAACCCGGAAAAGTTGCCCCTCATGGAGACTCGTCGGGCCTATACGTTTATTAATCTCTATGGTCTGATGCTCGATGCGGTCATGGTTAATAAGATTTTGCCCCGCCGTGCCGATCTCGGTCCTTACTTCGATTATTGGGTAAAACTCCAGAGCGGGTATCTGGCCGATATTGATGGAAGTTTTGCCCCCACGCCGATTTTTCGCACTGTACTCCAGGAAGGCGAACCTATCGGCGTCCCCGCCCTTGAGGCGATTGGACAGGCAACATTCGGCGACACCGACCCCGGTGCCTTGCTCTTTGACGAGCGACCGATCTGGCTCGATCAGTGGAATGATGAAGGTGAGCCGGGACTCTTCGACCTGTGCCTGCGCTTGCCTTTCATTGGTGATAGCGATACGGTTGATCTTACCCGTAACGGCACCGACCTAACAATTGCTGTCGGTCGGCTCCAGCGTACGATTGCTCTGCCGCGCATCCTCTATGATTGCAAGCTCGGAAAACATCGCTACGAGGATGGCGTGCTTCGCCTAGAGTTTCATGAAGTTTCTGGTAGCGGTCAGTCTGAACGTGCGCCCGACCCCGCCGATAAGGTGCGCGTTGAGGCGGCCTGATACGCGTGCTGGATAGTGAGCATGAAATGCTCGCTACGCGGTACGACACACTATAATGCGACTGCTCATTTTTTCCGGTCACACAATGCTCCAACGCAGTGCTGCTGCTCTCGCCACGGCGTGCCATGCTGCCCGCCGAGGTCAGCGCGTGCTGCTTGCCTCCGCAGGTCCTAGTCATCTGATTGGTGCGCTCCTTGGCCAGAATCTTAGCTCACGCCCGCTTGAGTTGGAGGCAAACCTCGCAGCAATCGAGATTAACCCGATTGACGAGATCAGTGCCCGCTGGGAACTGCTGCGCCCGGCGCTGCGTAGCGGGCTGACCTCGCGCTTGCACGATATTAGCAGCGATGAGTTGCCGAGTTTTCCTGGGATGGACGCTATTAGCGCCCTGATGGTGGGTGAGCACGCCCGAGAGAGCGGGAATTTCGATTTGCTGGTTGTTGATGGGCCTTCGCCCGATAGTTTGGTACGCGGATTGGCCTTGTCTGATGCGGCTCGCTGGCTGCTCCGGTTGGTCTTCGGGCTTGATCGCGGCCCTGGACGCTCGCGTACCTCTCAGGATACAGCGCTCGTTCCCGCTGGGCTACTCTCAGGCAGCATGATTGCACCGCTTCAGGATCTGCGCGTCGAATTTGAGGGGTATCGCGCCCGACTCGATGGGGCCACCGGGGCGCGTGTGCGCCTCGTGACAAGCCCTGAGGAGTTGCGGCTGCCGGCCATCCAGAGCGACCTCAGCAGCTTGGGTCTCTACGGCCTTGCTGTTGACGAACTGATTGTCCCTGGTGAGCCAGCAGATGTGAGCTTTGAGACACGCCAAATCTTTGGGCATGAGGGTGGACATGCCCGTCCGACATTACGGATTGAGCCGCTTTCCTCAGCACCAACTGATCGCGATGCCTGGGCACTACGCGGTGCTGCCCTCTATCGCGATGGCGATATTAATCCCCCTTCGTCACATACGTCTACCACCACTGAGCGTGAACTGCGTCTGGCGATCCCCTTCCTCAACGCTAAGGCTCTCGATATTGCTGTGGCGAACGAAGAGGTCGTGGTACGCCTCGGTCAGGTGCGCCGCCATGTGGTGCTGCCTGGTCTGAGCGAGGGCGGACGGCTGCGCGCACGTGTTGAGGGCGAGGTTCTCCGTCTCTGGGTTGAGTAGCCGTTTTCTCTGACTGTTAGGTATGGAGGTATATGATGCTGAATGGTGCCATTGCGGTTGGGGTCTCGCCGCAGACGTCTCTCCCGACAGCAAAATATACGTCGTATCGGGCTGAGGTTGAGGCGAAGTTGGCTGGTAGGCTCAGCCAGGGCGAGCGCCGTCGGTTTGAGCATGAACTCGAACTGCTTCACCGGGCGAAGTTTATCGAGATCAATGGGGTTGTTCACCACTACCAGGATGTTGGCCCGCCCAATGGTGAGCCACTGGTACTTGTGCATGGCTGGGATTGTTCGGCACTCTGGTGGCATCGCATTATTGATCCCTTGGCAGATGCAGGCTATCGAGTGATCAGTTATGATCTCAAGGGGCATGGGTTCTCTGACAGCGATCCCACATGCGATTATACGATAGCAGGCTTTAGCAAGGATTTACAAACCCTTGGTGATGCGCTCGGCCTCGGCCCACAGCACGTTGCCTCTTTCTCGCTCGGAGCCTTTGTCGCCCTACAATACGGTGCCACAGCACCTGATCGGGTGCGCTCGCTGACCTTCCTTAACTTCAGTCTGATGCCGTATTATCCTTTTGCGGCCAAGTTTGTTCCCAAATTGCTCGATACGGTCTTCAACCGTCTGCTGCGGCCAATCGAGCGGCTCGGGCTCTGGTGGCTGCCCTTTATCTACGCTCGTCTGGTGCTGGCGAAGAACACCCCGCCGGTAGACGATGTCAAACTCGGCACCCTCAGCCTGCGCTGTTGCGACCCTGAGGCAATTCGGGTCTCAAGCCTCGAAATCGCCCGGCGCGAGGTACTCGACGCAGTAGGTGAGCAGATGCGTATGGTGAAACAGCCAACTCTCCTCGTCGCTGGTTCTGGCGACCCGGTTATGCGTCCGGCTAGTGGTCGCAAGCTGATGGCCCTGGCGCAAAATGGCACCTACCTGGAAGTACCGAAGTGTGGACACCTGATCCTATTTGAACTGCCCGAGCAAGTGGCGCAGATCTTACGACTCTTTCTCCGCGGTGTAAGGGGGTCATAAATGCAACTGCTTTTCCGTTCCGGCGGACAGCGTATGGCGGTTGATATGGAGCGGGCTGGCGAGCAGACTCTGAATGTCGGCGAGTATAGCTACCGCCCCACTCAGATGGCACGCAAGCTTCGTCGTCTGGCGCACCAGATGTGGGGGTCAGACTTGGCCCCTGGCATTCTTGAGCAGCGACTCACCTTTGAGGCGCTTGACGGCGGGGCCGGGATGAGTCCCTGGGGCGATAGTGGCAGCTTTTCGCCGACAAGTGGCTCGGTTGTGAGCCTGGGACGCTGGGATGAGAAGGGCAGCATCGGGATCGCGCTCCATGAGCTCGCCCACGAGATGCATATGCGCAGCGGTGGCTACGACAATAGCGATGGTGTGCTGCGCGAAGCGCTCTCGCTGCTGGCTGAGCGTGAGTCTGGCCTGAATCGCACCTTCGAGCGCGAACCCTACTATACCGCCAGCAACTTAATCAACCAACTCTGTGAGATCTCCGCCTTCGCCCGCCAGTCCTTCGCAAAACGATGGGCCGAGATCGTCACCCTCAACAATGATGTTAGTCTCTCCGACTTGGTGAATTTCTACCTTGATCGCAGCGAACGGCTGGGACTGAATCGCTGGCTCAAACGTTACAGCGATAATCTTGAACTGCGAGATGCTGTTCTCAACCATATCGCTGCTGTCACCCTCCGCTATAGCCTGAATTACCGCCGCTATTTCATTGAGCGAGTTGTGCGTTGCAATAACGAGATTGCCCCTGAGCAACTCAGTTACGTCTTTGAGTCGATCGCAACCCTTGATCGGCGTTACCCGAGCGACGATCTGGAGCAAATCATCGACGTCTGCTTCGCACCACATACCCGCCAGCGGCGGCGACTGCTCGCCTTCGGCTAAATATATGTCTGATGTAGAGAGAGGCAATTTATGGCTAAGTATGGTCAGAGCGACAATCCGTACAGTTGGATGCCGAGCTTCCTCCGTCGGTTTTTGAACCTTGATTACGATGATCCCCAAAGCTCTGAGGAGAGTCAAGGCACAGGTCGGACGGTCTCAGCCAACTACGCGGCTCCAGCAGGCTCCACCGCTCGCCCCACATGGTTGTCGCCAAGCGAGCCAACGTTTAAAGCATCCGGTATGGAGAGCTATCGTGCGCCCGCAGGTGCTCCTGCTGCCAGTTACGAGCCGCCATCTTCGCCATCCTACACGCCAAACCGCAGTGTTGGCGCGGGATCGAGCGTGGATTCGGCTCCTGCCCAAGCGAGTATTTCCCTTCAGACCTTGATACCCACCATACTGGGTGGGTTCCTGCACGGCGTGCTGCCCCCGCAGGGCGTTGAGGCGTTTACTAAAGAAGTCTATACGACAGGTGCTGGTGTCTGGAATCTCTACAGTCGCTGGTTTTTCGTCCAGACGGAAGGGATTCTTCGGCTCGGTCAGGCGATTATTGTTGCGGTAACAGACAGCATCGTTTCCGTCACACCTAACACGGCGTCTCCTCCTCCCTCCTCGGTGGATCAAGGTCGCCGGTAGTCATAATCGTCATTCGGTCAGCACCAGTAACGAGATAACGCGTTCATCTTTCGGCCAACATAGCATGACGCGGCGGTGTCTGTTTCTTCTCGGTGCCAAAGGCTCCGGAAAAAGACTACCTGCCGTTACGTGGAAAAAGAGACTCCTATGAGTCGTCCAGTTGTGATTGTAGGCGGGTGGCTCTCATCACCCGCTGATTACGCCGGGATGGCCCGCGTTATCGCTGCCCCGCCCCATCGCCCCATCGTCTACATCACTGATATTAGTCGGATTGAATGGGCGAGCCTGCGCGATCCCCACTTCACACCAGTACTCGATATGGTGGCGCGCACGGTTGATCTCGCCCTGCGTGAAACGGGAGCGGATCGAGTTGATCTAATCGGTCATAGCGCCGGAGGCCGAATTGCCCGTGCGTACCTCGGTCATTTACCCTATGCCGGTGTCACGTATGATGGTCAACGCTCTGTCGCATCGCTCACAACCCTCGGCACCGCCCACGAGACGTATGAAATCTGGGTGAAGGAGTTTGCCCATCTGGTAAACCAAAACTACCCCGGCGCATTCTACGAGCATATCGCCTATCGCTCAGTGGCGGGTGAGAGCGTCCGTGGGCACCGAGTCGGTAGTATTGAGGAAATGCTGGCCTATCGCTCCTATCATACGGCGTTCGGCGATGGACACCAGATCGGTGACGGGATCATCCCCACTGCTAGTTGCTACCTAAAGGGAGCAGATAACCTCGTCCTTAAAGGGGCACGGCACGCGCCTTACAACGCACCGAGTACGTGGTATGGTGCCCACCATGTTGTGCCCCTCTGGTTTGATGGTGACACTCGGTAGTATATGTTTTGAAATATCCGCTTTTTGTACTATAATACAAAGACATGGTGCGAAAGTTGTCTGGTTGGTAAATCCTGTGCCTAATAGCCCTGGTAAGTGGGGTACCGCTTGCCCGCTATACAGAGGAGAAGGTGACGGCTGATGAATGAGATTGCCCTACAAGAGACTCCTGCCGTTGCGGCGCACCCATGTACACCGGGATGTCGCTGTAATCAAAGCGAGAGCGACCTATTAACCGGCACTGAGCGCGCTTATGATATGGTCTTTAAAGGAACGGTGGATTTTTTCGCGATCAAGGCGGCCTTTGATCTGGGCCTATTTGAGGCGATGAGCGACGGACCCCATGATCTGGGTGCCCTTGCGGATGCCACGGGCAGCGTGTCGCCGCGCCTGGAGAAGTTCCTGATCACGCTAAAGGAAATCGGTGTGTCCCGCCAAGTTGAGGGCGGGTGGGCACTTACCCCCTTTGCTGAACAGTTTTTCACTGATGCTGAAGGCCACCGCAATCTGACGATGGTGCCTTTTGTAGACTATATCAGCAGCCTCGTACAGAGTTTCTATGTGAACCTCGCTGATGTTGTTCGGGGCAAGATGGACTTCACCAGCCTCGTTCCGTACCCGCCACGTACCCGCGAGGATAATGTCTTCTACGAGACGATTCACCGCAGCAATGTACACTTCCCTATCCGGCTGCTACGTGAGCGGGCGAGACTCGATGGAGTTCGTCGGCTCCTTGATGTGGGTGGTGGTATTGGCGACATTGCGGCAGCTATGTGCGAGCAATTCCCCGAACTCAACGTCACCTTGATCAACCTGCCCAGCGCCCTTGATCTGGTATCGGAGAATGTCGCCGCCCGTGGGTTGGCCGAGCGAATCAAACCAGTTGCGGTTGATATGTACCGCGACTCCTACCCTCAGAGCGACGCCGTCATCTTCGGGCGCATCCTCTACCCGATGAACGAGCAATTCTGTACGGTGCTGCTCAAGAAGGCGTATGATGCGCTTGAATCGGGTGGGCGGGTACTCATTCTGGATATGATCATCAGCGATCCGCAGAAGCCGAACTACGACTACCTGACACACTATATTTGTACGATCAGTATGAGTTTCTCGGTGCTTGAGTTCAAGGATCATGCGATTTACCCTGATGTGCTACGCAGCATCGGCTTTGTTGATGTGTCCTTCGATCAGGCATACGATCATGTGCTCTATCAAGCAGTGAAACCGTAGCAATGGGCGATATGATCACGACTACTGAGCAACGAGTGCCGCTTGCCAAGCGCATTAGAGGGCACATTGAGTTGGCCGATCCAGTGACGTGGATCTCGCCCTCGATGATCTGTGTATGTGGTGCGATTGCATCCCATGCACAAATTGGGGGTTTTAATACGGCGAACGGCCAACACTGGGGATTCGCCTTGCTCGGTGCCCTCATGATCGGCCCGTTGGGTACCGGTTTTAGCCAGAGCATCAATGATTACTACGACCGAGATATTGATGCGATCAACGACCCGTCACGACCAATCCCGGCTGGATTGGTGAGTCTGACAGGTGCACGGCTCAACTGGCTTTTTCTGGGCACAAGTTCTTTCCTGGTATCGCTCCTATTTCGCAGTCCACTCATCACTGCCCTCGCTGTGTGTGGGATCATTCTCTCCGTGATCTACAGTGTGCCGCCGATCAAGCTCAAAAAACACTACTGGCTCGGCCCTCCCGCTGTTGGGCTTGGCTATGTGAGTATCAGTTGGCTGGCAGGGCATCTGATTTTTGCACCGCTTACGTGGCAAAGCTTTATTGTCGCCTGTATTAATGGTGGACTTACCGCCGGACTTCTCTTACTTAACGATATCAAAAGTGTTGAGGGCGACCGCCAGCACGGGCTCCAGTCTCTTGCCGTGGCGATTGGGGTACACAAAACCCTGATTGTCGCTTATATGGTCATCAACGGCTTTGAGGCGCTGCTGATGATGATTGCAATCGCATGGGGCAGTTACTGGGTGGCGGCGTTTATCCTCTTTGCCTTGGTGGCACCTATCTATAGCCAAGTCAAGCTCTACCGGGAACCTAACCATAAAAACTTCATGCGCTACCTCATAGCCAGCAATCCATTCGTAGCGATTATCCAGCTTGTTTCCGCATTTCTTGTCGGTGGCTATTTCGGATGATAGCAGAATCGCAGGTATACACCTTTGCGATCTGCGATCAATATTTTCAATCGGTGATAACTAAAGGGAGGTCTGCAATGTCCGAAAATCAGGGCGAAGTGCGAGTACGCAGCGTCCGCACACAGCGGAGTGGCAACCTCGTAGAGACGGTGCTAGGGTTCGGCAGCGGAATTGTACGCACGGGTCTTTCAGGTGCTTTGCTACCCTTCACGCTGCTCCCGGGCGAGTCGCGCCAGCACATCCAGAACGCGGCGAAGGAAGTGCTGCACGTGTTTGCCGGTCTGCCCGGCGATTTTGCCAAGGCGGCCAGCGTAGCCATCGAGGAGTGGGCTGCGAAGACCGATAGCGATGCTACGGCAAAGACCGCTCCGAAGGATGAGTTGGCAGTCAAGTAGTGCGATCGGCGCGGCGTGCCGCGCCCCAGTGAAGGAGAGATTCTTATGAGCAATACTGAGAACGAAGGTCTGGTCGGGGTCGGTGCTGCCCTGGTGGGCGGTGCAGTTCGCCTGAGCCTGACGACCGTATCCATCCCGCTGAACTTGCTGCCCGATGGGACGCGCCGCCGCGTGCGTACGGCGATCGCTGAGGCTGCCCGCGCTATTGTCGCCATCCACGTAGAGATCTCTAACGCCTCCGAGCGGATTGTGGACGATATCTTCTCCGGTGCCGAGTCCACCCTGAGCCTGCCAAACACGGATCAGATCAGTGAGCGCGCCCGTGCCTTCACCGCACGCCTCTCCCGCGCCGCCGATGAGTTCAGCACCAGTATTGGCCGGGTTGCCAACCAGGCTGTTGATGGCGTTGAGCGCACCGTCGCTCGTGTTGATGAGTGGGTCGAGAAACCGTCGGCAGCGCCCAAGAGTTAATCCTTTCGCGGGCAGGATGATAAGGTGACAGGGTGATTGGGTGATGCCGTCTCGGTCACCTGTCGCTTTGTCACCTTATCGCTTTAAAGAAATTGAGTATCCTGAAGGCCGAGAGAATTCTCTACGTCATATAAAGAGCGTCACATTATGCATATTGTTATTCTCGGTGCCGGTTATGCCGGGCTGCGAACTGCCCTCAACCTTGATCGTCTCCTGCGTGAGCGTGGTATGGACGATACCGTCACGCTGGTTGATCAAAATTCCTACCACCAGTTGATTCAGAAAATTCATGTTACTGCGACATCCAGGAGTCATAGCCCTGAAGCAATTTATAGCCTTGGGCGAATTCTTGATAGCCGTCAGATTACGTTTGTTCAGGGCCAGGTACGTTCCATTGCGCTCGTTGAACGCGAGGTGCTGCTTGAGGATGGTCGTGACCTGCCGTACGACCGCCTAGTAATCGCGCTGGGCAGTGAGACGGCCTACTATAATGTGCCTGGTGCCCGTGAACATAGCTTGCCCCTGCGCACCTACGCCGAGGCAACACATTTGCGCGACCATCTTATTGACCAGTTCACCACCGCCGCCACGTTGAGCGACCCCAAGCAACAGCGCATTATGCTTACCACGGCGATTGTCGGCGGTGGCTGTACCGGCTGTGAGTTGGCAGGTGAACTGGCGTCCTGGGTTGGTTCGCTCAGCAAGGAGACGGGTGCGCCGCGCAGCGAGGTACGGATCGCCCTACTTGACCGTAATAAACTGCTGCTCAAGCAGTTTGGCCCCTGGGCCTCGCGTGAGGCCGAACGAGTCTTTGACCTGCACGGCGTCAGTGTGTATCTTAATACCGCGATTGAGTCCGTTGAGCCAAACACGCTCCAGGTTAGTGGTGAGCGTGTTCTGCGCGCCGGTACGATTATCTGGGTCGCGGGT
>Ga0194047_10001237_pt1 | contig 15953 bp, 11 predicted proteins | sample JunL225m_MetaG_2_FD_160070 | JGI IMG/M metagenome (GOLD analysis project Ga0194047, IMG submission 160070) | Anoxic zone freshwater microbial communities from boreal shield lake in IISD Experimental Lakes Area, Ontario, Canada - Jun2016-L221-5m | ecosystem: Environmental > Aquatic > Freshwater... | reverse complement strand
GGCAACATCAGCGGCCTCGATCTGTCGCGGGCCGAGACGGAAGTCGCCACCGCCGAGGCCGAGCGGATCCGGCTCGACCAAGATCGGATCTTATTGGTCAACGCGCTGGCCGTGTTGACCGGGGCCACGGCCACTGGCTCTGCCCTTGCCGAACGCACGGAGTTGCCGATGCCGCCGGCGGTGCCGGTGACGGTGCCATCCGAGGTGCTGCGGCAACGCCCTGACATCCGCGCCGCCGAGCGGCGGGTGGCTGCCGCCAACGCGGACATCGGCGTGGCGAGCGCCGCGTTTTACCCCTCATTCTCGATCCATGCCTCGAGCGGACTGGATGCCGCCCATCTGAACGATCTGTTCAACGCTTCATCGCTGGTGTGGTCGATTGGCGCGAGCACGCTGACGCCCGTCACGCGTTACAAACTGCTCCAAGCCCAACGCAACGCCGCGGTGGCCGCCCACGAAGCGGTCAGTGCGGAATACCGTCAAACGGTGCTGGAATCCATTCGCGAGGTGGAGAACGCGCTGCAGGGAGGTTCCATTCTGGAACGCCGCCAAGTGGCGCAGGACAAGGCGTTGGCCTCCGCCCGCAAGACCTTTGAATTGTCCGTCAAACGTTTTCAGGCCGGTCTGGTCAGCTTCCTCGATGTGGTGGATGCCGAACGCACCCGCCTCGATGCGGAAAAGGCGGCCAATGCCATTCGCGCCGAACGCCTGGCGGTTTCCGTGTCCCTCATCAAAGCCCTCGGGGGGGAGTGGTAGCGGAAGAAAAGCCGAAAGCAGAAATGACAAATAGACCGCGACGCTCCCAGATAGAAGACAGAAGACAGAAGACCAGAGTCACTGGCTCGGCAGTCTCTTGTCTTCCGTCTCAACGTCTTCTGTCTTCTCTCCATAACTCACAATCCCCGCACCCCTTATGCGCTTATTCTATCTAACAATCCTGCTGGTGCCGCTCACCTCCTGCGACAAGCAGAATGCTCCAGGCGGAGCGCCGCCGGGCGGAATGCCGCCGCCGCCCCCGCCGGAAGTATCGGTCCTGACCGTGCAAGCCCAACGGGTCGCGCTGACCACAGAACTCTCCGGCCGGGTGGCCGCCTCGCTGACAGCCGAGGTGCGACCCCAAGTGGGAGGCATCGTCCAGAACCGCTTGTTCACCGAGGGGGCCGACGTCAAGGCCGGGGATGTGCTCTATCAGATCAATCCGGCGAGCTACCAGGCGGCCCATGACGGCGCCCGTGCGGCCTTGGCTAAGGCCGAGGCGAATGTGGCACCGCTACGCCTCAAGGCCGAGCGATTCAAGGAGTTGTTGACCAGTGATGCGGTTAGCCAACAGGATTACGATGATATTTCCGCCGCACAGAAACTGGCGGAAGCCGAGATTGAATCCGCCAAGGCGGCGCTGGAAACCACCCAAATCAACTTGGCCTACACCAAAGTGACGGCACCGATCTCCGGCCGCATCGGCCGCTCCTCGGTGACCAATGGTGCCTTGGTCACGGCAAGCCAACCCGTGGCGCTGGCCACCATCCAACAACTCGACCCGGTGTATGTGGATGTCACCCAATCGAGCAATGAGATGCTGCGTCTGAGAAAGTCGCAGGAGAGCGGCCAACTCACCAGCAACAGCGGTGAGGCGAAGGTGTTGCTGCTGTTAGATGATCGCAGTCAATATCCGGAGCCGGGAACCCTCAAATTTTCCGAGGCCTTTGTCGATCCCAGCACCGGCTCGGTTACGTTGCGCACGCTTTTCCCCAATCCGAAACTGGTGCTGCTGCCAGGCATGTTCGTGCAGACCGTGCTGGAGGAAGGCGTCAAGGACCAGGCCATTGTGGTGCCGCAGCGCGGAGTCACCCGCAATCCGGCCGGCAACGCCATGGTCATGACCGTCAATGCCGACGACAAGGTCGAACCGCGGGTGATCACCGTCACGCGCACCGTCGGCGACGGCTGGTTGGTCACTGATGGCTTGAAAGTGGGTGATCGCGTGATCTTGGAGGGACTGCAAAAGGCCCGCCCAGGCACCCCCGTCAAAGCCCTGCCCTTCGTTGCCAAGCCCGCGCCGGCTCCCGCCCCTGCTCCTGCCGAAAAACAGTAATACCGATACGTCGCTTGGATGAACCCCAAAACCAAGAAACCACTGAGGCCTTCATGCCATCACTGATAGCCACTGATAACACTGTGAGTTCCTTATTTTTCAGTGACCTCAGTGGTTTTCTGTGTCTCAGTGGTCAACTTGTTACGAATCACCCAATGGAGTCCGCCTCAAGGGCTTCGCAGTAAAGAATTTTCCCATGCCGCGCTTTTTCATCAACCGTCCGATTTTCGCCTGGGTGATCGCCATCATGATCATGCTGGCCGGCCTCCTGTCTATCAAGACCTTGCCGGTCTCCCAATATCCGCCGATCGCCCCGCCGCAAATCACCATCAACGCCTTGTACCCAGGTGCCTCCGCCCAGACGGTGCAGGATACGGTCACCCAGGTCATTGAGCAAAAGCTCAACGGCATCGATAACCTCATCTATATGTCGTCAACCAGCGACGCGAGCGGGGGGGTGGCCATCAACCTGAACTTCAAGGCGGGCACCGACCCTAACATAGCGCAGGTGCAGGTGCAGAACAAATTGCAACTGGCCACGCCGCTGTTGCCGCAGATTGTCCAGCGCCAGGGCATTTCGGTGGTCAAGTCCACCCGCAACTTCCTGCTCATTATCGGCTTGGTGTCGGAAGACGGCAGCATGGACCGCAGCGCGCTGACCGACTACATGGTGTCGAACTTGCAAGACATCATCAGCCGCCTCGATGGGGTGGGCGAAATGCGCGTGTTCGGCACCCAGAACGCCATGCGCATCTGGGTCAACCCGGCCAAGCTCAACAACTTCCACCTCACCACCAATGACATCATTGCAGCCCTGCAGGCGCAAAACGTGCAGATTTCCGCCGGTCAATTCGGCGGTGTGCCCGCCAGCAAGGGCCAACAACTCAACGCCACCATCAACGCCCGCGCCCTGCTCCAGACAACCCGCCAGTTTGATGCGATCATCCTGCGCACCAACGCCGACGGCTCCAGCGTACGGCTCGGCGATGTGGCCGAAAGCCGCATCGGCACCGAAAACTACGAAATCCAGTCGTTCTATAACGGCAAACCGTTAGGTGGGATGGCGGTGCGGCTGGCCGCCGGAGCCAACGCGCTGGAAACCGGCGACCGGATCAAGGCCAAGATGGCGGAACTCTCGAAGTACTTCCCAGCCGGCATGAAGGTGGCCTATCCGTATGACTCCACCCCCTTTGTCAAAATTTCCATCGAAGAGGTGCTGCGCACCCTCATCGAAGCGGTTTGCCTGGTGTTCATTATCATGTTTCTGTTCCTGCAGAATATCCGTGCCACCCTCATCCCCACCATCGCGGTGCCGGTGGTTTTGTTGGGCACCATGGGCGTGCTCTCCGCCGCCGGCTTTTCCATCAACACGCTGACCATGTTCGCGCTGGTCATCGTCATCGGGCTGCTGGTGGATGACGCCATCGTGGTGGTGGAAAACGTCGAGCGCATCATGTCCGAGGAGGGGCTCTCACCCCATGACGCCACCGTCAAATCCATGGGTCAAATCACCAGCGCGCTGTGGGGCATCGCCACGGTGCTCACGGCGGTGTTTCTGCCGATGGCGTTTTTCAGCGGGTCCACCGGGGTGATTTACCGCCAGTTTTCCGTCACCATCATCTCCGCCATGATTCTATCGGTGTTTGTGGCGATGATCCTGACTCCGGCGTTGTGCGCCACCATCCTCAAGCCCGTCGCCAAAGGGCACGTTGCCGGCGAAAGCGGCTGGTTCAGCGGGTTTTTCCGCCACTTCAACCGGGCCTTCGACTTCTGCCGCACCAAGTACGAAGGCATCGTCGGTCGCTCGTTCGGCAAACCACTGCGCTACCTGGTGGCGTATGCTGCCATCGTCGCCGCGATGGCGTATTTTTTCCTCCATCTGCCCACCGCCTTCCTGCCGGATGAGGACCAGGGGTTTCTTATTTGTCAGGCCCAGTTGCCGGCGGGTGCCACCCAGCAACGCACCCTCGAAGTGATGCGGCAAATGGAGCGCCATTTCCTCGAGGACGAGTCCAAAACCGTCGATGGCATCATCACCGTGGCGGGTTTCAGCTTTGCCGGCAACGGCCAGAACATGGCGTTCGCATGGGTCAAACTCAAGGACTGGAAACTGCGCAATGGCAAGGATCTGAAGGCAGCAGCCGTGGCCGCCCGGGCCATGCAGAGCTTCTCCCGGATCCGTGACGGCATGGTCTTCGCTTTCTCCCCGCCGGCGGTGCTCGAATTGGGAGTGGCCAACGGCTTCGACTTCCAACTGCAGGACCGTGGGGCCCTTGGACATGAAAAGCTCATGGAGGCCCGTGCCCAATTGTTGGGCATGGCCATGAAAAACCCCAAACTCATCGCGGTCCGCCATAACGGACTGGATGACTCGCCCCAATTCAAGCTCGACATTGACGATGTGCGGGCCGGTGCCCTGGGGGTGTCCCTGTCGCAGGTCAACGACGTTCTGGCCACCGCCTGGGGCAGTTCCTACGTCAACGACTTCATTCAGAACGGCCGGGTCAAGAAAGTCTTCCTGCAATCGGATGCCCGCTTCCGGATGCTGCCGGAGGACATCAACACCTGGTATGTCAATAACAAGAGCGGCCAAATGGTGCCGTTTTCAGCCTTTGCCACGGCGCGTTGGCAATATGGCTCACCCCGGCTCGAACGCTACAACGGCATCCCCGCCGTCGAGATTATGGGCCAGGCCGCACCGGGCATCAGCACCGGCGAGGCCATGGCCGAGATGGAAAAAATGGCGGCCCAACTCCCGCCGGGCATCGGTTATGAGTGGACCGGCCTGTCGTATGAGGAGAGACATGCCGGTGCCCAGGCACCAGCGCTGTATGCCATCTCGCTGCTGGTGGTGTTCTTGGCGGTGGCGGCTTTGTACGAGAGTTGGACCATTCCCTTTGTCAACCTGCTGATGCTGCCGTTAGGATTGTTAGGAGCGGTGACGGCAGTCAAGCTGCGCATGTTCCCCAACGATGTCTATCTGCAAATCGGCCTTCTAACCACGGTGGGGCTTTCCACCAAGAACGCCATCCTGATCATTCAGTTCATCAAGGCACAGATGCACGCGGGCCATGATTTGGTGGACGCCACTCTATCAGCCGTGAGGATCCGACTGCGCCCGGTCATCATGACCTCGCTGGCGTTCTTCTTCGGCACCCTGCCACTGGCACTCACCACCGGTGCCGGTGCCGCCGCCCAGAATGCCATCGGCACAGCCGTCACCGGCGGCTTGCTTTCGGCCACCTTCATCGACCTGATTTTCATCCCGTTTTTCTTTGTCCTCATCTCCCGTATGTTTGGCGGCAAGCCGTCAGTCCGGCCGGTTGCGGGGGCAGACATGCTGCCCACCCAGGCAGGCGTTGCATAGGCATGATACCTACATCGTAGCGGGCCTAGCTCTGCCATGGCGAAATGCGGTGAATTCTTCGCGCCGCCCCCTTGACAGGTGGAAAATGCCTGACCAGACTCTGCGACGCGACGCGCGGTGAATGTTTCCCGGCGATGACGTGCAGCCCCAATCAGGACTCCAGACACCGTGTTTTCTAACGAAGATTATCTTGCGGACATACTCGCCGAGGCCGGTTTGGTGACTGCCGAGCAAATTGCCCACGCGCGCAACGCCCTGTCCGGCAGGGACTCGCTCATCGACCAATTGCTGGCCACAACCCTGCTGACCCAGGAGGACGTGGCCCACACGCTTGCCGCCAACGCAGGAATCCCTTTCGTCAAACTCAGTGATTTCACTTTCGATCTGGCCATCACCAGATCCATCACCGAGGAGGTGGCCAAGCGCTACCGGGTTATTCCGGTGCAGGACGACGGGCTTTATCTCACCGTGGCCGTGGCCGACCTGCTGGATTTCGAATTGCTCGACAGCCTGCCGCACGTGATCGGGCGCCAAATCAATCTCACCTGTGCCACGCCGAAGGATATCGACCAACACCTCAGCCAGATTTATGGCATAGCGGCGGTGAAATCCAGCGATCCGCTGGAGGGTCTATCCATCACCACGGGCGACGCGGAGGCGGGTCTCGAGGGCGATGACGCCCCTATCATCAGGCTGGTTTTCCAAACCCTCACCGAGGCGTTCCGCCTGCGTGCCTCGGATATTCACATCGAGCCGCTGGAAACCTCGGTGCGCATCCGTTACCGCTTGGATGGCAAACTCGTCGAGGTGGACAACCACCCGAAAAAACTCCTCCCGGCCATCATTGCCCGCTTGAAGGTGATGAGCGGCACCATGTCTATCGCCGAAAAACGCCTGCCGCAGGACGGACGCATTCAATTGAAAATGGGGGAAAAGGAAGTGGATCTGCGCGTGTCCTCCGTCCCTTCCAATCATGGCGAGTCCATCGTCATGCGCATTCTGGACAAAACCGCGTTGCTGCTCGGGCTCCCCGAGTTGGGATTTTTCTCCGACGATCAGACGGTGTTTGAGCAACTTCTCGGGTTGCCTGACGGCATTCTGCTGGTCACCGGCCCCACCGGCTCGGGCAAGACCACCACCCTCTACGCCTGCCTCAACGTCATCAACCGGCCGGACAAAAAAATCATCACCGTGGAAGATCCCATCGAGTATGAACTTCCCGGCATCAACCAGGTCATGGTCAAGACCGATATCGGCATGACCTTCGCCGCCGCCCTGCGCGCCATGCTGCGCCAAGCCCCTAACATTATCATGATCGGGGAAATTCGCGACGCGGAAACCGCCAACATCGCCATCAACGCCTCGCTTACCGGCCATCTGGTCTTCTCCACCCTGCATACCAATGACGCACCATCGGCCATCGCCCGTCTCGCCGACATCGGCGTCAAGCCGTTCCTGATCGCCTCCGCGGTGCGCGCCGTGCTGGCCCAGCGCCTGGTCCGCAAGTTATGCCCGCTGTGCAAGGGTCCCGCGGACCTGACCGAAAAGGAAATGCGGGCCCTCTCGCTCGATGCGGGCCGGATCGCCGAGGCCACCATCTTCAGCCCCGTCGGCTGTGAAAAATGTCGTGGCAACGGTTATCGCGGGCGCATGGGCATCTTTGAACTGTTTCTGATTGATGACGAGGTCCGTCAGATGATCAATCAAGGTCTAACCACCACCCAACTCCGCCGCCGGGCCCGCGAACTCGGCATGCGCACCTTGCGCGAAGATGGCATCCGCAAGGTTCTCGCCGGCCTCACCTCCGGCAGTGAAGTCGTCCATGCCACCATGTCCGATGCGGATTAAATTCCTAATTCCTAAATTCTAAATTCTAAACAAATCCAAGACCTGCGCCATCCCCTCTCACTTCTTTTCTTCGTTTAGAATTTCATGCTTCAAATTTAGTGCTTCCTCTTACGCTCCATGGACCACAACCAGCTCATTGATCTTTTCAAATCCCGCGGTCTCATTGATCGCTCGCTGGCCCAGGACATCCTCGGCGAAGTGGAACACAGCGGCAAGGAAGTCGCGGAAATCCTCGCTGATTTCCAGATCATCCAATCCCGCGACGATGTCTGGCCCATCGTCGCCTCCGAACTGGGCACGGAAGTTTTTCCCATCCGCAACTGGACGCCGCCCGAGGCCCTGCTCGCCCTCGTTCCGGCCGGCACCGCCCGCCTCCACGGCGCGCTGCCTATCAAGTTTGATGACACCGGCCTCTACGTCGTGCTGGTCGATCCCCTCAACCCGCAAACCGTCGAAGACCTCCGCTTCGCCCTTGGCCGCGAAATCCACGTCATGGTGGCCCCGGACTACCTCGTGGAGCAAAAAATCAACGAATGCTACGGCGGCGAGGGCAAGGCGATGGAGGACATCCTCAGCCAACTCGAGCTCAGCAGCGACGCGACCAACACCGCCAACCTCGAAGCCGAAGCCAACTCCGCGCCCATCATCCGCTACGTCGATCTTGTCCTCTATCAGGCTATCAAGGAGAAAGCCTCGGACATCCACTTCGAGCCGTTTGAAAAGGATTTCAAAATCCGCTATCGGGTAGACGGGGCCCTCTACGAAATGGCCCCGCCGCCGGTCCATCTCGCCCTGCCGATCATTTCCCGCGTCAAGGTCATGTCCAACATGAACATTGCCGAGCGCCGCCTCCCGCAGGACGGCCGCATCGTCAAACAGGTCGGCGAAAAAATGGTGGACATGCGCGTTTCCACCCTGCCCACCCATCATGGCGAATCGGTCGTGCTCCGTGTGTTGGACCGCTCGTCGGTCAATCTCACCCTGGAAAACCTCGGTCTCCCTGACAGCATTTACACCTACATCACCGAGACGATCGAGAAACCTAACGGAATTTTCATCGTCACCGGGCCCACCGGTGCCGGCAAAACCACCACCCTCTACGCCGCCCTGCGCCGGATCAACACCATCGAGTCCAAGCTCCTCACCGCCGAGGATCCCGTCGAATATGACATTGACGGCATCATCCAGATTCCTATCAACGATGCCATCGGGCTGGATTTCCCGCGCATCCTGCGCGCGTTCCTGCGCCAAGACCCGGACCGCATCATGATCGGGGAAATGCGCGACAAGGAAACCGCCACCATTGCCATCCAAGCCGCGCTCACCGGCCACTTGGTCCTCTCCACCCTCCATACCAACGATTCCGCAGGTGCCATCACCCGCCTCATCGACATGGGCTGCGAGCCATTCCTGCTCTCCGCCTCGCTGGAAGGCGTGCTCGCCCAGCGCCTCGTGCGCACCATTTGCAAGGATTGCCGGACTTCCTACGAACCCAATGAGGCCATCCTCGGCCAGCTTGGCATCTCCCCGCACGAACTCGGTGACAAACATTTCTTCACCGGTGCCGGTTGCGATATTTGCGGCCAATCTGGCTACCGTGGACGCCGCGGACTCTATGAACTATTGAATATCACCGACCCCATCCGTGATCTCATCACCGGCCGCGCGCCCACCGTCGTCATCAAACAAAAAGCCATGGAACTGGGCATGAACACGCTCCGCGAAGACGGCCTGCGCAATATTTACCTCGGCACCACCACCATCGAGGAAGTTCTCAAATACACCTGATTTCCAGCCCGAGCGTATTTTCCGTTCGCATTCCCCCCGTTCAACCGCTTTAATCCGCCTCAAGAGTCTCTCGAATCTCCTGCAACCCACCCCCAGCCATGGCCAACTTCCAATACTCCGCGCTTGACTCCAAAGGCGAGCAAACCACCGGCATCGTTTCCGCCTCTGACGAAGCGGAAGCCATTCAGAAACTCCGCATCCAAGGACTCTACCCGACGCAAATCGTCGAGGAAGGGAAAGGTAAAAGTGCGGCCAAGCTCAAGAAACCCACCAAGGCCAAGAGCGCGGGTGCCAGGGCCGACAAAGGCAAAACCGGTGGCCGCATCAAGCCCAAGAGCCTGATGATCTTCACCCGCCAACTGGCCACCCTCATCGATTCGGGTCTGCCGCTTCTGCGCAGCCTCACCGTGCTTGGCAAACAAGAACCCACCCCGGTCTTGCGTGCCACCATCAGCGCCCTCGCCGATTCCGTTCAATCCGGCGCCACCTTCTCCGAGTCGCTCGCCCAACATCCGCAGATTTACAACAAGCTCTATGTCAACATGGTCAAGGCCGGCGAACTCGGCGGGGTCCTCGAAGTGGTGCTCAACCGCCTCGCCGAATATCAGGAAAAAGCCCAAAAGCTCAAAAACAAGATTGTTTCGGCCATGGTTTACCCGGTGATCGTGATGTTCATCGCCATCGCCATTCTAACATTCCTGATGATCTTCATCGTGCCCAAGTTTGAGACCATGTTTGCGGAAATGGGCAATGCCGAACTGCCCGCCATTTCCCAAGTGGTCTTTGGCATCTCCGGGTTCTTCATCTCCGCGCCGTATGGCGTGCCCAATGTGGTCTTCGCGTTCATCCTCTTTGGCGTTGGTGTTTCCCTCTTCAATCTCTGGGGTCGCAGCAAACAAGGCCGCATTGCCATTGACGCCCTCAAGCTCAAATTGCCAGTGTTCGGCGATATCCAACGCAAAAACGCCGTGTCCCGCTTCTCCCGCACCCTCGGCACCCTCGTCACCTCAGGTGTCCCGATTCTGCAGGCACTCAATATCACCCGCGACACCGCTGGCAACGTCATCATCTCCACCGCCATCGAAAAAGTCCACGAGGCCGTCAAGGAAGGCGAAACCATCGTCACCCCCCTGCAAGCTTCCGGCGTCTTCCCTAACATGGTTATCTCCATGGTGGATGTCGGTGAGGAAACCGGCCAGTTGCCGGAAATGCTCCTCAAGATCGCCGATGTTTACGACGACGAAGTGGATAACGCCGTGACCGCCCTGACCTCCATCCTCGAGCCGATCATGATCGTGATCCTGGCGCTCGTTGTCGGTTCCGTGGTGTTCGCCTTGTTCCTGCCCTTGATCAAGATCATCACCACGATGGGCCAATAGTCCCGCTCTCCGGAACTTCAAATCCCAGCGCACGCATGAATGCTTCGTCACCCCGCCGCCGCAGTGGTTTCACGCTCATTGAGATGCTGGCGACCATCACCATCATCGTCATCCTGACCGGACTGGTCATGGCCGGCACTCGCTTCCTCAAAGATAAACAGAACCGCTCCAAAGCGGAAATCCAGATCCGCCTGTTGGCCAAGGCCTGCGAGGATTTCAAGATGGATAACGGCGCCTATCCGTGCAAAGATGACAACTCCAGCGCGGATGGAAGACACATGACCAATGAACTCTTCAACGATCTCTACTGGGATTCCAATCGGAATGGTTCCGGCCCGAAAGTCGACATGGCGCAGAAAATTTACCTCGCCGATCTCGATCCGGACAACAACAAACAGGGGTGGATCGAAGGCACCGGCCAAGCTGCCCGCATTATCGACCCTTGGGGTAACGAATATTTCTTCCGCAAAGGCGTGAATGCCCAAAACCCGGACTTCGACCTCTGGTCTGCCGGCAAAGACGGCAAAACCAATCCCGACAATCCGAAGGATAAAGTCAATCGCGACGACGTCAGGAACCTCTGAGTCAGATCTCAGGCTTTCCAATTCAAGGCGCCCTTCTTCAAGGCATAGACGTAGGCAAACGCCAGCGTGCCCGCAAACCCCGCCATGCTCACCAGCGCCACCGGGCTCTCTGTGACCAAATCCCGGAACTGCACGGCCCATGGATACATGAATACCACCTCGATGTCAAAAATCACAAACAGCATCGCCACCAGATAGAACTTCACCGAAAACCGCGGTGCCCCATCCCCCACCGGTAACATCCCGCATTCATAGGCAGTGTCCTTGGTTGCATTGCGCTTGGCGGAGCGCCCGCAAACCACGCTCAAAATCAACACGGCTGCGGCAAAACCAATGACAACCAGGACTTGGCACAAAACGGGAAGGTAGTCGTTAAGCATGGTGGGAAGCGGGGCTGCAAGGGTCTTAGCCTGTCTGCCCCCACGGGATCAATAAAAAAACCGCAACCCCTACAGGCGCGGCTTTTTTCTCGAATTCCATTGCCCCCCACTCAGTCCACTTCGGCTTGGGCAGCCATGAACGCACTCGATGCCTCATGCACCCGCGAGGTGCCTCTGTATTCCTTGCCAATCTTTTCCACCAGACCGCGGGTCACCAGGTTCTGCAACTTCTCGTATGCCCGCAACCGAAGCATCTCCTCCCCGCCACTCACCGCATTACGCAACTTCAAATTCGCAAACACCCGCTCAAACAAATCGTTGAAACCAAAAATTTTCTTCTCCGCAAGGACATTCACCAACTCATCGGTAACATGATCAGGAAGACGTCGGGAAAATCGTGTGCGTTTCGTGGGGGTTGCCATAACGGGGGAACCGTAGCACCTCCCTGCGGGAAAGCGACTCAAATATTCGACAACCCGATAATTGGCCGGGCTTTCGGCATTTTTGCTGCGCTTTTTTCCGATGCTGGCTTGACAGTTGCAAATTCCAGCCCATCCTCGCCAGCCCTGCCGCGTCGGAAACGTGGCAAGAGCCCTCCCCTCCCTATGAAAAAGGACATCCATCCCAAATACAATCCGGTCGTCTTCGTGGACATGAGCACCGGCAGTCGCTTCATCTCGCGTTCCACCAAGACCTCGGACCGCAAGGAAGTCATCGACGGCGTCGAGCACAGCCTCATCTCCATCGGCGTCACTTCGGCCTCCCATCCGTTCTATACCGGCCAAAACCAGTTTGTGGACACCGAAGGCCGCATCGACAAATTCCAAAAACGTTTCGGCGTGGTTCGCCGCGTCGGCAAGCCCAAGCTCGACTGAGCCTGACGCGTGCTCGCCAAACGCATCATCCCCTGCCTCGACGTCACCGACGGTCGCGTGGTCAAAGGCGTCAATTTCGTCGATCTCATCGATGCCGGTGATCCCGTCGAATGCGCCTTGGCCTACAATGCCCAACAGGCGGACGAACTGGTTTTTCTCGATATCACGGCTTCCTCGGACCACCGTCGCACCATGGTCGATGTGGTCCGCCGCACCGCGGCGCATTGCTTCATTCCCCTGACTGTCGGCGGCGGCATCCGCAGCGTTGACGACATGCGCGAAATGCTGTTGGCGGGCGCCGATAAAGTCGGCATCAACACCGCCGCCGTGAAGCACCCCGACCTCGTCGAAGCCGGGGCCAAGGCCTTCGGCAGCCAATGCATCGTGGTGGCCATCGATGCCAAACGAGAAGGCCCCGGCAAATGGGGCGTTTACACCCATGGCGGGCGCACTCCGGTCGGCCTCGATGCCGTGGAATGGGCCAAACAAGTCTGGAACCGCGGCGCTGGCGAAATCCTCCTCACCAGCATGGACGCCGACGGCACCCAGGCCGGCTATGATATCGAACTGACCTGTGCCATATCCTCGGCCATCGGCATTCCCGTCATCGCCAGCGGCGGTGCCGGCAACCTCGACCACATGGTGGAAGTTCTTGAAGCGGGCAAAGCCGACGCCGTGCTCGCGGCGAGCATTTTCCACTTCGGCATGTTCACCGTTGCGGATGCCAAACGCCACTTCGCCGCCCACGGCATCCCGGTGAGACCACCGACCTTGCGATGAAATTGCTGTCATGGAACGTGAACGGCCTGCGGGCGGTGTTAGGCAAGGGCTTTGGCGAGTTCATGAGCACCGAGCGGCCAGATATTTTGTGTTTGCAGGAAACCAAGGCGCGGCCGGAACAAGTGCCATTGCCTTTGGAGTTGGCGGGTTACCATGATTATTGGAATTCGGCGCAGAAGCCGGGTTACTCTGGGGTGGCGGTGTTCACACGGGAAAAGCCGTTAGATGTGGCGCTGGGCATGGGCATTGATGAACACGATACCGAGGGCCGGGTGCTCACTCTGGAGTATCCGGAATTCTTCCTGGTCAATGTCTATACACCCAATGCCCAGGACGGCCTGCGGCGCTTGCCCTATCGGCTCGCCTGGGACGCGGTGTTCCGGGCGCATTTGGGCACTCTGGCAATGCGCAAGCCGGTCGTCTTTTGCGGCGACCTCAACGTCGCCCATCAGGAAATCGATCTCGCCCGCCCGCGCGAGAACCGCTTCTGCCCCGGGTTCTCCGACGACGAACGCGAAAGTTTCACCAAATTGTTAGACTCGGGCTTTGTGGACACCTTCCGACATTTTTATCCGGACTTGGAGGGCGCGTATTCGTGGTGGTCGTATCGGGCCGGCGCGCGGCCGCGCAACATCGGCTGGAGAATCGACTACTTCGGGGTGTCCGCGCCGTTCATCGGGCGGGTGGAGTCGGCGGGGATTCTGCCGCAGGTGTTAGGCTCGGACCACTGCCCGGTGGGCATCGTGCTCAAGGAATGAGAAGACTGCCGCTGGAAGCGTCAGCTACGGGGAAGACTGCCGCTGGAAGCGTCAGCTACGGGGTCCTCAGTGAGTCACGCGCATCGGCATGAGCACGTAGAGGAAAGTGCCTTCGATGCGCAACACACCGGGACTCATCTCATCGATGAGGTCGAGGTAAACGTCGGTGGTTTCCAGATTGCGCAGCGGGGCTTGCAGGAATTCCGGGTTGAAGGCGATTTGCATCGGCTTGCCCTGATAGATGACGTCCATCACTTCCTGTGCCTCGCCAACATCCGGTGAGTTGGCGGTGACCTCGATTTGGTTTTCGCTGAAGACGAGCTTGACCGAGTTGGACTTGTCCGAGGCCAGGAGTGAGACGCGCTTGACGGTATCGAGCAGCGCCTCGCGGGAGATGATGACGCGTTCAAGGGCGTCGCCGGGGATGACCTGTCGGTAGTTCGGGTAGTTGCCCTCGATGAGTTTGCTGGCCAGCAGGTTGTCGCCGATGGCGAAGGAAATCTGGTTGTCGGTGAGCTTGACGATGACATCGCCGGTTTCGCCTAGCAGGCGTTGGAGTTCCTGCACCGCTTTGGTCGGGATGATGACGTCTGTTTCGTGGGACGCGGGGAATTCGAGGTCGCTATCGACCATGGCGAGGCGACGGCCGTCGGTGGCCACCAAGGTCATTTTGCCATCGCGGAATGAGGCAAAGATGCCATTGAGGACATAGCGGGTTTCATCCGAGGAGATGGCGTAGGCGGTTTTGCGCAGGCCGTCGCGCAGGACCACCTGCGGAATGCGGAACTCCTTGGCATCTTGGAAGTTGGGCAGCGGCGGGAACTCGGCTTCGCCCAAGCCGATGATTTTGAAAAACGACGGGCCGCAGCGCATTGAGGCGTGGTTCTTGGAGTCCACGGAAACCTCCACCTCGCTGGCGGGCAGTTCGCGTACGATGCTGACCAGCCGTTTGGCCGGCAGGGTGGTGGCCCCCTCCTTGTCAATCTGGGCTTCCACCGAGCCGGTGATGCCGACGTCCAGATCGGTGGTGGTGAATTGGATGCGTCCATCCTTGGCCACGATCAAAACGTTGGAGAGGATTGGCAGGGTGGTGCGCGAGCTCACCACATGCTGGACCTTTTGCAGGCCATCGAGAAATGCTTCCTTGGAGATACGAAACTTCATAGCTGGTTACTCGTAACGAGTTGCGAGAAAGTTTCCGTTTTCGTGCCGCTTTGGCAAGCATTCTTTAAGAATCCGAAAGAACTTTTCTGAATTCCATTGATCTTCGGGCTCTAGCGGCGGAGCTGGGACTCGATGCGGGCGAGGGTTTCCTTGAGTCCGGGGGTCTGGGTGAGCTCGGATTGGACTTTCTTGCAGGCGTGAATGACGGTGCCGTGGTCCCGGCCGCCGAAGGCTTCTCCGATCTCCATGAGCGAGCCTTTGGTCAGCGAGCGGCTCAAAAACATCGCGACTTGGCGCGGGAAGGCGATGCTGGCTGGGCGCCGGCGGCTGGTCATGTCCGCCAGGCGCACATCGTAGTGCTCGGCAACGGCGCGTTGGATGGTATCGATGCTGACTTGGCGGCTGGCCTCTTCGCGGATGAGGTCGCGCAGCAGATGCTCGACCTTATCGACGGTGACGCTTTCGCCGGCGAGGGAGGCGAAGGTGGCCACCCGCATCAGCGCGCCTTCGAGGCGGCGGACATTGGTGCAGATGTTTTCGGCGAGGAACTGGAGCACGGATTCATCGACCCGCACTTTCCAATCAAGGGATTTCTTCTTCAGAATGGCCATCCGCGTTTCCATCATCGGCGGTTGCATCTCTACGGTGAGTCCGCACTCGAAGCGCGAGATGAGACGTGGTGCGAGGCTTTTGATTTCGCATGCGGGACGGTCGCTGGTGAGAATCACCTGATTGCGGCCGTCAAGCAGGGTGTTGAAGGTGTGGAAAAATTCCTCTTGCGAGCGTTCCTTGCCGGTAAGGAATTGCACGTCGTCAATGAGCAACACGTCGGACTGGCGGTAGCGGCGGCGGAATTTCTCGATGTCGCCACGGCGCACCGCGTCGATGAACTCATTGGTGAATTTCTCACAGGTCAGATAGACGACGCGGTGCGCCGT
>Ga0194047_10001236_pt1 | contig 15957 bp, 11 predicted proteins | sample JunL225m_MetaG_2_FD_160070 | JGI IMG/M metagenome (GOLD analysis project Ga0194047, IMG submission 160070) | Anoxic zone freshwater microbial communities from boreal shield lake in IISD Experimental Lakes Area, Ontario, Canada - Jun2016-L221-5m | ecosystem: Environmental > Aquatic > Freshwater... | reverse complement strand
CGCCAATGGCTCTTTGAGTGTCACCTATTACTTCAGAGATACCGGCTATGGCCCCAGCAACAATCACAGCATATAAAATAAATTGAGACAATTCTCCAGCAGTAATTTGTTTATCCATGACTGCATAGGCGCCAAGCCAGAGAACTAAAATAATGCTGGTAAAGCCAAATAAAATAGCAACAAATGTGAGCAAGGCTCTTGCTCGAGTTCTAGTAATAGCTGCATCAAGGGCGGTTTGAATATATTGATTAAACCGATTAATTTCTATTTTTTCATTTGTAAATGATTGAATAGTGGGAACCGCATTTAGTTTTTCTCCCGCTAAGGCAGAGGCATTGGCAATCTTATCTTGTGAATTACGCGAAAGCTTTCGTACTCGTCTACCCATGATCACAGTTGGAATGATCGTGAGCAGTAACGTAGCGAAAATGAGCACAGATAATTTTGGGCTAGTAATGAACATCATGACTAAGCCGCCCGCTAGCAAAAGCATATTTCTAATTGCCATGGAGACACTAGTACCAATTAATGTCTGGATGAGAACCGTATCAGTATTTAGGCGAGATAGTATTTCACCGCTATGGGTAGATTCAAAGAACTCTGGGCTTTGTTTGATGACGTGGCTATAAACTGCCGCACGAATATCGGTTGTAATTTTTTCGCCTAACCAGGACACCATATAAAAACGAAGAGACGTTCCTAGCGCCACTAGGCCAGCAACAATAAATAGGGTTAAAAAAGTTGTATTGATTTGACTACCGCTATCGGTATTGAAGCCCAAATCAATGATTTGCCTAAACGAGAAGGGGACAGCTAATGTAGCGCTTGCAGCGAGTACTAAGCTAAAGCTTGCCAATATAAATTGCTTTTTATATGGCTTCAAAAAAGGGATAAGTGCTGCTAAGGTACGAAACCCACTCGGATTTGTCTTGGTGCTCTGCTTGGTCATTGAAGAATCTCTAATAATTATCTATGATAGTTCACTTAGATGGGAATCGTATTTTTAGTGATATCAGGAAGATGACAGGCCAAAGCTCTACGACTAATAAAGATCCTTTGTACAAAAGAAGTCCTTGGCTACCTCGCGGGATAGTGCGCAAACTGATTCTTCTGGTACTCATTTTGCTTGGAGCATATGGGTCTAGCAGGCATTGGTTCTTCTTTGCATTACTACTCATTTCGATTATCGCGCTCTCGCCAAAAGTATTGTTAGCTACTGCCTATTACTACGGAAAATCGGCTATGTTTCTTGGTCAATTCTTTGGTAAATGATTAATCAATGAAGATCTTTTTGACTGGCGCCAGTGGTTTTGTGGGAAGCCATTTGATTGGGTCATTAATAGCAGCAGGGCACGAGATTGTTGGCCACTATCGATCACCTAGTTCGCTGATTATCAAACCCCAAAATCATTTGGAAGTTTGGTCAGGCGACTTGAACAATATTCAAGACTTAGCTAATCGTCTGCAGGACATCGATAGTGTGATTCATTGCGCAGCAGAGATGAGACTCTGGAAGTCAGAAAAATCTCTCCTTGAGACCAATGTACTCATGACAAAAAATATTTTAGAGGCTGCAAAACAGTCTAGCGTTAAGCATTTCATTTACATCAGTGATGCCTCAGTTGCTAAAAGTCCATTAAGTCAGAACCTGAATGTTTCAGAATCTCGGGCTTTGCCATCGCTCAAACAATTTCCTTATAGCTATAGCAAGTATCAAGCGGAGCAGTTAGTCCTTGATGCGGGAGATGAGCGGTTGCGAACGATCAGCCTCAGACCTGCCTCGATTTGGGGCAAAGGTGACTTAGTGGATCAAAGTTTAGGTAAGGCTGCTAACCAGAGCAAGTTTGGCTGGTTTGACCAGGGGGACTATCCCTTTTCTACTTGTTACATTCAAAATCTTGGTGAAGCGGTCAAAAAAGCGCTGATATCGCAAACCAATAAAGAAAGTTTTTTTATCAGCGATGGGGCACCAACTCAATTTAGAAAATGGATGAGTTGGAGATTGAAGGCAGGGCACTACAGGGTACCAACCCTATCAATACCCCGTTCCTTTGCTTGGCCATTGGCGCGTTTTACAGAAAATGGTTGGAAATACTTACCGCTTCGTGGGGATCCCCCGTTAATCCGGGAAATGGTCCATTTAATGGCGCACCCTTTTTCTGTCTCTATTCAAAAGGCACAAGATCAGCTAGCGTATGTACCAATCTATGACATAGAAGCGGGGATGCTCGAAATAGAGAAAAATACCTCTGAGTCAAGGGTTTACCCTAGTTATCTTGACTCCTACAATGGCCGGGTTTAAAGTTTTTGAAATAGATGAGAAATCATCAATTGATGTTCTTATGCGCAGAAGATGAATACCTCGAAAGGATGCCGGAAATGTATAAATTCCATGATATGAAGGATCGGATTTCTAAAATTGCAGGATTTTTTGGAATGGTCGTCAGTATTACGCTTGCCTTTTATCTGATTTTTCCTACAGGTCAGGCCCAATCTAAATTTGCCATGTTTCTAGTTTCACTGGGAATCGCCTTAGCTCTGAGTGGCCTTACCTTCAAGGCATTGCTCAAATCTCAGAAATAAAACCTGATCCCAAGCTATTTAGAAGCCCCAAGATATTAAGTATTTGGGGCTTTTTGTTTAGACTCAAAATAGCCCTCTCGCTATCTCTAGGCCCGATTAAGCCACTTTTCATCGGTGTAAACACTTATATCTAAAACCCCTTAAGAGGCTTTTACTAAGGCATCTATTGATTAACTGTTTTGCTGTATGACTTATTTTTTGCTTGACCCCATTTCTGAAATTGGTTTAAAGACTAACCATTTCAATTTTCTATTCATTTCTTATAGCAAAGTCTGAGGTAAGAATTGAATTCTGTATCCCTAGAAGCGATGGTTGATTCCCAGCCTATCCATTTCCAGCCCTTAAAGGAGCGTGGTCAAAGAGAAGTTTTCTGTGGCCTCACTGGCATCATTTGGTTGCACCGCAAAATTCAAGATGCATTCTTTCTAGTGGTTGGTTCTCGCACCTGTGCTCACTTGATTCAATCTGCTGCCGGGGTCATGATTTTTGCAGAGCCACGTTTTGCAACAGCCATCATTGATGATCGTGATTTAGCAGGACTTGCTGATGCAAATGATGAGTTAGATAAAGTAGTAAAGCAGTTATTAGGGCGTCGCCCTGATATCAAACTACTTTTCTTAGTAGGATCTTGTCCTTCAGAAGTTATCAAGTTAGATTTATCGAGGGCAGCGCAACGCCTTGGTAAAACATTTGCGCCCAATGTGCGCATTCTCAATTACTCGGGTAGCGGGATAGAAACAACCTTTACCCAAGGGGAAGATGCTTGTTTAGCCGCTCTAGTGCAGGATCTACCTAAGTCGAATTCATCTGAAGAGCTTGACTTATTGGTGGTTGGATGTTTGGCTGATGTAGTTGAAGATCAATTTAGTCGCATCTTTAAAGATCTTGGTCTTCAGTCCTATGCTTTTTTCCCGCCCAGAGAGTCGACGCAGAAAATCAATGTAGGGCCCAAGACTCAGTATTTATTGGCTCAGCCATTTTTGACTGATACCGCCAGATTTTTAGATAATTTAGGGGCTCGCAGAATTGCCGCTCCTTTTCCGTTGGGAGTAGAGGGCACAGAAAAATGGTTCTTAGCTGCAGCTACCGCTTTGGGTATTTCACACGATGTCTTTGAAAAAGTGATTGCACCGCAAAGGGATCGCGCCAAAAAATCCCTTGAACCTCATCGGGATGTCCTGCAAGGCAAGTCTATTTTCTTTTTTCCAGATTCCCAGCTAGAAATCCCACTGGCCCGTTTCTTAAATCGGGAGCTTGGCATGAGCTTGATGGAAGTCGGTGTTCCGTATTTACATCGTCAGCATATGGCGGAAGAATTGGCAATGCTTGATCCGAAGACGCAGTTGTCTGAGGGGCAAAATGTAGAGAATCAATTAGATCGTTGTCGCGCTCAACAACCGAATATGGTTGTTTGTGGCTTAGGTTTGGCTAATCCATTAGAAGCAGAGGGCTTCACTACTAAGTGGTCGATTGAACTCGTTTTCACGCCTATCCAAGGGTTTAACCAAGCAGCAGATCTTGCAGAGCTATTTGCTCGCCCTTTAACTAGAAAAAATAAGCTCATGATGGTGGAGACAGCATGAAGTTAACCTTGTGGACTTATGAGGGCCCACCCCATGTTGGCGCGATGCGAGTTGCAACAGCTATGGAAAAGGTGCATTACGTTTTACATGCACCCCAGGGCGACACTTATGCTGACCTTCTTTTCACCATGATTGAGCGGATGAAAAAAAGACCACCCGTTACTTACACTACTTTTCAGGCACGGGATTTAGGTAGTGATACGGCCGAGCTTTTTAAGGATGCTGCCAGAACGGCTTATGCGCGTTTTAAGCCTGATTTATTAATGGTGGGAGCTTCTTGTACTGCGGAGCTCATTCAAGATGATCCAGGTGGATTGGCCGCCGCTCTTGATTTACCTGTCCCTATTCTGCCGCTTGAATTACCAGCGTATCAAAAGAAAGAGAACTGGGGCGCAGCAGAGACCTTTTATCAGATGGTACGTTTACTTGGTCAGCAATTTGTTCTAGCACCAGGTCAAACACGCGCAGCTAGAGCGCCTGACACAAAGCCGACTTGCAATATATTAGGCCCAACAGCCTTGGGATTTCGTCATCGGGATGATGTTGAAGAAATTTCCCGCTTATTGCGTGAGCTGGGAATTGAAGTGAATGTAGTTGCACCACTCGGCGCTGATCCCTCAGAAATTGCACGTTTGCATGAAGCTGACTTTAACGTCAATTTATATCCTGAGACAGCAAATACAGCGATTACTTGGATGACTAGAAATTTTGGTCAGCCATCTACAAAAGTCATTCCTATTGGATTTAAAGGCACTCAAGCTTTTATCGCTGAAGTATGCCAACTTGCAGGTATTGAATGCGATATCCAAAAATTCAGTGCGTCATCAAAAGCCCGTTGGTATGCCTTATCGGTTGACTCAACCTACCTCACTAATAAAAGAGTATTTATTTTTGGTGATGCTACACATGCAATAGCTGCTGCAAAAGTAGCTGCCCATGAAATGGGTTTTAAAGTAGTCGGTTTAGGAACCTATAGCCGTGAATTAGCCCGTGAGGTGCGAGAAGCCGCCGCTGAATTAGGGCTTGAAGCTATCATCACTGATGATTACTTAGAGGTTGAAGAAAAAATCACAGAGCTGCAACCCGAATTGATCTTAGGTACACAGATGGAGCGCCATATTGCGAAGCGTTTGAAGATTCCTTGTGCAGTAATTTCATCACCCGTTCACGTACAAGATTTTCCTGCTCGCTATTCTCCACAAATGGGATTTGAAGGCGCCTGCGTCTTATTTGATTCTTGGGTACATCCATTGATGATGGGCCTAGAGGAGCATTTGATTGGCATGTTTAAGGGCGATTTTGAATTTCATGATGGAGCGATGCCGTCGCATCTAGGCCATTCAGGACCTGGAAAAGAGGTCTTAGAGCAAGCGCATACAATGACTGCAGTTAAGATTGGAGATCCTGCGTGGGAAACGGATGCCGAAAAAGAACTTAATAAAATTCCCTTTTTTGTAAGAGGCAAGGCTAGAAGAAATACCGAACGATATGCAGTTGAGCAAGGCCTTTTGAGTATTAGTTTGGAAACTTTGTATGATGCAAAAGCACACTTTAAAAGTTAAATATAGACATTAAGTCAAAAACGTGAAAGCAAGAAAAAATGAAAGAAATTAATATCCCCATTTCAGACTTTCGCAGTGCGCCGCCTGATGGCGAGGGTAGCCTTCAGGTGCAGCTTGACCCTAATTTAAAAATTGGTAAGGCTAAGGTCTTTGCGATTTATGGCAAAGGTGGTATTGGTAAGAGCACCACCTCATCAAACTTATCAGTCGCTTTTTCTAAACTCGGAAAACGCGTCATCCAGATTGGTTGCGATCCGAAACATGATTCGACCTTCACTCTGACAAAAAAACTCATGCCTACAGTGATCGATGTGCTTGAGAAAGTGGATTTTCATTCAGAAGAGTTGCGTGTCGAAGACTTTGTGTATGAAGGCTATAACGGTGTGATGTGCGTAGAAGCGGGTGGACCTCCAGCGGGAACTGGTTGTGGAGGTTATGTTGTTGGGCAAACTGTAAAACTCTTAAAAGAGCATCATTTACTGGACGATACCGATGTCGTGATTTTTGATGTTTTAGGTGACGTGGTCTGTGGTGGCTTTGCAGCACCACTGCAGCATGCAGATCGCGCACTCATTGTGACTGCAAATGATTTTGACTCTATTTTTGCGATGAATCGTATTATTCAAGCAATTGGCGCAAAAGCGAAAAACTACAATGTTCGATTGGGGGGTGTGATTGCCAATCGTAGTAAAGATACCGACCAAATCGATAAATTTAATGAGCAAGTTGGATTAAAAACGATGGCTCACTTTCCAGACTTGGATGTGATTCGTCGCAGCCGTCTTAAGAAATCCACTTGATTTGAAATGGAGTACTCACCTGAGCTTGAACTGGTTCAGCAGGAGTACATGCGTTTAGCAGCGGCACTGTGGGCTGGAGCGGATCCATTACCTTCAATACCCATGAAGGATAGGGATATATTTGACTTGCTAGGTTTTGATTAAGAAGCTTTTTTAATCACTCGGCATATCCACTAGCTTGGCGGTAATGTCCCAAAGGTCTTTGCTTAATTTTTCGCTCTTGGCTTTCATGGAAAGCTCTTGGGCAAAAGGTTCTCTAATGGCCGAGTTGCGATTGCCCCAGCTCCAATGAACACCTGATTGAGTAAAGCGCGAATCAGCAACGACTTGTGCCACTCTTTCACCAGCGAGTTCTTGGCTGACATAACCTTTAGTAATGTTTTTCTGAAACCAGGGAAATATTTTTTGAAAGAGTGGCGGGGTGTCTCTAAAGAGTGCTGTCTGCGCAACGCACCCCGGATAAAGAGTATTAAAGATCACGCCAGTGCTTGAGTGATATCTTTTTTGTAACTCTCGGTTCATGACCATATTGCACAACTTACTATCTTTGTACGCCTTACCTGGCTTAAAAGCTTTTCCGTTGATCATCGCAATTGGCGCTTTAAAGCCGGCCAATAGACCCTCTAAAGCACCAATATCTGCAGGGGCAGGGATAGGAACTTTGCCACCGAATTCTTCTGAATTTGCGGTTACTGTGCCTAATGTAATCAAGCGTGCATGCTCATGTTTTTGGGCAGTTTGTACCAAATGATTTAGCAGCATTCTGCTCAATACATAATGCCCAAAGTAGTTTGTAGCGACACTGATCTCAAATCCTTGGGGAGAGCGCGCTGGTTCTTTTAAGAGTGGCAAGTAGGTTGCAGCATTACAGAGTAAGGCATTGAGCTTTTGGCCGCTTTCATTAAAACGTTGTGCAAAGGACCTGACGCTATCCAGATTTCCAAGGTCTAATTGCCAGATCTCATATTGGCTTGAATCAAACTGATGTGCCGTGGCAGCGAGCTCCATTTTTTGGGGATCTCGAACAGCTAGAATCAGTCGCCAATTACGAGCCAGCAGAGCCTTAGCGGCATATAAACCGACTCCTGAGGAAGCTCCGGTAATAATGGCAAGAGCTTGAGTAGGATTGGAATTCATTTCTCTATTACAGTCTTAGTTTTGGTGAAAATGCATTATTGTTATTTCAAGGCGGGTCCTGATGATCCTAAAGGCATTCAAGATTATTGTGCTGGTATTTATGACCTCTATATTGATTGGTGCTCTCTATCTATGGACTCCCGATAAGTCTAAAGCAGAGTTAGAAAAGATATATGGCTCACCTAAAAACGCATATGTCAGCGCATTGGGGGTCAAGATTCATTATCAAGATACTGGACTCTCTAAACATTTAACACCAATTTTATTTTTGCATGGCTTTGGTGCCAGTTTGCACACATGGGATGCTTGGTCTCAGGATTTAAGCTCTGAATATCGCGTAATTTCTGTAGACTTACCAGGTTTTGGATTGACGGGAGAAGATCCGAGTGGCATCTATACCGATGAGAGAGGCGTGGAAGTCTTAGAGGCTTTCTTGAAAGAGCTGAAGATTCCAAAGGTAGTACTAGTGGGTAATTCTATGGGTGGAAAGTTTGCTTGGAAATTTACAGCGCGTTATCCGGATCAGGTTAGCAAGTTAGTACTCATATCTCCCGATGGATATGCAAGCCCTGGGATTGGTTATGGTAAAAAACCCGATATTCCAAAAATTGCTCAGCTTTATCGCTATTTCTTTTCTAAAACTTTTTTAGCGATGAACCTCGAGCCAGCTTACGCTAATCCAACAACATTAAATGATGCTTTAGTAACGCGTTACTATGATCTGATGTTAGCGCCTGGTGTAAGGGGCGCAATCTTAGCTCGTATGGAGCAAACTACTTTGCAAGATCCGGTACCATTGTTATCCAGTATCAAAGTACCCACTTTATTAATTTGGGGTGAAAAAGATGCCTTTATCCCTATTGCAAATTCAAATGAGTACTTGAAGGTGATGCCCAATGCCAAAAGAGTATCCTTACCGAATATTGGCCACTTACCGCAAGAAGAGCAGTCGACCATCGGCCTTGCTGCACTTAAAGAGTTTTTATAAGCAATGAAACGAATTCCCTTAAATTGGCCCAATCGAGAACACAGCAGAATTGTCTCTATTGGAGATTTAGAATGGCATATTCAGCTGACAGGTAAGGGGCCCGTTATTTTGCTACTGCACGGCACTGGTAGCTCAACCCATTCTTGGTCGGACATTATTCCTTTATTGGAACCCCATGCGCAAATTCTAGTTCCAGATTTGCCAGGTCATGCCTTTACTTTGGGTGCAAAATTAGAGGACTTAACGCTTGATCAAATTGCACGCTCATTACTGTTATTAATAGATCAGTTGGGTATTGAGTCGCCTTCGATCGTAGTGGGGCATTCTGCTGGAGCACCCTTAGCACTGCGTTTTGCGGTAGCTGCTTCGAAGCCGCCTAAGCTAGTGATTGCTTTGAATCCCTCTTTTATACCGCCACCACCTGTGTATACCAGTTTCTTTGGACCACTCTTAGGTCCAATCACCCGGTCTTCAACACTCTCTAGCTTGCTTGCTTCACTGTCACCCAGCTTAGGAATGGTCGATAAACTTCTAGACTCAACCAATACGATTTTGCCGGAGGCTCGCAGAGTCTATTATCGAAAACTCTTCGAGCGCTCAGATCACGTGCGAGGTTCTATGAATTTTATGGCAGCAGCTGATATTGAAAAAGTATTAAATGAAGCAAATCGATATCACGGTAAATTAGTTTGCGTACTGGGTAATGAGGACGCTTGGATACCAGCTAAACCATTGGAGAAAATTATTCGGGATTACTTTCCTACTGCAGAGGTTTTGAAGTGGGAGGGTGGCCATATCATGCATGAGCTTGTACCAATCAAGGTGGCACAACTGATTCTCAAGGGACTACCTTAGCCTAGTGTTCGAGTCTTTTTAAGACCGTGCATGATTGCTTGAGATACCTCATTTGCTCCAGCGTTTGGTAGCTGCAGGTACATCGAGCCCATTAAAGCTGCCATTGCTTTACCCTCATCTCTGGCTTGGGGTGAAGTATCAATCCATAAAGATTTAAAGGAATGAAGAGATGCAGAACGCGCTGACTGCTGAGCATCTGCCATTGCTTTTGGTCTACCTGGAGAGCCATCTTTAGCAATATTGGCGCGGCCATCCGTTAAGAAGACGAGAGCAGGGGTTAGACCCTTTCTCATTGATGCGCTGGCTATTTCAAAAGACTCATCAATAGCACGTGCTAAGGGAGTTCCACCGCCACCCGGTAGACCAATTAATGCGCGCTTTGCTCTGACCAGTGAGCGAGTGGGGGCGAGGACGAGCTCAGCAGTACTCCCTCTAAATGACATCACGGCTACTTGATCTCTTCTTACATAGCATTCTGCCAAAAGGAGTTCGACAGCGCCCTTAGCTTCAGCTAGGCGATGCATCGCAGACGAGCCTGAGGCATCTACGATAAACATCGTTAATGTTTGAGTGCGCTCTTGATAACGTTTAATTCGAAAATCTTCTTTGCGAATAATAATTTTTCCAAGAGAAATGGATTTACCAGTTGCCTTCATTTCTGCTCGACGAACACCTTGCCAAGGAACGGCAGCACTCAAGGTATCAATGATGCTAAGTGTTTTGCCACCCTCAGGCATACCTGGCATATTACCTAAGGGGCGACCTCGCAGACGTCCCACTTTGACAGCGCCAGTCTTACCACCCATTCCTTTAGGTGTTTTAATCTGAGCCAAATCAGCAAGGCGAGATAATAGGTCCGCCGGAATTGCTGCCTGAGCAGCTTCTAAAATTTCATCTTCCAGTGCTTGTGGATTTTGTGCTTCAGTTTCTTGCTCCTGATCCTCCTGCTCTTCTTCCTGATTCTGATGATCAGTAGGATCTGGCGGAGACATTTCTGGGGGTGGAGGAGATGGTTCTTGATCTAAGGGATCTTGTACATTCTCTACTGGTTCATCTGATTCAGTTGGAATTTCCTCCTCAGGCAAAGCGCTCTGAGGCATTCTCGTGGCACGTGGAGATAAGACTAAAGCAATGGCGCGTTGCAAGTGCATGCTGGTGACTTGATCTTCTCTATCACACGCAGCTAAACACTTAGCTGTTTGGATTGCTAAGCTTAGGGCGCGTATCGATGTCACACCCAACTGCTCGGCAACGCCAACCAATGCATTAAGACTATCTTCACTCACAGTAACTTCTGCAAAATTTGCTCGTGCGTATTCAATTGACTGAGTATCTGGCAGAAAATCATCGTCTGTTTCGGGCAAGCCTCTCCAGCCCAGGATATCGAGATTCAAAAGAAAAGCAGTCCTTTGTCGAATTTTTTCATTCGCTTGCTCGTCATCTTCGATGCCCTCATCGAGAGCTACAATGCCAAAGTGACTTTCAATTTTTCGACTTTGACCATCGCGTTCAATTGAAATATATCCATTGTCTAAAGCGCTTACTACTTTTGCGACAGTACTTACTTCAATTCTCTCTGCCATTGGCATGAGTAATAAGTGCCGATCGCATTGGGCTAGCAATCCCTGCCGGAGAACGGCTTTGCCGGTTCGTAATGTTTGATCAAGATCGATTCCGCCAATCAGGTTTTCATCAGAAATACCAAGGGGCATTTTTCGCAATGGCATACGCATCCCGCCTAATTGAGCGACAGTATTCAGATAAGCAAGCCAACGATCTCTGACTGGGCCAGAGCGTGCTCGCAAAATTACGCCTCCTAAGCCATGTGGATTAATCACCAAGAGTTGAGCAACCTGGAGTGCCCGTAACCACGTTTCGAGTTTGGCGCTCCTACTGATTTCTTGGGTATTTTCTTGATTTTCCAAAAGAAGACGCTTACTTACTTTTTTCGGGAAACAATTCTTCTAAAGCTCGCCTGACCCTAACTGCAGAACTGGAGTCGTCCAATGGATTGCGTCTAAGACGGTGTTGTAGGGCGGGTACTGCAATTTTTTTCAGATGTTCAATCGTGACATGATTTTTTCCGCATAAGGCTGCATAAGCCCGGGCTGCCCTAAGAAGGGTTAGCTCGCCGCGCAAGCCATCGGTGCCAAGATAACTGCAAAGCTGAGTCACTTTTTCGAGCATAGCATCATCAACTTTGATAGCAGGCAACTTCTTTTTGCCTGCCTGAATTTGTTGTCGAATGAGTTCATCTTCTTTTTCCCAGACTTCCATGAATTTTGTGGGATTACGTTCAAACTCATCGCGCCGCTTAATAATTTCAACGCGAGATTTTGATTCTTGAGGCGTCTTGACCTCTACCGCAAGACCAAAACGATCGAGTAGTTGAGGACGTAGTTCACCTTCCTCAGGATTACCACTGCCCACTAAGACAAATTTAGCAGGGTGGCGAACGCTCAAACCCTCTCTCTCAACTACGTTTAACCCTGAAGCAGCAACGTCTATCAATAAATCGACTAAGTGATCTTCTAAAAGATTGACCTCATCTATGTAGAGAAAGCCTCTATGAGCCTTAGCCAGTAAGCCAGGTTCGTATGCTTTCTCTCCAGAACTAAGCGCTTTTTCAATATCTAGTGCGCCAATCACTCGGTCCTCAGTAGCGCCCAATGGCAGGTCAACAACCGGCACTGGTTTTTTAATAGTTTTGAGTCTTCCGCCAATCTTCAATTTGCCCCGAAGTTCATCGCAGACCGGACAAGTTCCTGTTGCGGCATTTGGATCGCAGGCATATACACAATCTTGAACCGTATTCATCTCGGGTAACAATGCTGCCAATGCGCGAACTGCGGTGGATTTACCTGTGCCGCGATCACCCATCACAAGCACGCCACCAATGCTGGAATCGAGAGCTGCAATCAAGATTGCCAATTTCATATCCTCTTGCCCAACGATCGCGGAGAAAGGGTAATTACGCGCCATTCAGATTCCTTGAAATTTTTAATTCAAACGATATAAACCAACTTATTGCATTGCAGTAAATTGCTTTTAAAGCACTCAATGCCCTAAATATACTGGCATTGAGATTTTATTAGGACATACCCTTAAGCCGTGGGTTTCAAGTGAAATAAGTGTCTATTTTAGTTGACAGTAATGTAGGATTCTTCAAGAATGACTCCACGATAAAAAGTCAAGATTGTTGAAAGTAAAACTTTTTAATAAAACATTATTTGAATGTCAGCCCAAAAAAAATCTTCCAACTTGAATGAGCCTATTAAGTTAGTGCTTGTCACGATGGATACCCATCTCAATAGTGCTGCAAACCGTGCTTACGAGGATCTAAAGAAGACTATTCCGGGGGCGAGTCTTACTATCCATTCAGCTAGCGAATTTGCAGGTAATCCAGAGCATTTATTAAAGTGCAAGGAAGACATTGCTACTGGCGATATTGTGATTGCCACCATGCTATTTCTGGAGGACCATTATTTACCGATCTTAGATGACCTTAAAGCAAGGCGAGGGCACTGCGATGCCATGGTGTGTGCCATGTCCGCAGGAGACGTTACTAAGCTAACAAAAATTGGCAAACTCGACATGAGTCAGCCAGCCAGTGGTTTGATGGCTATGTTGAAGAAGCTTCGTCCTAGCGCAAAAGATAAGGATGGTAATAGTAAGAGCTCCTCTGCTGGGGCCAAGCAAATGAAGATGCTACGTGTCATCCCCCAGATGTTGCGTTTTGTCCCTGGCACTGCTCAAGATCTCAGGGCTTATTTCTTATCATTGCAGTATTGGTTAGGCGGGTCACAAGAAAACATGTACAACATGATGACTAATCTTATCAGTCGTTATGCTTCTGGATCTCGAGAGTCTTTACGTAAAAGTGCAAAAGCAGTAGATCCTGTTGAGTACCCTGATTCAGGTGTATATCACCCGCGGATGAAGGGTCGACTCAGCAATAAGTTAAGTGATTTACCTACAGTGGTGCCAGATGCAAAGGCACGTGGAAGGGTGGGTCTTCTAGTACTACGCTCCTACTTGGTTTCTGGTAATAGCGGTCACTATGATCCTGTCATTGCTGCATTAGAGGCTCAAGGTTTGCAGGTTATACCGGCTTTTGCTGCTGGACTTGATGCTCGTCCAGCAATTGATGATTACTTCACTCAAGATGGCAAGCCAACCATTGATGCCATGATCTCTTTAACAGGCTTCTCCTTGGTGGGCGGACCTGCTTATAACGATGCTCATGCAGCTGAAGAAATCCTGGCTAAATTAGATATTCCTTATATTGCCGCTCATCCAGTTGAGTTTCAAAATCTTGAACAGTGGGGTGGTTCAGAGCGTGGCTTGCTACCAGTAGAGAGCACGATTATGGTGGCTATTCCCGAGTTGGATGGTTCTACCATTCCTATGGTTTATGGTGGGCGCCCTGGAGCCTCTGGTTCAACTTGTCATGGCTGTCATATGCATTGCTCCTTTACAGATGACCATAATCCGCAAGATATGTTTACCTGTACTGAGCGCGTTGGCATGTTGGCTGCACGGGTCGGTAAGTTAGTGGATATGCGTCGCTCAGAGCGAGCTGCTCGAAAAGTGGGCATTGTGTTATTTAATTTCCCACCGAATGCAGGAAATATTGGCAGTGCGGCTTACTTGAGCGTATTTCAATCAGTCCATAATTTATTACTTGGCATGAAAGAACGCGGCTATACGGTCGATGTTCCAGAATCGGTTGATGAGTTGCGTGACTCAATTTTGAAGGGCAATGCACAGCAATATGGTGCAGATGCCAACGTCCATACATTGATTCCCGTTGATGATCATGTACGTCGCGAACCTTGGTTAAAGGAGATAGAAGCTCAATGGGGCCCAGCTCCTGGCAAGCAACTTTCTAACGGCAGCTCTATTTTTGTTCTTGGCAAGCAATTTGGCAATGTGCTGATTTCTGTGCAACCCTCGTTTGGTTACGAAGGCGATCCGATGCGCTTGCTATTTGAGCGTGGTTTCGCACCAACCCATGCTTTCTCTGCTTACTATCGTTATTTGCGCGAAGATTTTGCTGCTACTGCAGTGATTCACTTTGGCACTCATGGCGCACTTGAATTTATGCCTGGTAAACAAACAGGCATGAGTGGTGCTTGTTGGCCCGACCGCTTAATTCATGATTTGCCTAATATTTATTTGTATGCATCGAACAACCCTTCTGAAGGTGCGATTGCAAAACGTCGTTCAGGTGCGACCTTAATTAGTTACCTCACCCCTCCTGTAACTCAAGCGGGTTTATATGCTGGCTTAGCTGATCTCAAAGCTTCGATTGAGCGCTTTAGATCACTAGATCTTGATGCGAATCAGGAGCGTATTGATTTAGGGGATTTGATTCAGGCTCAAGCAGCAGAAATTGATCTGTGTAAAGCAGAGCCTGTATGGGATAAAACGGATCTTGATGGTTTACAAAATACCGTCAGCAATCTCTTTAATGAATTGCTTGAGCTAGAGTACACCTTAATTCCTCATGGCTTGCATGTGGTTGGCGCAGTTCCACCATTAGCTGAACGCTTTGGTTTATTGAAAGCAATGGCTGATGTGGCTTTGGATCATCCAGTGGAAGATGCTGTAGTAGAGGCGCTGATGCATGGTGAGAAGTTTGACAAAGTGATTGATACTCATCCGAAGTTATTGGAGCTTGGAACTCGCGAAACTTTAGAGGATTTATTCGGAAAGATGGTTCGGTCTAATGAGCTAATGTCTGCGGAGACTGAAGTAACTGGAATGTTGGATGCATTAGATGGGCGCTTTATTCGCCCAGCGGCCGGAGGCGACGTGATGCGTAACCCAGAGGTGTTACCCACTGGGCGTAACTTGCATGGCTTTGACCCATTCCGTATACCAAGTGTATTTGCCGTAAAAGATGGCGCTAAACAGGCTCAACGTATTCTTGATAAATACCAAGAGGATAGTGACTCGCTCCCAGAATCCATTGCGATGGTTTTATGGGGTAGCGATAACCTGAAATCTGAAGGCGGCCAAATTGGCCAAGCGCTTGCATTGATGGGAGCTAAACCACGCTTCGATAGTTATGGTCGTTTAGCTGGTGCGCAATTAATTCCTCTGAGTGAGCTTGGTCGCCCGAGAGTTGATGTGGTCATTACTCTATCGGGTATCTTCCGCGACCTCTTGCCTTTGCAAATTAAATTATTAGCTGAAGCAGCATTTATGGCAGCCTCAGCAGAAGATGAGCCGCTAGAACAGAACTTCATTCGCAAGCATGCATTGGCTTATCAAAAAGAGCATGGTTGTGATTTAGAAACTGCCTCATTACGTGTATATGGAAATGCAGATGGCGCCTATGGTTCTAACGTCAGCAATATGGTCGAAAACAGCGTATGGGAAGAGGAAGATGAATTAGCTGAAACCTACACCCGCAGGAAAGGTTTTGCTTTTGGACGTGCTGG
>Ga0194047_10001233_pt1 | contig 15981 bp, 17 predicted proteins | sample JunL225m_MetaG_2_FD_160070 | JGI IMG/M metagenome (GOLD analysis project Ga0194047, IMG submission 160070) | Anoxic zone freshwater microbial communities from boreal shield lake in IISD Experimental Lakes Area, Ontario, Canada - Jun2016-L221-5m | ecosystem: Environmental > Aquatic > Freshwater... | reverse complement strand
CCAAGGGCTGCACCACCCGTGCTATTCTCGACGTGCGCGAGCTGAACCGGGCGGTGAAGCTGGCCGCGCTGATCGCCAGCGTGAGCCAGAACGTCGTCAAGCTGAGCGTTGCGACCGGCGAGAACGCGCAGGGCGGCACGGTGCTACTGAGCGCCAACGCCGCCGGCGTTGGGGCGAACACCGGCGCGGTTGAGGGCCAGGTCGCCGGCGAGGGCGGCCAGATCGCCCTCAACGTCAAATACTTCGGCGAGGCCCTGGCCGTGATGGGCACGCCCCAGATCGCCTTCGAGATGGTGACGGCCCAGGCGCCGGGCGTGCTGCGCCCGGTCGGCCAGAACGGCTACGTCCACGTGATCATGCCGATGGCCCTGCGCTAACACGCGATCCACGCGCAAGCAAACAGACCGCGCCCTGACGACCACCCACGTCGCCAGGGCGCGGTCATCTTAGGAGGATGAAAATGCGCTACGAACAGGCCATGCTCATCCCGGCGTCCGCTGCCGCGCTCGACCAGCCGACAGCCGAAGGCCGCGCGTCGCGCCGCCGCAACGGGGCGACGGCGTCGCCGGCGCCCAGCGCCAAGGCGCTGCGCGAGGCGCTCGACCCCTTCGTCGACCTGCGCAAGCTCCGGCAGCTCGCCGCCTCAGGTGCCGACTTGCAGGAGGCCCTGAAGATTGGCGAGGTGCCCGACGATGTCCAGGCGCTGATCACCTTCGTGGCCGAGCTGCTGCGCCCCGTCCAGCGCGACCAGGTCAAGAGTCCGGCCGACGCCGTCGCCTTCCTGATGGCGCGCATGGGCCTGCTCGACCAGGAGGAGCTATGGACCCTGTGCCTCAGCACCAAGAACCACGTGCTGAAGGTTCACCGGGTCTACCAGGGCAGCCTGAACACGTCCATGGTACGGATTGGCGAGGTCTTCCGCGAGGCGATCAAGCTCAACGCGGCGGCAATAATCGTCTGCCACAACCACCCCAGTGGGGCGGTCGATGCATCCCCGGAAGACATCCTGGTGACACGCCAGATCGTGGAGGCGGGCAAGCTCCTTGATACGGAGGTGCTTGACCATATTATTCTGGGCAAGGGTCGGTGGCTTTCGATGCGTGAAAAGGGATTAGGCTTCTAAACGCCGGAATCTCCGCATTCGCACGTTACGTGAGACGAACCTCAATCGATGATCAATCAGACGCCGCAGTAGCCTGAGGGCTGCTGCGGCGTTTTTGTTTTTCGCTGAACAATCGCCCTACACCCAAACGGGTCATCCCCTGCCTCAGTGTTCCATACCAGCGGTACGCCAGCCGTTCGGCTGCTGCACGTGCGCTGCTGCGCCGCTAGGGGAACGCGTTACGCGAGCTGTTCGGCGAGCCCGATGAGCAGTCCTTCGGGTCCGCGGATGTAGCAGAGCCGATACGAGTCCTCGTACTGAACCACGTCGCCGACGAGCTGCGCGCCGCGCGTGCGCCGCCTGGCGAGCACCTCGTCGATGTCGTCCACGGCGAACATGACGCGCAGGTAGCCGAGCGCGTTCACCGGGGCGTTCCGGTGATCAGCGACGACCGGCGGGGTGAGAAAGCGCGAGAGCTCGAGCCGGCTGTGGCCATCGGGCGTGACCATCATGGCGATCTCGACGTGCTGGAGGCCCAGCCCGGTGACGCGCCCGGCCCATTCGCCTTTGATCGTGGTTCGCCCTTCGAGCTGCATGCCAAGCTCGGCGAAAAAAGCGATGGCGGTGTCGAGAGATTCGACCACGATGCCGACGTTGTCCATGCGCATAAGCGCCATAGCATGTCCTCATCCTTCGTGGGCTTCAGCCTGCGGTTCCTGCCGAAGCAGCAGCTGCTCGAAATGCGTCCTGCGGAACAGGCGCAGCACGAACCGCTGTGACGGCGGGAAGGCGGCCAGGCCCGTCGCCGTATCGACCCGCGCGATCTGATCGATCACATACGCCTGCCCACGCCGGACGACGGTACAGCCGCCGGCGGCCACGATGTTCTTGTGCCAGTCCACATCCGGCCCATAGGTTAGCTCGATCATGAAGCCGCCGCGGATCGGGGCGACAATCAGCGGGGTCTCGTAGGTCACTGCGCCGCCCGACGTGCCGGATCAGGCTGAATGGCCCGATGGATGATCGGGCGAGCCGGCGGGTCAGCGGGTTCAGGGTATGCTTGATCAGGGTGAGCCATGCCTTGCGGATGCGCGGTGGAAGATTCATAACGCGTTCCTGGGAGTCATCAGCACGGCGGCAGCCTCGCCCACCTCAATGCCGAAAGTGGACGAAGATCCGCCCGAAGTTCTGGTCGTCCTTCTCAAGCCGGTGGTAGAGCGCGCGAATATGCCCCTGGTTGAGAAAGCGCAGGACGCGCTTCTTGAGCTGCCCGCTGCCCTTGCCTGGAATGATCTCGACCAGGGCGATGCGTTTATCCACCGCATCTTGGATAATCCGATTCAGCCGCGCATCAATCTGGTCGCTGCGGTTATAGAACTCGTGCAGATCGAGCACTAGCTTTGCCATATTCGTTGCCTACTATTCCTTATGCGTGGCGGTCTCGGCCCAGAGGGACTCAGTCACAGGCATCATTTTAATGCTTCGGCGGCTTCGCGATAAGGCCGATCTTCACGTCCTTTTGCGCCTGCGGCGGTGACGACGTAGACGTGATCCGGGTGGGTATAGCCGTCGAACATGACTTCCTTCTCGTAGCGCATCCCGAGCTTCTCGGCAACCCGCAGCGATACCGTGTTGTGGGGGTCGATCAGCGCGATCAGCCGGGTGAGGCCCAAGGCAGCGAAGGCGTGGTCGCGCACCGCCAGCGCCGCCTCGGTCGCATAGCCCTGGCCCCACCAGGCGCGTGCCAAGCGATAGCCGAGTTCAACCTCTGGCTGTCCGCCCACATCGGGCATAGAGAAGAGGCCACAGTACCCGATGACGGTGCCGCCTTGTCGCTCAACCACCGCATACGGGCCGAAGCCCCACGTCGGATAGGAGTCCTCAATGCAGCGGCGAATCCAGGCGCGTACCCATGCCTGGGTCTGCACTCCGTCGCCAAAGCGCATCACCTCGGCATCGCCAAAGACGCCATCCAGCGCCCCGCTGTCACGGAGCTGCAAGTGCCGCAGGATGAGCCGTTCGGTTGTCGTCACGACCATCTGTTTCACGCCGTACTCACTCCGCCGGGTGCTGCGCCAGCAGGCTGAGCGTCTTGCTATCGGGTTGTCCCTGGAAGTATCGCGCCAGAACTTGGGCAAACACCGAGTCGGGAGGGGCGACAGCGGCAAAGAGGGTCATCGATGATCGGAGCTTCACATCGTCTGGCGAGCCAAAGATGTCCGAGGCTGAGCGCCCTGAAATTGCCAGAATCGCCTCTGTGCATGCGATGAGCCTTTTTCCAAGGATCAGGTGATTGAGATACTGGCGTGCCTCCGCACGGCTTTTGATCGCATAGCGCTTTGCGGTCGCGCTGTAACCTAACCCGTCAAGCTGCGGGAAGATGAACCACATCCAGTGCGTGCGCTTCTTGCCGCCGCGCAGCTCGGCGAGCACCTGCGCATAGACCGTCTCCTGCGCGCGGACGAAGCGCTGGAGATCAAAGGGATCGGGGTGATCACGTGCGGTTGGCATATGCGCCTCCTTTGACGCGGTGAACTGCGATCACGGTGCTGTGGATAGCAGGATCGCGTAGATATCGGGCGGGACGTTGTGGCTGGCGGACTGCATCAGCAGGTGCTCAACCCCTCGGGTCACATCCTCGTAGACGGTCGTGGTGCCGCCACGCTCGATGCGGACAATGTCGTGGTAGACGTGAATTGTCAGCGTGTCGCGCTGCGGATCGTCGATCATACGAACGATGAAGCCGCGATAGCCGAGTCCATCGAAGGCGGTCGCCGGGATGGCCCGCAGCGGCAACGGTGCGAGGTCATCCTGGAGCGCCTGGATATCGCTCGGCGCGAGCTGCCAGGTCGGGTTCGGCCTCCCCGAGAAGAGGTCGGCCTCCACCGACAGGGATGATCCGCCCAGCGCAACCGGCGAAGCGGGTGTCTTCAGCGCGAACAGGGTGCCGATGGTACCGACCGCGATAAGCAGCCCGACCACCAGCGTTATCGTGATGATGCGTTGCGACTGGTTTGTCATGCCTGCTCTTGTCAGCGTGCAACCAATGAGCCGATGAGAAAGGCCAGCAGGCCCAGGGAGCCGCTCAGGGAGAGCCCGCGCATCGCGCGGCGGCCCTCCGTGGGCGTCTGGCTGCGCAGGAGCCGGACCACAAAGAAGCCGATCAGCAGGTCGGTCAGCAGGATCGGGATGCGGTAGGCCAGGCCCAACACGCCCCACGGCAGCAGCGTCAGCGCCACCACGAGGCCGAAGAGGGAGCCGGAGATGCGCAGGGCCGTCTGCCTGCCATAGACTAGCGCCAGCGAGCGCGAGCCGCGCTGCCGATCGCCCTCGGCGTCCATCGCATCCCCGGCGATCTCCTCCGCCAGGTCAAACACCAGCGCGATCAGCGCGAAGGTCCAGACGGTCGGGCTCCAGGGCTGGCCCACGGCCATGCCGCCGAGGACAAAGGTGATCCCCACCGACGTTGCCACAATGAGGTTGCCCCATAGCCCCGCCGCCTTCAGCCGCCAGTTGTACAGGAAGCCGAGCAGCCAGATGATCAGGCTGAGCCCAAGGGCCAGCGGGCCAAAGGTCGCGGCGGCGGCCAGGCCGAGGACGGCTGTGCCGAGGCCGAGCGTCATCACCTCGGCTGGCGTGAGGATGCTGGCGGGCAGGGGGCGCTGCGGCGCGTTGATCCGATCCACCTCCAGGTCGAAGTAGTCGTTGGTGATGAGCGCGGAGCCGGACAGCAAGAAGCCACAGGCAAAGCCGAGCCCGAGGGCGGGCAGTGGGGGCACCGCGCCCAGGGCCAGCACCTCCCCGAGCAGGACGCACACCCCCGCCGCAGTGGGTAGCTCGGGCCGGAAGATCTGGAGCACGCCGCGGGCTTTCTGGGCCAGGCTGACCGGCGGTTGCATCGATTTTCTCTCCACGCCTCCAGGCAGGTCATAGACACGTGAGGTCTGCGGTCATTCTATTCCTGGCAGCCGCAACTGGTCGTCTGGCCGTGCCGCACGCGCGGGCGCGGGGATATGGATGACCTCCGCACCGAGGTGCTCGGCCAGGAATGCCGCAGCGACGCTACGATGGCAGCGCTGCGGATCGGCGCAGCCGCAGAGCAGCGCGACCGGCCCGTGATCCAGCAGCGCCGCGATCGGCTGCAGCGCGCGCTCCGGGTCGTTCAGCGCGACCGGGCCGCCAGTGAAGGCGTTGCGGTTGCCCAGGGCTGGCAGATGGAGATAGGCCGTGCCCATCAGGGCGGCCAGGGCATCCTTGCGCCACTGCGGCGACTTCGAGGTCGGCGCGATGCGCACATCGACCAGGGCGGCGCCCAGCGCCAGCACATGATCGCGCAGCGCGGTCGGTGCCCAGCCGGCGTAGCCGATCGTGTAGATGGGCGGGATCATGTTCGATCTTCCCCATCGGGCGGCTCCGTCCCGGCGCGCCGCTTGCTCGGGGGCGTCAGCTCCTTGATCGTCCGCCCGGCGGCCGAGTCGGCGATCAGAGTTTCCAGCCGTTTCTGGCGCGTCTCCGCCTTCTTTGCGCTCATCACCCAGCGGATCGTCGCCTGCCGATACGAGGGCGGGCGGGCGGTGAAAAAGGCCCACGCAGACTCGTCAACCCGGAACTGCGCCTCGAACGGCTCGTCAAAGGTTGCGGCGTGGCGCTGCTCGTAGGAGTAGATTGCCGTGCGCTCAGGGCGGCGCGCATCAAAGGCCCGCAGTCCGGCTGGCCGCATGCGCCCCTCGGCGGTGAGCACCGCGACCCGCGCGACATTGACGGCGCTCCAGGTGCTATCGGGCTTGCGGGGCGTGAAGCGAATGCGATAGCGCTGGTCATCGATCGTCTTCCGCAGCCCGTCGATCCAGCCGAAGCAGAGTGCCACATCGACCGACTCGGGCCAGGTGATGCTGGGCTGGCCAGAACCCTTCTTGTAATAGCCGACCCACAGCTCCTGGGCCGAGACGTGGTGCTGCTCCAGCCAGGCCGCAAATGCTGCCGCTGTCGTGAAGAAGACTGCCGCGTTCTCCGGGTTATCGCTCATCGCACACATTGCCACCTTAACACGGGCTCGCTATGCGTTGTCTTGCCCTTCGGTCCATTCCCGAAACTCCCCGGTCTCCACCATATACTGCCAGGTACTCAGATCGGGCGGCTCCAGCCCCAGCTGCGTGATGATGGTCGCGATCTGCGTCCGGTGCTCGGTCGCATGGGTCACCTCCTGGACGATGAGGCTCGCGAGCGGGTACGCGCAGACCAGCCCCTGCTCGCGCTCCTGAACGATGGTCTCTCTCCGCGCCGAACGCGCCAGCTGGAGCAGCTCATCGCCAGCCCAGCGGGCTACGTCCTGCAATGCCGCGAACCCTGGAAGCGGGTCGCCGGTAAGCGCGTGGGGCGGGCGCTTGCCATTGACCCGCTCCACGTAGCTCACCTCGGCCCTGAGGATGTGTACCAGCGTCGCACGGATCGAGCCGTAGCCCCCGATCGCCGTGGCGTCGAGCGCGGCATCGCTGACCTGCGCGCAAAACTCCAGCAGTTTCAGATTGGCCCAGGTGTTGTGCGCGAACAACGTGGTCACCACGCTGGTATCTCCGTGTGCATCTGCGTGCGTCATCGTATCCTCCTCCTTCGGTATACTACGTCTGGAGCGTCACCCGCTCGTTCGCCACCTTCGCCCGTTCGACGTAGCGCCGGGGCATGGCCAGTGAGGCCCAGCCGCCGGCCTCCTGGAGCGCGAGCAGGTCGGTGCCGCCGGCGATCGCCGCTGAAGCCCAATAATGACGGCCATCGTGCGGGGAGAGATTGGCGAGGCCAATACCTGCGCCGAGGAGCTGCACGCGGGCCTGGATGGAGCGGATGCCGAGCGTGCCGTGCAATCCCCCACCCCTGCGGCTGCCGAGCAGCAGTGCCTCTTCTGTGGCGGCGCCGGCGCGATCATGCGCGAGGTAGGCCAGAGCGGCGCGCAGCGTGGCGGTCGAGAGCAGGTGCGTCTGGTGGAGGTCAACCTTCTCGCGGTAGAAGGTCAGCGTGCCGGCGGCGAGATCGACCGACCCGATGGTGAGCGCGGCCAGCTCGCCGACGCGCAGGCCGTGGTCCAGCAGCAGGCAGATCAGCAGCGCATCACGCCGGCCCTGCGGCGTATCGGCGGGCTGCTCCTTGAGCGCCCGGGCGTGGGCGAGCGAGAGCCGAACTGCCTGAGCCTTCTTGGTGCTCCGGCGGGTGGCGGCACGATCCGCATCAAGGTTGCGGCCCTGTTTGCGCCCGTAGCCCTTCACCGCAGTGATCAACGCGGCCTGCTCGGTGGAAAGCGCGCCGGCCTGCGCCGCGAGCCGCGTGTAGGATTTGATCGTCGCCAGGGTGCGGTTGAGGGTCGCCAGGGCGTAGCCCTCGCGCAGCATCCAGCGCTTGAAACCCTCGACGAGGCCCCAGGTGAACCCGGCCCATGCCGCCGGCTCGACCGCCAGCGCGCCGACGGCGACGCCGACATCGGCCAGGTACAGCACGCAGCGGGCCAGATCCTGATCCTGAGCAACCCGCGTGTGGGGCGCGAGCTGCGCGCGGTAGGACGCGAAGATCGCCGCCGTCGCCGCCTGATCGGCGGCGGCAGACGCCAGGGCGAGCGCTGATCGTGAGGGTTCGCGCCGCGCCAGTGCGGTGCTGCTCGCGACCAAGTCGCCATCAATCATCGGGATGGGCTGCTCGCTCACGCTCGTACCCCTCATTCGCCCAGCTGATACGCCTCGCGCAGCCAGCCGACGATCTCCGCGTCCACGTCCTCCGGGCGCGCAAGCTTGACCTCGTTGTGGTAGCGGTGCTTCGAGACCTGCTCGACCCGGGCAACTCGGGGGCTTGGGATGGGCTGGGCGGTGCGCAGGTTCAGGATGAGCCAGCGCTTGCGCGGGTGGACGCCCGCGAATCCGCTCGTCCGAACGAGGTGGATCGAGGTCTTCTTGGGGTCTTCGCGCACCGGCCCGATTGTCTGGAGCGTCGCAAGCAGGCGCTCATAGGTCGCCTGCACGACCGGGTCGCCGCCGGCGAACAGCGCGGCGACCGCATCTTGAGTCTCGCTCATCGCCTGGCTCCTGCGGTGTCGTTGAATAGAACGGGTGTTGCTATTGTACACCGCAGGCCGCAGATGCGCCAGCAGGTGATCCGCTCCGAGGTGCTGGGATCCCTTGGCGGAGGCGGGCGGCAGGAGGCTGGATAGACTCCTATAACTGGGCATTATACGAGTCTTTTGACCTGCGAGGCCGTGGTCGCAGGGTTGGCGCGATCCGCGACATCCCAGTATCCTCATGCATACGTGTATCCTCCCTGAGCCGGAGCTACCTGATGGCGATCCGCGCCCTCATCCTCGATGTTGGTGGCGTGCTGCTCCAGCTCGCGCCCGCCGAGCGGGAACGACGCTGGGAGCAGCGGCTCGGTCTGGCGCCAGGTGCGATGGCGCGGGCGCTCGTGGGGACGAACCTGACGGCTCGGGCGACCCGGGGACAGGTGTCGGCGGAGGCGATCTGGGCGCTGCTCGGCCAGCGGCTGGCCCTGACCGCCGATCAGCTGCACCAGATCCAGCATCGGTATCTGCATGAGGAAGGGCTCGACCCAGCGATGGTCGCGCTGCTGCGCCAACTGCGCCCACGCTATCGGCTGGCGCTGCTCACCAATGCCTGGTCGGATGCCCGCGCCGTGCTCAGCGCGCGGTTTGGGCTCGACCAGCTGGTCGATACCATCGTGATCTCGGCTGAGGTCGGCATGGCCAAGCCCGACCCGGCTATGTATCGCCTCACCCTGGACTGTCTGGACGTGGCACCCCAGGAAACGCTCTTCGTCGACAACAAGGCGCGCAACACGCTGGCCGCAGCGGCGCTCGGCATCCCCAGCATCGTCTTTCAGCACTCAGCTCAGGCCATCGCCGCGATCCAGGATCATCTGGAAGCAGGGTAGAAGGTATGCGAGACAAGGAAGCCGACCAAGGCCGACGATACCCCTCATTCGATCGTTCCGCGCCGATAGGTCTGCGAGCGGGCGTGGGTCGCATTGGCCCGAATGCGCCACTCGGTGGGGGTGAAGTGCGAGTCGCGGAGCCACGCGAAAGCCAGGTGATCCCCTGCCGGCGGGAGGGTGAGGATATTCACGTCGGGGGCAAATGGGTAGACCGCCTGCTCGCCGCTGATGGCGACCATAAAATACGATCCGCCCCGCTGATGGCGCGGGCGCGACACCGGGAGGAAGACCGGGCCGGCCCAGGTCTCCATGACAGAGGCCGTCGGCGCACGCGGCTGCCCCAGCTGCGCCCGCAGCGCCGACTGACCGCAGTGGCGCACCTCCATCCGCGGCGCCGTCGTATCGACCGCAACCTCACGATGCAGGTAGGGTGTCTGAAACAGGGCGCGCTCGGCCCAGGCCAAGATGGGCGAGGAGTTGCAGGCGTAGGCCAGATAAAAGCTGTCGGCCTGTGTGAGATCGGCACCCGTAGTGGTCGCGACGGTCACAATCAGCTCGCGGAAGCGCAGCCCCTGCCAGACCAGGGCGGTGGCGTTGATGATCACATGGGCGGCGTCGGTGGTGGTCGCCGGCTGGAGCCCCAGCGGCTGGAGCCAGGTCTGCCAGCAGTCACGGTCGGCCGTGCCGTAGATGGCCACCTCGCGCACGTTGAGGATCTGGGCGGTATAGCGGATACGGTCGGGGGGCGTGAACGGGCGCATGCGTGATCTCCTGATTCAGCAGCATCGCTTCCTGATGACGATGGGGTTCCCAACACCGCTTACCGCCTAGCCCTCAAGATGGCTCCCGCAGCCAGCGCTGGATCTGCTCGGGGGTGAGGTTCCCGCCGCAGAGCACGGTCGCTACCCGCCGACCGGCGAAGCGCGCCGGCTGCTCCAGGATTGCGGCGACCCCCGCCGCCCCCGAGGGCTCGACCACCAGGCCCAGGTGCTGGTGCAGCAGGCGCATCCCCTGCACCAACGACTCATCGCGCACCTGCACCACGTCGTCGACCGTGCCCTGCATGTCGGCGAGCACCTCGGGGATAGGCACGCGCACGGCGATGCCATCGGCGATGGTCTGGGCCTGCGCGGTGCTGACCGCCCGACCGGCTCGCCAGGACTCGGCCATGGCCGGCGCCCCAGCTGCCACCACCCCGATCACCTGGGTCTGCGGCGCGTGGGCTTTTACCCAGCGCCCCACGCCGGTCAGCAGCGCGCCGTTGCCTAGCGCCACCAGGATGGCATCAATTGGCTCCGGCCAGCCCAGTAGTTCCAGGCCGATCGTGCCGGCGCCCTCGCCCGTCTCGGGGGCCAGGCTGTCCTCGACCAGGCGGGCGCCGGTCATCTCCGCCACCCGCCGGGCCTCCGCCTTGGCCGCGTCGAAGTCCGCCCCGTGCAGGCGCACCTCCGCGCCCAGGGCGCGCATACGCTCCAGCTTGAGCGGGTTGGCGTGGACGCTGGCGTAGACGATCACCTGGATCCCGCGCGCCCGGCCGGCGTAGGCCATGGCCTGGCCGAGGTTGCCCGCGCTGGCACAGATCACGCTGCTGCCGACGGGCAGCTGGGCGAGCAGGTAGGAGGCGCTCCGGCCCTTGAACGAACGGATGGGATTGACCGTCTCGACCTTGACCACCAGCTGGCAGCCGAGGGTGGGCTCCAGCGCGTCGGCGCAAAACTGCGGCGTGTGCAGGAAGACCGGGTCGATGATCGTCATCGCCGCAGCGATGTGGTCGAGTGAGAGGCGGTGTTGCATCGCAGCATCCCCAAGTGATGTAATCGCAGTCAAGGCGACGACGATTTCGATGACTAATCGCCTTCCGAACTAGTCCGCGGAAGGGTTCTCCTTCGACTTGTACCTCTCCGCAGAGCCTTAGCGTGCTTCCCTTTTGTTGGCCCAGATTGCGACATGCCAATGTCAGGCAGCGCTGTATTCAAGACGAAGGCGTGTATCACCGCATGGCTTTCGGTGCTCTCAGCTGCTTGTTGCTCAAAGAGCGACCGGGCAGCTGGAAGATCCAACTGCGGTGCGTCACCTTTCCGGTAGTCGCGGTCATCCCAGGCTGTGCAGTTGAACCAGCCAACCAAGTAGAGCCCAAAGCTGCTTCGGTACTCCCGAAGGTAGCGGTCGCACAGCTGGATCTTCATCGCCTCCTGTAGCTGGCGATTCCAGCATCCCTTGGTCTCGATAATCACGGTGATGCGATCATGATCATTGCTGGCCGCTCCCTTGAGAATGGCATCGACCTTGATGTCGGTGCGTTCACCCGGGGTTCCGCCACCACCGCGCTGGATCTCAACCTCACGGTTGATCACGATGTTCCGCTCGCGCAGGTCGCGTTGGAGGTGACGTTTGACGTAGTCCGACAGCCGATTCTCGTCTCTGGGGCGATAGGTGATTGGCGTTTCGCTGCTTTCGTTCCAGAGGTCGATCGCTCCCGGTGTCTCGCCCTGGAGCTCCTGCTCAAGCCGCTGGAGCGACTCGATGATGACATCCAACAGCTGTTCGCCGCTGTCGATGAGGCGGGCGTCGCGATGCTGCGTGAGGGCGAGCAGCTCCGCCGGCGTGTGTGGCACCCAGCTCTCTCGTCGGGCGATAGCCTGTGCTTCAAGCAGAATCCAGCGCAGCCAGTGGAGTTCTGGGAGGGCGGCGACGATGCGTTGGATGGCCGCGACTGCGGCCGCTGTCCCCTTGTGCTTAAGAATCTGTAGGAGCTGATCGCGCCACTGGATAACCTCCTCACGTGGGGTGACTGCGTAAAACCCAACGGTGTCGTCGTCGGGCTGCGGATCCTCGTGGTGAGGGAACTGCTGCACCATCCAGATGTAGAGGTTAGCTAGGGCATCCTCGGGGAGTTGTGAGCCGATATGTCCCGCGAGGCGGTCGTAGCCAGCAACCGAGAGGATGAGCTCGCGCCCAAATTGTGGGTCGCTGGTGATGATGGGCCAGAGAATTGACCATCCGGCACCATGTGCCCTCAGTATTAAAGCGCGGCCAACGGCAAGCGTTCGCCCGCGCTGCACCTCATCCTCTGCTATCGGCTGCGTCATCAGTTTCGCAACGAGAGCCTGAGCCTCAGGGGTGAGCGCTCGTTCAAGCAGCTCGCCCAGAATGCCTTCAAGGCTCGGAGCGTGCGCCTCGTGACTCGCAAGCCACGTCACCAGGGCGCTGGCTAATCGCTCATCCCAACAGTGTTCAAGCTTCTCAAGAGACGGACTGTGCCTACGCCGCTCGTCGTCGCTTATTACTCGAATAATCTCTGCGAGCGTCTCCTCGGGGCATAGGATATAGGCGAGCTTGATGAGCACACTCTGTACTCGCTGGCCTGTGTCACTGTTCATTCCCGGGTATCCCACGATGATCGGGATCCATCCACAAATGGTAGGCGATGGGATCTGCACCAGGACATCGCGATCCTCGTAGAGGAGGAGCAGCAGCGCTCGATACCCGGCAAATGATGGACGGTAGAGGATAAAGCCATCTTCCTTGCGCCACTGCTCCGGCGCATCACGCACCTCGCGAACGTACTGTGCTGCGGCACGTACAATGCGGGATCGCGTCGCCTCATCGGCAGCTTTCCAGCCAGGTAGTTCGCGCAGATCTGGCTGGAACTCCCCGTGATGTTCTTTACCTGCCGGATCATAACAAAGAAGCAGGTTCAGCCGCCACCAGGCGTTCATATTTCCCGCCTCAACGACATTGAGCAAGTTGAAGATCTCGTCAGGGGGTGGCGGTTGAATCGGGTGCTCTGCACGCTGGCGCTCAAATTCCTGCCAACGCTCGTGATCGGCCTTAAGTCGTACCGCTTCTTCCGAATCGAAGCGGATGAACCCAAAGACATGCTGGAGGCGTGCTGCGAGGTACCCATTCCGCTGCGCTACGTCATAAGCTCGGTTGTTCTGGGCTGGATCATCCAGATTGAATACACGTGCAGCGATGGTTGCCAGAGCAGTCTGAAGTTCTGGCTCCTGGGCCTGCTCCAACTGCTCGATCAGCCACGCAAAATCAGACGACAGGATGATCGGCGGCTGATTGTAAATGAGCAAGGTGACTTCTTTTCCGGAGGCCATCAGTCGAGGCAGGAGGACATTGAATAAGCTGCGCCGTCGGGCCGAGTTCTGATACCAGTTCTGGTAGATCGCCTGTAGCCCCTGGTTCTGGTTGTCGCGCCCCAAGCCCATATCGTCATGGCGAAAAATGGGCGCGTGGTGTTCCATCCGCGTTTGGGCAACTGCGGCGAAACCGGCCAGGACGTCTGGCTCATTCAGGTGGTGCCATGCCAGTTCCATAATCTCATCCACAAGGCTGTTCAGGGTGCGGAGATCCGGGCCGACAGCGTGCTGTGTGGCCCACTGCAAGGCGACCGGAAGATGGATCGGCTTGAGGTGTTGTGTACAGTGGCTAACGAGGAAAGACTTATAGCTACCGTACAGGTTCTCGCGCTGCGGTTGCTGGAGGGATGCAAAGAGCTCCTCTGCTATCAGATGCTCTGGCCAGGTTGCTAACAGACCACACCCTCGCAGTTCGTCATCGGGATCTTCACCTGCGGTATCAAAGGCAAGCGGCTTGAGTCGCAGTCTTGTTCTTGCATCACCAATCCGTACCAGCGCCCAGGCAGCTTGAATTCGCACCTGATACGATTCGAGCGGATTGAGCGCAATGTCGGCGAGATCGCCCTGGAGATCGCGCTGATCGCAGGCTTCAGTGATATCGATCGCCACACGGCGAACCAGCAGTCCCTTTGTGTGATCGAGGATGTAGGGGCGTAGCTGAGCGGCTATCTGCGGGTAGACGAGGCGACGGTAGCGCTGATTGAAGCGACTATCGCTATCAAAGAGGCGTTCCTGGTCAAATAATTCGAGTAAAGCCACGACAAGCGCTGCCCGGTCTTCCGGATCAGCTCTAGCGACATCGCTGCGGAGGAGTACTTCAGGATCGCAGTCCATGATCGCGCGAAAGAGATCGATGCGCCTCCCTGCTGCCCAGGCTGCGGTCTCATAAAGTTGTGGAATGAGCTGCTTGCCAGGGTCTTCGGGATGTACCAGCAGGCTCATGCACTGTGCAAGCGGCACGCCCCGGTGATGGAGATATTGCGCCGCCAGAAACTCAGCATAGGTCTGATGCGACCAGATCACTTCATCTGGGCCGCGGGCCGTGAACAGGCCGGTGGTCAGTGCCTCCTTGAACACCGCCTTGTTGGTCAGTGATGCTGTGTCTTCTGTCCCTGCAAGCTCATCGAGCGAGAGCGTCCAAGGCTGCTCGACACCAGTTGCCGGGCCTGTCCAGATCATCGGCCGATTGGCGAACACTGAGAGAAATGCGATTCGCTCGGCAGCACGCAGACGATCCTCGACCGTAAATGCTCCGGTGAAACCGGCATCACGGCGGGTTCGATTGTGCTCATCACAGAGTCGGCGGCAACCCTGGGCATAAAGTTCCGCCTGACGGGTGGGGAACTGCTGGCCCTGACTCTCATACGAGCGCAGGAGAAAGTCGAGGGTGATTGGCTTGATAGCGAGTGGTACTGCACCCGCACGATTCACTTCCTCAAGAAAGACCTGAGAATCACACCCATGCGCCTCAGCCGCGACCGCTACATCAATGCGCCGCAGCGGTGCCAGCGTGAAGATCCCAACGGCCCCTGGCCAGCGATCCTGGAGCGCCTGTTCGAGTTCTGAGCTCCACTCAGCCGTGCGGCATGTGATCCGAAGCCGGAGTCGCTCAGCCGGGCAGGTGCGGAATTCTGCGGCGAGCAGTGCGGTAACCGTCTTGATGTTCAGCCGACACTCATCAAGGCTATCGAGGAAGAGATAGAGCCGATGTGACCCGCCAAGCCACTCCCGATAGACAGGGTTGCCAAAGATCTTCTGATAGAGAAGGGCATCTGTCTGAAAGACCCCAAGGCTGTAGAAAAGATAGGCGTCGCCCGATGTGGTGGCCTGCTGCTGTGTCTCCCTGGCATGCGCGCTGAGCACGGTTGTCTTGCCCATTCCAGGTTCGCCGAGCAGTACCATGCATGGGCTATCCGCAAGCGATTCGAGCAGTGCCAGCCCAGGATTGTAGGCAGCTCCAAGTGGCCCTTCGGGATCGGCGAGGTAGCCACGCTGGTCGAGGTGCATGACCGTATCGTGTGGCACCCAGAAGCGCAGCCAGTTGTAGCGAGGTTGTTGATGCATAGCCGAACTACACTTGCCGCAGCACGCCTCGGGCGATCATTTGATCGAACTGCGCGCCAACGCGTTGGGGGATCTCACCGCCGCTGATCATCACGCCCAGCTCCATGTTGCGGTTCATCGCGGCCCCGGTCAGGTTCGCGCTGGACAGAAAGAGCATACGCCGGTCGGCGAGGGCGCACTTGACGTGCATCAGCCCCATCCGTCCGGTCGCATCCACGGGCCGCGTCGCCTGCGGCCAGAGGTAGATCGTACTACGCTGGGCGATGTCGCCGAGGGCCTGGATCGTGTCGTAGGCCATCAGTGAGCCATCGGCCTCGTAGCGCTCGACGATCATGGTTAGCATGACGCCCTGGCTGAGTGCCGCTTCGAGCGCCGCAATGATCGCCGGGGTAGGGTGAACCGCGAAGCTGACCAGCAGGAGCCGCTGCTGCGCGGCCTCAATGACCTCAATGAGGGCCTGATCGGTGCGGCGCAGTGCCACACTGGGCACAACCGGGCCGGACCAGAGTACCTCCAGGTGCTGTTCCGCCCGGAGCTGGCTTGCGGTCGCCACGGCTGCGCGGAGCGCTGCCGCGAGGGCGGCAGGGCTCAGGTCGCCGCTCACGGGCTGCCACGCGTCGAGAATCGCGGTCGCCCGCGCCCGCAACTGGGCAGGAACGGTGGTGCTCAGCAGCGCGCTCCGGGCGTGGCGGTGGGTGCTCCAGTCGAGCCGCGCGATGGTCGCGGCCAGCGTGTGGACGG
>Ga0194047_10001231_pt1 | contig 16000 bp, 17 predicted proteins | sample JunL225m_MetaG_2_FD_160070 | JGI IMG/M metagenome (GOLD analysis project Ga0194047, IMG submission 160070) | Anoxic zone freshwater microbial communities from boreal shield lake in IISD Experimental Lakes Area, Ontario, Canada - Jun2016-L221-5m | ecosystem: Environmental > Aquatic > Freshwater... | reverse complement strand
ATTCACCACTGGCGCATTAGACCAATCGGCGTAAATTACCATCAAAACCCCGATTGGTAATATTTTCATGATAATGAATGGTATACGCAGTGACTTTTGTAAACGCATTGACAACAGCTCGCACCTCAAGCCGCTTAGGAGCAAGATCTTCGCAAATAACAATCTCTATATCTGCTGATTTGCAATCAATAGAGGCGAGTAATTCTCTTAATTGCTGGGGTCTATTGTAACTTGGAATACAGACAGAAAGGAACGATGCGGTCATCAATAAAAAATCATTAGTGGATCCGAAAAATATTACGATCTGTTTGATACTGCGCATCACACCCCTTGCAAACAATCTCCGCTGCTGATAATCGTTCCAGATATTCTGAATGGCATTTGGGACAGCGCATTAGTGGCAAAATATCCAACTTTGCATTCCTGCTACCTTGTGAAAACAGGGCTCGAATAAAATTCAGCAATAGCAACCTTAATTTGGCTATGATACCTAATTCCCGGGAGGGTGGGGAAGTATCCAGACTGGACGATGGAGACTGCCATGTCGCATCCACTTCCGGATTAACGATGTTGAAATTAATTTTATCTTGCCAGAGATAGCGCATGTGAAATTCAGCCGCATGCTGCGGTATCGTTTCACGGGTAATGATGGCTTTGGCTCGCTTTTCATAAAGCTCAACCAAGTCGGCTTCATAAATCCACGCCGGTTTTTTTCGTATAACTAAAACCGAGTCCCGCACCGTGACTTCAAGCCTATGGTCTTTATAGGGATTAATCCGTTCCATAAAGGCATCAGGTGTTTCAATGTAACCAGCACGGGACACACGCTGCAACTCAGCTAAAAACTTCTCAGGATATGGCGTATGTTCTAATACATGTGCAGCAATCACATAATCGAATGATTTATCCTTGAAGGGAAGATTTTCGCCAAAAGATAAAACTGTTGGTCGGTCATGAATCAATGCGTCCCAGTGCCTCTCTCGCGTGTACTCATAAGCGTCCAAGAGCACATTTGCTCTTGGGTATGGATTTCCGCCTGAACCGACCTCTAAGACTAAGGCATCTGACAATATCTCTAAAGTAAGCCTGCGAAGTGACCAGGCAATTTTATTTTTCAGTACTTTCATTTTAATTTCTTGCCTCTATTTCAATAAAGCTTTGAACATAATTCATACGCGATATAATATCATGCTTGTCACTAATGACTCGGTTCATACCACTAACAGCTATTTGCTCCCGCAACTTATCATGTCGTGTGTAGTAATCTATCTTTTCCATCATATCATCCGGATTGCGAAAAAATACAACATCAACTCCATCCTCGAATAAACAGGCCAAATCGTCAGAATGTTGACAAAGCATGAAGACACCCATGGCTGGTATTTCAAAGCAGCGCCTTGTGTAAGTATCACGATTTAGTTTGGACAAAAAACTGAGCGCAATATTGGAAGAGCTAATTATTTCACGATATAACTCCCCACGTACGGGAAGAACAGGCTGATACTTATTTAACCAATCAGATTTGGGTGCACGATTCCAATCCGGACCAAATAGACCGAAAATAAAAGAGCTTTCAGCTATTTTTTTTAAGTAGTCAGTTCTGTCATCACGCTCATAATGCCCAATAAAAACAACGTCATATTTTCTTGTATTATGTTGATCCTGTATTATTGGTTTGTCTTTTTCAGGTATAAACCAAGGCATTAAAAGCTCAACCCTTTTTGCTCCATAAGCATAATACTCTTCAATATTATGTTTACGATAAGCAAACACCAAATCATACTTAGGCACACTTCTCAAAAAGTGCCGCCAAAGCCAAGGTGAATGACCTTTGGCAAAGGGATCGTCATTGTTGTAGCCGAACACAACGCAGTCTGGAAGCTTTTGATGAATTGCTGTGATTGTCTGTGGGGATATATGCGTGCCACGATAAATAAATATCAACTTTGGATTATAATCTGCTGCCGCCTTAATAAAGGTCGCATTTAATCTATTTAGCGTAGGTCCAATAAGAAATTTATTCTGAACTCGCAGCCACAAGCGCATCACTGGGTTTTGCGAATTAAAGTAGGTTTGCCAGTAAAACACTTCAACTTGATGACCCAACATTTTGAAGGCTTCAACCACGGCGACTTCATGAATGGATGAATGGCCGTCACCTACCACTAATATTTTCATCTTGATTGCATGGTCATAACTTTATCCACTCCTGAGGCAACAAGCCTTTAAACCCCCACCCCATTTTATCTTGACACATTTCAAACCCGGGCGCAATGATTTGTTTGTTTGGATTGGCAGCGAGCCATGCTCCCCACCAACTGAAGGTGCTGTTTGCTGTGATGAAGTGCTTACATTGGGTCATGAGCCAAAGATCGGCATAGGCATGTTCATCTCCTTGGTTATGAGCCACAAGGGTAACTCGTGCATCGGGCAATGGAATGCGAGCACGAGCGTTGGCGGGTTGGTCGGAAAAGATGAAGTAATGTGCATCAGGTGCAAGACGCTTCATAGTTTCAACGGCACGTATATAATAATCGCCCGAGGCGTTGTTAAAGCCTGTGTAGGGTTCATCAAAAAAGCGCACATGCACTGCCACCGCTTCTGGGCATGTTCGTATCCGAGAGACCATCGCCTGGTTGGCGGCATCGGTAGGTGGAGTGATTAGGAGTTCTTGGCGGATGGTCTCTTCGACATCCTTGAAGTACCCCTCGCTTTGCCAATAGCCTTCGAGATAAACATCGCCTTGTGGTTTGAAGAGCAGCAGGCGCGAATCGAAGTCGACACCTTCTTGCATTATGTAACTCCTTTGTAGAAAAGGCTTTCGCTGGTTCCATTTTCGCAATAGAAAGCGCCGTTCGCGGGAGAATGGCTCAAACCGTTCTCCCGCAGTGGCATTACGACAGGGGATGTTGAAGTGATAAAGCTGGTAGACGCGCTGGTAGACTGTATCATACGCAAAACCGCTGATGTTGTCGAGCACCAATTCGGAGTGGTTGACCAATGCCAAGCGGCGGACGGCTGCGTAAATGAAGAGCTGGTTGCCGAGTCCGCCGAACATACGGGAAATTAATTTAGCTCTCACTGGTATCCGGTTGTTGAAAAATTTAACACCACTTAACGCTTAATAATATAGTAAGTTAAGAAGCTTATTAAGCCGTAATCGATTTGAAAATACCTGTTATCTTTCATCATTTCATAACTCTTCAAAAAGGAATGATTGATGAACACAGGAAAAACTGTTTTTGCTCAGCTTCAGGAACATTTACCTCTTCATCAATTTCGTCTTTGTGTGAAGCGTTATAATGGCAATTATAAAGTGCAATCGTTTACTTGTCTTGATCAATATCTTTGTTTGTTCTTTGCACAATTGACGTACAGAGAGAGTCTTCGGGATATCACAACTTGTTTGCTTGGTATGCATAATAAACTCTATCACATGGGCATACGAGGAACGATTGCGCGAAGCACATTGGCCGATGCCAACGAAAATCGAGACTGGGGAATTTATCAGGATTTTGCACATATTCTGATTCATCATGCACGAGAACTGTACAGTAAAGATTCTTTTGGTGTGACACTGGAGAATACCGTTTATGCTTTAGATTCGACAACGATTGATTTATGTCTTGCATTGTTTCCATGGGCGAAGTTCCGCACACACAAAGGAGCTGTTAAAATGCATACATTATTAGAGTTAAGAGGCAATATCCCGTGATTTATAGCCATTACTGATGGCAAGGTTCATGATGTAAATATCCTTGATATGCTGATAATTGAACCAGGCTCTTTCTACATTATGGATCATGGTTATATCGATTTTTGGCGGCTCTATCATATTCATAAATAACAAGGATTTTTTGTTATCAAAGGAAAGTAAAATTTAAGTTTTAACAGGCAATATTCTCATTCAGTTGATAAATCTACCAGCGTTCGATGTGATCAGACCATAAAGCTTGCAGGAGAAAAAATCAGCAAAACAGTACCCTGAGACAATGAGAAGAATCAAGTATGCTGATCCAGAAACAGGAAAACTTTTTGTTTTTTTAACGAATAACTTTTTGCTACCCGCAGAGGTCATAGCACAGCTCTATAAAAGCAGATTGCAGATTGAACCAGTTGAATTTATTTGAGTTATAACCGGACAGTAGTGAGACAGTGTCACAAAATGTACTTGTAACCGATAAAAAAAGCTGCGCAAATAGCGAGTAGTGTAAACCAACGAGAAGCCCATCGATTCAATTCGCTGGACGAGCAATACGCGTAGCCAATCCACATACATGCAAACAACAATAACGAACACATCAGTCGATAACGTTCGTGAATAATCATGTTGCCCCCCGCCACAGCTATGAAGGTAATCCAGAACGTAATTGGAATAATCAACTCCGCAGGGAAGCTTTTTCTATTACGAAAGGTCATTGCTGTTGCAGCAAGAACATAGGGAAATCCTGAAACCATTAGAATAGCGGTAAGCAAATTCATCAAATTCGCCCAAGGAGGATATGTCCCCTCAAGTAAACCACCAAGTGTTACTGTTACTTGAGGGAAGGGTACTGAAAGGTATAAAATCATTCGTGGCCATAGAAAAAGGATAGACTGCCAAGCGTTACGGGGTACTATCAGCATCCCAATAGAGTTATCAGACCATGACATCTGTGACGATGAGGCAACGTTATTCTCAAAAGATTGCGATGCTACTAATGAATTACTATAATTTACGTCAGCACCACCCAACTGATTTTGAATTAGCGGACCAAAGAACATCAACCCCAATACCAACCCAAGCACCAAAACCGTGGCCAAGGGGCCTTTCATTGTCTGCGAACGGAACAGAACAACAAAGAAAAACATACTCATAATTATAGGAATGGCCATTGAAGTACGCACTGCCAAAACAGCGAATAATGTCGTGCCAGAAAGTAGCAGGGTGCCTAATATTTTAATATTTTTAACACCCACGAAATAGCGACCAGCAGACAGGACTGATACGATGATCAACACCGACATAAGTGATTCTCGGCTTGTCTGAATATCATACCATACCACTTCTGGTATTAATAACAACCAAACCAAATACCAATCCTTATCCGTACGATGGGGGAAAAACGCGTAAAGGCAACGAACAAGGAATAATGTTCCTAGTAAAGTGATAAAACTATTAACTAATGCAGGGGTAACTGGGTTATGCCCAAAAAGGTAAAAAATAAATCCATAATAATAAATGATCCCTGTATAGTTAACACCGGAAGCAAATGTATAACCATCCCAAGTCGATAGGGGAATCCAATTGTTTTGAACAGTTGCCCATGCATCATAATAGAAGCGAAAAGGATCTGATCCCCAGTTAGGGGATGACGGATCTAAGTCAGTTATCCACCCTGCATATAACAAAAACACCGTAAGCCCAAGCTTAATTAACCAGACAGATCCTAACATTCCAAGTTTAGAATCGTTAAGCAAAAATATAGTACGATGACAAGACCACAGACCAATAATTGTAACAAAAATAAAAACACATAATGTACTCCCTAAATCGACTTGAACATTCTGAACCAACCACAACGCAACTGGGCACAAAAAAAATATAATTAGAGCTACCTCTGTTTTGCTGTAGCTTTGTAAAGCTGGCGTCATAACCCGATTCAATTATAGAATAAAGATGTAACAGCTTTATTCTTGCTTTTTCTGTAATACACTATTTATCACTGGACTTTCAAAGTCTCTTCTCTTCTCCCATGCGGTAACTTTCAACATGACTTCTGTAATTTTTCAAGGAATCTTGACCAGTCAAGTCTCTGTTTGTTTATGGTTATTCGAACCATCCGTTTTCCGACTAACGGCTCATTTGCCGTCCCGTGACAACAATACTACCGGTACCTTTCCTGCTATACTATTCATAATAATATCTGACCAACTACCCAGCTTTTCCTGACTGTCTCATAGGAAATATTATCAACATAGTCTGGCTTAACAGCCTCATCTGCGAATAATCTCAAGGTACAGCATCGGTTAATGTTCTTCTAAACCTTGGATTATTAACTACAACGCAATATAAATTCATTATCAATATAATTGGGGTCAACAATATTTGCGCAGTTCGTTCATAAATGTTACTCAAAATGCCATAGCCAACTATCTGGCGATATTGGTAATTAGAAATTTGAAGTGGTAATTTAATAATGCTTACCATTAAATTTTTCTTCTTGGTCGATTGCATCTCAACACCGCCGCCCATACAGTCATCATGAATTCTTTTGTACAAAAACACTTCGATACCACCTTTTATTTCAATATCAGCCAATAGTTGATATAAAAAAAGCATATCTGTTGCGTTCTTATTGTTCAATACATTAAAAACCTTTTCAGTAATAAATCTTTTGGGATAAATGCCATAAATTGGGTTGGCCTTACCCAAAAGGCTTGGCTCAATAAAATATTTCAATCGCCGAATAAATTTATAGCCTGTAAATCTGAATTTACGATTATTCGCAGCATGTTTCATGTTATTGCTGTTGCCATCTATGGTTTGCAGTGTACCATATGCAAGGCATTGGCTATCCACCGCAACTGGCAAAAGCATTTTTATCCAATTTTTATCCCATACATCATCTGCTGCTGCCCACATAAAGTATTCACCTATTGCATTATCAAGCAAAAATTTAAAATTATCAAGCACACCTCTATTTGATGGTTGGCGTACATAACGAATCCGATCATCCTTTTTTGAGTATTCCCAACAAATCGCTTCCGTGTCATCCGTTGACGCATTATCTGAAATAATCAGCTCGAAATCGGTAAATGTTTGTGCTAGCAATGAATCCAGAGCTTCGCGAATAAACTTTGCACCGTTATATACCGGCATACCGATGCTAACTTGTGGTGACCTTGCGCTGATCAGAGCTTTTGATAGGTTAAGGTTGCTCATACTGTTTTCGAGTCGTAGATATATGCGCGATCGGCTATGGTTGCTGCCACCGAGCAGTTTGCTAACGAGCGTGTGTAACGGACTATGATTTTGTTGATAGGCACATCGTGTCCACCTTCCATGACGCGTAGCGGGACACGTCCTGCATTAATGGCGGGATTGTCAGTGCCCACGAAAAATAGTCGAACAAAAAAAATTGCTTGCTTAGCCCGTTGGATAAAGTCAATCTTATCCTGCATTGATAGCGCCGTTTCGAATGCAAGGCTACGCCGCTCAAATACACACAGATCTCTTCTCTCTTGGGCGCGAACGGGTGCCTGCCTGACGGCATTAGGCGCATTCCAATCACCGAATTCGTCACGGGGGATATAGTCGGGATTGACATACTTGCACTCACCCATCCATTCGTGACACAGCAACTGCTCGGTAATAGATGTCTTAGCCGCTCCATTGGGACATACAAAAACACCCCTTTTTCAAAACCTTTATTCGTTTTACAATTACAAAGTTACCTTCACAGTACAAAAACGGTGCGCAATAAAATCCACTGCTGATATCACCAAGAACCGCAATCACTTTACTCTTCTAAGGTATCCGTCCGGCGCAACGGTGATGAGCAGTTTGTGCTGAATACTCTTGTCAATCTCAAATTCAGGATGGGTTTTAAGATACTCCCAGACGGCGGTTTTTGGATTGTTGCCGGGGCCCCAGGGTCGGTCGCTGAACATCTCTTTTGGCATATCTTCAATTAATGTGTCGAAAGTAACGCAGTAGCTGCCGCTGGTTGTAAGCGGGGCGTATGCCTCAAGCTCAGCAAGTACGTGGTCGTGGGTATGGTTGCTGTCGAGAAAAACCAGAATGCGCGGATAGTTTGCTGCAATGGCATGAACCTGTTCGATAATTTCAGGCGCAATGCTGGAGCCCTGAATCATCTTGATGCGCGAAGCCATGGGGTGCGCTTCGATGGCTGCGCGGTTGTGAGCACGAATGTCAATATCAATACCCAGCACCATGCGCTTCGAATCCGTTGGGTTGATGGTAATGCCGCTCTCAATGGCATCAGTCATGTCAAGCAACGCAAGCATGGATGCGCTGAAAATAAGTGAGCCACCGTGGGCAATGCCTGTTTCGATGATCAGATCGGGTTTTATTTTCCATATCAATTCCTGCATAGCCCACACATCATTAGGAAACTGAATAGCTGGACGGCCAAGCCAACTGAAATTATATGCCCATTTGTGTCTGGTAATTTCCCTTGTCCATATTCGAGATAAAGCTTGTAAATCAGTATCAGCACCAAGGCTTGCAATATTGTCGATGACCTCTGATTGAAATTGCTCACTTGCATTCATTTTACAAATTCCTTCCAGTTAATTGTTTTTGAACATATTACTTTCGCTCCTTCGCGACCACAGTTTGCGATAAGATCAAGACTGCTTACGTATGGTGTAAATGCACCATGCAACTGATCGTATTCCATTAACTCATATTTCATATAATCGACTGAAATTCCGGATTTTTCGAAAAGTTCATGTTCAAGATAGTTTCTTGCGCCATGCCCGGTAATGTACCGTTTTCCATTACACTTGCGCACAATATCATAGACTCTTTTAGTGCTTGAGCCGCCAATACCAAATTGTAAGGAATCAATAAATTCGCATTTATTTTCTAATCCAAAATATTTGATCAGTTGCATCATTGATTCGCGAGCAATATCAGAAAGAAAATTGCTCGAATTACTAAACACAGTATCAACAAGAGAAAGCATTTCATTTTTGAATGGGGCATTCTGATATGCCTGCGCCAGAATATCTCTATGCTGACATCTCCAATCATTCTTTTTGTTCAGTTTTATTTCATTAATATTGTCGCCAAGATGATATTGATCAAGCGGTAAAGTTAACCATTTAATGCCGTTTGCTGTCTTGATTTGAACGCGATTTAAAAAACCACCCTTTGAATATTGAACATCATCGTAATGAACAAATATATCTGCCAATCTTATTTGCTCTAAAATTCCTACCCACGGGAAATACATCGATTGTGAAATAACAATATTCATCAGACTATGCGATTATAATAAAAATTTCTCCATCAAAATCACATCTTGATATGACCCGTCAATGTATTTATGTTTTTCATATTTCCCGCAATATACAAAGCCTGCTTTTTCGTAACACTTTATAGCTGTGACATTTAAACTGCTGACCTCTAATATTACTTTGCGTGTATCCCAATATCGCTGTAAGTATTCCATTGAACTTAATAGCACTTCAGTACCAATACCTTTCCGTTGTATTTCTGATGACAGGCATATCCCTAAAGAAACCACCTTGTCCACCACATCCACACCTGTATAAACAATATAGCCCAATAATGAATCCGTATTCTTGTCAGCAATAATAAGCAATAAATCCTTTTGGTTATCTGAACGGTGTTCTAACCATAGCCTGGTGTCTTCAGGACTGCTGCCTCTAACTCTTGCTAATAATTTCGATTGAACAGATACATTGTTTCTCAGTTCTGTCAATGCTTGAATATCCTTTTCTAACCAATGTCTTAATCTTGTCCGATCGGTATCAATCATTTTATTTCTCCATATCAAAATATATTATTTCTTGAACGGAATTAAATTTATGCGCAGAAATTATATCTCTCGCGATATACGGGTTTAATCCAGAATAGACTATATTTATTTTATTATTAATATTTTCAGGGGAGACAACCGGATACCCTAAATGATTTTTATTTTGCAAATAAACGCTGTTATCCAAAAAGCATCTGATATCACAAATACCTGCTAACTTCAATGCGAGGTATGAACCATACACCCCTGCACCATAAATAGCCGATGGTGTATACCTGAAATTCTCAATTGAAGCTGCAATACATTGATCGTATATCATCCAATAGTCAACAACTTTATTAATGCCGAGATTAATACCAGTCAAAACATCCGAATATTTTTTTAATATGTTGTCACTTTTTTTGGCAATACACACTAATGCCCCTCTAAATAAGTCTTCTCTACACTCCAATAATTCCAATCCTGCACTATCCAACACATAACTTATTGAAGATCTTGAAAAATGGTTTATATGATCTACAGCAATCATATCCCCGGGATTTGATATTACATTGGGTACAATAAGTAATAACATCCCACCTTCTGCTACAAGACCGGAGAGAGTAGTTAGTAATTGCAATGGTGTCTCTACATGTTCTAAAACAAAATTCATCATTACCAAATCAAAACGGCCAGCCCAATTATCCGGAATTTTATATGTAGCTTGTTGTTCTTTACCAAGAAATTTATCCCATGATATTTTGTAATCCTCGCTTACATCAAATATATATGGTTTAATATCTTTTCTGACCTCTGATATCTTACCCAACGTAGCCCCCTTTCCACCTCCATAATCAAGAATTCTTCCATTCGTCGGGATATTTACGTGTTTCAATATTATTGAAGCTTGATGCGTAGTTCTAAATACTTCTTCACTGTCTTTCCCGCCATGGTATAGTTGATCATGTTCGGGACTATCCATTGATATACGATACTCGTTATCGTAATACTCAGATATGTTCTTGTGTGGTGGCTTTTGCAATAAGTCGCACTTCTCGCAGTAATAAGCGATCAAATCACAATCACAAATACCTCTCACTGACGTGATTGACTTGCCTTTTGAACTATAAATTGGTTTACCCAAATGGGAATTACATATTCGGCAGTTATTCATTTCCTGTATAAAATTAATTCTCAGTGTTAAACGGATTTTTGACAAAGACTGCATACCGGATTCAAACTATAGTTACCACTTAAAGTAACCGCTCTTAAATTTGCCCATTTTGCTGATTTCCATGCTTCTTCATATGTCATTTCATATATATTGCCCATCATCATCTCTTTATGATCACAAAATCCTAATGTGGTACATCCCTGAAGTTCACCATTTATTCCAACATGACTTCTGTACCACGGGATAGTACACTTTATCACATAATCTTCCATAATTGAATAATCCCTGGATAATCTTTTTGGACGCAGTTCATCTTTTATATCCAAAGGTGTATTTTCACCCAGACCATATCTGGAATATAAATCAATATCCATTATAGAATATATGTTTTTGTATGGGTATATTTTTATTCCACCATCAGCAATATCACCCCACATATCTATAAATCCATCCAGTTCCCCTGCATTATCTTCTGATAATACAAAACTAATTGATAAAAGCGGCAGCAATGAACCAAGCTCTTTTCTTCGAGAAATCAATCTTCTGATATTAGATAGTACTTTATTATAATCATCAACACCTCTGACTTTCTTGTACACTTCTTCAGAAGTAGAATCAAAACTGATATTTACCCTGGTAACATTACTTTCAATCATACCATCAATAATTTCATCAGTCAATAATGATCCATTGGTAATAACTGCTATATCAGGAATATTCTTTTCTGCGGTATATCGAATAAATTTTAAAAATTCAGGATGTAATGTTGGTTCGCCGCCAGTAAAAACGACACTGCCAAGACCCTTTTCACTTCCCTCATCAATTATTTTTTTTAATGTTTCGAATTTCATATTGTATGCATCCCCACGCGGCGTTATCCCCATGCCATGTGGACATCTTGGGCATAAATGATTGCAGTTTAAAGTTGTTTTAATCAATACCTCTATAGGGAAATCGCTTAATAACTCGCCCGACTCAGCTTTTTTCAGACGTTCTCTGTATAAACGAAATTCTTCGCCCTTTATTGTTGATAGTAATTCCCAGACGGATTGATTCGCCAGCGAATATTTATCTCTATTGTAAGACTGATCCAATAATGATTTATTATCCATGACACATTGAGTCGTTAAATTTTCAAAATACAAGAAATAATACAAGGAAGTCAATCCTATGAGAATAAAAACTCATAGACTTAGTTGGCTATCAATTATTTTTAATCGCTCCAACAAGCAATTAATTACTCCAATAATGCGATCTTGTTCAGCGTTAGTCAAGTCGTGATAGCTGGGGAGATTAATTGCCCGGCCCGGAATATCATAAGAAATACTATTGCTTGTTTTTGCTTCAAACATTGGCAGACTTGACAAGGGATGAAAGAAAACTCGTGCATCAATATTTTCAGCTTTAAATGCAGCTTGTAACTGCTCCCTGGTTACCCCGGTTTCTGCATCAAAAACAACCGTCGGCATCCAGGCACCATTAATGATACCAGTCGGTTCCGGATTGATTGAAACACCAGAAAGATGAGACAAACAATCACGGTAATAACTGAATATTTCTCTTTTGCGTCTTGTCAGCTCTTCAATTCGCTCTATCTGAGCACAACCAATGGCCGCCTGAATGTTAGACATCTTGTACTTGAAGCCAACCATGTCCGGCCAGAATTGTTTGGTTTGCCCTCGTGCTCGTCCATGATTGCTCAACGTAAGCACATGCTCGTAGAGTGCAGGGTCATTGGTGACAAACATCCCGCCCTCACCTGTTGTGACTGTTTTGGTGCCGTGGAAAGAAAATGTGCCAAATTTACCCATGCTGCCAGCCCGCTTGCCGTGATAAACTGAACCGATAGCTTCTGCAGCATCCTCAATTACCGGAATACCGTACTTCTCTCCAATAGCCAGAAGTTGCACCATTTCGCAGAGATTTCCGTAAAGATGAACCGCAATAATGGCCTTGGTACGCGGAGTGATTGCCGCTTCTGTAAGTGCTGGATCAATACACCAACTGTCGGGCAAAATATCAACAAATACCGGCTTTGCTCCGAGCTGGACTATCGGTGCAGCGGTGGCAATCCAGTTGGTATCAGCCATGATGACCTCATCACCTGGTCCAACGCCAAGAGCTGCGAGACCCATGTGCAGAGCACCTGTGCAACTTGATGTTGCTATAGCATAATGAACTCCAAGATGCTGCTTGAACAACTCCTCAAATCGATTTATATAGGCATAACATTGATCCCCCCACCCATTTTGGGCCGCATCTGTGGCATAAGAGACCTCAAGCTCGGTAATTGATGGCTTGGTGTAGTAAATTCTTTGCTTCATGTCACCTCCAATTCAGGCACAGCAGTTACAAACTTTCCACCCCATTCGTCAATATAGGCCAGTTGCTGCATGATCTCCTCCCGCAGATTCCAGGGCAGAATCACCACATAGTAGGGGCGCTCTTCGTGGAGTCGCTCTTCGCCTACAATCGGGATGCGACTGCCCGGCATGTATTTTCCCTGCTTGGCCGGATTTTTATCAACAACAAAACGGATCAAATCGGGGCGTATACCAGCAAAGTTCATCAGAGTGTTGCCTTTGGCGGCTGCGCCATAAGCGGCAACTGATTTGCCTTGTCGTTTGGCCTCAATCAAAAAAGTGAGCAGATCATCTTTCACCTTTTCGGCGTGATGCTGAAAACCTGCGTAGTAACCGGCAGAGGCTATTCCGGCATTCTCCTCTTTCAGAAGGAGAAAATTGACCCGATCACTGAGAGGCTGCGAGCCGCTGTCGCTTCGCTGGGCAAAAACCCGAAGGCTGCCGCCGTGTGTGGGAAGTTCCTGCACATCAAAAACCGTCAGGCCATTGGCCGCAAAAATGTGCTGCACTGCCGTGAGCGAAAGGTAGGAGAAGTGCTCATGGTAGATGGTATCGAACTGGTTCAGCTCCATCAGATTGAGCAGGTGCGGGAACTCGAAGGTTGCCACACCATCTGGTTTAAGCAATGTGGTGAATCCGCCAACAAAGTCGTTGATATCCGGCACGTGGGCCAAAACGTTGTTGGCCACAGTCAGGTCGGCCTGCTTGCCTTGGGCAACAAGCTGCTGGGCCAGATTGACCCCGAAAAACTCCTCGACAATGTCGATTCCCTTGGCTCTTGCGGCATTTGCGGTGCTTGCAGTTGGTTCAATGCCGATACAGGGAATGCTGCGTTCCTTGACATATTGCAACAGGTAGCCGTCATTGGCGGCCACCTCTACCACAAAGCTCTCTCCATTCAGGCTGAACTGTTCAGCCATGTCGGCCACGTATCGCTCGCTATGCGCAAGCCAACTGCTCGAAAATGCACTGAAGTAGGCGTAGTCGGCATCAAACAGCTCATCTGCCCGGGCAAAATCTTCGGCCTGCACCAGCCAGCACTCTTCGCATACCAGCACCCGCAGGGGGAACCACTGTTCCGGCTCATGCAGCTTCTCAACCGTCAAATAAGCGTTGGAGGGGGGGGCACTGCCGAGGTGGACCAGCGTCAGCTTCAGCTCTGATTGGCAGTGGCGGCACTTCATAGGGCTACTCCGGGGAAATCATGTTGAATCATGGGATGTTCCTTGTCGCGTGTGGATTGTTCGGTAACGGGCAACGGCCATTGAATGGCGAGCGCCGGATCAAAGGCATTCAGCGCACCTTCGGCATCACGATGGTAAGCTGCTGTATGAAAATAGAGCATTTCGCACTCATCGTTCAGGGTCTGAAAGCCGTGGGCAAAACCTTCGGGAATCAAGAGCGTGTTATGGTTGGCAGCGTTCAAGAGTTCACCATGCCATCGGAGAAACGTTGGGGAACCAGGCCGCACATCAACGGCGACATCAAAAACCTCACCTTTCAGGCAGGTGACAAACTTGGTTTCAGCACAGGGAGGGTACTGAAAGTGCATGCCACGTATGGTACCGGTTTTGGCGGTCAGGGTGTGGTTGATCTGTGCAATTGCTTCTCCCTTGAGCAGTTCGGCAAGCTCAAGCTGGCAGAAAAGACGCTCCAGATATCCCCGGCTGTCGCCAAGAGGCTTGCTGTGGATAAGTTGCAACCCTTTCAGGGGAGTCTCCAAAATGTCAAAATGGGTGCTCATGCGTGCTTTTGTGATGCTGTTTCAGGAGTGTTACCGGTAGTATGAATTAATGGTTGAGTTAACTTGCTTTTAAGCTGATAACTTCCATTTGGCTCTGTTTTTTGCGGGCCTCATCAACAATACATTCAATCGTGTCAGCTACAACATCATCTACCCAGTCTGCTCCACAAAGCACACAAACTGTTGCAGGAACATCTCTGATAACGACCAGCCCATAACCGAGGTCGACCGTTATTGTGGTTTTTCCCTCTATTTTCTCACCTCCGCATAAAGGGCAGCACGAGATTGCCATATTGGTGTTCATTTTCTTTTTCTGGTTTTTAAATCAGATTCGAAATATTTTAAGTCTGGCCTGTATACTGTAATAATAAAACAAGTCTCACTTTTCCCATCGTACGCCACAACAACATGGTATATCGCCGATCCGTCACTACCTGCAACAAGATAACTTGCATAGGGCTTGTCATCCGAATAACTCTCAATAAGCTCACCTGCAAGTAATACTTTTTTCACACTACTTCTCACTATTTGTCTTTCCAGCATTCTTTCAAGAGCGTGCTTCTGCCATTTGATGTTGCCTTTGAGAACAGCAGATTTTATTTTTTCGATCATCAAACTTATCATTGTGACAATGTACTCTTATTCATATAGTCAATAATCTGATTACAGCAGAGTTTGTACATGTCACCAGTACGATATTGGCGATACCACGAGACTGTTTCAGCAATTGCCTTGTCGATATTCCACAGGGGCGACCATCCGAGCAGCGATTTTGCTTTGCTGATATCAAGTTTCAGGATGTTGGCTTCGTGAGATGCAGCCGGGTTTGAGCAGTCTTCCCAGCTTCCCTCTCCCCATGCTTTGACGATACAATCAACAAGCAAACCAACCGAAAGAAAACTGGTATCTGCAGGCCCGAAATTCCATCCACCAGCATACACCGCAGGTTTGTTATACATTTTTTCTGCGAGCTGTATATAGCCTGACAGTGGTTCGAGAACGTGCTGCCATGGACGAATGGCCCGGGGGCTACGGACTATTATCGGCTCCCCTTTTTCAAGTGCGCGAATGCAGTCAGGAACAATACGATCAACTTGCCAGTCGCCTCCGCCAAAAACGTTGCCAGCTCTTGCCGAAGCAAGACTTTTACCATGAGCAGCAAAAGAGTCGGGGTTAAAAAAAGATTTTCGGTAGCCTTCAGTCACTAGTTCACTACAAGCTTGACTGG